>Ga0307516_10000626_pt1 | contig 47637 bp, 68 predicted proteins | sample 19_EM_MG_FD_203310 | JGI IMG/M metagenome (GOLD analysis project Ga0307516, IMG submission 203310) | Populus trichocarpa ectomycorrhiza microbial communities from riparian zone in the Pacific Northwest, United States - 19_EM | ecosystem: Host-associated > Plants > Roots > Unclassified | place... | reverse complement strand
GGGGGCTGGGGCCGTCGCATCCCCCCCCCCCCCCCCCCCCCCCCCCCCCCCCCCCCCCCCCCCCCCCCCCGCCCGCGGGGGGGGGGGGGGGGGGGGGGGGGGGGGGGATCTCCGTCAAGAGGGTGTCGCGCTGGGTAATAATGTCACTCCGTCCACCCATCCATCCTTTCCACATGCTTCCTTCCGCCAACGCTGCTATCTTGCCGTTGGCCGTTCACTAGGTACGTACATACATGCCTATCTTTGCGGGTGCTTATGCATTCCTCGTCTAGGAAACCCGAAATTGATCCGGTCTGCAGCTGCGGAACGGGGCGCCTGGCCAGGCTTATTATCCCAGCTGCGATGGAGCTGGAGGCGATTGGCATCATGGGTGGCCGGTCCTTTTTGCGGGGCCAACCAGCCATAAGCAGTTCGTCCGTACTTTTCGCACAAACAAAAAATTAATGTGGTTCGCACAATCATCTCCCAGCTTCCAGCTTCCGTCGCGCCTCTGGCGCCATGACCAGTGGCCACCCTGAAGCGCCTCTAATCTGCTCACCCGGGTCTTGCATAGTTCTTTGCGGGCCGACCGGAGGAAGAACCGGGCGGGCTCTAGTCTGGAATTTTCCAGTGCAGAGTTCTGCACAAGCTACACCTAGTCCCGCTCGAGTGCAGTGCACGTCATGATAACACCAAATCATCTCCCTCACATGTAAGTACCATCCAACTTGGATGTCTCCGGATAAATTGCGGCGCGTTCTCTTCATCACTTTTTTTTTTCTTCGTTTCTTTTCTTTTTTCTTTTTTCTCTGCGGCGCGGGTTTTCTTGCAACAGCTTTTTTTTCCCCCCACCCCCTCCTTCCCTTCATTACTCCGTTCGCTAGATATCTCATCCTCCACCTATGTACCCCCCTCCTAGGCATGGGGCAAACGAGCTGCGGGCGATCGAGCCAACGAGCAGTCAAAGACACGGAGTATTAGGCGTGTATGCGCTGCGAACTATGTGCCTACAATCCCATGCCCGCACCATGCAAGTCGGCAGATTGGCTGCTTGGGTCTTGTACTGCCCGCAGATGCGTTGGTTGTATCGGAGAGACAGGCGAACAAGCGCTGTGCGTTCACCACAGTCCCCTCACACGGCCTCCCCGTCTTCCCGTTTCCCAATGCATTCCGCACCCAGGTTTTCCCCAACAACCGGCATCGAAGGCACCCCACCCACCACCCACCCCCCCCGCTGGGGTGGCACTACGGAGCGAAGGAAGAAGGAAGGAAGGAAGGGCAAACAGCAGGTGGCTGAAGGGAAGGAGATCGGGGGAATGGGAAGGAAAAACGAACATCCGGGGAAAGGAAGGAAGAAGCAAAGGGACTACGCACAGCACACAGTACAGCTCAGTGGCTGTCTCGACACCGCCATACACCGAGAGCGGCGGACCCACCTGTGCTCACCTAGCAGACAGCACATTGGGTACGGTAGATGCGAAGGCGCAGTTCTCCCGTTCGCTCCGCTAGCACTGTCCTTCAGCTGCGAGGCGCTGGTGCCGGCAATTGCTACGTACACCTGACTCACAAATTCGCAATCAATATACACACATGTTTCATTATCCATCCGTTCCTTCGCTCGCTGCCGCCGCTGTTTCTGCGTTCTGTTCTGTATTCCAGCAGCAGCAGCAGCAGCAGCAGCATCCGGCATCGCAACGCCGGCCTAGAAGCCGAAGCATAGACCCCCTCCTTGTCCCGGTGGCCGGAGAGCGGTGGAGATCGAGTGTGTCGAGTATCCCCACGAGAAAAAGCAAGGTGCGGATGGGACGGCCGGTGGTCGTCGAATGGTGGTTTGGTGGTTGCTGTCGTCGCCAGCTCGGCGGGCGGGAATACATGACGGGGGATTGGGTGGCGGCGGGGCTATCGGCGCGCATTGCATTGCATCGATATGGGGAGAAGATAGATAGAGAGAGCCGACTCTACAGGACGGAGACCGGGACAGTCGCGATCCCACCCCCGCTCGCCCGGCTCTCTCCCATCGACGGACGGACGGACGGACGGACGGACGCTGCGACCAGCACATCGACGGCGACAGAAGATACGCACGAGAACGCGGCGGTGGGCGCAAGCAGAGCAAAGCGAGCAAAGCAGAGCAAAGCAAAGCAAAGCAAAGCAAAGCAAAGCAAAGCAAAGCAAAGCAAAGCAAAGCGACGGGCAATGCGTGTCAGCGCACACCTCGCACCCCACGCCCCCCCACCCCCTCCTCGCCCTCCTCTCGCTGCGACCGCCGACGAAAGCCAAGACGGCTCCGGTCGCAGCGCGCAATTTTTTTTTCTTTTTTTTTTTTTTTTCTTTCTTTCTTCTCCCTCTTCGCAGCGAGATAGCTATCTATCATACCACGGTACGAGCCATGTGAGATCCTCATTTCCGGGACAACCCCGCCCTCGCAAAGGGCAGGAGTGCCGGGCCTCGCACGCTGGAAGTCCGCCGTTCCTTGCTGGCACCGCCCCCGCCGCCGCCTCCGCGCAATATCGGGGGTTCGCTCGCTCGCTCGTTCGCCTCTCTGCTCGCTGCTGCCCGCTCTATGGCCGGCTGGCACTTCGACGACAGCGATGGGTGTATGTGGGTGCCGCGGCGGGTGGTGGTGCCGGGAACACTCCCCCTCCCCGGACACAGCCACCGACCAACCACGCGAGCCAAGCTCAGCACGCCCTTGTCGTGCTGTGATGCGACCTGCGCGTCAGATACGATGCGCTAGATATATCGCACGTCTATCTCTCCGTCCAACGTCCGGGGAAAACGGCCGATCCGGCAGGGATGGCGGCGGACATCTCGAGACGTTTCCATGGTTCAGGTGATTTTGCGGGGGGGGGGACGCGCAGACGTCGGCGGGGGGCGTAGATATATCGACATGTATGTGGATATCTATGGTGGATGTGCGTGCGCCATCTGCGACACCTGCACTTCCCGGATGCGGGGACGATCGCACATCCGCCGGGACTACGTGGTAGCTAGGTACGTATCTATTTACATACATATCTAGCTGCGTCTGGCCACGGGTGGATATATACGTCAGACGTCAGACGTCACGACGTCACGGCGCGTTGCCGCGATGTGTAGATACATATGTACATAGATACTTACATACTCCAAGGGGGCATGGCACAATGAAGTATGCAGGTATATATGTATCCGGGGTTCTGTTTTTTTTTCTTTTTTTTCTTCTATTTTCTATTTTCCATTTTCCATTTTCCATTTTTTTTTTTCCGTTTTTCCGTTTCCCCCCCCCCCCTTTCTCTGCCGGGCACGGTGCCGGGGGGCGGCCAGATCGTAGGGCGGCGATATCCATCCATCTGCCCGATAGATATCTACATACACCCTCGCAGGTGCTGCCCGATAACGGTGCATGTTCCCCGCGATGCGTCTGTGCGTCTCTGACTTTTGCATGTACGCGATCGCACGATCGATTACCGCGAAACGAGCTGCCGCCGGGGGGGGGGCGAGACCCGCGTCTGTGACGCTCTCTCGTCGTTGCACGTTACGTTGCATGCGCGCCGAGAGCCACGCCCGGCGCGAGCATGCGGGAGCGCGTGTGTATCTATGGTGTGTGCGGCCGTCGATTGCGTCCATCCCTCCGGCAGCTAGCGACAAACACACGGGCCGGGGCCTGCTCGACGGCAGCAGCGACAGCGACAATATAACCGGCGTCGGCTGCGGGGCACACACACACACACACGTACACACACGCACACACACATACACACATGCATTCTTGCACTCGCAACTCCCACTCGCACTGTATCCGGGCCGGGCGCATTGGGGGCCGAGGAATGCGGCCCGGCAGATGGGCGCGGACGTAGATGTCGACGCAGGCTAGGCAGACTGGCGGCATCACAGGCAGTCGCGCCGTCCATCTACCGCCCGCCGGGGAGGGGGACGGGGAGATGGACTTTTGGCTGTGATAGATACGTGGCCAGAGATCCCCACCGCGCACACACACACACACACACACACACTCTCCCTCTCTCGGATGTGCACCCATCCCCCGCCGTTGGACATCCGGGTGCGCCGGCTGTCCTTTGGTACATATGTAGATAGCACGGGGACGACGACTGCACACATGCAATCGCCCTCCGCCGTCCGCCCTCCCCAGAGCAGCGCAGTTCCGCCCACCTCGAGGGGCCCCGCCCCGTTGCGTCGGGGGGTTTTTTTTTCCTTTTTTTCTTTCTTTCTTTCTTTCTTCTCTCTCCCTATGCAGCCGCGCAGAGTCATCGGGGGGGAGGGGGGGGGGGGGGGTCAGCAACGGACCCGTGCGGGCCCAAGTCGATCGGTCAAAGTCGGTCACCTATGTAACTTATGTACCCGGCACGAGTGTGTGCGAGTTTCCACATGTGCCCCCCCCGGGTGGACTGGCCGCTTCCGTGTCCGTCCTCTCGCTCGCCACCGACCGGAAACGGACAGGGTCGGACAGAAAACCCCTCACTATCATATGTACATACACCGCCGCCCCCCCCTCCAACACTCCCCAGTCTGGTCGCAAACAAGTGTGCCGAAACAACCGTGTGTGTATGGTATGTATGTGTGTATGTGTGTATGTATGTATGTGTGTATGTGTGTATGTATGTATGTATGTATGTGTGTATGTGTGCATGTATGTACACAGATAGATGTACATATACTCTAGGCATCCGCCAGGCGGGAGGGGGGTGCGAATGAATATGTACAGTATCTACCCGTTGGCCCTCCTCCTCTTCCTGCTGCTGCGCGCACAAGCAGCCTAGCGCAACTTGGCGGCTGAGGGAAACGGGGGATGGAGCCACGTGCGGGAAACGGTGCGGGTCGCCAGGCTGAGAGGGGGGAAACAAATCCCGCTCGGCTGGAATGTCAACGACGGCGTTGGAATGGCGATGGCGCGATCGAAATAGCTCAGCTCTCGCCTTCAACTATGTATCTACATACATATGGCTGTGCACGTACAAGCATGTGCGTGCAAGCAGGTGGTCGCGAGGGTTTACGCAGATGTCTATCTATGCTGCTGTTCTGCGGCTTCGGACTTGAGCTGGGCTGGGCTGGGCTGAGCTGGGCTGGGCTTCAGGTGACTCGACTCGTCCGCTCGGTTCGGTTGCGGCAGCGATCTGTGTGGATCGTGGGATCTTTATGGCTCGTCAATGTCAAAGGAGGAGGAGGAGGAGCAGGTCAGAAGCCAGAAATAGCTCTCGAGACTCGCTACATACATAGATATCTACATACTCTACGCTGCGCGCGTATCGAGACCGGGGAGGGATGTGTACATATGTAGTTCACATGATACATACCGTCGGCGGCCGCTGGGCGAGCGAGATTGCCGAACCAGGAGAAGGCGGACAAGGCAGCTGGTGCGATGGCTGGATGCGGACGTCGATGTGTGTGTTGGATGGCGTGTGGGATGTCGATGTTGTGTGCGGACCGGACAGCCAGCCATGGACGGGCTCGCCGTCGAAACGTCCGCTCCGAAGTACACGATCGCGATCGCGATCGTCGAAACGTCCCTCCACCGATGCTGCCCATCAATCCTCGATCGCGGCCGACCTCCACCACAGCACCACCCACCCATCCACCGAAAGATAGGCGGAGAGTCGGGAAAAGATAAAGATACCGACTGGCAACGTCGAGGAGAACACGGGCGGAACGGTGATATGGCATATTAAAACATGCTCCCTTCGCCCCCCCTTCCTCTCTGTTCCCCCTTCCTTCCTTCTTTCGCTTGTACCCACTCTACCAATACCCCACCACGAGGAAAAGGAAAAAAAGAAAGAAAGAAAGAAAGAAAGAAAAAAAAGCCTGAAGATCGAATCGGAAATTCCTCGCACATCACACGAAGCAAACTCGAAACAAACTTCCAAGAATAACAACAACTATATAACGCTCGTCGCTTCGCCCTTACCGTTCTCCCCCGACCCCGGTCTGTCTGCTGATAGACATGCCAATGCGGTTCGATTCCAGATCTAAACATGCACCGTCTTTCCGCCTGCTCCAGCTGCCTACCGTTGCCCTCACGCCCGTGATCGACGATGCCCGTGGCCATAGTCGGGTCCGTCAGTCACACACGGGTCAAGGTCCATCCCTCCCCATCCGCATATCCTCGTTCGCTCAAAATCCCTCGGGAACCCCCGCTGCTGCGGCTCCAGCCTCGCCGACATACGCGCCCAGGAGATGGCACCACCGTTCCTCGCCGTGCAGTAGCCGTCGAATCTCTCGATATGCGTGGAGGCTGGCGAACGGCATGCCCGTGACTGGGTCGCGGAACTTCGCGGGTTGTTGCGAGATGTAGCAGTAGGGGCGTGCGATGGCTGTGCGGCACACATCGAATCAGCAACTACCATCGACAGTGGGCAGTGGGCAGGGGACGGTGGCGGAGGAGGGCGAGCGATGGAGAGGAGACGACACTGGACGGTGCAGGGAACGGGGGGACGGTGGGCGATGGGGCAGAGAGATGGGTGCGCGGAAGTGGACTGAATTGCGATGGATGCATGCATTGGGGATCGAAGAGTGATGAGGTGCGCTGGACATGGAGGTAGCAGCGGTGGACGGAAGGAAGAAGAAAGAGGAGAAACACACGGAATCGCCTGGACTGCTCGCCCCAGAGGACCTTGACGAGACTGGCCTTGTCTCTTACTGTCGATGGTTCAAAGTTCTCGAGCACTATCAGGTTGCGAGCCGATACTTCGTTGGGCAGCGGGGGCGGCGTGCGTGGCGTCTCTTGCGGCGGCGCAAGGGGCATCTTCTCGTCCGTCATCGAAGGGGCTGTTTCCTGCGATAGGGCTGAAGGGGCGGGTTCCCGTGGTAAAGCTGAAGAGAGCGGCTCCGGAGGGGCGGGATCTTCTTCGACAGCAGCTTCGGCTACGCTATCGGCAGTTGCAGGGAAAGCATCGACACCTTTTTGAGGGGATACCGGAGGCGCGGACGTAGCCGTAGCTATTCTCGTAGCCGTGGCTGTACTTGGAGCTGTAGCTATCCCCGGGGCCGTAACGGTACCCGTAGCCGGAGCTGGCGTCGTTATCGGGAGCGGTTTTGGTGCCGAAGGTGATGACGAACTCTGCTCCGCTGTGACTACATTTTCGGACGGTGCTGTACCATCAATCTGTGTCGCAACCTTCTCGTCGGCGCCCTGCTCTTTCTCTTTCCCGTCCTTCACCTTCTCCATATCCTTCTTGCCTTTTTTCATTTCCTTCTGCATTTCCTTCTCCCTCTCCCTTTCCTTCTCCTTCTTCGTAATTCTCTTCTTCTTCACCGGCGCCTCAACCTCGACGACTTCCTGCACCAGTCCTTTCCCAACTTTGACCAGTCGTCCGGTTTGCGCGTTCCATTCCGCCACCCCACTCCAGTACGTAATCACGGGCCCGACCCATTTCCTGTTCTGTAGTGCCGCCAATCGCTCCCTCTGCTCCTCGAGCTTCGCCTTCTCGGTCTCCTCCCAAGAGAAAAGGCTCCTGCGATTCCGTCGCTCCGTGATCTTGGCCTCCTCGAGTCTCTCCTCCTGTGTCATCTCCTTCTTCGGCCGGACCTTCTCCTTCTTGGCCGCCGCGCGCTCCATCAGCGCGATCGTGTGCAATCGGCGCTTCTCGCTCTCCTCCAGCCGCCGCATCGTCTCGCTCCGGTTCTGCAGCGACAGCGTGCGCGACGACGCACGCGTCGCCACGAACTCGGCCTTCTTCCGCGGACGCGACGTCGGATCGCCAAGCCCATCCGTCTCCTCTCCCGTTCCGTCGTCCTGGTCTTCGTCCTGCTGCAGCTGCCTCGCCCGTCCGACAACTCCCTCGCGGATGGTAACCCTCCGTTCCTTCCGCGGCGCCGGCTGCTTCCGCGGCTTCAGGAACGCATCGTCCGCTTTCCTCTTGCGCGCCTTCCGTGCGTCCTTCTCGGCTAGAAGGATCTCCCGCTCGCCCTCCTGCTCGTCCCCGTCCCCGCCCTCCGCCGCATCCTCGTCCTCGTCGCTGCTGCTCTCCATGAGCACATCGTCGTCGTCCGCGCGGTCTTCCCTCTTGACAAAGAACTCGACGTCGTCTTCGTCTTCTAGGAATAGTGTGTCGTCCGCGTCTGCCTCTTGCGTGAGCAGCTTGGCGAGGAGATTCCCGGCATTGGAGCGCCGAGCGCGACCAGCTACGAGGGACTGTACAGGGAGTGGCGTGGGGGAGATGCGCACCGTCGGCGTTGTCATCATTGGGGATTGTGGGGGTGAGGGAGGCACGGAGGAGAGCGAGTCATCGTCGTCGTCGAGGAAGGAGGAGGTGGACATGTTTGTTCGCTTGGTTGTGCTGGAGCGGGTGTTGGGTTTCTGTGGATGAGAAAAGCGAAAAGCTTGAGCTGTTGGGGTGGCTACTTCACGCGGGGCTTGGCTGCTGCTTTAGGCATAGTATGTAACATCATACATTATCACTAAAGATATCACCTACAACTCCATCCTCAACACCAAACACAAGCAACCAAAACGCTCTCAGAACTACAGTTTGACGCCGGGGATCAAAGCGTATACATCAGGAAACCCTCCTCTGCCGCCCTCAGCGAATCCGCTCTCAATACTTTGCAATAGAGTTTTTCTGACTTCCCTCTCCTACCACAACGCCAGTAGATTCGCCAGAGCCAAGTGGTGTCGCTGCATGCTCGTTGCTCCAGTCTTTTTCGCATTGGATATTTGCAAGCTTTACCGCTCTTCTTATCAGTTCGTCGATTGAGATTGGCTTCGATATGACATCATCCTGAAGTTTTATTACCATCAGCTGTAGAGGGAAAGTAGGCACGCAGCAAATACCATTCCGGAATCTCTCATCTCTTGCACTGTACATAGAATCGGCACTTTAGATGTACATTCGTCTCCTTATGCAATGGGCTCTTACCTTTGGCTCCTCTGACGTTCGCGGAGACCCCCAATATGGGCAGGTGACGAGAGAGAACCCCAAGCGCCTGCATTCTCCTGATCTCTTGTGTCGCGTCTATCCCACTCATGATAGGCATTTCGCAATCCTTTGGGAAAGCGTCAGCGTCTTATTCCACAAGGAAGTTACACTCTAGAGGCTACCATGAGGCATATCTCTACCCCATGCACATCGGATCCCGAACGCTTCTCCGACGGTAATTTCCGAATGAAGTCGACCGCCTCCTGTCCGTTGTTTGCAGTATACCTGTCTCGAATCAGTCGGGTACCACAAACATTGAAGCCACGGAATAACCAACACAACACATCCTCGTGCCTCGAGCTGCTTTTTTAGAACCCTCTGGTTAATGACATTGTCCTCGACGACGAGGACCCTAAATCCAGTGACCGCCGAAGGTCGCCTCGCACCCAGGGAATTTGAAGGAGGCGTGGAATCCATAGCAGGTACCTGGGATGTGTTGTTAGCAGTGCGTAAAGAGTTTGCCATTCTCCCGGACAATTGAGCAAGCCATTCTGGCTCTGTATCAGGTTTCGAGCCTCGTCTTGTTGCCACGTAGAACGAGAATTGAGCGCCTCGGTCCTTGTTCGGAGCCATCCCTATCGATCCGCCCAACAGTCTGGCCAGGTTCTTGCAGATATATAGTCCCAGCCCTGGGTTAGGAGGTCATTGCGTGAGAAAAAGCCTTCGACGGAAGCAGGGGAATAAAGAGGATGGTGATATCACATACCCGAGCCGCCGTACTTTGTCTCCGTTTTGGGTGCTTGCTGGAACCGTGAAAAGAGATCTCTTCGGAAGTTATCCGTTATACCAATGCCGGTGTCTAGGACGGTAATGACCAGATACACAATGTCCCCATCACCCCACTGAGAATCAGTGACAACGGAAGTGGCATCCGTGATCTCTTCTAGACTCTTCTTCTCGAATTGGATTTCCCCGACCGTAGTGGGGATTTCTGCGGACACCCCCACCTTAACATCCAGTTTTTTTGTTTTCTGCCCCGACATAAACTTGATGGAGTTGGTGATCAGGTTGCTGAGAATCTGCATGACTCGGGCTGGGTCTCCCTTGAGCCATTGCACATCCAGCTCCGTGAGCGATTGCTCAGCTATGAAAGACATTTTGATCCCCTTCGATTCAGCGTCTGCCTGGTACATCCTTACGGACTCCCGTAGATAGAACTCTGGTTGAAAATCGATCGGTTCAACCCTCACCAAACCGGAATCAAGTTTACTCGTGACCAGGATATCGTCAATGATGCGCTTCTGATGAGCCGTGCAAAGGACGATAGTATTACAGGCTTCCACAATGGTATCGGCCAGGTCTCCAACGGTTTCGGTCGCTTTGGTCTTGTGGTCACCCATGCGATCCAAAATCAGTTCGGCATACTGCAGAATTGCGCTCAGTGGGTTGCGAAGCTCATGGCAAGTCATGTCGATGAATCGCTCTGCCAACCCCGGTGTCAATAAGTAGCGCCCTCTAGAGGAGAGGGGTGACGAGTGCCCACCTTGTTGCTTTGTCCTCTCCAATGCTTCATCAGCTCGCTCCTTTTGCGCCGCCTCGGCGAGCTTCAGTGGTGTAATGTCCGTGAAGGTAGAATGGAATCCGTTCAGAGTCAACTTGTCTTCGCCGTAATCCGGCAAGACCTCGCTTACAACCCATTTCACCTTGTCCTTGTTGAAGACCCCATCTTTCATTTCCATAACTCTATACTCAATTGGCTGGTGCTTACTGCTGCTGGAGGCGCGGTCGAGCGGCCAAGTGTGTATAAGACGGTTGCACCTTTCGCGGTCGTCTGGATGAATGGACTCGCACCAAGTTGCTTCATAACCTTCGTCGGGTATTCCCATGATGTCGTGCCATCTGCAAGTTGATCATCAGCATAGACCCCCCGAGGACAAAAACAACGAATTTTTCCATACGCAGCGTTGGCAAGAAGCGCGACTCCTTCGCGGTCCATTTGTAGAAGGCCTACGGGCACAGATCTAAACAACTGCGAAAGACACTCATACTCAATGGGTGATATGCATGAAAGCTGACGAAGTGGAACTACCTGTGTGAAGCTCAATTCATTCCGTCGAAGCCGATCCTCCATCTCGCGGAGTTTGCAGGCCAACTCGGATTTATTTCGCTTCTCGGCGTCTGCTAAACCATTAGAATCGCCCCGTATGACAGGAAAGTCATGACAAACCGGCCAACTGTTCCTGCATCGCTTGCCCCACCAGCATCTCTGCGTTCCGAACTCCTGCCAGATAGTGAGAGATGTTGTCCTGTATTTGATTGATCCATATCTCGTAGTCATCATCCAGCCGCCTCCTCGGGTTGATTCCGAGGATGATGAAGGCTTCCGAATGATATGGTCCGGCACCGCTTGCGGGCAGGATAGGGATTACCACTGCGGTGGAGCATGGCGCTTTGAAGCCGCGACGGGTTAGGAGATGCATATGGTCATACTCCAGAAGGTTTTTATTCACTCTCTTTCTCCCATCTTGGAGCGCCTCTCGTATATCGTCGGCGAAGAGCCCAGTGTAGTCCGATATGTTAATGACCCGTGGCGCGACGGGGTGTCCCACCGGAATGCCTCTCTCTCCTAGTCTCCTGGCTTCGGATGCGACGACCTCGTAGAGTAACACGAATGGAGTGTCGTAGACATTCGAGTCAAACGCTTCCAGCACCCCCGGCCAAAAGTCGATTGTTTTTTGTGCGTTAGCCGTGGACTGTCTGAGTGATTGCAACATTGCACGTCGTCTGTTTTGCAGGATGCGGGCAGTGCCTTCGTACTGTTGCCAAAGGACTCCTCCAACATTGCCTGCCTTCTCCACAATCGGCGTGAGCGTCCAGTCAAAGTAGCACTCTTCATCAACGTCGACACGATCAACAGGAGCGATTTCCCCGCTGCGGACGATACTGGTACCTTTACGGCATGAGGCGAGGTGCACATGGATCTTGTCGTAGGCCTCTTTCCAGCCCTTCTTCAGTGCTTGTCCGAGTAACTGTGGGTGTCTCCTCCTGACACATTCTTTGTACGATGCGTTGTATATGACGACATATTCCTTGCCCCAAAACAACGCCATCTGATACGGGTGTACCATGATGGAATTGATGACTACTCGCACAGTCTGTCAGGTGTCCGGGCTTCGTTACTTCGCATGGGAGGGCACAGGAGCATGCAGTATTTACCTGTTCTCATCGAACCCGACCAACTACCCATTGCTCCTACCGCCGTCTCCTTCCAGTTCACCGCTTGGAGTTCAGCGTAGTAATCGGGTACCTGCGTCGTCAACGATTTGCGTGTCCAGTCCAGTATTGGATTCCATAGAATTGCACCACGTTTGTCAATCCGAAGATATTGGCACGGATAGTTCGAGGCCGGATTCTCTGGGGGTCTCCAGCCTTCTGCTGGTGTCCAGCTCAGAGCCTCGTTGTAGTGGGTAGCATCGCCCGTGATCAAGAAGTAGTCGCCGCCCGGCAGCACATAGTTTCCCCACGTCTTGCCGAATAGATACAGCGGCGAGGCGGGGCTAGCGTCCAGTATCTTGCGCAGGAAGCCGCACACGTCCAAGGCCGCAGCTACCCGGTCAAACGACTGATTCTTGTAGACTATGGCTGCGCTGATGGCCGAATCGTAGCGGTTGGCGACGGCAATCCGCTTGTCCACGACCATGAGCGGCCGTCCATCGATCGCAACAAATTCCCAGAGGCTGATGTTTTCGTGGAGGTTGCTTGAAACGCTCATGGTCCTGACCTGGGGGGCCACAGCTTCCCGCAACCGGAACAGACAGCCTGCCTTGAGGTTGCCCACACCGGTGCCCATTGGAGTAGTAGCAGTGGGACCGGAAGGAGAAGAAAGGGGGGGGACGCGCGATAAATAGTATGATAAGGCTTGTAGATATGGCGGTCCTACTGTCGGGGATAATAGATGCTTTGTCTTTGTGGAGAATGGGATTGAGTCTAAGAATAGAGGTCTATGGAGTGGAAAGAGAGTGTGGAATGCTAGCTAGGCAAGTAAGGACTCTAGGTGGTGGGCCAGCAGTTAGCGCCCCGCGTGCGTCATTGCCACTCACCGCTGTCTCGTCTCCCTTCCCGGCAGCGTAGCAGCTCGTGATCGGACCCCATGGGGTATGTGCAGATACATATTGCACCGAGGACACTCTTCCACACTGCCGTCAGCCAAGGGCAAATCCGTGTCCTAGTAAAACCGAGTGTCTCGGAGCAACCGCAAACAACTGCATAGATGAAAGAATGGTCGAACCAACTTTCTGCTTCATGCATCGGGTCTTCGGGTCGCTATGTATACATCTGTGGTGCCTAAGTATGCAGCAACGAAACCAGTCCGAAGACGCCGAACCACGCCGGCCAGTCCGGGCTAGAGAGTGCACCGATCCCAAAAGGCGGAAGCGGTGGCCATAATGTCGTTGAGAACCTAATACCGCATGTAATCAATGGACGCCCGAAAGCTGGGAGCCTTGCCATACTCCGAGTCCTCGTGACAGCCAATTCGTGTATGTATTTTTTTCCAGCTGGAACAAGCCCGCCGGGCCGAATAGCTACCGAGAGCACCGCTATGGGCAATGAAGTACGTATGGAAAACGGCCTTTCTTGTCGGGTTGCGGACTCACTCGCTTCAAGTTCAAGTTTGCAAGGGTGTTGCACAGGATATCTTCTACAGTAGCAGCACAGGGTGGAACTTCCGTGCCGAGTTGTCCACTCGATTCCGTGATAATGCAGCATTTGAACATTTGATGCGTACTTTGCTACTGTATTTAATACGTACGATCACGATTTTCATTAACTATCTTAAGGTTCATGGATATCATCCAGAGTAGCATGATTACATAAGAAGTATAGGCAGTTTACATCCGCCTTTGACACTAGATTCTATGCAAGTCTAAGTTTGGGTTACGAATCAAGCTGCCCCCCGCCTTCCGTCAAGGCACTCTACCTTCCGCCAAGACCATAAAACTAAACCCTCGCCACACCTTACAACACCAACCGAGGCACAGACCACACCGGCTGGCAGCTCTGGGGGTAGTGTCATTCTTTCCGCCAACGTCCTCGTCCGTCGCCAGCGATCCGTCCGGTTCCTCCTCTCGGTGGATTTCGTCAACTCGAATGTGTACTTCTCGTGGTCGGCCATCATGTACGCGCCCGAGCAGCTAGTCAGGCCCAAGACCGGCAGCCCGGGCTCCATCGCCTACGGCAGTGCGACAATGTGGTCCACCTGGAAGTCTAGATCCACGGGGAAAAGGCTCATGGCCGAGTTCCCGCTAGGCACGAAAGCCGTCCGGTCCTCGCTCAGGGTCCGGCGCGGCCGATGGATATCCTCCTCCTTAACGGTGAGGACGAAGCCGTTGACCAGCGACGGTGTAGTTTGTGCGCGGGGTCTTGGAATCGTCCAGGCCGAGCGGAGCTATCGGCGGGGCCCACTTGACACCGATGGCGGCGAGGGGGTTGTCGTAGACGGCTCCCGGCAGATTCGTGCTGAAAAGCGTCTTCGTCAACCGCGCGTCGAAGGCTTCAGTGCTGGGATCGATCCATCAGCGATTTGCAATTCAGCGCGATGTTCTAAACTTGAGCCCCGGCGCAGGCAAGTCCCTCGACAGGAGGTGCAGGACGCAACCCTGAAGGCCCGGAAGGACAAGTTATTTATCTCCTGAGTCATATTTCGTTGGGCTGGGGTTCCGCTGGAAGTCTCCCGTCTTCCCGGTGATAGTGCGCTTCTACCTAGCCTTGGCTCGGTGATTTCTCAGACCCAAATGCTGGCCGTGCGGTTGTTGAGGCGCAGTTAGAGATCATGATCACCGTTGCGTGGTGGTGTTCCGCTTCAGCGATAAGAACCTACCACGTTCCGTGGGTGGCCTGAAGCGAGTCTGTATTACGAAGCGCCGCTGGTAACTCCGGACCCAATCCACGCACTTGGGGCTACATAGTCGGCTGCTTGGGAGTATCCTGTGTTGACCATTGGACTTTATCATCACCACTCAACTAACTGAAGATGCCAAGAGATGCTAACCAACTTGAGATGTGGTACTACAAACTCGGGGCAGCCCGCTTGATGTGTTGCAACAAGTACATAATTATATCTATATAGTAGAGTCATGCAGACTGGTTAATAACTACCCCCTGGCCACTGGAATTTGGGGTGAAGAAATCTAGACTACAAAGTCTGTGTGCTAGGATGGTGCGTAGGGTTCTCCAGAGCCGAGCTGGGGTCTTACCATGGGGAGACAAACCTATGTAGTGTAAAAAGTTCCAATCTGCGCCATAGCCATCATTTCAGCCGTCGATTCGCGAATTTATCCCGTGCTGGACACTCACTACTTATGCACCTACCTACTAAGCTCGTTGCGGGGTGAGCTGTCTCCGCCGCTCCCTTCGACCCAACGGTCCGTCACCAAGAGATGTATAATGCGAGGGGCAGGTAACCAAGTACATACCTCTAAATTCGTTGAAAGAAAACCTGCAAAAAAAAAGCCTAACTAGGTACCTAATTAGACCGAAAGAGCGGAATAGTGAGGGGCGATCTTCAGAGATCTGCAGACGCAACACGGCCCCTTTCTTCCAACCGGAATGCGTCCAGACGAAGCCGGCGGGGTGCAGTATGTATGGTCCAATGAGTGCTCCCGAGCGTTGGCTTTTCTCAGTGCAGTCCGTCGTGGCCAGCCAGCCAGTATCCACTGGACTGAATTGTGCTCGACTGACCCGCCGCCGTCGACTGTGTGGGCAGCCTGACCCTTTCACGGCTAGCACGCGCAGCCCGGAGGAGTAATTACACAGTTAGTGTTCGAGGATACTCCATACGGTGATAAAACAACGGGTAAATGAGTACCGGTATCACACCACTGTTTGTGCGTTATAGGGGCGGCATCGGAAGTCCATACGCTTCGCATGCTGGTACTGTACCAAGAAGAGCGATGGCGAGACTGCGCGTAGTAGACACGTCTAGATAGGCAGTGGCAGGTAGTCCGGAATCCGACCCAACGAGCGTTCTCACCATGCTCTGTTAGCCAAATATCCCCACCCACTGGACGCCAAGCAGCACTGCGCACGAGCGGCGACCGTCACACGCCCCGACTCTTCGGAGTCATTAATCGCTGGAAATGCCTGTCTGAAAGCAGAAGCGCCCAGTATGTGCAGCCCCCAGGGCCTTGGCTGCTAGCTCCCTGGGTCTATCTCAACCATTTCGCGTTCTTGACGACTTCGATGATAGTTTCTGGTGCAGCGGACAAGTGTTGGGCTTGCAGCTCGGTCTGATGGTGTATCTCACGTGGCCGCAGCCAGCTTGGAGGGGAGCACTGCGGCCCAAGCCTTTCGATCATTGGGGATTAACAAGCCACACGCGGCTCGACGGTGAAGGTTTTGCCAAAGTATTGGCGCCGTATTGAACACGCATTATCACTCGAACCTAGAACGGGATTCATCAGATTTTAAAAAAAAGCAATATCTAGCATATACTATGCGATTAATGAATCACCGCCATCAGCGATAGCGAATACCCACATCGTCACAGTCCAGACGGTTAGACTGCACGTGAACAACGTGAACAACGGCAAAACCGGAGATAAATGGCAATAGTGATAAATGTGTACGGCGTTGTCCGTGCTGTGCGGTGTTGCGGTCCGACGATACCGAGCGGCGCTGCCAGCCCCACTGTGCGGCTGAAGCATTCCAGACGGACGGACAGACATAATCCCCACAAGCCTCTACCTCCAAGAAGAAAACCCCCGGAGGTGACGGTTCAAACCGAGTTTCGTTCTCTCGCGGTTCCAGACTCTGGAAGGCCAACGGTCCCGCCACCTTCGCCGTGGTCGCCATGTCGAGCCGAGGGACGGAGAACCCCACTGGGTACCCACCACGCGGCGTGTCCGTGGATATAGGAGCCGAGTACGTATCGAGAGTTCCTGAGGATGAAAAGTAGGAGAGCTGGGAGAAGCAGGTGGACGGCCCACCTCCGCGGGCGCGTCGGTGACAGTTGGGATGCATGTGGGGGACGGTGAGCACCTCGTGGAAGTCCTGGTACGTATGTACTAATTACCTACATACTAAACCACCCCTCCATTCCCTGCTCTCCCAAACCGTAGAATGCATTCAACGTCATACTGCCGTGGTCGCCCTGGCGATACACGCTTCGACACACCGAGCGTATTCCTACGAACCTCCGGGCCGACCCAATTCAACGCGCCCAGCCCTCTTGGTCGGCTACAATCACGCATCGCCACGCAGACGTTCGGGCGGTGCGACTTCGCCGATAGCAATGAATTTACACGAAATGTTCGGCCTCGCACGAGCCGAAAACGCAAGTACATGGGCAAATTCACCGTTGAGTTCACGTGTTTTTCCGTACGTTGTATGTGACGTATATATGATTGGCCCTAGGAGGCGGATGTTCTACGTACATACTGCCGCCGCATGTGAATGGCTGAAACACGAACAAGTTTCCGCAGCGCTGCGAGAACAACGCACCATTGTCAGCCCTGCAGAGGAGCACAGTGTCGTGCCGTGAGCAACCGGCTTCCCGTGACTACGCACACATCCTGCCCCGCGGCCCTCAACCGATCACCGCGGTCCTCAACCGATCACCGCGTGTGGAGAGCAGCCAGACGCAGCAGAACTCGCTCCCGTTGCTGACCGACTGGAGCCACATCAGCAGCGCTGAACGTGCCGGCCCCAGTCGCCGCGAGCAGTTGTTTTGGCCGCTGAAGAATTCGGCGCGTCCAGAGAGTCCAATCTCCGGCAAACCGCGGCCCGAATCGAAGTCAAACCCTATGCGGCCAACCGGCGAGGAAACGTGCTGTATGGGGAATAAGCAAGCCGACCCTAGAACAGTGTAAGAAGAAACCATAGGGTCCACTTGTCCTGGTGGCGCTAGCACATGCGGACCGCGAAAGTTGCTGCGAGAGCGTCAGCACAGCACGGGCTGGAGGACGTTGGTGAGGATAGATACGGACGATGCCTGTTGACATGCGAATTGCTGGTCAGAGGTCAATATCCTCTCGTCGCCCCGCTTCGACCGGCCCCCGCCGCCCCCCCAACCACCACCACCAATGAGAACAAGGGATGTTCACCCGGAGGCTCTGTACAAAGCTAGCGAGACCCATGGAGCATGTATTGAGTTTCGGTTGATACACCTCCGAGCCCACCGGTTGACAGATCGAACGACCAGTAGAGCTCAATCTCGCCGGTCCGCGACGGGAAACAATTGCCCGTAAAACGGATGTTGGCGACGCCGAAAGCTAACCCCCACAAGTCAGAACGCCTTCTATGAGTCTGTAAGTCGTTTTGGGGAAGGCCTTCTATCTCAGCTGCCCGGTTTGGCCAACACAGATGCTCCGGATTTGGGGGTTTTTTCCCACCACATCTAAAAGGCCCGAGTCGGCGGACGGCGTGGGGGAGCTGGCGCCCCGCAGCCGCCATACCGATCTGGACCTGGCTGTGTTCGTACGTGCTGTCCCCCAAGGATAATACCCACATGTATATATAACACTGGGAGTACATAGGCTTTATCCACGGATCCTGCTTGCATTCTTTCTTTCTTTCTTTTTCACCGCCAACAAGCAGGAGCCAAGCCGCATGTATTTACGGCCCACAGCCAGCTGCGAAGATGCTACCTTCGTCACGTGTGTAGGTAGCATCCCAATCTCGCGGCGCCGAAACGCAGATATCATACCGCGATCCGCAGCCCAGCATCGCGTAGTGGGGTGGGAAATGTGGTTTTCTGTTGAGAGGAAGCCATCCCATTCTAGCGGGAAATCCTTCCTGCTCGTACAAACACGGAGCAGTGGACTGAAATATACACGCGGCGATTCCCATCCCGGCTGCCGTGCGTGTGAAAATCCTCGAATCGACGGCCCGTTCTCGGGACGTTAGCACGGCACATATGTGTATGTAGTTCTGATAGTGATAAATAATATAGCGTATCCGAAAAATTCTCCGATGCCCCGCAATCCCAGCAACGCGGTGATGGATCACATGTGCGGGTGTATGCTCCCTGACCCCGCTGTCCGTGCGAGCGCTAGTCCTCCCGCCCTCGAAGTTAGCCGTACCATTGGCGATGGGGGTGATTCTGGACATGGAGACGGGCGAAGGTTGTTGGGTCCGGGTGCTGCTTGATGCTATGTTCTGCCTCTCGACTACTAGCCCTCTAGATCACGCAACTAGCCGGGTGAGAGAGCAAATCTCCGCATGATTGTTGGTGTTTCGTCTGTTATTGTTGATCTCAGGTGGTAGTGACTCAGTAGAGCCGGAGCGGCGCTCGGGCATCGGTGGTCAGTGAGCATGCGTCCGCTTTGAACTAGAAGGTTACATGCCATGTAGAGTATCTCCCGGCTGTATGTAGGGGTACTTACCACTACATGGAGTAACTCTAATTCTGGCGGCGACAGATGCCTCCCGCCGCCAGGCGTACTCACGCTGGAAGGCAACATCTTCGATATCAGATGTCCAATGCAGCCGGTGTTCGACTCGGCCACGACCAGCCTCTTCTTCTGGCCGCTGTCTTCGCGACAAGGCGGATTGACCGCACCAGGCACTCTTACCCCCGGTCGCGTGCATTCAACCGTCTTTTGACGCTTTCCGACGGGCAGGATAATCTCACTTCTGTTTCTTGACACTCCAACCGCCCTAATTGGACAACACCCTGCTGTGCCGACTGAGGCCGTGAGGTCGGTTTTTCCGTACTAACCGATCCTGAAGAAACCGGTGGGGCGGCCATTCCGGAGGTCCGTAATCCATGCAGTTGAAACTCGAGATAAATGCCATTTGCCGCCTCATATCACCCCGAGCCGTATAAGTAGATGGGCAATCCACCATCACCAGCCAGCTTTCCAAAATACAACCAAAAGCTCGAGCACGGCTACCTGATCAGCCAACACGCCTTCACTGTCGGGCAGAAACCTCCACCGTGCAGCCAATCCATCGCACTTCGTCCAACGGAACATTCAAGACCCCGTTTCCATCATGGCCGCCCAGTCCACGAACAACGGGTCGGTGGTTCCTCCCACCTCCTGAGGAGCTTGGTTGAGTATTGAAGTTAAGGCTGACATCCAGAAGCCCCTCAGGCCCGATAACGCCGCACGCACACGACTCCCACAATTCCGCTGGCACCTCGTCCGTTCCCGCCAACACCCCTTCAAGTTCGGCCACCGGAGCCAGCTCTCCTGCAACCTCGTTGACCACGACTCCACCCAGAAGCCCCCCCATGGTTGGATCCCGTCTCCTCCATGACGACCCGTGGTGCCAGTTAGAGGGCAGAAGATCCAATTATCACGACGATCTGGAGGAAATGCTCGCAGAGTGCGGGAGTATTCTGGAGTAATGATTCTGCCCTGCCCGTCCAGCCCCACATGACGGTATCCGTATCGCACGGACCGCGAGTGGAGCTTTATTCCTTCGCATGTGCATTCGCTAGCTCCGCAGATGCATCTTTGGACCAACCAGATGCTGCCGCGAGGCTGGAGTCGTTGGACCGGGGTTTGTTTGGCTTAATTTTCGCACCGTTTCTTTGTCAAGGGCCAACTAGATAGACTGATGACGGACCGCATATCATTGTATGTAGTATGTGTCTGTATGTCTGGAGTTGATTCCTTCTTTCCTTGAATGTCGTTTGTTGCGTTGCTATATCCTGTTCTGATAATCCCCCCATACTGTGTCCCGTCAATGTAGGAGTTCAGGGTGTAGATACTGTACTCTGTCTCGTTCTGTGGGCGCTTTCCGGTGCTATGACTGCAGTGTGTTCCGTTTGAAGATAGTCGTTGGTATAGTCATTGGTATTTGTGTTACTGTATGCCACTCCCAACGCATTAGACTTAGAGTTTCCAACGATTCGATCTGTTCCGTATTCACAACCCCTTTTCAGTCTTGCGAATTGACACAGGATTTCTTGCCATATCGGCTCCGGATGCCCTGAAGTATCTGCCTGCATTTAGTTCTCTGGCGTTCGGTGGTTGTGGCTCATGAGCAGGAGTTGCGGGTTATCGCGCCACCACGGTCGGCACGCCCTTTTCTTTTCTTTTTCTCGCCACCGACAAAGCTTGCATGACGCCAGCATACCCAACTGCGAAGCCAGCGAACGAACGAGCCTCGCGCCACAAATTCCTCTCCCGGCAGACGACGAGAATGGCCCCGTTGATATCGGGGAGGGCTGCGAGACAAGGCCGGCTCGGATGGCCGCATACTGGCCGACGGTCGTGAAATACGCTCCCTCTATCGTCCCACAACGCCCGTGGCTACACAGCAACGTACACCGGGCGCATGCTCAAAGGTTGAGCGACTGGACCGATGGCAGGATGCCGTGGGCTCTTGCGGAGACGTCGCGGTCGAGGAGAAGGTCGGGCCATCACCGTCAGGAAGGACAACTTGGTTTCTCAAGATTGGTGTGTGATGTCGCTAGTCGGTTCTTCCGCTGCAACATCGACAGCTTATCGAGTATCTCTCTGCGGGAGGTGGTGGCAATAGCCATGGACCCGCCCCGTGTGGTCCGAGGGATGGGGACAATCCGAGAGAAAGGCTGACCCGCGTTCAGATTTCGTGCACGTTTTCCTCCTACATCTCCGGTGTCGACACAAACGAAGGCCACAACGCTGCCGACCCATCATACCAGCTGTCATACTAGTTACGGTGGACTGTACACAGCACGCGGCGAAACGAATCATGGCAGTTTGGAACATCCGCCGTACCGGAGGTCGACGACAAGTATCGGAGGACCATCAGGCTTCTCCATCGCCTGTTCCGCCCGGAGTGCACCCTTGGGGAGTGATTGCCCAATGCCCCACAAGAGAATAGAGCAGCTATGAACTTCTGTGCCACGAGCTGAAAGTTCGTAAAGAAGAGGACGGCTGTTTTCGAACACCAGACGGGCAACCGAGAGGGGAGGGCAAATTTTCAGAGGAAATGCGGAGGGCTATCGCCAACAGAATAACACTCCCCTCTTCTCACCCGAACGGCAGATTGTACATTGCTATATCCACCTGTGTAGTCACTATCAGTAAACGAACTCAAAGAAGAGAAGAGTTCTACCGGCCTTATCATCTCTCCCAGACCATGCCAAAATCCAAGCATGGTTTTTTATAATCAGTGCCTTCGAGGCGCGAGAATCCAATGACGACATATCCCATTGGGTTTCAAACGCAGGCACGTCCAGCAAGAGAAACTCGAGTTTTGCTAGTCGTACCATACATTCCTTAGGGCCTAACAAGCATTATTTACTCAAACAAGCGTTTGACCTTTTTTCGTATACGAGTACGATCCAAGATCACAACAAAAGAGGAAATCAAAGAAACATTCAAACTCAAAGCGACGAGTTGGAGGAATCTGTATTTCAGAGTTGATTCGCCATGATGGCAAGGCGGTCTACGGCAAGAATGTGTTAGATACTAGTCGTCAATCATACTGATGGATAGGAAGTAACTCAACGCTTCAAGTACACAATATCTGCCCCGGATTCCACGCTTCACTGGACAAACATTCGAAGCGGGGCATGAGAGCAATATCTGTTGTGCAAAAATTTTCTTCGGGTGTCACCATGCATGAGCGAGCAGACAACTCTATTTTATGCAAACGACCCCTGCAGCTGTGGATCGTGACAACTCAGAGTAAGTATATACTCTGAAGAGCACTCACCATTCTCCGTCAGAATCCAGACATGATTCCCCCCCTTATTGGCACAGCTAACCGATAGCCCCGTCCAGGCCCTTAGGGGTGACTGTTGCTCCAAATGTCATCGCGCTTCGGTGGGCGTGATTTTATCACTGATAACGATGGGCAGTAGACAGATTCGACTTTGTTCAGTTTGCATCTGTCGTTTTCGCTGGTATGATCCCGTATTGGACAGTCCGGCTCGTTGGTACCACCCCTGGAACCATCTCAACTTGTCTCCGCTTTTCTTTTTCTTCGCCACCTCATAAAACATAGCTGCTTCTTTCTCCCGCATTGTCTCATTCATCAGGTTGCAACGACTGTTTGCACACTTTCCGTTTGCTTCTCGTCTCCTCCCTCCCCCGTGTTCTGCCGTGTCTTTGATGACTTCACTCAAGCCCGCTCTAGAGCTTTGAACGATCGGTTTCGACGAATGTGCTGAAGCCGGAGACGTTGCGAGAGGAGTGAGTCAAGAAATCCCTTCCGCAAGGCTGAGGATTGCCTCCATGGCACGAGATCGATCATACACAGGACGCCATACTCTGTCCCGCCAAATTCTCTTGAGCTACCAGCTCATGTCCCACACCACAGAGGTGTTTCGGCGCAGCATCACCAACCGCGTGCACCAGCAGAGCACTCAGGTCCCACAGCCCTGGGCTCCGCAATACGACATCCGCGAGCACCATTCCTTTGGGCAGCAGCATCTCCGCAAGATGGTGGACCACCGGGGGTCAGCGTCTGAGTACTGGCTGAAGCGGTCGGGACCAAGTTTGGGGGTTGTGCTTCGCATCTCTTCCGGCCATCATGAGGGGACGCGCAACTGTCGCTCAGGCATGGTGTGCAGGCTGTGATATTACTCACAGCTAGGTAGCTCTCCCGGACTGCTGTTCAAGACTGCTAGTTTCTAGCCGGTAGACGCAATGAGCAGGCGCGCGATGTGTCGCCCGCCTGGCATCGACAGAGGAGCCCCGCGACCGACTGAGGGAGGGAAAAGCGCACGAAGGAAAAACACACACCAACGATCATCCAGCAGTTCAAAGTGGAGGGAATGGATCGGAAGAGCAACAGCGACGGGAGAAGCGGTCAAGACCTTGGTCGTGGGGCTGCACTTTCTGGGGTCCGAGCTCGAACCATGTAGTCCAGCAAGTTCACCGCCGCTTCGAGCCCCCTCTTTACGGAAGCTCTCGGATAGAGATGGCGCAAATACAGTCACCAATCAAGAGACACAGCACACCTGGAGGCGGTTGACTCCGATCGTCCGAGAACCCGAGTTTCGCCCTTGCCACAAGCTTACTATACATAGGTGCATACGCCATGCGTGACTTCTTGCGCGGGATCTGTGCGCGACTCTCCGGAATCTGCCGCTACATCATCATGCAGCCACGTCTTCGGCATCCAGCAGGTACATATGTGTATGTAGATATTGATGTATACATGCTTTACGTATACAACACTCCGGACACAACTGGGCAGTCGACCCACTGCTCAGTGCTGGTGGTGCCCGTGCATACAGGACTCAAACGCGGGAACACATCTTTAGGAACTGCCCTGAATGGAAGGCCCAGCATAAGATTCTGTGGGTGGAGGTGGGGGAGGAAGGACTGGTTTGAAATCCAGGACATGCAAGGTGCAGCCAGCCGGTCTTGGGCTTCCTCTTCACAGGTGTAGGGAAGCAGGACCCAGCCCCGGCTGAGGAAGACGCGCAGAGCGAGGCGTGGAGCGGGAACTCCGGGAGTGGAGAGAAAGGGAAGTGGAGACCAAGGGAAGAGGAGCGAAAGGGAAGAGGAGCGAAAGGGAAGAGGAGAGGAACAAGACGCTGAGGAGCGGGCGCCGGGGACGAGGAGCAACCGCGCTTCCTTCCCGCCCTCCTTCATGGCCTCCGCAGAAGAGGAGTAGGATGTGGAGGCGGCTTTCCTTTGTTCTTTCCTTTGTCATTCCTTTGTGGTTTCCTTGGTGTGCTTTATATCTTCTTGGGACAGGGGAGCTTGCAACGAGCCGCCTTCGTGCGGACTGCGAACGGGAAGCGTGTTGTGTGTAGGTACACCGTCATGATCTCCATAGATCGTATGCGACAAATGACAAAACAAAAAATGACACTCCATACACAAGGCGTGACGAGGACAAGCGGATGTGCAGTGGCGTCTGATATCGGACCGAAAGCAAAACATCTCCTCTTTGTTCGTCCGCGATTTGGAGGGGCTGGAAATTGAGCTCGTACTGAAACGCGCTCTGTGATTGGCTATCTATTTACCGGCAAGAAACACGGATGCTACCTATCATAGCCTATCACTCACATCTAGCCAATGAACGAACGGCTGGGTCCATTACGTCACGAGTCCGGGGGGCGGACGCCGACTTGCGGATGATTACATACCTATCGCACCCAGCACGTATTGCCATTGTGCGATCCTTCACTTCCATTAACTAAATCCTTTGACCCTTCCTTGTGCTCGAATGCACCTGATTAATCCGCCTCATCAACGACGATCTCAACATGCATGACAATGGGTTATCAGGAGCACTCAGTAGAAGATATTTAACAGCACATTGCATGGAAGCGATATCACTACATACTATGATATTGTTGGAAACCCCGCTCCTTCCTATTCGCCATACACACAACATACGCCCCGCGAGCCCAGGCAATCGCACGCTTGACAAATCGACAGCACGTACTGCCCTCCGATTATGACCTGCCATCAATTACTCAAGAACCAACCGCTGTTTTTCGCTGATCGAAATAGAATCCAGCGCGCACGAACGTATCGCTTCACCCCGGCGCAACCAACCAGACGACCCAAGAGACCGCAGATGCCGCAGATGCCGCGGGCACCCGCAACATTCGTGCCGCCCTTGTCGCGCACGTCCGTATCGCACCCATCCAGAGTCTAGATGTGTATGTGGATAGTTACTTCCGCTGGTCTAGTCGAGCGCACCGAGGGGGCGGATACATTGGTAAGTAGAGTACGTACGCGGAACTCTTCTACAACAGTACGGAGCAGGTCGGACCGCTATCTAGTTGTTCGGAGCTATGAAAGGTTGGACAGACCGGTGCCAGCTGGCCACGCACTGTTGGCCGTGCGTCGCGTTCAGTGCAGCAGCGAGGGGCTGGCAGGTATCTACCCGCTGTTCAGCGTGCAACGATGGTTCGACGATCCACAAGCCCGAGGAGTGCGTACATTTAATCGTCGATTGCATGCGAACTATATAGATCATGGGAATACACTGGTCCAGTCCCCGTCCACCGTCCAAACTGCGACCCCGATCGGTTCACAAATTAGTTGTGCCTGCCCTCTGCCTGTCCCAAGAACACGGAGGGCACCAAGGAAATGACAAGACAAAAGTACAAAGGAAGTCGCCCAGTCAACCCGCTTCCGCCGAAGTCAAAGAAGGCGGGCGTGGGGAAGAACTACATAGTCGTTCCTCCGCTGAAGCCCCCGGCTCCTCGGCCTCCAGCCTCCTCTCGTCCACCTTGTGACGCCTCGCTCTGTGCGTCTTCCTCAGCCATATACGGCATCCGTCTCCCCACGTATGGCGAGAAAGTACACAGTTGCCTGGCTGCACTCCCCACACTTGCCGGTACTCTATCTATCTAGTGCGGCCTCTGGCAGTAGTATATACTAGACCTATTTCTTGTGGGTGACCTTCACGCCCGCCCGCCCCCCGCCTTCCGATCGAGCGTTCCAGTTGGGCAAGGGGCCTGGGTAGCGCACCGGTCTCATATGTAGACGAGGAATTCCACTCCGCGAGCGGTCGGGGTCATCCGCAGCCGACTTGGCCCGGCCCTCCCAATTTACAGGACTTCTTTGTGGGCTGCGCACCATCAGCCGTCGTCCGGCGGAGAGTGGCGATAGATATGCTTCCTGGCCTATCTAGAGGGGGCGTACACTTGGCCGGGGGCCAGGTTCGTCCGAGGCTATGTATGTAGAGTATGTATGTAGAGTACCCGCAGGATTGCCGCCCGAGCGTCCGTATAGATCGGCACCATTTCGGGGAGTAGGGGGTGGGGGTGTGGCGTCTTCGGGCAGCCACTTGCGAGGGCTCGAGCGATTACTGCGCACTCAGTATTGTAGGCATAGAAGCCTCTGCGGAACTTGCGGCCTTTCCACTGCTCTCTCTCCCTTCCGCCAAGCGGCCGCAGAATCCTCCGCGCCAGCGTCCGTTCGAGAGCCGTCCGCGAAGGGTGGAAAGCCATCGTTGATCATGAGGGCCGTCCTCAGCAGGGCCGTTTCTCCCTTCCGTGCGCCCAGAATATCCCGGGATGAACACTGTCCGTGTTCCGAAGGCGCTATCTTAGCGCGCCAAGGCATGCGTGCATGCTAGCCACAGGCAATCGCAACGCAAGGAGTGATACGCCATGACCCCGTCCACCCCCTGACGCACCGGCCGAACCCTCGTTTCCAATCCATGGCCTGGCAGACCCAAGGGAGTTACACGAGGATACACTTGCATAAGTTACTTACCGTTTCCTCGCCGCCGTTCCAGAAAGAATTATCCATCAACTTCGAGCACGGGTAGATATTCTAATTACAGTAGTAGTAAAGAAAAAAAGAAGAAAAAAACACCAAAAAGAGAAGTCCCTCCGACCAGAGTCGAACTGGTGACCAACGGATGACAACTTTGCAATTACAGTCCGGTGTGATACCAACTACACCACAGAGGGATTACTTGTGACAGCACTTCTATGGAGGTATAAGTAGCAGAACGAGTGAGGTGTATACTATGCTTGTCACGACGAGTACAGCGCCGTGATGGGCTGGAATCGGTCTCTCAAAATCTAGGGAACCCTTGGCACACTCGTTCTACGTGGCTGGTCGGTGTACTACGAGCGAGGTGAAAGAGGACGTTGAATAATCTAGGCCACAATACAGACCACCGGTTCCACTCCACGTGTGAATATCTCAAATATCGCTTCTTCCATATTCTAATGTACTCGAGTCTCACACCCACTATTCACAGGCAGCCTCTGGCACATAGCTCATCAAGAATAATCGCATACATAGGTATCTGGTATCTAACATAAATCGTAAAGAAGGAAGGAGAGAAAGAAAGTAAGAAATAGAATCGTTAGTTGTAAAATTTTCATATTTTTCCGATAGAGCGCCAAACACGCACGAGGAGGCAGGAGAAAAAAAAAGCTGCAACACAGCCGTTTGCAGATGGTGAAGCAAAAAAGTCAAAAATGATCGATCCCTCCACCTCGAGAGGTAAACTCTACGGTTGCCTGCCAAGCCCATTCAAGTTCTAGCTTCTGCCAGCTCCAACTCCAGTTTGCGGATAATTTCATCCTTTCTCCTGTTCTCCTCCTCGAGTTCCTCATTGCCCACCACCACGGCGGTCCCTCCATCGACGATCCTCTCCTTGAGGGTGTCTACTTCCTTGGTGAGCTCGCGGATTTGCGCGTTCTGGGCCGCGAGCGTTTCGTTCTGGCTTTCGAGTAGGGTTGTGATCTTGACGAGCTGGTCGGTAAGGATCGATTCGGCGAAAGAGGGCGCCACAGGAGTGGGTGCCACAGCAGGCGTAGCGGTCGCAACAGGAGTGGGTGCGGGAGTGGCAGCAGCCGGGGGAGTGGCAGCCTTGGGAGGCGGTGCAGTGGTAGTCTTGGTAGGAGATTTGGGGCGGATCGGCAGCTCCTTCTCGACGGTAGGGGTAGGAGTTGCGGCGGGCGCAGCTGCCGCAGGCTTGGGGGTCTCCTTGACCGGACTGACCGGAGTCCTGAAGGAGTCCAAGCCGGCGGCGATGGAAGGCGACGGTGTGTGCGTGTGCAAGGTGTTCTTGCGAGTCGACGGCGCAGTAGCCGAAGCGGGAGCCGCAGATCCAGGGGCAGGGGAAGCTCCAGGCTGGTAGAGGGTCTCCAGGTCAAACTGTGGTGGCTCGGCATCGGCTCCTCCGAACCAATCGCCGGAAGAAAGCGCCGCCGTTCCTGACGCCGCCATGGGGTAGATGTCCGACTGGTAGGTTTCGGCCTGAATGACTAGCTGTTAGCGGCGAATGTGGTCGCAGTGTGAGTGATTGAAATTACCCGTCGAGGAACGATGAAGGAGATAGGCTCGATGTACGCGTCATTGACAGTCTTGAACGCCCTCATCACCTCGTTGTCGTTGACCTGGAGTCGCTTAGCAAACCCCCCTCCACATCGTCAAACGGATACAATACCGAAACACCCCTCTTGGGCAAGAAGGCGACTCCCCGCTGAGGCTCGCTGCTTTTGTACTCCGACAGGGGAATGAACTCGCTGCCGTCGTACTCATAATATCGAATGTTTCCATCACCCTTTCCGGCAAGATACAAGCACTTCGTGCCCTCGTCCCAGAACGGCATGCACACACCCGAGATACTGTCCAACATCTCGAATCCGCCGACAGGTCCCTCCGACAGGGCCCTCAGGTCCCAGTGCCCGAGCTGGCGATCACTCATCTTGCTGAAGCCGGTGGTCGCAATCTTATCACCGCCAACATCTCCGGTCATCCACACGGCCCTGCTGTTCTTCGCTCCAGCATGTCCGGCCACCTCGTGCACAGCCTTCTCCTGTCTGGGATCCCAAACACGGAGCTTCTTGTCCCTACAAGTCGTGACAAGCATGGATCCGTTCGTAGACCAGGACATGGATTGCACAATGTCACCATGGGGCAGTTGGTGAACCGATGCGCCAGTGGTAACATCCCACAGCTTGATCGAGTAGTCACCAGAACTAGTGGCGAGGACGTTTTCCGCTGAGGGGTGGAACAAGACATGTCCGACTTTCCTCGTGTGGCCGGCGAGCCTCAACACGGGGTCGACGTCCTTGGGGCCTTCATCCTCATCGTAGTGGAGCGAGAAGTTCTCGGGAACGCTCCAGATGAAAATTTTCCCGTCGTCGGAGCCGGATGCGATCAGCGAGTCGTTGAACGGCGACCAGTCGGTATCCAGGACCGCGGCGGTGTGTCCTCGGAACAGCGGAATGAGCTCCGGCAGTCTCCCACGCTCGGACAAGGGAATGACGGCGAACGCGCCGCCTCCGCCAGCTTCCCAGTTCACTGACAGATACGACGGGTTGGCCTGGCGCGATGCTTTCCGTCAGATCACAATTCTCCTTTCTCTCCCCCCCATCGTCATCGTCCATCCACCTCTCCCCAATCGATCGATTCATTTTTTTCTTCTTCTTGGACGACCGTATGATATAGCACGTACTTTGATGATGTTGCTATCCCAAGCATTCTTCGAGATGTGACTGTAGGGCTGAGGTCAGTCGGGGCGGGGATGGTCCGAGTATTCACGGACAAGGGGGGGCGGAGGATTCGGGAAACATACAGGTTATCGTAACATAGCTCCTGGAATGGGGTGCAACAACACATTAGCATCGATCCGCAAACTCGACCATATCCGGGGATAAGAAGGGAGGGAAGGAAGAAGAAGTACGAGAGACGGAACGACATACCTTCTTTGTGGACCGACCAAAAACGTGTCCTGGCGGGAAGCTGTCAGTGCGACGGAGCACGGAACGGAAAGGGATGCAACAGCTGGGCGGGGGGGAGGAGGCAAGGGAAACACAAAGAGAGGGGGAGAGCCTCACGGTACTTTGAGGATCGGACGAAACGGCCAGCCATTGCAGAGGTCGAGCGACGTGTGTGGGCGTGGGTATTGTACGGACAATGGATATGCTGGATGCGGGGGCGGGGGCGGGGGCGGGGGCGGATTCCGTGATGAATGGGGAGAGTGGAGAAGCTCTTGCTCTGGGAAGAAGTGATTCCGTTGGAAAGAATGGCAATCGTGAAGAGAGGGGGGAATGCGAGACACGAGGGGTGTGCTGAGTTGCTCCCGCCAAGCTCAACGCACGTGCCTCTGGACTAGGGAGGTACATAGAGTTCTGCGGAACCACCCGCACTGCCAACTCACAGATTGCTTTGTCCTTAAGGTCGGCATCGCGGAACTCGGAACTCGATCTTGATATTCCATTTACAATACGCCAACCCCTCAACCCCCCCGTCTCCCCCTCTTTTTCCTGTAAAGGTGCTAGATATACAGATACCAGAGAGCCCCTTCCTCTTAACAACGGAGAAATCAATAAAGATATAACGCCACTGCCCATCCGCCTCACACGTGTGAGTATGTAGATTCATTTTATCCCCCATTCCGTCTCTCTTCTCCCTGCCCCTTTTTTCTGCCGTCGTCAGCAACTGGAACTAACACACCCTTACTCCCGGTACTCCTTGACTTCGTGCTCCGGTACCGACAGCTTCTCCATCAGTCCGCGGATGTACTCGTACACGGTGAAGGTCACAGCCTGCACGTCCACCGAGGGTCAGCAATCGTTTCGGGTGCCATGGCGCGGGCTGTCAAGTCGGAGGGCTTCTGGTGTTTTTTACCTGTCCCGGGGCGACTCTCATGACGCGCGGTGTGATTCCCTGGTAGAATGCCCGGAATCCCTCGTGCTTGAACATGTCCTTGCAGATGTAGACGATCCTCGCCATCGCCGACTCGCCGGGCGTTGCCGAGCTCCGCTGCAGCCGGGTCTCTGTTACACACACGTTAGCGACTGCTCCGAAAATCCCCCCCTCAAGCAAAACAAAAGGGAACTCACTGATGGTATCAATAGGAGCGTTAGACAGCGGTCCCATAGCTCCCGAGATCAGACCGAGCACCATGTGCTGGTAACTCGGCAGCTCCTCCAGATGCGGCTGGTACTTGAGCGCAGCCTGCTTGAAGTATGTGTACGCGGTGAAATTGACGGCCTGGTTGGTTGCCTGTCGGAGGGCAGTGAGCGAGACACCGCGGTACAGAGTGCGGAATCCCTCCTCGCGGACGACGGTGTAGGCGGCGTGCGCGGCGTTTCGGTATCGGGGCACGTCGAGCGGGTCGGACATCGAGTGGTGCTGGGCCTGTAGTCGGATCTTGACGACTTCCATGGGAGTCACGACAGCGACGGCTTCTGTGGCTCCGGCGGCGAGACCAGCTACCCCGCAGGTTCAATCTCAGCAAGGCGGTGGCGTTTCCCCCGCACGCCAGGGGCGGAAGACCTACAGAAAAATACACCACTCGGCGCGATCTTTCCGGTCTCGGGGCTAGTGGGCGCGAGGGACTTGTAGAACTCGAAACTCGAAAACCGGATGGCCATCTTGGGCACGATACCGGTGACGACGGCACCCAGTCCCTTGTAGAGCGCCAGCGGTCCCTCCTTCTGGATAATGTCCTTCCCCACCGTGAAGAACTGCTTCCGCTTCACTCCCGGCGCCCTCTGGCGACGCGACAGTTGCATTCGCACCTTCGCGGGGAAGGGCCTACGTTAGTTCACATGTCCGGCGAAGTGCGCGCTCGGTATCGAGACGGAAAATCCGTACCTTGATGGTATCTGCAACTCCAATAAGAACCTCTGAAGAAGCACCCACCGGAGGAACATGTGGGGGAGGGGGAGAGATTGCTCACCTAAAGGATGGCATGCTAACGCCTCGCACAAACCAGCTCCTCCACCAGCTATAATACTCCCAAACAACCAGCGGTTAGCATTTCCCGCAACACTGCCGCTACAATCTGGCTTTCCTGAATTGACCCCAGCAATATCATACCGATCAAATGAGTGGCCGAGGTGGCTGGCTTCTTCTGCTTCTCTGCCATGGCGTTTGTGTGGGCAGAATTCCGAGCACGATTTTTATTTCTTCCGTTTCTTCGGCGTTACAGCTTTTCAGCGTGGGACAAACAGCACGCGCAAACTAGGACCGACTGAGAGGGAAGACAGGATGGAACAAGAGAAGTGGAGGCGGAAGACGGAGGAAGAGATGGTCAAAAAGAAGAAGAGGAAGAAAAGGAGAGGGGGAATCACGCGGGAGTATCAAACAACATGTGGAAGAAGTTCAACTGTCCGACTTGTGCCGTCAACCGGAAAACCGAGCCCCATATGCTGTGGTTCCCTCCATGGTTCCATGGTGCCATCAGCCCTTTGCTCACAGACCCACGTGTCTCCCTCCACCCCCATCGGTCCAGATCGGTGCTCATGTCCCCTCGCTTCCATCATGTGGATGCGGGGGTGGGGATAAGGTCCGCGTCTGGGGTATATATGATATCCAAGCTTCTCGCACGCTTACTCGGTGGTGGGAGGAGGGAAGGGGCTTTCGAGTTTCGAAGGGCGTATAGAATGGCATATAGAATTGCCCCTCCTCCAGCGTCAGCACCAGCTAAAAATTACATCATATCGTAGGTACATACATAAAAAAAATCCCCCCGGAGAAATCCGGGTAACTAACCAAGGGAGAGCAGGGGGGAGGGCTGGGCAGCAAACGGACCGAGGTTGTTGAAGCCAATGGCTTCACCCACAGGTCAGGTCCCGAGGAAAGAAGGAAGTGAAGCAGCTGTCACCGCTCCGGGATATCGAAGGCCGCCGCCTCTCGCCCTAGAAGGAGAGATGTCGCATGCTATGTAGTCGGACACGGTAAGGAGCCTCACCACCACACGGTTCGGATGATACCTGCCACATACACAAGTATGTACATACGTATCCCACTCAACAGGCGTGCCGCCGACGTCCACGTGAAAAAAAAAACACAGATATGGAGATATCTACGGTTTCCGTTCCGGGCGACCGGCAGCCATCCTTCGCACTAACCTAGCCGGTTGGGCGGTTGGAGTTTCGGGGGCAGCGTTGACTTCAACTCGCCACCTCTCATGAATCATGATTACCCGGAGCAGAGGTGAGCGTGATGAACGTCTCTCTTTCACGCACACACACCTCCGATTTCGGACCACACCGCGCCGTAAAGCAGTAACGTGAATGTGCTCACCCGTCACCCTCGAGGTAGAAGTCAAGTACCTCTGTACTGTGCATGTACGGTAGAACGCCATGACTACCTTCCGGTGCGAGCCATTGTTTTTATTTATTTCCTTCTTCCGGCGAGGTATGGACGGTGATAAGTGCCGAAAAGCCGAGCCGGAGGAGGTGGGGAGGGGGGAGGGAAGTTCAGGGTCGTCACGACTTGTCCTTCTCGAAAGGAAAAAAAAAAAACGAAAAATAATCGCCCTCATATACTTTACCTTGACCCTGTCGGATCATAAATTGTCACTCACTCGCGCCAAGTTATATCGCTCAACATGGAGAAGGGGGCGCTCACAAGCGACCAACGATTGGGCAACAAAACCCGGGAGGGCGGCAGGGCCAGGAGATTTTTTTTTGGATGCAAAACACGTATCTATCTACATCGAGAACGGCAGATGCTCCTCCGTCTCAAGAAGTACATAGCCGCCGGTTGGAGGGGTATGTATGCATGGTAGAGATGGGGAGCATGTTCAGGATCGGATCGATCTGTGATCGATCGTGGTCCCTCCGTTGTGCACCTTCCCGAAACTTGGCAGGCATCCCTCCTCCCTCCTCGGATGCGATTGGGGGGAGGAGCAGAGACGAGAGTGGTCAGCAAATCTATCGCTTCTGCACGAAGGATTTTGGGGCATGGAGTCGGGTTGTGGGTGGACTAGCGACATGGCCCATCACTCGCGCATGCGTTCAAAAAATTAAGCTGCCGAGGAGGGGAGAAAGTCAATCCCGCTGGTGGCAAGCATGCACCCATGGCTCGGCCGCTCCCCGCGGCGTGGCTGTTTGCTCGGAGCCCGAGCATCAGGTTTCGTCGCACGCCACACATCGGATTAACTATTATCCGGCACCGGCAGAATTTGAGGTGCTCCCTCGCTGAGCCCCGCCCTCCCGCCCTTTGGGGGTGGAGGTGAACTCAGGAATGGCCATGCATGGTGCGTACATACGCAAGGGCCGCGCCGAAATCGCTCCTCCTATTTATGTACACTATCGTGCAGCGCACTGGCTCGGCCGGTATAGTAACGGACGACCGAGCGCGTGCAAAATGACCGCATCTTGGCGCTCCTTCGTCGCCTCCTCCGGCAGGGTGGAGTTAGGTAACGCCCGTACATAGAAGCGGTTAGAGAGCAAGCGGGGCAAGCCGGGACACTTTACCAGTGCATGTGCTCAGCTGTGACCGCCCCAGCTGTGAGTTGCCCTGTGGGCGCGTTGCAGAGGGCCGGCAGATGTGTTGCACAGCTTAGAGGGGGGGTTCAGTTCAGCCAGAGCAGAGACGAGAACTGGTACAAGCACAGCTCCCAGATACGTACGCCGATTTGTTTGGTGGATTGGGGGAATACCAGCCAGAGACGCTGTATCACAAAACACATTCGGTCAGCGCCCGTCATACTGCTGAAAGGGGGGGGGGGGGGAAAGGGGATGTGGGTGGTGGCCCGATGGGTGGCGGTTCATTTGCCTCGACTCGTGGACTCCCGGCGATCAGCCTCGGGTTGGAGAGGGATCAGCTGACAGGACCCTGAAGTTGAGGGGTTCGTCGCAAGTACCCGGAAAACATAACTCTCCCAGCATGTAGGGTCCTCAACTCCTCATCCGTTAGCCCTACACAACCCCTTCTGGGGCCCCATGAAATGTAGATATCCGCAGGGTCGCGATTGGGCGTGGGGCTGGCCAGGCCATAGACAATCTTCTCCCATCCCAGGATACGGGAAGAAAAAGGCGACAAATAGATTTTCGGGGAGAGTACTTTTTTTTAGATTTTAGCTGCCTTTAGTAGCCTTTTCTTCTTTCATTATTGTTTCGTGCGATACGGCTGCAAAGTGACGGTGGTACGTGGTGATGTAATGTGGGAACATGGGTGCCCCGACAAGGAATGCGTGTGCGTGTTGGTGCGTGTAGATAGATATCTAGAATAAAATAAAATACCCCGCAATCACTCTCCGTTTTGCTTTTAGCGTGAGATCGTGGAGGTCGGGAAACCTAGAGCCGCTGTGGTGTCCGAAGAGTAAACGGTTAGTGGGGAGGGGGGAAGGGCAACAATTGCCGTTGAATAGGTGGCGATGACGATGTTTGTTTGTGGGAGGAAGGAGGGGAGGACTGCAGGTGGGAAAAACTGCGTGTCATTTTTTTTTCTCTTTCCTTGCCTCGCTCACGATGGCGCAGATAGTATGTAGGGTGGTACGATAGATACTCTCTCCCGCCGGGGATCCTTTCTTCGTCTGGACCACGATCCAGCCAGTCCGTGGCGACTAGCGGCTGCCCATGTTGCTCGGCGAATTCATTTCGAACACATTGCAGCAGTTGCGGCAGCTTTGCCGTCGTCGTCGTTGAAAACCTCACGATGAGTATCTTCCAGCCTCGGCATGTATCCAATCGTCGAGGATATCGACCGAGCATGTCGGATCCGTCACGAGGTGTGCGCACCGCGGTGCGAGCGAGTCGAATGGACGGGTTCCCGCAGCGGGAGGCGTCGTGGGAGTCGGAACCCAGCGTGACGCTATGTATGTCGAGTTTTCGCCGCAGGAAACGAAAAGAAAAGAAACGCAAAAAGGAAGGAACGGAGGGAAAGAAAGAAAGGGAAAAAAGGATCAAGGAAGGGAAAAAGAAGGAGAAAAAAAGAAAGAAAAAAGAAAGAAAAAAAGACTACTCTGGATAACCCGTGCAAAAATGGTGCGCGTGATGTCTCTTTTTTCCCTTCTGTGGAAGCGTTTCCGTTTCGTGGCGAGAGGGTCCGCTGCTAAACAGTTCATCGTCGGCCTTGGCGCTGCATGCAAGAGGAAATCGCAGCGAGCCCAGAGGACAGAACCTAGAAGCAGTGGACTTCCACATACCTAGTTCCACGTAGAAGCGCCGCCAGTGGAGGCAATTCGAGGCGGGCGACGTATATCGTCGGAAGACGGCACCCGCAAGCGCCCAGAGCTCTCCGGACGAAGTAGAATAATGCTCTCGACTACATGCCCGTTCACGGAGGTCATCTGTTTATCTGCACGGTCGGAACAGGCAGAACATTCCATCATCGCACGCTGCAGCCGTCGGTACGTGGAGTACCTGGAGATTGTGGGGCGTGTATGTATGTAGATAGAGCATATACATCATGCCAATGCGCCGCAGAGAATGCCTACTCCGCACACGATGGCGGAGAGCAAGCAGGCATAAAAACCCCGCCCACCTCTCCCATCCCGTTGCTCACCCATCTATTTAGAGTGGTTTCAGCTGCAGGGTCCTCTTTAGTGGGGCAGGGAAGGGAGGGACCCGTCAGCATAAGCAACATCGTAAGCATCATCGCAGGCAACACCGCCCCGTCTTCTTCTTCTGCTTCCACTGCTGCGGGTGCTGGTCGTGTGGGATGCTGTGCGGGCAGATCGGGAGAGAAGCGCGATCGGATGCAGAGGAATGGCGGACACAAGACAGCGGAAGGCTGGGGAAATTTCAATCCTTCGGAACACACAAAAGGGGGGGGGGTTTGAGGAGCGACGACGGAGAAGAAGCCCCCACTTGTGCTCGTCTCGGTCTAACTCTCAGCACGCAGAAGCGCAGGTGGGGGACACCGACGCTAGCCGCTACCGTCAACAACGAACGACGAACGAAGGCGGACGGCGGACGGCGGACGGTGGACGGCGGGTGCGGTGCAAGATTCGCTTTGCATCTCCGCATTTGCTCGATGGACGCTGCACGGGGCCGTGTGTACCCACGTCCACCTCGACGCCCAGCGGACCAAACACGTTGGAATCGCACTTGATCCGTGCGGAGTAGATATGCTGCTCGTAGTCACGGGTTGCTGGGCGATTGGCCAGGCAGAGCCCACGAAGGACGGAGTACATACTCTACGTACCTGCCGCGCACGGAGATCGACTGGAGGCCGGCGGTCCGACGGCCGGACGAGATGGATGGATGCGGAATGCGGGCGGATGGGTGGATGGCAGCGCATTCGTTCGAATGGATTCGATTCCATGGGGGGTTCGTTCCCGGCAGATGGCCCGGCCCTTCTGTGCGTGCATGTGGATTGCGGGGTGCCCTGGCGAGTATCTACCTTTCCGCGACGGGCAGGACAACTGTCAGCTGCCACCGAACCCGAAGAAGCTGGAGCAGAAGCAGCAGAAGGAAAAGCAGAAGAAGCAAGCATTGGGAAGGGGGGGACCGCGGACCAGGAGTTCCAGCTGCCCAGCCAGTGTTGTTGTTGAGGGCGAGATCAGAGTCAGAGCTGCAACCTGACCAAGGGCACGCACCGGCTGCACAACTCGATCCAGCTGCACAGCTCGTCCAAGGTGCCGAACCAATCGTCGAGACGGTCGGGCATCAAGTACCGATCCACCATCCAACATCTCGATCGCGGCTCTCGCGAGCGTTTGCAATGCGTACATGGAGACGATGGGGGTCGCCAGCCGAGCAGCGCGACAGGCCTCCTTTCAGATGCCCCCATTGGGTTAAGAATGGCCAGCCAATTCGCGGGGGCACTGGCCGATGAGGCTGCTGCCAGAAGAAGAGTCGATTGGGTAGTGGAACAGCTAGCGTGTTTTTTATTTATCTTTTTTTTTTCCCTTTATTTATTTATTTCCCCGTCAGAGATGTACCTTGGAGTGTCGATGGGAGCGTTACTATGGAGCGTTACAGTATTATAGAGATTATAGAGTCTTGCTGCCTTCTCTATCAACGCTGATGCTGGCTGCGGAGCCTGTGTACATATGCGTTCTGCGGTGCTGGTGCTAGCGTCGATCCATCCGTCTCGTGAGTTTTGTGTGGCATTTCTTGGGGGTGCGCAGCGTGGAGGAGCACAGCGTATGTCGAGCAGCGTACAACTGGCTTGCAGTCGGTGGATGATGTCGTGGGTGTCGTGGAGGCGGCGGAGGTTGAGCTGCGGTGGTGGCGGCGGTGGTGATTGTTGTTCCCGTGTGGGGGACGGTCTTCCGCATTTGTTCCCACTGCCGAATGGCGATTGTTGCGCCAACCGCACGAATTCGAAGCCGAAACGGTCCAAGGGCCCCCGCCGGCCCTAGAGCCCAGATCGAGCCGGCGGGTCAGAACGGAAAACTCCAAAGTGAACCTCGAACGGGCAGTGGATAAATATCTCGTGTGCCCGCCCCCCCCCCTCTCCCTCTCCAGGCCTTCCTCTGCCCTTTGGTATATATTTTCCCTTTCCTGCTTACAGCTTTCCGCCCAAGCTCACTACCACAGACCACCGCCACCACCTTTCCACCGCACTGCGCCGCCATCTCGCCAACACCACCTGCCTTTCGCCTCTTCACCGCTCGCCGTCAATCGGCCGCCCACCCGACTCCGCAGCACGGCCGCCACCAACTGCCACCGCTCACTCGCCGTTCCGACACCGGCCCATTACGTGCCGCACCAATTATACGTATATCCGTCTCCATATAGCGGATAGCGGACTTGCAGCGTCGACGCTACATATATCGCTGCTTCTGTGGCGGCGTCCGACTCGACCACTTACGGATCCGACCCGACTCCGAATTCGAACCAGACTCGACCGAATCGTCTGCCCTCGTCCGACTCTGCAACTGCTCGCGCGCACTCGCCTCCCGCACATTCCCTGTCTTGTGGCCAACCACCACCAGCAAAAACAAAAAACAAACAGCCAGCCAGCCAATCAGACCCATAGATCCCGTATATTCCTTTTTTCTCTTCACTCTTCACTCTTTTTGCTTTTTTAGCTTTGCTTTTTTTCTGCTTTACAACACGTCTCATCGAGCCGGCCATCTTTTGACGGCGAACATCTCGAGAACGGACGACCGGAGAGCGGCATCCCTCATTGGAGTGATTGCTCTCGTCTGCTCGAAGGCAAGGAAAAGGCTGTGCGGACAGTGCCAGGTTCGTCAGAGCTCAGCAGACGCAAATCGGCGGAAACAGGGTGCAGGGCACAGGGAAGCGAAACAGGAATATCACTGGCGCTGCCCAAAGATTAGCCACGCTTTTCTCTGGGAACCCCCCCCTCATTCGTCTCGCTCCGTCCGCCGAGAACCTACAAAAGGGCCGAGGGACTCGTTTTCCGTCGGACGTGTTTCTCCGCCTCCTTCTCCTGCTCTGCCCACTGCCCACTCGACTTTGCCGCCGTCAAGTCGGGCCCTCTATCCGCCGCACCAGCCACCGGCCAGAAACGCCACGCCTCGCCGCATCCATCCGCCATCGCCCGTCCCCAGCCACTGCCACTCTTCCCTGCTCTCTGCTCTCCATTCATACCGCTTGCCTCTTGCGTCTATCCGCTCTCCCGGGCCTCCACGTTGGAAGCGCAGCAGAAGCAAAGCATAGAGTAGTTGCGCGCCCTTGGCATTATTGGATAGAGACCGTTAGTGCCCGCTGCACTTGCTAGTGTTCCTCCCGGCTGCCGCTTGCATACGTCCCATCCATCGCCGCCCCGTCGCCGCCTCGTCGCCGCCTCGGCTCGCAGTTCGCGCCCCGCTCCCGCCCTCCGCGGCCTCTGTTGCAGCCCCCGCCTTGACCTACCCTCCCAACACGAGATCCTCGTCCGAGCCCGATTCCCGTCGCACAGAGTCGTCAACTGACGGCGTGCAACGAACCGCATCCCACACCGCCCACATACGCCTCGCATAATCCTCGCACACCATCTGCTCGAGCTCACACCGGAAAATAATAAAAATTAAAATACCCTCTCATTGGGCGATTCCACCGCTTCAAACTCTGCCCGCCGAACGCCAAAAAAAAAAAAAAAAAAAAAAAAAAAACCAGAACCAAAAAAATACGCTATTCCCCGGCTAACCGAGCATCCTCCCCGTCTGAGCGCTGCGGTGTATGTCGTCCGGGCCTTGTTCCCGCAGACCGCTACAACCGCCACCATTTCGCTCCTACCCCCTTCCTACCTGTGCGCAACTTCGAGCTCCCTAGAAGGGAATCCAGCCGCAATTTTTGCCCCCGTGGACGAGTCTGTTCGTGACCCGTTCCCTCGGCGGCATCAATTGCTCCGTCCCCCTCTGTCCACCTCCCTCGTGGCTACCACCGACCCTCTCCTCTCCCGACATGCGAACCATGCAGAGGCTTTACTCTCGAAGCTCCGCATCTCTCCGCTCTCTCTGTCGGGCTCCACCACCACCACATCGTTTCCGATCTTTGACCACTCCGCTGTCGCTCAGGACGACGATACCTACCGCATGACGAGTCCGTTCGCGTCCCCGCCGCCCCCCTACTCGCCAGAACACCCACACGTCATCCTCGACCACGAGAAGCTGCCGTCCGTCATGGCTGACCTCCCTCCGCAGCTGCCCAGCGACTCGCCCAAACCCAGAGGTCTGAGGGGGAAAGACGGCGACATTTTCCACCTTGCGCCGTCAGCCGCATTGACGCTGCTCGCACGGTACACAGAACTGCTCGTCAGCATGACCGGCGATGTCCCGCCGACGCCTCCGCCAAGCAACCCCGCGACTCCTGGAAGCACATGCCAGGATCGGCGCCATTCCGGGGGCGGATATTACTTTGCCTCCTCCGCCAGCAGTGTCGTCGACGGAATCCGGATCAAATCGCCGATTTCAACGCCAGAGAGCGAAGGCGACGATATTTTCGGGGAGGGGAAGAGCATTATCCACCATGGTGGTGTGGACGACACGACGCACTATGGGACGATCGCACGAAAGTTCTGGTGCAAGACGGCGCCAGAGATTCCGATTGAGGAATATCTCTTCAGGTATGTCACACCACATCTCATTCCATCACATCACTATGCGTTCTCGCGCACACCATCCCCAATACCGCACACCCTCCCGGGCCTAGATTTTCTCGTTCCTGGGGGTTTCGCACCTCTTGTTTTCTTCTTCTTTCCCCTACATAGTGTTCTCCCGATGCCCCGCCGCGCATACGTTGTGCCAAGACGGCGTACCCTGAAAGCGGTTTCCATGCAGAATTGACATGTGATTTGTTCCCGCAGGATCCACCGCTTCTGTCCTCTCTCCACTGCCGTGTACCTCGCTGCATCGTACTACCTGCATCGGCTCGCCATCACCGACCGCATAATACCCCTAACGCGATTAAATGCCCATAGGCTCGTGCTGGCCGCCCTGCGAATAGCAGCGAAGACACTCGAGGACCTTAGCTACCCCCACAATCGATTCGCCCGGGTTGGGGGTCTGACCGATCTCGATCTCTCACGATTGGAGGTAAGCTTCTGCTTCCTGATGGACTTCGAACTGAAAGTCGACCGTGCCATGTTGGAGAAACACGTCGAAATCTTGAGGAACAGTGTGGAAGCGCAGGTGATGCTGGGGAAAGACGGGCTGGTCGTTGCGCGCAGATATTCCGATCCTGCATGATTGTCGGCAGATTTGTTCCGTTTAGATAGGACATCATTTGATCTGTCAGTACCACCCTCGCGCCATCGTCACCACATTGCCGTCAAATATCAACAGCGATCTATCCGTCCGTGGCATCTACCCTCAGCGTAGCGGATCCATCTTGAGCCCAGATTCATTCCATTTTTCCGTTCTACCATCGGGCCAGCCAGCCAGCCAGGTGTGGAGACATCATTTCCATGAGCGACTCTTTTTTTCTTCTTTGCCTTGGTGATTTCTTGGTTTTAATGTGGGCGTTTTTCCTGTTTTTTTTATATTATTATTTTGGTGCACGTTTTTCTTTCAGTGCATCATGCATGCATCATCAGGGGAACATGGGTACCGAGCATTTTTCCTTTTCTGGCACTATTTCCTTTGGGTAGCGACTGCTGCATTCTGGGGTTGGGGTTGGGGTTGGAGAGAGGGGGGTTGGGGGGGGGTGGTTTCCAACATTTTCGACACTGCATGTATTGGACTAGGGACTTTGGGCTCGGGCTGTTCGACAGCCCACTTCTCAGGGAGGGATGGTACCACTGGAAACGGACTGGATGATGTATCATAGTTCTCTTATTATTATTTTCTTTCTTCCATTCGGCCATGACAACCTCGAGGGCAGGAGAAGGAGCAGCTTCATGCATAGCATAGAGTAGGCATTCCATCCAATGCGAGATGGCGGTGATGGAGAGATGGATGTTCCAAATAAGGAGAATGAATTTGGAGATGGGTTCCCAGCGCGCACCCGACGACGGTCCATGTGACCAGTCCGTGCTGGCTGGCCTGAACTAACATATGTAGAGTACATAACAGTAGATAGGTTGGTTGGCGGGCTGCAGGTGAGTGCGAATGCAAATGCGTCTGGCGAACCGGACGGGGGGACCTTTTCCGCCTGCGGAGCTTGCGTGCTGGTTCCTGCAGACGGGGCGTGGGCGGGAGGGAGGGCATTAATTACGAACGGGGCGGTTGGGCGGGCACTCGTACATAGGTAGTTACAGTGTGGGAGGGGAGTATATCTATATGTACTACTGTTCCATGCGGGATGGGAGCCTCCAGGTTGAGGTGGGGGCAGTGCGTGTGGCTTGACGACGACTCGAGGAGCTTAGTGCGGGAGCTGTGTGGGGGTTTGTGGCCGCTGGGAGTGTTGGAGTTTGGGGGAGTGCATGTCGGCCAACGGCGGCGGTGCGGACGCATATGTCTCGTCCTCTATGCATGCGTGTGTGTGTGGGGGGGGGGGTTGGGAGTGTCGTGCTGGATCGAGATTGGGATCTTGAGGCTTGTGCGGGCCCGCCGGCGCCAAGGGGCGGGCGGAGGGGGCTGGTTGGATTGGCGGCGTTGCGCGGTCCGGTCTGGTCACGTGCTTGCAGCGGAGATTAACGGAGATATCAGGTAACTATCTATCTACGTATGCTGTCGTGTGTGCCCGAATCGAATTTTAGCCTCGCAGGCAGGGCGAATATGATCCGCCTATGTAGGCAGAAGGCGTGCAACTCGGAATCCACGAGAAAGACGGATTCGAGGAAGCTGTCGCCGGCGGTTCCCGGAACTTGCCGTCATTGGCGGGGAGGGGGCTGCCAGGGTTCGCTGTTCACGCTAGCGTCGCGCCGTAACTACCGACCGGGTCGACAAGATGCTGTCCCGTCGCGACAACCATCCTGCCCCGCCACGGCTTTTCATCCACGCACCTAACCGGCCCCCAGCTCCGCATCCAGCGACACGCAAACAAACACACACGCGCGCGCACGAGATGGCAAAGCACAAGCGCAGAGCATCACGACCGAAAAGCTACAAGCGGCCGGAACCAACGGCTACCGCGGTTACAACACACGAGGTCGATCGCATAGTGACGTCGCGCGTCGACGAGTCTGGCACGGAGATGTTCCGGCTGCGGTGGAAGGGCTGCGAGGCCGCCGAAGACAGCTGGCGCACCCGCGAGCAGCTCGGCGACAACGACGACTGCAAAGCGCTGCTGGCCAGCTTCCTCGCCGACGTCCACAAGAAGGTCGGCTTCAAGGAGACCGCCACGCTCAAGCGCGTCAATGCCGCTGGCAACTCGATCGTCGAGGAGGTCGTGCTCAAGGGGTAGCCGGGGGGGGGGGCTGGATGACGAGGAGAGGATGACTTAGGGGAGGCGTGATATGGTTGCATTGCTCGCGGGTCCTAGTTTCTGCTTTCCGATTCTATTTTTTTCCTTTTCTTGTCCTATCGTGCTTTGGTTGGCTTTCGGATGGGTTTCAGGCGAATATGGGAGGTTTCTCGGTTTTTCTTTTTTTGAATGGTTCGCTGCAACTACTAGACGGAACGGAATGGAATGGATGGCGCCAGGATAGATACGCTGACATCCGTGGGGTGGTGGTCCCTTACCCCCAACTTCGTTGCTATCTACGTAGCGGATCGGAGGATGGCCCCACCCGCTCAACTCGGCCGCGGAGAGGTTCCGGTGATGGGATGGCCCCGCTGGTGGACAGACAACCAACCCCAACGGCTCGAGGCCTCGTCCTTCATGCAATCTCACTCATCACTCATCTCCAGTGGCAAGGACAGACAGCCCGCGAATCACACGATACGTGCGATCGAACGCACGTATCGCGATTCGTTCGTGGTACCCAGAGTGACTGTTCGGCATCTATTGCCAGGGGAAGTCTGCCGCTCGCCGTTCGTGATCGCGTGGCTGCCGTTGCTCCGGCACAAACATAGCAACTCGGAGCCTCCGCACGAGCACACTTGCACGGATATCCCCTCCATCTCCGCCGAGGCCGTAGGTGCGGACCCACATGGCTGACGAGTGTTGCAGCGGCTCCGTCCAGCCATGGACATCTCTCCGCCATTGCGGCATTGCGGTGGCCGTCGATGCGGTGGGCTTGCACGTGTCACGTCACTGTCGGATATTTGGCTGCCTGTAACTACAGACGAGTGGTGGCGCGCTCCAGCTTTCATTACTCCAACAGCAGGCAGACCCCAGCCCAAGTACACAGTGTTCAGTGGCCTCCTCCGACAGCACACGTCTCCCCGACAAAACCGATAGAACGGCACCGCCCTCGCCGCTTACTTTCTCTCCTCGTCCGCGTCGTCCTGTCACGACACAACCCGGTTAGTTACGGGGCCACACTAGTGGAAAGAAGGGACATACGCAAGGGGCGCAGCCGCCGCACGCGCAGGCGTCGGAGCACTGGCACTTCTTCGGTCCGCCGCAGCCGCACATGCACGCCATGTCGGCCGGGGGGATGGCGGGAGTGGATACCATGATCGGTGATTGGGAGGCACTAATATAGGGCTTTTTTTTCTTTCGTCCGTGGAGTTTTTCGGAGTTCGGTGGGGTTTCGTTCGGGAGGGGGGAGGTGCGATGTGCGATGGAGCGTATGGCACGCAAGAGGGGGGAGGGCTTTTATACCCCATCTCCTGCTGGCTGGCTATTCTCCCAGTCTCAGTTTATTTGCCTTCGTGGCCGCAGTGTCCACTGCCGGCCCCGTCGACGGGGCCTTGCGGGTTCACTCTGGCAGCCCGCAGAGGCGGCCACTTGCCGACGACACGAAGGTCACGCACCTCATGCGATCAATACCATCACCACCATCATCGAAGCTCATGTACCTCCTTTGTTTCCCCTGCGGCGAGAAGCGGGGTGCGGATGCGCACAGCACGGCGGACGCGCATGTGAGCGCATTGTCGCCCCCCAGGACGGTAATGGTGGACACCGGTTCGACGATATTGGCCTGTAGGTGCCCGCCAACCCGGGCCCGGGTGTCGGGTCGGAAACACTTCCGTTGTTTTGCGCGCCGGTGCACACGCCAGGGGCTTCTCGCCCTTCCTTCCACCGTTGTCGCCCCAGGCCGACTCGTGCGTAAGTGCAGTCACGGTAGCTTAGGGATGCCACTACCCGTCTTGTGGGCGCCTTCGCGCATGCTCCGCGAGATGGTGAATGGGCAGTCCATCTCTATCCCCCTCACGCAGGACATGGATATCTATCCGCTTCCGGCTTCCAATCCGAAGGCTTTGCCGCACTCTTCGGCAGCCAGCGTCCAATCCTGGCGGGCGAGTTTTGGCCCATGTTTGCGCTCAGGCTGTCATCCGTGAGTCATCCGTCCTTGGGGTGGTTCGTGTTGGGATGCGACTCCGCCCAGCCCGATTCCTGGATCTCGAGAGGCGTTCCGCAAAGTTGGACCAGCGTCAGAGCGCAGTCGCCAGTGTCGAACATGGCGGATGCAGAAAAGAAAAAAAAGTCAGTGTGGAGATCGCTGGCGTCGATCGGAAATGTTGCTGCGAGCTAGGTATGCAAGGCATATTCGTCAGTCGGAAACACAGGCCTGAGAAGCGCCAGGAACGTACACGACTCGCAAAGGTTGGAGCTTTAAGGGGTTGCACATAGCCATTGGGGGGGCTCTTACACGTTCTGGAGTCGTAGAAGGGTGGAGCAGGCAAAGTTCTGGATTGCAGTCGACTCTTCGCTAGAATTCGACCAAGGCGACCGACCCAGCAGCCTCGTTCGGGCGGATCTTTCGGACGTTTGGTCGCCGCCGGGGATATAGTGTACGCTGGCTGCTGGCTGCCGTCCGGATCGAAGGTTTGGTGGTTAAATATAGCGGAAGCTGTCTCCCTTCAGGGGAAGGGCCTCAGAGAATGTAGGGACTGGGAAGCTATGTGCAATTTTGGCTATGTACATTGGTGTTTGGGCCGTAGAGGAGGCATCCGAGGGAGAGACTGGGAGAACAGGTTGGGTGGCGGGGGGGGGGGGTATCTTTCCGTATTCTGACAGGCTGTGGGCCCGCGAAGATCCAACAGGACCACCCGCACAATCCTGTTGGTTCTCCCACGTGTGTGCTGGTGGAAATAATTGTGCAAGCGGTCGTTCATTCCGCCCTCAAGAGGGGGGCTGACGAAAGAAGCAAAGAGGGAGGCGTTTAAGAGGCACTATGCAGATACCGAGCCAGAGACCTTGTCCATGTCAGCTACCATCGCTTCCAGACAAAATAAACCTCTCCGGGTGGTTGTATCATTCCGCGTCAGCAGCCTGCTGCGATGCAAGCGGATAACTTCGCTCGTTTACAGCGCGGTGGGAAGGTCTGCAAACCGTGTAGAGTAGATATGCGGATAGAGCCCAGATAAGACGCTCCCTCCGATCCTGCGTGGAGCATCGATTATTGGGAAAAACGACATCCGCTTCGGATTAGGCGGGGGAGGATAACATGTGGGGAAAGTGGCGACAGTTGATAGTGGTGGTGGTTGGTTATTTACTAGTTGTGTACTAGTTACGTACTTGGATAGGAGGAAGTTCGATCGGTCCGTGCACCTTCTTGGCCGCAGGATTTGGACTTGTCTGCATGGAAACTCGGCCCACGCCATGAAAAGGGAGGGAGTGTTTCTGGGGCGCTCTCCGCATGCCAGCGGTGGGTGGACGCCGCTTGGGGGTGGGATCCGCACTGAGGAGCCGGGCATGATGCGGTGGCACTTGACTCCGGAACACAAGCCAGCACGCGATGCAGAAGACACACGCGCAGTGCTGCTCGCCTGCGAATGCGGGGACGTACCATCGTGGGTGCAACAGAAAAATCCTCTGTCCCCGCGAAGAGCAAATCAGATGATCCATGAATGTGTTCCGTCTGGAGGGCCGTGCCTCCGTTCTCGTTATCTGCACCCTTCTTCGCGGTCCTGTCCGGTGGTTCTGGCCCAGCTTCTCCGTTCCGCGAGTCGGGACTCCCGTATTCACATACACGGCACCAAGATGGTGCGCTAGGGGGGCGAAAAGCTCAGGAGTGTTTGTGCGTCACCGAATAGTGCGCTTGTTTGCAACAGGCTCAGCCCCAGATAGCCGACCTTCTCCCGATTCCCCCTCACCCGCATTCACCCTTACCACCTCGTCCATCATCGTTACTGCAATTTCCTCGACACTCCTCACGCCCTCCTCGGGGGTGATGTGTGGAAAAACAGGTTGGGTCTGCTCCGCATGGTCTAATCCGGCCAGACTTCATTTCATGTCGCGAGAGGGTGTTTCATTCGTCCGCACAGGTGTGAGAGCATGCAATAGACATGTGCAGTATGCTGGATATGTGGGCGTGGTTGAAAGTTGGTTTGTGGATAGCTGCTCCGCCGT
>Ga0307516_10000625_pt1 | contig 47639 bp, 47 predicted proteins | sample 19_EM_MG_FD_203310 | JGI IMG/M metagenome (GOLD analysis project Ga0307516, IMG submission 203310) | Populus trichocarpa ectomycorrhiza microbial communities from riparian zone in the Pacific Northwest, United States - 19_EM | ecosystem: Host-associated > Plants > Roots > Unclassified | place... | reverse complement strand
CTAAGACGTCTGTGAAAGGCACAGTTTTTTTCCGTCAAGTAAAGAGTGGTTTTTGGTTGTGTGAAAACGGGCATTTTTGGTGTAAAACGGCCCCTGTACGGAAACTTTTGTCCCTGTACTTTAGGTAGGTATGTAGTGTGTTCGATGGATGAGACTTCCCCCGCCCACTAGCGGCGGGGCATGTTCTCGCGCACCGGCGCTGTGCCGTGTCTCGTCTACAGCCAGTGCAGTCCTGAAGCTGCGCTTTTTTCTTTTCTTTCTCACCCGATTACGGTCAGCAACGGTCACTCGTGGGGAGCTGCGGGACGCGGGGGGGTCACCGCGGCTCACTCGGTCCGCCGCCGTCCGTGCGGCGCGTGCGAGCAGCCGTCGGAACTCGACGTCATGATCCAATAGGGTCGCACACGAGTAATGAATCATCATCACCATAACCACAATCATCATCACCGGCTGAACCCGACAGGTCTTACACTGTGGACGAATGGATCTCGGACGGACCTGGGCGAAGTGGGTTATGTGGTGGTCTGGCACCCACGGCACTCAAAGCAAGTGTGGGTCGGAATTAAAACTCACACGGGCTTTAATCAGGAAGCATATGGTGCAGAGTGTGCTGCACTTGTTAGAGCCCTTGAGATTGTCGCCGACAAGTGGCAGAGACACAGGATTCCCCGCGCGACTATATTTTTCGGATGCACAGACTGCCATTGAAACGCATGCTCAATACAGATGTTGGCCCCAGGGCAAATCTGTGCCCTGCAGGCAAGAAAGGCTCTGGAAAGAGTGGGATGTCCAGCGGAGATTATAGATGGTGCCCAGCACACGACATTATTGCGGGAAATGAACAAGCAGATACCTGGGCAGAGTTTGCTGCAGACGAATCAGAGGCGCCTGGTGTGCCGCTACTCAGACCGCTATGGTCGGCGTGCGATATCCCCCCAGCATCTCTTGCTCACTTGAAGCGTATTGCTAGTGAAGTCAAGTGGAAGGAGTCACTAGACTGGGCTTACGAGCGAGTAAATAACGCGAGACAATACCACCAGCTGAAAACCGGCCATGCCCTGACGGCGGAATACCTCAAAGTGGACGGGAAGCCTGGTTCTGCGAGTCTGGAGCAGTTCGGACTCGAGAACACCTCTTCAAGAATTGCAGATCATGGAAGATGCAACAGGCTGACCTGTGGGTGCAGATTCGGAAGAAGACCGGCAAACTCAAGCGGAGGTGGAATACGGCAAAACCCTTTGCAGATGCGAGATGCAGTGGGGCTATATCAGCCCTTCCTAGGGAAGAGAGAGGTGGGGCCGAAGAGGCGGTGCGACGAGGTGGATTGGGGAGGTGGAAGTGCATCCTGGAGAGGAGGACGGGTTGGGGGAAGAGGAGTGGCTATGTTGTTTTTGTTTGTTTTTGTATGCAAAGGGTGCCGCAACGTACTGACTAATGGGGGGCCTTCGCCTCCACTAGCCAGGGCGGCGAGGAAAACTTGGTGTAATCTGCCGTGATCTATATACCTAGGTCGGATGCAATAAATGAAGTCTCTCTCTCTCTCTCTCTCTCTCTCTCTCGCCGTCGGAACCCGAGTCTGCGCACACGATGGGACATGCTCGCCAGGGGTTCCGTCTGGCCTGCTCGAGCAGGCCCCGCAGACCAGCGCCGAGACGACGGCGCATAACAGACTGCCACGCGTCCGTGTACTATTTCCGTCCGTCGTTTCCCATCGTTTCCTTTTTTTCCCCGTCGAGTGACGACGCATGAGCCGACTCGACCGCGGAGGAAGGGGGGAAGGGGGAATGGGGGGGAGGGGACGAAAAACAAAAAAAAAGCGAGAAGGGATGTCTGCATTCGATCGGCGTTGCCTCGCCATCGGTTCGGCTTCTTTTTCTTTCGCTATCGCAGCGAGACGACGACGACGCCCCTGGTGGAGGCCCAGTCCGCTCGTGAGAGGTGGTGGAGCTGCGTGCGTTGGCGGGGGGGACGGAGGAAGCAACCTCCGCGTTTGCCTCGCTGCCAGCGCCGGTTGGGGCGAGCGAGGGGGGGGAGGGTGGGTGGGTGGAAGGAAGGAAGGAAGCGATGGGTCGTGCTGCTGGGAGATTGCAGTGCGACGTCCACTGTGGCTGCTTTTGTCCTCCCCTCGCCGTCTCGCGAACTTTCTGGCTCGCGCGTGCGGCCGGCCAGTGGTCCACGCGTGCGTACGTAGTTACGTGCGTGCAGCATTCCAGAGCGCCGCCTGTAGACTTGGCTGTTGGGCTACGGCGGCGGCTCCGTGTCCGCGGGCGCACCGATCGGGCCGTCCAAGTGGACAGGTGTGCGTCGGGCGAGGCAGACGGACGGACGGACGGACGGGCGAACGAGCGGACGGAAGAACGGGGCAGTGCAACGGCGGGGAGGAATGATGTGCGAGCTACTAAATACTCACGGTCACAGGCGAGCACTCGTCGCTTCGCCACTACTGTACGGTCCAAGCAGGCTGCATGTGCACTCGGATCGACGACCGATCAATCGGCTGCTACTCCGCCCTGTCGAAGCCGTGGTCTCGCCCAGCCAGATCCCGCGCGAACGGGACGGAACGCAGTGGGACAGCCGGCCCGAAGCACGGGGGCCAGATGGGACCATCTATGTACGCATACGGGCAAAGTAGCGAGCGGCGTTGTACTGCATTCTTCAGGGGTTTTCTCTCTCTCTCTCTCTCTCTCTGCATAAACAGGCAGGCAGCTAGGTGCACTACATAGCGCGCATCCGCGCAGGTGGTACGTGCCCGGCGACCACACGCCCCTTGGACGCGCCTGGCCGGGCTGCTGTCCGGCTCCCACATCGGTTCTATGTATGTATCCAGAGTGGGTGCGTAGCCGAGCGCTCGAGATCCAGGGACATGGAGTGTGGACAGTGCACCGCCTCGCTCGCATGCGCCGTGCGTGTTCTCTTCGGCACCACCTCCGCGGCGGGGGAGCGACGAGCGAAAACGAGCAGCACGTTGTCCGGGAAAAAAAAAAGCCTTGCCGCTAGCGCGGGCCTCCGAGGACGCCCGCTGGCCGCGGCGGTGGGGGCGGCGACGGGAGTTCTGGCGGGCAGTTATGCATCATAGCTTCTCTGCGCACAGGTCGGGCCGCCATGTCCGACCCGAGACAACCAACCAAACAAGCAGTTCGTGACGACCGGCCAAGGAGCGTGTCTAGGCCGCACGCGGTTCTGTTCCGAAGCTGTGGAAGGCCGCTTAGCAGGCACCTCGTTGCTGTTGTGTGGTACCTGCCGGAGCAGGCAATATTAATCCGCTGGTGTGCGATCTTCGCTGGGCAGATGAGCGCATCTACTGACATGTGCTGCTCGATTTCGCGGGCGGACGGACGGCGACTTGTCGCGATCGAGAAGGTGTTTCGCCCGTCCGCTCCGGAAGGTGTTGGTGGGTTGCCTGCTGCCGGGCCCGGGAATTTCGGTGGGCACGTTGTTGGCTGCGGAAAAGTAAGGCTTGCGGCGGGCAGCATGCAGGGTGTGGTTGGATAAGTACTTAACTAGCTGAGGAGGAGTGGGGTGGTGAGAGTCGGCGCGGACGGCATCGTTCCCGGACGGGATAGGGGGGGAGGCCGTGGACGGCGGACAGAGGGCGCGGGGGATGACGGGGAGACGGTGGAATGGTCGCCGTCGGAGGCCCGGAAGCCCGGTGGCCGGGCGGCCGGTGACTGCGTGCCCACGCACAGTGCTGCAGTCACCCAGATGCGGCGGCAGGTTCATAGTTACCCAGCTACATAGATACCCCACGGCCGCAGCTTATGTAAGACCTGGACCGTACGTACACATATCTACATAGATAGTACACACATACATAAGGTATGTAACGCACATATCGTACATACGCACTCGCAGTGGCAGCCGCCGCGGCTCGGCGGAGCAAAGTCAGCCTTGGCTGCCTGCGTGCGTGCGTGCGTTGTGCATGCTGCGTGCGAATGGAGGCGGCGTGACCCGCAGCGCACGGTACTCCGACTACGCGCGCACCTAGCAGCGTTCGGAACGGCTCGCTGGCCGGACACGCAGGCCTTCTAGAAGCGTCCGACAAGACCGGTTCATGTTCAGCCTAGTCTACCTACTCGACATAGCGATCAGCGGGGGGGGCGCGATGGTTACAGCCACCTCTGCGGATGTGCGTCGGCTGGTCAGACAACTACATACTCTCGGCGCCCGGCGAGTCCGAAACCCGCAATCCCCGGGGTTTCAATTGGTCGCACACTCAGCACTCTTGCGCGCGAGGGAGGCCCCGTTCATAAAACTAGGCATCGCTCGCGGTCGACGCATTAATTATTTCCTTCTTCCCCGTGCGATTGGGTGGGAGCCGAGGGGGCGCGGTGCGGAAAAAGAAACAGGGGGGAAAAAAGAAAAAAAAGGAAAAAGCAGCCCGAGTTGCGGCATTGCTAAAGATACCTCGCGATGCATGCATACGGACCCCGAGCGGCCGTTCTCCACACACTCCTCCCGCCCGGTCTGGTCCGCCGTCCGTCCGTCCGTCGTCCGTCCAGTCCGGGACGACGACTGCCGTTCGCCCGGCGAGAGCTGGGAGGGAGCTCTCTCCGGCGGCCCTCCGCGCCGTGTGGGATGCGCTGCTGTGCTTGCAGTTGCTTTTTGCTTCTGCCGTTCTATTCTTGCGGCGGGCTCTCGTCGCGACGCAAGAAGCGTGCCGACGGCGCCGGGGGGACGTTGCGGAGAGCAACCAGCCGGCAGGCCGTGGCGTCTGACCGTGCGTCGCCGGCAGTGCCGTGCTGCGCGTCGCCGGATCGACGGTGGGCGGGCGGGGAAGGCTGTTTCGACGAGCACGACGGGCGATGGAACGTCAAGAGCGGTGGCGTTGCAGGACCGGCTAAGCGAGCAGAGTGCCACCCAACTACCGCGAGCAGTCGTTGTCGTCCGGGGTGGGCCCGGGGGGTGGGGCGTGTGATGAGTCCGATCCTCCCCCCGGCCGGCTGCATAAAATTGTGGATGGCAGGCTGCTGTGCTGCCGCGGTTTGAAGAGCCGACTCTCTCGTCGCTGTGATTGCAAGGCTGAAGCGAGTCGGCCACGACAGCGGACGGCGGTGTTGGCTGGGATGTGGGATATGGATGGATGACGGGTGGATGGGAAGCCATGCATGGGAGATGGGTCAGCCCCCTTCCGTCCTCCGTTCGTTTCCCCTCGTCACGTTGCGTTGCGGTGTTCCACGGCGGGCGGCTCCCTCACTTCCCGCTCGCTGCAGCAACTGGCGGCTAATAGATAGAGCTCGCGTGGGACGTCGCAGTCTGTCTGCGCTCCGGGCCGGCCGCAGCTTCTGATGTGTTGCGGTTGTGATTCGCATCGCGAGCGTCGCGACTAGCCTGCACGCTGCAATCGGAGGGAGGGACGGAGGAAGAGGCACTGCGGCCCGTCGCCGACTGCGGAATCCAGCACGCACAAGGCTTGCAAGTTGCAACGGCGCGCGCCAGAAGATCTGTTTATTCATACTCGCATGCGAAGACATGAGGACAGAAAAGGTGCGGACGGCTTGGCTAATCTCCACGACCCCCGTCCGCCTCCGCTCCCCGCTCCCCTGCGCAGTGGGAAATCCATGTGGAGCACGTAGTGCTGGATCCGCACGATGCTCGTCGACTGGCCTGCCAGACGAGAGTTGCGTGGCCGAACTGTCCCCCGGTCGCCGCTGCCCACAGCCAGCAGAGACTGCGCTCTGCATTCTGCATGCCTCGGAAGGCGCACCACATACACACACATAAAATACATATGTATCTATCGTATGTACACACATGTCAGGGCGACAGCTCCGACGCCGGCGACGACGCGGCGAGCGCCAGCCTGCGTGCTCCCTCCAATCACGCGCGTGCGTGCGTGCTGGGCGCCCCCCGTCCACCTGCATTCGCTCCGCCAAATCGATCCATCGGCCATGTCCGTGGCTTGTCGATGATGAAGAAGATGCTGATGGGCCGGAAACTCTGTTTCGATCCTTGTGGACTGATTCGAAAACGCTTCCGGCGAGGGGGCTGCAGGGCGCATACTGGTGGAATAGAAGAAAAGAAGAAAAGAAAGAAAAAAAAAGAAAGAAAAAAAGAACCACATCCAGTACCCCACCACCTCGGAGGGCCCGTTGATTTACTGGTAGGTGTTGGCCATCCCTGACTCCGCAGGAAAAAAAACAATGCGAGTTGGCTATCGGTGCCCACGCTCTGCGCACTGGACATCATCATTCAGTTGTTCCTCTCTTTATTTTCTTTTTTTCCCGCTCGGCACCCCAGGCTGTGGCTTCGCATCCCACCCTACCACCCCCCCCCTCCGTGTCGGTTCGTGTATATAGATTGGAGTCCGCCCCCCCCCCCGCTCCCCCGGGCCAGTGTCGCAGCTCCGACGCCTTGTTTCGGTAATCAGTTTTGAAAGAGCCTTCTCGGAATCCCAACATCGCCGACATCTTGGTGGACGCCGTCGCGCTGTCGATATAAAACCATCACCACTGCTGTCGTTCGGCCATCATCACCGCGTCACCGCCCCCTGCGCCACCGCCGTGACCCGACTCAACCCCGAGAAGAACCAGAAGAGGAAGAGCAAGAAAAATCGGACGCTCCGGAGCCGCCATGTCCTCCACCTGCAGCTCGCCGCAGTATTCCCCCAGATGTTTGTCCAGATCGTCAACCAGTCCGCTGTCCCCCCAGACCGCCGCCACGACGCCCAGCAGCTACAACTACTCGCCTAAGCTGGGATCGGCAAGCAGCTTCCCGTCGCCGCCGCAGTCGCCGCGGGAGGACGGGGAGGAGGAGGAGGAGGAGGAGGAGGTGTACGGGAGGCTCGAGCAGCGGTTCTATGCGGACTCGCGGCAGTCGCAGTCTCCCAGCCCGCCGGAGCCGGTCTCGGCGTACGCCTACTCCCAGCACCACTACCAGCACCTGCCGCCGTCTCCGGTCAGCCCGGGCATCTGGACGTCGCCGCCGCCGTCGTCGTCGTACGTGCGGGAACCGTCCGCGTATGACGAAGCCGTCAACTTCTACCTGTACTCGCCGCTCTCGCCGACGAGCATCTACTACGAGTGGCCGGCCGCGGGCCCGAGCATGCCCGAGTACTCGCCGTGGACGGACTTCTCGGGCTACCCGCCGGCGTCGGCGTTCTATGGCCCGCTGCCGTTCGAGGGCGTCCAGCCGCAGCCGCAGCCGCCCTGCGATCCGGCGATGGCGCTGATGGCGGCCGACCCGATGGCGTACAGGACTGAGCAGTGGCGGACGGCGGACCTCTGCAGCGTCGAGTACTCGGCCATGCACCCGCACCGCGCCTCCATGTGAGGACGCCGGCCCGGACCACGGCGCACGCAGACGCCACACGATCCAGTCCGCAGCAGCCGGCATCCGACGAGAGAGTGAGAGAGACGACAATAAACAGAAATGACCTGCGCGGCCGAACAAAGCCCTGTGCATCCGTATACGGCAGTCAGTTACGTGCGCGCTCGCCTTCCCGTGCCACCGGAGTGCATCCCACCTGTCAGCGGATCCGATCGCCGCCCCTCTGCGACTCGACGCTCGTCGCTGGGATATATATCGACGGAGTCCCAGCAACAGACCGGTGTCACCACCCCCGTGTCACCACGATCTTTTTTTCCTTTGCATCTTCGGCTTGTCGTTCGTTCCACAAGAAAACCCTCTATTTCAATTGGAATCCCCCGAAACGAAACGAAACGAAACGATACATCCCCCCTCCACCTCGGTTCCCTGCTGGTGATGGCAGGGCTATAATAAATAATTCCGCTTTCTCCTGACGCAGCAGTGAGAGGTCGACGGTCGACTCATCGTCTGGCTGTGCTACTCTCGCTTGCGGGGGGCCCGGCGGACCAATAGCAGCGCTGCCGCACGATGCCTGTCGCATCGAGTCGACTGCGGTACTGCGCATGTGTCTGCCAGTGACATCTCCTTGGCCTTCTCCGCGATATTAAGCTGCTCTGTCTCTTTCATCTCGTCTACGGATTAATTACTCATGTGTTGATGTGCTTTTTTTTTCTCCTTGCGTCCTGTTGGGTTTTCCTTGCGTTCCGTCGATTTTTTCCTTCGTCACGTATTATTCTCTGACGTCCCGGCTGTGTGCGCGGGGTGGGGGGGGGGATTGCATAGTGTATTTGGATCGGGGAGATATCAGCCTGGGGGGAGGGGGGAGATGGGGTTGGATTGGGGTTGCAGTTGGTTAAGTTGGAGTTGGAAACTTGGGGCGCGGGGCGCTGGGGGGTGGGCACTGGAGATAGTACAGATTTCTATTTTGGGCGTTTTTTTTTATATTCCTGCTGGGGGTTTCTTGGGGGAGTTAGTATTTTTTTTTGTAACTTTTAGAGATGGAATCTGCGCATATCTATTGGGGGGGGGGGGGACGGAAAAGGTTATTTTATGATTTCATTTTTTCTCTCGCTCTATTGTTCTGCACCACCGTAGTCACTCTATTTTTGACGTCGGGCGTGATCGTGAGATTTTACGGTTCTGCAGACAGATCGACACGCCAGGACGTAAGGGGGACAGCGGAGTATCATAGAGTGGCGGTGGTAGATACTTAGTCTAGTCGCAGAGAAGGAAGCAACGAAAAAGAAAAGAAAGAAAAGCAAAGCAAAGTGTGTCGCGCCGAGCGGGGTGGAGATGTGGCGGGGATTTGTAAGCCCGCAGTCGGCGTTCGGGACAACTTGGCCACAGGGGCTAGCGAGGCCCCATCCCGGGCCGCGACCACACCGGAGCAGAGTCGAGTGCAGTCAACCGGAAGGAGAATAGAGAAGTGGGGCGGCGTCCTTCTCCGCACGGACGTCTCTCCAGCGACGACTGCGACGGCGGGGGCCCGACAGGAAGGGGAGGACTGGGGAGGGGAGGGGCGGGGGGGGCGTTCTGGAAGCCGGAATCGGCCAGTGCTAGGAATAGCATCCCTCCGTAGTACGTACATAGCGTAGCGTGAGCCAGTCAGCCGAACGCGACACCACGCGATCTCCACGCCATCGCCCCATCGACAACCGCCGCTGCCGTGTGCCGTCTGCCGTCCGCCACCATATATATATCGTGTACATACATTACATACATAGGTAGTACATAACTACAGTGTACATGTATATTTATTTTTTAATTGTTTCTTTCGCTTCCAGCGCGAGTGCGACGGCGTGATTTGCGGTGGACATCGGGGGAACTCGCTGCACTCGCAGAGTTAGAGTAGATGTGTACGTCCGCCAGCTGCGTGTATGCGCCGAATGCGGCTAGTCGAGGGGGTGTTTGGCGTGTTTCAGCGGCCTGCATGTACTCTATCTTCGCTGCCGCCACGCCATCCTGTGGGGGCCTGCTGTCGCCGAAAGACAAAGGACAGGGGACGCGTAGAGTGGTGTTGAAACGTGACCACGCGTAGGTGCAGCGATGGAGCTGCGGACATGGGTGCGAGAGGGGAGAGCCGAAAAAGAAAGGAAATATCGCATGAACCATATACATCTACATACGTCCAACCCCGCCGTGTACACGCCCCCGAGGATTCTACAGCCAGCCAAACACCAAACCCGCCCGTCCGCCGCGGCTGGCCAGCTGTGATCACAACGGCGGAGAGAGCAGGTGGGTTCGCGGAGTCACCCGGTCGATATGGACGACGGAAAGGAGGGGGAGGGAAAGGAACGCAGAACCGGATGGGCACGTATGTCATGGCCGCCGGCGACGAAAAGCGATCTTTCCAATGGCGGAGGTTGCTCCACCGATTTCATCTCCCTGAAACCCCCGAGAAGAAGGGAAGAAAAAAAGAAAAGGGGAAAAAAAAGCTCATCTTCGATTCTCTCCCAGGGACCTATCACCTGGGCTCCGCGGAAGAGAGAGCAGAGCCAAGTCCCCACCCGATCCGCGGTGTGTGTGTGTGTGTGCAGCACGGCTAACAATAGACAGACGGTCGCCGCTCCGGTCCACGACGATATCCATCCGGTTCTGCAGCCGTCGCGGACGATGGAGATGGCAAACACAGAGACCCCTCCATCGCGTCATGTCTCTGGGTCGGACGGGCAATCTCGCTGGGGGGCCAGACAAACGGGCAGACTGCTGGGGCGGCCGGTTAAGCTTCCTGCCATCTGCCACCCCCCCCCCCCCGCAGCGTCCCAGTCGGCCATTGGTCGCAGCTGCTCTCCGAGCACAGGAAGTATAAATACTCCTGTTCCCTGGCTGTGGTCCCACCCTGACGCACCCCGGCGGTGGACGGGGCGTGCTGATTGGACCGCAGCGGAGCATGCACACGGCTGCTTCCAGCCTATATACCTGCCTGGCTGATAGATATGACTCCAGGTGCGCGACCGCTGGCTCCGCGTACTTGCCGAGAGACATGGCCAGACAGGACCGGACGCGGGGTGCGAGGGTGGGTGGTGGGCTGGACCGTGGACGTATGCGCAACTCGTCCAGCGACTTCTTCCTCTCCCCTCCCCCCCCCCCCTCCGAGGCGAGTGGTGCCAGCACTCCCCCTCCCCCGTTCATCTTCCCTATCGACGGGGAGCCCACAGAAAACCCCAGCCATCGCGGATGCATCACTCACTCACTTAACGATCGCCCCCGCGCTTGCCGTTACACATCAGTGGCGGCCTCTGATTGGTCCATCGCGGGACATATGCAACCTCACGTACCGTAGAAAACGAGCTGGGGGGAGGGGGGGAAATTAAAAAAGGGTTTATATTAAGAAATTTGGTGCTCTCCCTGCCTCTTCACATGCAACCCTCGGGAGCGGACAGGGAGGGCGATGACGATGAGGGCGCTTGTGCATAGCCTATCACTCTATGGAGACAGCCCGATAGATATCAAGAAATCACGGGGAGGGGGCAGGGTGAGACACGCGGGCGACGGCGGGACGCCACAGCGCACGCGGATTGGACGCCGTCGAGCGAGTGGCGGGGCAGAGTGCACGCCTTTCTCCACGGAAGGCTGGGCTCGCACACTACACGGCGGTGTCACCTGTTGTCACCAGCGGCCGTTCTTCCAGGCCCCAACCCAAAAAAAAAAAAAAAAAAGAAAAGAAAGGAATCGACGCCTCGTGAGTGCTGAAACCCCGTTCCTATTCGTCGCCTTGCTGCGTCCAAACTGACCGTACGAGCTCTCTCCCACGGCGCCGGTGGATGCATGGTTGGATGGATGGAGCGCGGACCGTTGCCAGTCCCTCTCATCCTCCAGTCTGCCAGCCAGAACTGACGCCGTCTCCACCCTCTCCCCGGTATCCCTGCGCAAAACAGCTTTAGAGTTTCTCCACGCGGACTGCGGAGAGGGCTATGTACGCAGCCACTGCGCGTTCTTGAGGTGGCCAGAGGGCTATTTATTGCCCCCCTCCGACGGCCACTGTTGGCTGGCTGGCTGGCTGGCTGGCTGATGCTAATTCTGGAGTCCGCGCATGCAAAGAGACGTCGCCGCGTCAGCTCGCCGTTTACGGGCTGGCGGATTCCCAAAGATCGCTGGTGTGCGGTGCGATAGAAGCAGTACTAGAAACGCGTGTGCGTAGTGCATCTGCCATCTCTCTGGCCGTGCAATCGATACAGCATGGGGGTGCGATTGCGAGCGGCGAGAAACAAAACCAAAAGCCGAAAAAAAAACGAAAGGAACGACGCGAATCCCGAGTGATCCGCCGTGAAACCCCTGCATCCGACTGCTCTGCCGTCACGGTCGACCGCTCCGCCCGCGTTTCTATGGCGACTCTCGTCGAGCTGTGGGCAGGCGGTTACTCTGGGGCGCTCTACTTACTGCGTGGCGGTTGGCAGAGCTAAAGATGCGCCGACGGACAAAAAAGAGGCCAGGCGGAATATATAATCACGTGAATACATGCGTGCAGTATGTGGCGGGCACTTCCAGCCAGCAATCGGAAACGAAGAAGAAGGAGCATGGAGGGCGACACATCTCAAGGACAGATCCCCAGCCTTCCTCCGCTCCTCCAGCTCTGCACGATCCTGTTGCACGGATTGCGCTTCGCACCGCTCACCGGCGGGCTCCGGCGTCTGCGCACTTCCCTGAGCTCGGGCGCTCGCAGTCGACTCGGGCTGGGCCGTTGTCTTGAGCGGGAGTGGGATGTGGCGAAAGCGAAGTATACGACATTTAGGTTGGACGGTAATGGCGGTGATGCCGTGACGACGGATTCCTTCTCCGCAATCCGATTGCCGGTGGTCTTCTGCTCTCGGAATCACTCGGACGCCACCAACGGTTGTTTTAGAGTTACGATATATAAATCTCCCAAAATCACATCAATTGACTCAAGTACCTAAAATGCACAACTAACAATCCCGACACGATCTGTAATCCAAAGGCCTCCTCCCCCCGAGAGAAAGAGCAAATGCCATGCGGAAAAGAAAACAGCGCTCCAGAACCAGCATTAGAAAACCTTCCTGGCCATGATTAGCTGATATGCCAGGCCGATAGCAATACACAGGATCAGATTTACCTCCGTCAGGATCGCTTCCGCAAAAACCATGTCACAACCCTGAACAAGAACAGGATCCAGGCTAACTTGAGCAGAATCTCTTTGTCTGAACTCCTCCCCGAATTGGGCCCTGATTCCCTCGGCCTTTCTTGAGTTCGAGGTCTTGAAGTCTCATTCCCGCTATCGGCCGTGTCTCCTGGAGAGAGTGGCGATTGCGGAGCAGCTGAACTGTCGTCGGTCCGACAGCTAGGAGAATTCGGGACAGTAGTACCGTTGTTGTCCATTTGGTTTGGTGTGGGAGGTAGGTTGTGACGCCGTAGCACATCTCCCGCTTTGGTGCTCAGGATGCCGACCTTCGCTCTCAACTCCTTCTGGATTGTCGGCGTGACTCTCTCCGACGTTTTGTAGTAAGATATGATTTCCTCGAGTTCTTCTCGTGCCAATTTGCGCTGCTCCTCAAGCTTAACCTTCTCTTCCTCGTTGATCGGATCTTGGGGTTCAGCCACTCCTTTTGCGTGCGAAATAACCCGAGCACCGCCGTCGATCAGCGTCTTCCAGGGACCTTGCTTTAACTCTGCCTGCCGCTTCTCGGCAGCTTTGAAGGTAGGGGGGTTCGTATTGCCCCACATCGTCGTGAGAATCGTGACTTCCTTGAAGAACTCCTCGCCAGAAAGCGCTTCCAACATGTCGAGATTCAGTTTGGCCGATTTATTAAAGCGGTTTTGAGTGATGTCATGGACATAAAGGATGCCGGCGAGGTCACAGTAAGGCGTCAAGGCAAGGAGCGATTCGAGAATTTCCTCGAAGACTTCTATATCAGAGCAGACTTCGTCGTTGAAGCCCGGAGTATCGATCAAAATGTAGCGCTGCTCGTCGATGATGGTGGGGAACATCGCGAAGGTAGTGGTGCCTACGGGGAGCGAGGATAATTAAGCCAAGAGCAACGGGGCACATGAGTTAGGGAAAGGAGAAAAGTACCAGCGCTAATGCTATGCTCGACGTGCACGTCTTTACCGGTCAACGTCTTGATGATGGAGGATTTTCCCGCCCCAGTTAATCCGATCACCGCCACAAATTTGATGGAGCACCTGGAAACCATCAGCCATAGAGGCCAACAAGACCTAAAGCCTGAAGACGTACCTTCTCAGGGTCACCCGGATCGCCTGTGGTACGGACGCCTTGCCAAAAAGTTCGTTGACTTTAATCTAAAGGCGTGCTGCCGCATCCAGTGTTGTACCCACCGTGGCATCCCAGAGCTATTTTCCCGACCACCCTCCACTATCGCTATCTGCCTTCTGTTCGTCGTCTACCGCTGCTATCGCTCTGAGAAGTTCCTCGGGACCGCGCAGTGGCATCGCACCTTGTTGGCTATCCTGGCACCCTGCCCCACGCTCGTCAGAGGATGGAGGTGATGACATCATAGGCGAGGTTGGTCGTTTAACTGTCACGATGATGAGTAGCGTGTTTACAAGTATGAGATATTGAGGTAGGTAACAGTGGTGGAGCTGGCGAGGGCAGCAGGTGTTTGCGAGAAGATGAGGGCGTTATGAGGCTGACGAAATGACGGTGCGGGGTATGGTGCACATTTAAGCACAACATCCCTGGGGGGAATGTTGAGACAAGATGGAGGGCACAGCACACAGCCAATAGGAACCCAGAGCGCCCAGTGGTTATCACTTTAGCGCGCTCACAATACTCAGCAGCATCTGTGTTTTGGGCCGAGCGAGTAGGTATGTATGTAGCTGGCCCCTGAACTGAGCAGCATCGTGGGAATCAAAGGTCAGATCAACAAAATCGCAGAGTCAATTTGACTATGCCGAGCTCACCTGACACAGTCATTGCAATTTTCAGCGGTAGTTCTTACACCTTTAGTTCAACAACCTACCGGCGATGGCCTAGACAAAGGCGAAGACAATAGCATCGCGCTGGTTGTCCGTCCACTCTCAGCTTTCCCCTCGCAAACCGAAGCTGAGGTCTGGCCCGAAGAGACACGCGACCGCAGACCTCATGTAAGTTTTCTCCTCCGGCTAAATATCCCACCTGGGAGAGACAGGGGTTACGACTGCACTCAAAAGTGGCCCTGTCATATGCGACAGATGGTAAAGTAGACGATGGAGGGGCAGAAGTGTGCAAGCATTACAACTTGAAGTGTTGCGGGGCACTCGCTAGCACTCGTTTTTTTTTTGTACGGAAAGGTGGAGTGACTGGCGCAGTGTCGTCGGCGCTAGCGTCCATCCTTCACCTGCCCTCCCTTTTTTTCTTCGCGGTAGTTTCTTTTCTTTTCTTTTTGGGTTGATAGTGGGGGAGACGGACAGTACAACCTCCCTTTCCTCCGACTTTCCTCCGTTCTTTTTTCATCGGTTTTTCCTTAGGTCAGTGCCACATCTCGTCCTGCTCCGGTGCGTCCCGAAGAGGAGAGCAGCCTGGACCCTTCCTTTTCTTCTTTCTCCTCTTTTCTTCCGTTTTCCTTTCCTTTCTCTCGTTCCCGCGGCCTAGGGGCGACCAGCGAAGGTCCGCCTCTCTCCCCCGCGTAAAATTGGTGCTCTGACTCGGAGAGAGCTTTCTACGCCACAATACCACTATTGCGCCTACGAAATACGACAGCCAGCGTGGCCTCCACATACAACTCGACCAAATTTTAATTGACACTTCTGCACTCAGAGATTCCGAGGGACTAGCTCAAAGACCTTCGAATCCACCACTACTGGGCTGCTCACGACGAATTGGAAGCTGCCACCATGCCGACCCCCGCTAGCGATATGAGCCAGTGCTGTTTGAACTCGCTCCAAGATATGAGTTTCAACGGTGCCGGCCATGTTCAGACCTTTTTCCGACAAATGGACACGGTCATCTCAAAGCTCATAGCTGTAAACCCCGGACTCCCTCCCGAAATGATGGAAGCTTACTTGTGGAATGCAGTGAAGAAGCCTTCTGTCGCTCTTTGGCATGAACCAGATGGGCAATTTTTTGGTCGATCCACTTGACTACCTTGAGCGGCTTCCCTTGTCCGACATTGATACCTATGAGAAGGTTAAAACCAAGCTAGTGGAGAAGTTCCACTAGAAGGCGGATGGCATCCCGGAAGTGATCAATCGTTTACGGCTTATCGAGCGTGGCAAACGCCCATTTCGAGAATATACGGAAGAATACGACGTCGAGCGGAAAAACACTCAGATACCTGACTACTTTCTTGTGGAGATTTTTGTCAACCAAGTTCCGGGGCGAGTGGGAGCTACGCTGGTTGAGCAAATGCCGGGCTACCTGCCAAAGCCGTTCAAAGAAGTACGGGACTGGTGTGTTGACTAAGATACAGCCATCTGTAACAACAACCCGCTCCCATTCGTCGCCTCGTTGCATCCAAACTGGCCGTACGAACCCTCCCACAGCGCCGTTGGATGGATGGATGGATGGATGGAGCGCGGGCCGTTGCTAGCCCCTCTCATCCTCCAACCAGCCGGCCAGAACAGAGGCCGTCTTCCCCTCCTCCCGGCATCCCTGCCCGAAACAGCTTTAGAGTTTTTCCACGCGGACTGCGGAGAGGGGCTATGCTGCCACGGCGTGTTCTTGAGGTGACCAGAGGGCTATTTATTGCCCCCCTCCGATGGCCACTGTTGGCTGGCTGGCTGATGCTAATTCTGCAGCCCACGCATGCACAGAGACGTCGCCGCGTCAGCTCGCCGCTTAAGGTCTGGCGGGTTCCAAAGCTCGCTGGTGTGTAGAAGCAGGACCAGAAACGAGTATGTGTAGTGCATCTGCCATTTCCGGCCGTGCAGTCTTTGTGAGCGGCGAGAAACAAAACAATAACAAGGAACGACACGAATCCCGAGTGATTCGCTATCGCCCCCTGCTTCTTCGCTGCTCCAATACAATGTTTCTGCCATATCTCTCCACGCCAGGCTGACACCTTTCAATCCTCCAATCTCTATCGCCATCTTATCGGTCCAGGCATAGTTTGCCAACTCGTTCCCGACAGAATAGCATTTTCTTGCCTCGCAGAACTCATAGACAGTGACTATGTTAGTAAATTTTCTGCGCTTAATAGTTATACTGCAGTCTGTATACCTTCCGTATAGCCATGTTCCCAGTTGTAAGGATGAACTTGAACTCTTCGCGATACGCCTTAATGCCCTGCTCATGTAAAGCCCGTAAAACAGTTGAGTCACTGTGATGGCTCAATCCTGCTGTCTGACGGAGATCCACCAGTTGCATCCTCCGTGTTTCATAGCCGCGCCTCGCGGTTTCTGCTAAGTGAATTTTCTCTGCTTTCGTGAGCTACGGGATCGGGCCAGGTGGTTCGCAGGCATCAAGACCCTTGGTATCAATGAGTTCTGCCAATGTAATCTCTTCCTCTTGTGAACTGATCTTGCTCAGTTCCTCTCCGCCTCTTCTGTATAAGGGTCTGATACTTGTCGGTAGAATCCAGTAGCAGACAATGGCGGTATGTCGGGGGAACAGCGACCCCAAGGCCCGCAGTTTTCCAACAACAGGGCTTGAATCATAACAGTCTCAGCTTGTCTGGGCACGCTAGCTTGTCCAGATACCCGTGATTTCCTCTAGTAGATATATATAGATAGAGGTGGTATTGTCACGATCTAGCGCACTTTCTTTTTTTTTTATTTCCTGGGTGTGTGACATTTGTTGAATGTTCTAGCCTGCCGGGTGAATTGGGTTTTTCCTAAATGGGCCGGCCCGTGGCCGGTAGGCTCGTTTGCCTAGCCGGCTATGTACTCTAGACAACCTAGCAAATAGAAAAGTAGCGACCTAGAGGAGGGGGGGGGCTGGTCGAAGCGGGGCGACGAGACAATAACAGCAGAGTTTGAGTGGCCCACTCACCAAATAGAAAAGTTGAGTACTGCGCATATAAATGACACAAAATTTGGCCCAATCACTGTCATAACGTTCGACCCCCCTTTAGCAGCGCCTGCTCTGGGTACATACTCTAGAAGCACAGCATCCAACGAAGTAGTTACTGACGGGCCGAGCATCAATCTTCTCCTCACTTCACTTCCCCACTTGTAATCCTACACTAATCCCGAGGAGACAATCGCTATCGAATTCGCACCAAAATGGCCACTCGTATGGAGACAGAAGCGTCTGACGGTACGTGACTTGGGTTTCGAAGCTGCTCTCTAGATGATAATGTAGCTATCTACATCGTGTCATTAAACTTATTGAGTTACTCTAGCGACCTCGGCTGTGCTTGGAGGCGTTGGTGCCCAACGGTGTACGAACGGGCGCGCTAACAATGCCCTCCCTTCCCTGAGATCCATCGTCGAAGTCAGCCACTACGATCAAACTCCTGCAGTTTCGGTTCCAAAGGCTTCGGGCCATGAATCTATCCAGCCGCGTATAGACACACACACGTCCCACAAATTGGCCCTGCGTATCAGTGCGCCCTCACCGAACGAAGGGACATGGCTGGGCAGACTCCGTGTTCCGTCCCGACTGTTCGGCGCACTCGTATTCTTTGTCCGTGTGCCCCTCGTGCTTGCGGCCGATGCTGGCGACGAATTCAGCAACAACCTCTTCTCCGATCTTGCACCACTCTTGGCACTATTTGGCGAACAGTTCACCAAGCAATTCATGAGCCAGTCCATGAACTGGGAGGAGAGCGTCATATTTGCGATGGCCCCCTTGGGTATCATCACCGCAATCACAAGTGCCATCAGGGCCGGTGGACCCACCTGGATGAAAGCGATTATAGGACGTGCCAGGGAAGGGAAAGGCTTCATTGAAATGGAATTGATGTCTTCTACGAGCCACGATGTCTCAGAAGTGTGGGATGGGGACGCAGTCGTCAGGGTCCTAGGATCGCCGCAGATCATCGAGCTGTTTTATAGCAAACCCACAGAAATCAAAGCGACTAGCCTGGACAAGACGGGGAAGGAATCGGGGAATGGAGAAAGGGCGAGCCTATTGTTGCCCAACGATCGCGAGACTCGCCATCCCACTGAAATATATGATTTCCAAACCGCAATATCCGCCGGCATTCTATCGAGCAACACGAACCGGCCCCCTGAAACTAGGAACATGGAGGGTGCAACGCCGAATATCGCCTTGAATATAAGCGACCGAAGAGTCTCTCGCTTGGAAATGAAGGCAGTTGCGATGGTGGGAGTCTTATTGCAATCTGGTGTCCTGATCTTCGCCGGGTTTAGCGTGCTTTATTGGCCGTGGAACGTGAAATTCGACAAGGACGGAGAATCTGTCAAGCCATATGCGTTTCCCTTGGTGTGCACTGGCACTGCGACGTTAGTTCTGGGCATGTTTTTTTGCTCGCTCATTGTTGAGCGAAGTACAGACGAAGAGAAATGGGATATCAACGAAGGGAAGAAGTTCCAGGTCGTGTGGCTCCAGAAAGGCTGCAGCGTTGGCGATCAGCATTTCGGTTCGTACCTGATACAGCGCAAGAATCAAGCTTCACATAAAATTATCACCTCGCACAGGGCAGAGAAACGACTGGATATTTTGACGTTTGTTGGGTCCACGCTAAGTCTCGTGGGATGGATTCTCCAGTTTTTCGGGTTAAGGGGGCTCAATTGGTCGGTTACGATTGCTCAGCTGGTGGCAACGGCGGTGATGACTATTTTAAGAGCCGTGTTGCGTCGGGGCTTAGTTTACGACATTCGGTCCACGCCAATCGAGGATGGATACGAGCTGGACACGATCGCTAGGGAGATAACCGGATGTGGCGCCTGGAGCGTGGTTACTTGGGGGTTCGACCCCAGCTGTGTTCTCCGAGAAAGGCGACTTGCTGAGCGAGTCCTCGATGCCCGATGCCGGTTAGGCGCAATATCAAAATGGGGCCATCAGTGGCAGGCGGCAGTAGATGCTACAGCAGAAGCTATAGAAGCCACCGTGAATGGCTTATGTGCGAACCCCGATGTCACCACCACTGGCTTGACGAATGTATTCAAGTGGGAGTTGATTGTCGAGGTGACGTCTGGCGGTGACCCTACCTCTACTGGCCATATAGCCGGCGATTTTCCTACAAACGATGCGACTCCAATCGCCGTTGGGGCCTCTGCGGCCGACAACGTTCCTCCGGCCGACAGGACGCCTATCGCCGATGAGACTCTTGCCGTTTCGCCTATCGCTCCTAATCAGAAGACACTTGAGGTTATCAACTTGAGTATGTCAAGAAAATGGTTATCTGACGGTCGTGGCTGGAGCACATGGAAAGTGGATAAAAGCCAGGTTGCAGCTGTTCTCGGCCAGTGGATGTTGCACTTCGGTCCCCAGGGAGGCATGAGACACGGAGCAAAAAGGTGTCGAGTTATTGGGATTGACAGCCCATCGATGAGGACGTCATACGAACAGTGGGTCCTACGCGAAGCTGAGATTATCAACATTCCGGGCAGTGGCCAGACCGCTCGTATTTCGGGAAGTACTTCGAGCAGCGAACGATTGATTTTCATCGGAGAGCCTTCACCCATTCGGAGCTTGTTTGTCGAATCCGGCTTCCTGGCAGTCATATCAGAAGCCCCCCTGGAGAACATCTGCGGCCAAGCGATACTTTCTGCGTTCATGACAAGCTTTGTTCAAACCTCGTTGGAGTCAATTGGTGGCGGAGTTCGTGGTCGAGGCGGTGAACGAGGAGTGAAGGCGTCTTTTGGGTTGAGAAGCGGAGTTCTCGATGAACTTGCAGAAAAGGTTGAGAGAACCGGTTTGGCATCTATTGAGGACGCCCTCTCATGCATCGTACCACCTCTCCAAAATTCAGGGAAATTACCTCTAGCTGGTGTTACCAGTACAGATGTGTTTTCAGACACAGTACAGGAGATAACGAACTACTTTACGGGAGGTCGGCTGGAGTTGGCTGAGCCGCTTCTAATATGGCTCCTAGATGTTGCAGAATCAACAATCGGCAGCTACGTGACTAGCGGGGAATGGGGTCAGGCCAGCAAAATTTATATCCTCCTTTGCAACACATACGATTCAATCCAAGGTGGCGAAGACTACTCCGAGATTGCCGGAAAAGAAATGGGCTTGTTCTGCGAGTTGTGGGCTATTCACAAATCTGCGTCAGGCGTCAATGCCGACGACCCATTTACCACCATCATTGATGCTCTGGGCGAAGGAAAGGATCTTAAGATGTGGAAGGGGAGATTAAAGAAATGGTCGGAAAATGATCGCCTCAGGATAGGGGATACGGAGGCGAACTCATATACCAACACAAACGCGATTCTTCACGAACATGAGTTACGCCAAGCAGCAGCCAAAGGGGACTGTCTATCGGTGGCACGTCTCGTGAAGAGAGAACCAAACTCTATCAATGCGATTGACTCGTTAGGAAGAACTCCGTTGGTTTTGGCTGCATGTGCAGGGTATGCGACGGTGGTGGCGCTTTTGTTGGGGGCAGGGGCCGATCACATTATTGGTGACCACCGCGGTAGGACTCCGTTGCACTACGCCTCAATGAGAGGACATACCTCCGTCATCCGTGCGCTCTTGCGTCGCGCTCAGGCCAGCGATACCATCAACGCCCAAGACCAAGATAGCAAGTCTCCCTTGGACTATGCACTCGAGAACAACCATGGGAGCGGAGCTGCTCTTCTCATCTTCCACGGCGCACACGACCCGAACGATAGCGGCACAACGTCTCTCGCGCTCTCACTAAAACATGGATCACCGGAAGCCATCCGGGCAATGCTGAGGGCGGGTAAAGACATAGGCGCCGAAGATCCGGAGAGTGGGCTCACACCCCTTCATTGGTCGGTTTGGAGAGACTCGCAGACGGGGTTGGGTTTACTACTGGAAGCAAACGCAAATCCGGATACGACGGACAAAGTGGGCGATACACCGCTCCATTATGCGGCGAGAAAGGGTCGGGTAACAATGGTGGAACTGCTACTCCGTCAGAAAGTCAAGGTAAATGCTCGCGGGCAGGACGGCCGGACAGCTTTATATCTCGCGATGCAACGCGGCCACCACAGGGTTGCATGCATGCTCCTCGATCACGGCGCCGATACCGAGGCTGGGAAGGAAGACGGCATCACAGCCATGCTTCTGTCAGCACGCGAGGGGCACGCCGATATCGTCAAGCAGTGCCTCGACAGAGGGGATGACATTGAGACCAAGAAGAAGGACGGAAAGACGGCGTTGCATCTCGCAGCGAAAGTGGGAGACGAAGCCGTAGTCGGATTGCTCCTCGATCGAGGTGCCAACATTGAGGCAAAGTCTGGAAGTGGCATGACTGCGCTGCATTTCGCAGCAAATGAGGGGGACGATGCCACAGTCAGGTTTCTTCTCGATCGAGGTGCCGACATTATGGCAAAGACTGATAGCGGCGACACTGCGTTACATACCGCGGTCAACGGTGGACATGGAGCCACAGCCAGGCTGCTCCTCGATCGAGACGCAGACGTTGAGGCAAAGACTGGAAGTGGCATGACTGCGCTGCATCTGGCAGCCAAAGAGGGAAACGATGCCACAGTCAGCTTTCTTCTCGATCGAGGTGCCGATGTTACGGTAAAGACTGATAGTGGCGACACTGCGTTACATACCGCGGCCAACGGTGGACACGATGCCACAGCCAGGCTGCTTCTCGATCGAGGTGCCAACCTTGAGGCAAAGTCTGGAAGTGGCATGACTGCGCTGCATTTCGCAGCAAAAGAGGGAAACGATGCCACAGTCAGCTTTCTTCTCGTTCGAGGTGCCGACATTATGGCAAAGACTGATAGCGGCAACACTGCGTTACATACCGCGGCCAACGGTGGACACGAAGCCACAGCCAGGCTGCTCCTCGATCGAGGTGCCAACCTTGAGGCAAAGTCTGGAAGTGGCATGACTGCGCTGCATTTCGCAGCAAAAGAGGGAAACGATGTCACAGTCAGCTTTCTTCTCGATCGAGGTGCCGATGTTACGGTAAAGACTGATAGCGGCGACACTGCGTTACATACCGCGGCCAACGGTGGACACGATGGCACAGCCAGGCTGCTCCTCGATCGAGGTGCCAACATTGAGGCAAAGTCTGGAAGTGGCATGACTGCGCTGCATTTTGCAGCCAAAGAGGGAAACGACGCCACAGTCAGGTTTCTTCTCGATCGAGGTGCCGACATTATGGCAAAGACTGATAGCGGCGACACTGCGTTACATACCGCGGCCAACGGTGGACACGAAGCCGCAGTCAGGCTACTCCTCGATCGAGTCGCCGACAACAAAACAACCGATAGCGGTGTGGCGGCGTTACATCTCGCAGCGAAGGTGGGAGACGAAGCCGCAGTCGGATTGCTCCTCGATCGAGGTGCCAAGATTGAGGCAAAGTCTGGAAGTGGGATGACTGCGCTGCATTTTGCAGCAAAAGAGGGGGACGATGCCACAGTCAGGTTTCTTCTCGATCGAGGTGCCGACATTATGGCAAAGACTGATAGCGGCGACACTGCGTTACATACCGCGGCCAACGGTGGACACGAAGCCACAGCCAGGCTGCTCCTCGATCGAGGTGCCAACATTGAGGCAAAGACTGGAAGTGGCATGACTGCGCTGCATTTCGCAGCAAAAGAGGGAAACGATGCCACAGTCAGGTCTCTTCTCGTTCGAGGTGCCGACATTATGGCAAAGACTGATAGCGGCGACACTGCGTTACATACCGCGGCCAACGGTGGACACGAAGCCACAGTCAGGCTACTCCTCGATCGAGTCGCCGACAAGATAGAAACCCATGGCAGTGTGGCTGCGCTGCATCTCGCAGCGAAAGTGGGAGACAAAGCCGTAGTCGGATTGCTCCTCGATCGAGGTGCCAACATTGAGGCAAAGACTATAAGTGGCATGACTGCGCTACATTTCGCGGCCAAAGAGGGAAACGAAGCCACGTTCCGGTTGCTCCTCGATCGAGGTGCTGGAATTAAGGCAAAGACTGCTTGGGGCACGACTGTGCTGCACCTTGCAGCTGAAGGAGGAAACGAAACCACAGTCAGGCTGCTCCTCGATCGAGGCGCCGAAATTAAGGGAAAGAATGACTGGGGCGCGACTGTGTTGCACCTGGCGGCCGAAGGGGGAAACGAAGCCACGGTCCGGTTGCTCCTCGATCGCGGTGCTGAAATTCAGGCGAAGACTATTTGGGGCGCGACTGCACTGTCTGTCGCGGCCGAAGGAGGACACAAAGCTATAGTTCGGTTGCTTAGCCAAAGAGGTGCTTGACATAAGTAAAGCCACCAGTTTACTGCTGAAGTGTTGGCTACGGCGATCCAATTTTGGCTAACGTATAAATTTCTTATTTAGACTCGAGCATCCTCGTATGCAACTGTGGCCCCCTCTTCTGGTGGCTGATTTCTTATCGTCTGGGATTGATGTGCACATCCCTTGTTGCAAGGCGAGAGGAGGGTGTCAAAATGGCGCTGTGTCGAGCATCCCCCACAATGCGGGTTAGGATCAACAGGCTGTGTGGTAAGCTTTGCAAGTTTCTATTGTGATTGCATTTCAGGCCTCCATCTATCGATACGGATGCCGTGTGTTGTGGTAGACTGGGAATACTAGTTGACGGGATCAAGATATCTATCATCTATGGCCCGATTCCCATTTCCTTTATTTCATTTTTGGAGGATAATCTTCTTGTTGTCGAATCTTTTCTGGTTTCAAATAATCTAAGGGCCTGTTCTTTTTAGCATATAAGTATTTTTCTTCCACACAAATTTGATATTGTCGGTATATCACATATTGCAGTCCGAACCAAGTGATAATTTGTGACCGTCGGCTTTTGGTGGTCTACCCTTACGCTAATAGCAAACGTCCGAATGGTTCGCTCCTGCAGAGATGGCAGTGGAAGAGACTTGGGAGACCTCCTACCGTGGATATAGTGCTGCCCATCCGGCAGCAAAGGGATGCCAGCTGTTATGACGGAAATGACATGACACGTAATTACCTGTAACGTGACAGTAGATATATATATGCGCTGTGCGGACTGCGGACAGGGAAACCGGACTGTAAATGACCTCGCCGTGATCTAGATAGGTCGCATGCGAGTAATGAATAAACAAAAAAAAAACAATAGATATATATATAAAAGTTATGACGTCTCAGGTTTTGCCAAGCCATACAAGCAGGGGGTGAAATGGCTTTTATATGTGGCTAGTTAGTGGCTAGTGCTGTCTGGCACCCCTCCATCGCTACGGCGACCCACCGACTACAACGCACGTTTTCCCCTCGGACCTGATGAAAAGCTATCAAATTGAAGGTGGAGAGCAGTACAATCAAGCGAAAAGTCAACTCGTACAGTTACACATTCGTTACCCATACCCATTCGTCACCCGTACAAATACACAACAATGTGACGACAAACTACTGCCACAAACCTGATGTGACGGTAAGGCAACGACAGGGGACGTGAATATAGAGTGGTGATCATGCGTTGGCGCTGAGATGGGAAGCAGAAAAAGATAGGAAAGATCCGATACCATATATGTACATGGAAACGACATACGTCCAACTCCGCCAGTAAACGCCCGCGGATTCTACAGCCGGCCAGCCGGCCAGCCGAGCCCCAAACCAACGAAGCCAGATTCGGGCGGAAGGGTCAAAGGGGAGTCATCCGCCGCAGCTGGCCTACTCTCTGGACGGTGGGAGGAGCAGGCCGTGGGTTCGCGGGGTCACTCGGTCGACATGGACGACGGGGAGGAAAGGGAAATAAAATAGAACGTATGTCATGGCCATCGACGACCAAACGACCCTTCTAATAGCGGTGGTGGCTCCACCGGTTTCATCTCGAAACCCCTAGAAGAAGGAAAAAGGGAAAGAAAAAACGTTTATCTTAGATTCTCTCCCAGGGCATCTGTACTTGGCTTCGTGGAAGGGAGAACAGAGCCAAGCCCCCACCCGGTTCCCACCCGTCCCACGGCGTCGGATGTGTGTGGGTGTGTGCAGTGCGACTAAAAATAGGCGGAGACGATCGCCGCTCCGGCCCACGACGATGTCCATCCAGTTCTGCAGCCGTCACGGGCGATGAAGACGGCAAACACAGAGACCTCTCCATCGCGTCATATCTCTGTGTCGGTCGATTTCGTTGGGCTGGACAAACGGGCAGACTGCTGGGCCGGCTGGCTAGGCTTACCGCCGCCTGCCTTCCCCCGCAGAGTCCTGCCGGCCATTGGCCGCAGCTGCTCTTCGAGCACAAGGTGTATAAATACTCCTGTTCCCTGGCTGTGGTCCAACCCGGCAGTGGGGCGTGCTGATTTGGGGGCGGCAGAGCATGCACACGGCTACTTCCATCCTGTCTGGGTGATATGACTCCATGTCCACGACCGCTGGCTCCGCATCTCTGCCGAGAGACCGGGCGCGACAGGACAGGGCGCGGGGTGGGAGGGGTGGGTGGGATGGACCGTTGGGGATGCATGCACAACTCGTCCAGCGTTCCCTCCCTCCTTCATCTTCCCTACCGACGGGGGCCCGCAAGAAAACCCAGCCACCGCGGATGCATCACTCACTCAACGACCGCCCCCGGGCTCGCCGTTAGACACCAGTGGCAGCCGCTTGGTCCATCGCAAGACAAATGCAACCTCACGTACCGTGGACCACGAGTTGGGAGAGGGGGGAAATTAAAAAAGGGTTTATATCAAGAAATCTGTTTCTCCCCCCACATGCAACGCTCAGGAACGGCCAGGGAGGGTGATGACGATGCGGGAACTTTGTGCATAGCCTATCACTCTGCGGAGACTCCGCCAACCCGGAATCACGGATAAGGGGAGGGGAGGGTGAGACACGCGAATGACGGTGGGACATCACGGTGCACGCGGATTGGGTGCCGTCGGGCCACAGGCGGGGCAGAGTGCTCGCCTTCCTCCACGGAAGGCTGGCACGCACACTACACGGCGGTCATCTTTGTTACCCGCGGCCGTTCCTCCAGGCCCCAACCAAAAAAAGAAAGGAATCGACGCCTCGCGGGTGCCAAAAACCCGTTTCTATTCGTCGCCTCGTTGCATCCAAACTGATCGTACGAACCCTCCCACGGAGCCGGTAGATGGATGGATGGAGCGCGGCCCCTCTCATCCTCCAGCCTGCCAGCCAGAGCAGAGGACGTCTTCCCCTTCACCGGCATCCCTGCGCGAGACAGCTTCAGGGTTTTCCACGCGAACTCCGGCGGTATAGGAGTAGGACCGGAAACGAGTGTGCGTAGTGTATCTGCCATCTCCGGGCGTGTAATCATAGCATGGCGTAGATATAACATAGGTGCAAACCCTCTTTGTGAACGGCGAGAGGCTTTATTTATATGTTCGTTGTTCGCATGCGACCTAGCTAGATCGTGGCGAGAACAAACTGTCCGCTTACCGTCCGCAGTCCGCGCGAAGGCGGCTCGTTGCAAGCTCCGCTTTGCCCTCGGCCCAGGCCTATCCCGAGAGTGATAGAGCGTACCGAGAAACCCACAAAAAAAGAAAGAAAAAAGACAAAAGGAAATCCACCCCAAGTCTCCTTACTCCTCTCCCGCAGAGGCCATGAAGGAGGGCGTGGGAAGGAACAGTGGCTGTCCCTCACCCTCTGCGCCCACCTCCTCGGCCTCTTCCTATCCTGTCTCTCCCGGATCTTAAATCGGTCCTTGCCTCTCTCTGTCTCCCTCCGCACCAACAGGATTTTCTGCTGGCGTTTCTAGTGCGGGCAGCGCTTAGAGATGTGCTCCCGTGTCTGGGTCCTGTACGGGCGCCACCGGCGAGCGGCGAGAACAAAAGAGACAACGCGAATCCCGAGTGATTCGCCGTGAAAACGGCAGATCCGGCTGCTCTGCCGTCACGGTCGACCGCTCCGCCCATGTTTCTGTGGCGATGCCCGTCGAGCCGTGGAGTGGGGGTTTACTCTGTGGCGCTCTACTTACTGCGTAGCGGTTGGTAGAGTCGAGGGGGGCCAGACAGAATATACGATCACGTGCATATTATACGTGCGGTATGTGACGGGCACTTCCAGCCAGCAACCGGAAATGAAGGAGTATGGGCGGCGGTGTGTCTCGAGGGCGGATCCAGCCCACATCCGGTCGCCAGACGGTCTTAGCAAAAGTGAAACGTACCACAGATTTCGGTTAGACAGTAACGGTTTCATGATAATAGATGACGGCGCCTGAGGGCGTGGGGTGGGAGAGGCAGGACGAACGATGCTGTTGCCTCTTTTTGTAACCCTCCTGCCTGAGTCGCCGCCACAATGCGCAACCTATGGACTAATTGAATCAGTGCTAACGTGGCGTAAGACGACGGATTCCTTCTCCGCAATCAAATTGCTGGTGGGCTTCTGCTCGCGGAATCACTCGGACGACCTTACACCACAGAAACCAATAAAATCACATCAATTGACTCGAGTACCTGAAACGCACGACTAACAATCCTGACACCGATCTGCAATCCAAAGGCGCCCGAGAGAAAGAGCAAGTGCCGCGCGGAAAAGATATCAGCGCTACAGAACCAACATGAGAAACCTTCCTGACCATGATTAGCTGATGCGCCAGGCCGATAGCAATATACAGGATCGAATTTACCTCCGTTAGGATCGCCTCCGCAAAAGGAACCATGCTACAGCCTTGAGGAGGCGGACAAACCAGGGCGACTCGGGCGGCGGCCCTTCGCCCGCACTCTCCTTTGATTTTTTCGGCTTTTCTTGAGTTTGAGGTGTTGGGGTCTCATTCCCGCTATCGGTCGTCTCTGCCGGAGAGGGTGGTGACTGCGGAATAGCTGAGCTGTCACTTGTCGGACAACTCGGAGAATTCAGGGCAGTAGTACCATTGTTGTCCATTTGGTCCGGTGCGGGAGACAGGCCGGAACTCCTCCGCAGTACAGCTCCCGCCTCGGTGCTCCAGATGTCGACCTTCGCTCTCAGCTCCTTCTGGATTCTCGGCGTGACTCTTTCCGACGTTTTGTAGTAAGCCATGACTTCCTCGAGTTCTTCTCGTGCCAATTTGCGCTTCTTCTCAAGCTCACCCTTCTCTTCCTCGTTGATAGGATCTTCAGGTTCAGCCACTCCGTGTCGGAGCGGAACTACCTGAGCACCGCCAGCGATCAGTGCCTTCCAGGCATCTTGCTCGAACTCCTTCTGCCGCTTCTCTGCAGCTTTGACGCCGGAGGGGTTCATATCGCTCCACATCGTCGTGAGAATCGTGACGTTCTTGAAAAATTTCTCGCCACAAAGCGCTTCCAACATGGCAAGATTCAGATCAGCCGAATTATTGAATCGTTTTGAAGTGATGTCATGGACATAAAGGATGCCGGCGAGGTCACAGTAGGGCGTCATGGTATGGAACCATTTGAGAATCTCTTCGAAGACTTCCATATCAGTGCGAACTTTGTCGTTGAAGCCCGGAGTATCGATCAAAATGTAGCGCTGATCGTCGATGATGGTGGGGAACATCGCGAAGGTAGTGGTGCCTTCGGTGGCGAGGACAATTAGGCCAGAAGCAACGGGGGACATGAGCTGGGAAATGGGAAAAACTACCAGTGTGAATGCTGTGCTCGACGTGCACGTCTTCATCGGTCAATGTCTTGATGATGGAAGATTTTCCCGCCCCAGTTAATCCGATCACCGCTACAAATTTGATGGAGCACCTGGAAACCATCAACCATAAAGGTCAACAAGACTTAAAACTCAAAGATCTACCTTCTCGTGGTCATTCGGATCGCCTGTGCCAGTGACACTTTTCCAGGGAGACCTTTGACTTTGCTATGAAGGTTGGTTGCCGTGGCGCCCAAGTACTGCTTTCCCGTCTCGAAGGACCACCCTCCACCATCATTATCTGCCTTCCGTTCGTCGTGTGCCGCTAATATCCCTCCGAGAGCTTCCATGGCATCGGGCAGTGGGATCGCGTGTTGTTGGACATCCTCCCACTCGTCAGAGGATGGAGGTGATGACGTCATAGGCGTGGTTGGTCGTTTAACTGCTACCATGGTGCGTAGCGTGTTTATACGGAAGGGATATTGAGAGTAGGTAACGGTGGTGGAGTCGGTGAGGTGTTTGTGAGAAGAAGAGGGTATTATCGAGCTATGGGTACTTACCGATTAGGGCTGACGAAAGGGCGGTGCGGGGTACCGGCACAGTGCACATTTAACAACAGCCCTGGGGGGGGAAGGTGGAGACAAGATGGTGGGCGCAGCACACAGCCAATAGGGACCCAGAGCGCCCAGCGGTTATATTTTAGCGCGCTCAAAAACACATCAGCGTCCGTGTACATATTGGGCTGACGGAGCAGCTGGCCACCCGAGCCGAGCGTGGGGGTCAGAGATCAGATCAACAAAACCACAGAGGCAATTTGACTAGATATACCGAACGCACCTGTGTAGCAATTCGCAGCTCTAGTTCTTACCGTACTGTTCAAGAACTTACCGGCAATGCTCTGGCAAAAGACAAACACAAGAGCATCGAGCTGGTTGTCCGTCCACCCTCAGCTATCGCCTCAACCTAAACCGCCGCCCGGTCCGAAGAGAGACGCGCGACCGCAGGTCTCTATGCAAGTTTCCTCCTCCAGCTCCGCATCCCACCCTGAAGAGACAGGGATTGTGACTGCATTCAGATTACGGGGTCCTGTCATGCAACATATGGCAGAGTATCTGGATAAACTTGCAGAAAGGGTCGAGAGAACGTTCCGTTTGGTAACTATCTGTTGAGGACGCCCTCTCATGCACCGTACCACCTCTCTAAAATTCAGGAGAATTGCCTCTGGCTGGCGTTAGCAGTACAGGTATGTTTTCAGACCCAACACAAGAGATAACGAACTACTCTACGGGAGATAGAGCGTCAGGTCTCCGGCCATCACTCTTGGACAGGCCAGGTACATCCAAAGCATCGTCAACCGCTTCGGGACGCAAACCCGGCTCACTCCTCTCCACGATTAAACAACTCTCGAAGCCGAAGCGGAAGGAGAGGTGGAAGGAAAGACGGAAGCAGATGCCAGGCACTACCAGAGCACCGTCGGCAGCTTGTCGTACTCAGCCACCGCAACCCGTCCCGACATAGCCTCTGCCGTATCAGTAATCAGCCGCTACAATTACAGACCCTTCACACCGCACCTGACAGCCGCTAAACGAGTCCTCCGATACCTGAAAGGAACTGCCGATCTCAAGCTCGTGTTCCTTCACATATCCATCACCCCCGTCACCCGTAATCGGGTTCACGGACTCCGACTTCGCAGGGGACATCAACGGAAGAGAGTCGCAGGGAGGTTACGTCTTCCAAGTCTACAACGGACCAGTCTCGTGGGAATCCTACAAGCAGTCGATGGTAGTACTCTCTACCACGGAAAGCCGTTCAAGAAGCCCAGTGGCTTGCCAAGCTTGATCCTAATCTAGATGGCAGTAGGCGATCATTGCTATTTCGTTTTTTAATTCATCATTGCATTCGATCCAGATATCCAGATCATGGCAGTATGGCCCACATATCCCATCTGCCCTGAATCCTCTCGGAGTCAGTCCAATGCGGCGCCCCAGTCTCCCCAGCACTAAACACCAACAAAAGCACTCACTTCGCCACCAACCCCAATATCCTCTCTCACCTCTCCTTCCTTCCCCTCGCCGTCTGTGTCCATTCGTCCGTCTTCAGCCCCCTGGGCTGGTAAGTTGCTGTAGTGCTCTGAGGCAAACAGTTCGGGAATTTGCAAATCATGCCATAACTTTCTGCTGTACCCAACATGCCTGACAGTACTCGTCGAATCTTGGAGCACCACCAGCAAACATCATCGGCTCGGCTCTTACATTTCTTGACATGGTATCCGAGCACCGCTTGACCTGTTTTCAGCTGATAAAACCGGTTAGCGATGGCTATTCCAGCTCGTGCTGGAACTGGATCGGTACGAACCTTTGTCGCGGCCTATAAGCATAGTAGGAGCTCAATCCGTGCAACATTCATCCATGAGCTTTCGTCCCACTTGCGCTCTGTAATGCTTCTTTTGATGTGACTGAGGTGGGTCTCGGTCGCCGCCATTCCAATTCGGTGAATCTGGGTTTGCTGTTGCATACTTTGCCTATTCATCGGCTTTCTCGTTGCCCGGGGTATTCTCATGGCCTGGGCAACATCGTAATTCAAGGCGATCATTACTAAAAAAATCTTAGTCAATCGCGTGCGACCTGTCTAGATTATGGATGTACGCACTGTCCGCTTCCTAGCCACCGTACACCCCGACCTCAATCAGTCCGCAGGCCGCCCATTGAAGCTCCCTTTTCCTAGGCCTAGGCGGTCAGTGCTATCATCTCCAATGCAGCACTTGGATTAGTTGGCGCGAGTGATATCAAGGTTTTTTTAGTGTTCCCAACTGTCATAGCGGACAAAACAGAAATGTTCGTGGGTGGTTTGGTAACTAGGATCCGAAGCAAGAACCAGCGCTTAGACCAGTAGTGCTGGCTACTATATAACTCTTTCCTGGCGGGTTGCAATTAGACCAAGGAAGGTGGTGATTTTGCCGTCCGTAGTATTTGATTCGCTGATCGCCAACCAATACGACTCCCCGCAGATATTCGATCGTCCTCGGTGCTTCGCAACCGCCACGGCGACCGCTGGTAGAGGCTAGCGCAGCTATCGTCCAGAGCTTCACCGCAGGCACAAAACTTCACCACCCCCACAGTCCCGTAAATCAGGCAACAGGAACTCGTCCCACCGTGGGTGCATGCTAAGACCGTTAGAAACCCATTGAGAGCGTTGGCTCGGTGAGATCGCGTTAGAATGGTATTCAACACTCCCAAGGCAACCCCTTTTTTAGAACTGAAGAGCGTGAAATACTCAAGGCGGATTTAGGAGGAACAGGTGGTAAGTTAAGACTGTCCAGAGGGCCTGGGAGATCAAGGGCAGGGGTGACAATAGTCCGGCTGGTCCGCGGGCTGCCCGCGGGCTTTTGGGACGGTCCGGTCCGGGCCGGGCCGGGCTTTCTGATGACCCAGTCCGGCCGGGTGGGCCCAGTGGCCGGACTGCGTTGACCCAGGCCGGCCGGCGGGTGCCCGCGGGCCAATGCTAGTACTAGTAGAATAAAATTCCATCGAGCGACCCCCGCGAAGCACCGCAAGTCAACCGCCCGCACAGTGACGACGCATCGAACCCGCTTACACACAACAAGCAGTCAACTACGTACCCTTGACGCCAGACAGCGGTACCAGCTATGATCCGTATGCGCCGCCCGCTTCCACTTACCCCAAAACCGGAAACCAAGAAACGCCCACCGGATATTGCTTACAGCCCCGCCATCTCTCCTCCGATCAACAGAGCTTCAGATAATCTTGTTCCCCCTTCTTTTTCCGATGCCCTCCTGCGTCCGTATGATGCTCTGCCTGTTATTGTGGTTTCTGTCTTTCTTTGTTCATACTCGCATGCGACCTATATAGATCATGGCGGCGTACATTTTTGCCCAGTTTCCTGTCCGCAGTCCGCGCGATGGCGGCACGTTGCAGGCTCCCATTCGCCCTCCGCCGAGGGCTGTCCCAAGGAAAACACAAAGGAGAGTGGCAACGGAAAAGCGACCCTCCCATACCCCCCGTCCGCCGATGCCATGAAGGAGGGCGTGGGCAGGAATAGCGGCAGTCCCTCCCCGGCACCCATCCCTTCCGCAGCACCCAGCTCTTCCGCCTCTGCCTCCCGCTCCTCTTCCCGCTCTCGGCACTCTCGGAGCTCCCACTCTGACGCCTGATCCTGTTGTTGTGGCGGTTGTCGAAAGCTCCTAGTAATGGTCTAATACCCAGTAACACACCACTCAAAATATGCTAGGACTCCACAGGGTCATGAACTCTCACTCGTTTACTCGCCCCGCTGGCCGGCTCCCAAAAGCCCGTTGACCAGCGGGTTGTGGACTAGCGTGGACTACCTCTTACAGACCATTCCGGCCCAAGGCCAGGGCTAGCCTCGCCGGACCGTTGAGACCCTTGATCAAGGGTGTCAAACGAACCCTTCCCGTTAAAGAGAACCAATTTGCCCTCACCAAATCATGATCTTGGTGCTGGAGGGTTCCACTACCTTACTCCCTCCGCCATCACCTCCGCAGGGAGAGCAACATACTACCGCTCCTCTGTATCTCCCCTCCCTCACCGCGCCAGAGTGCTTTTAGAGTGTATATTCGACTTGGGAGGTTAGATATCGCAGAAGCAGACGCCAGAGCCGATAACTAACCATGTGTGTGGCTGCTGGTGAATTAGATTGAGGCGGATGTCAGTCGTTTCCCCCAAACCCAGTCAATGAGTTTGTAGACAAGCCAGACCTTTCGTTTTTTGTTTAATCATTAATTGCGTGCGACCTTTTGAGATCGTTGCACTAGCCCGGTTGCAGTCCACCCCACTCATTCCGTTGGCGGCTCGTTCAGTGTTCTCCATAAGCGCGCCGTTTTGGGGATCTTACCAGCTCTAGGGAAATTCCAATTCCAATTATAGATATGTAGAGTAGATGGGCTTTTATTTCCTCTTCAGGATATTTATTTTGTACTAAATTAATTTTCAAGCCATGCGTCTTATGTGAGTTAATACGGTAGGCAGCGGCGCCGTGCCAGGCCTGAGACTACTGGAGTCTGGTCACGAGAAAAGCACCTCTGCTAGCTACTACCGAATGTCCAGGTCTCTTCCATTCCATCTCTGTGTGAGTGAACCATTTAGGTGGTTGTTGCTAGCGCATTATTGAGTCGCCAAGCGGCGGCGGTCACAAAGTATGTCAGCCCACCAAACCTCGGACTGGGAGAACGCCGGGCTCGTTGCGGCCCCCTCTGCCCTCCGCTCTGGGCTGTCCCGAAAATATAGAGCGCACCAAGGAAATAACAATGGAAGAGAACGGGAAAAACCCCCTTGGGCCTCGTCTGCGGAAGCCAGGAAGGAGGGCGTGGGGAAGAACTGTACTGCAATCGTTCCTAAACCTCGGCTCCCAGCTCCTTTCCTCTCCTCCACTCTCTCTTCCCGCTCCCTGAGTTCCCACTCCGAAGCTTCGCTCTGGGAATCGTCCTCAGTCGTATCCAGACGAGTCAAACCGACTCGAGTCTGCACGGTGCGAGTGGCTGGCCATGATGTTGGGTTGCGGCTACGTACATGTAATCCGTGATCCTCAATGACAAGCGAAGGGTGGCAGCTTGGCATCGGGTTGCCTTGCTTGGTCATAGCAGGTTACATACCATTGGCGAGTATGACGAGTACGCATCCGCTGCAAATCCTGAGACTGTGCCTGATCTTGTCCATCGAATTCCTTCCTCCCTCCCTTGCTTTCTTTCTTGGAACAAGTCAGCAAGCGACCGCCGACCGCCCCGCAACGCACAACTATCCCACCAACGGCCGCCGCCCCCATTCCTACACCGTCTTGTCACATACGCACGGCCAAGCATCATCAGAAGTTTTCACGCGCAACACTCGCCACCTCCAGACACCACGCGAGTCAGCGACATCGCATTCGTTATTGCCGCCCGGCTACTCTGCTGCAGACGGAGAGGAAGATCCATTTAAGGGATTACTTAGATCTCTGGTCGCGGCCGGGTCAGATCAGTCTCCGTTTCGGCTATCTTTCCACTCTGCTTTCCCCTCTGCTTTTCCCCTGTGTTGCTTCTCGCATTACTTGCTTGGTGTGGATTCGGGAGGGCGAAGTGAGTATCGTCATCTTGCTTGGCGCAGGCAGGAAGATTGGAGAAGACGGAGAGAGCCCTCGTGGGAAGGCGAGAGAAGGGAGAAGACTGTCCGACTTCACTCTGGTCGGTACTCCACGGCGAGAGAACTTTCTGTGGAACCACGGCTGCATTGGGTTTTGCTTTTCGTTCCCGTGATTAAGATCAACCACACTCCTCTGCATATCTCTATCTCCGGCCACAATCGCATAGCACACGTAAAAAAAAAACCTGTCCCCACCTCCACCCATCACCACATCGAGCCCTCGTCACACCGGTCAGAAGGCAGATAGTTTGCTTGACCTAGAGCTCTTCCGCGCGTGAAAGAGAAGCAGCATCCACTTGCACTTCTCCGTGAGAAGTCGCATCACCCACATCAGCACAGCATCGCGAGCATTGAAGCAGACCCATCCGGACAACCATCATGGCTGGTAAGCTGAATCACTCCACAGTCCCTCGCTCCTCTACTCCCCTGTGCCTCTTTGCCGCTCGCGCATGTTGTTCATCGTCGCCTATCCAAAGAAAAGGCTGACATTACCTCGGAACCACCAGACCCGCGACGCAGCGCACGCTCCACGAAGGGAGTAAACAGCCGCTTCTCGGAGATCAACACAGTCGAGACCGCGTCGCCGACGCCAGCAAAGCACCGAAAATCCACGCCGAAAAACTCCACCCCCGCGTCCGAGTCGCCGGGCAAAGAAGATGGTGTTGAGGGAAAGCCAGACGACATTATTCGTTGTGTGTGTGGCGCTAGCGAGGAGGACGAAGACGACGATCGGATGATGATTCAGTGTGAGGGCTGCGACGCGTGGCAGCATACTCAGTGCATGGGAATCCTGAAGAAAAAGATACCCAAGCAGTACTTCTGTGAGATTTGTAGCCCCGAGCAGCATGAATTCCTGCTCGGACAGATGGCGCTGGGCGAGAAGCCGTGGGAGAAGAAGGGTGGCACGAGGAAAAGAGCGCTGGCGAAACAGAAAGAAGTTCTCCTAAAGCAGAAAGAAGCAACCAAGGAAACCGCACCGAAGTCAAAGGGCAAAACAAAAGAAACCACACCCGCCCGCGGCAAGAGAGGAGCACCAACGACCGAAAAGCCAAAAGCCATACCTACCACTCCTGCTCCACCTACGGCAGTGGCGGTGGCAACGAAACCCCCAAGAACTACTTCGCGATCTCGCTCGGCGATCAACAGGGCTGTCACGAAAGCCTCTGCCCCGCCAGCAATACCTAAAGCCGAAATGACGGAGAAAGCCGCACCGGATCCGGATCCCCTGCCGACGGCCGAATCAGCCGAGGAGAGAGTGGTGGGGGGTAAGGAGGCGCCATTGAAGGAGAAGAACGACGGAGATGTTCCAATGGAAGACGCGAACGCAGCCAATGGGGACAAGATGGACATCGATGCATCGGAGTCTGAAGTTCCTGTTGCAGATTCGCCATCGGAGGCGCTTGACCGTGCAGACCGTGATGCCACTATCCCAATGGAAGATATGCCCCCTCCGCCCGCTCCAATACCGCCCCCTCAAACGCCTGTAGAGGCAAAACCCACCAAAGTGCTGCCCCCCATCGTCACCGATGTCACAGCACAGAGGCCCAAGAACAAAAGGGAAGGGGGCGGTACTGTCATGGCGCCGAAACCCCCGAAGACCCCGAAGACCCCGAAAACCCCGAAGTCGGTGAAACGCAAACCAAGCGTCGAGGCAGATAGTGAACACAAAGGAGACGGTGACAAGGTAAGCAAGTTGCACTCCGGTTTGGCAGTTCGATTACCCAAGAGCTAACATGCCATGAAACAGCCTGTCGAAAAAAAACAGCGCCGGGGGTCGGTTGTCGCCCACCCTCCCGAAGCGTTTACGCCGAAAACGTCTCACCCAGCAGGCCGAAGAAAGTCTTCGTCGGCCGTGGTCAAGTCATCACCGGCCGCGAAGATCGACACCTCGCCACAGACGGAGCTTGTCGGAAAGATCGTGGACCTGAGAAATTCTCACCGCCAGAAAGTCGTAATGTATATGAAAACGTGCATGTCGGAGCATGCGAAGCGCTTGGTCGACGAAAAGAGGATTACATTACAGCCGGAATCGACCGTCGACTCGTTGTGTGAAAACCGCGCACTCCAAATCGAGCATCATGTTTACATGAACTATAATACGGATGGCACACTTCCCGGCGAGTACTCGAAGCGGGTAAGGACCATTTCATCTAACCTCAAGAGCAATGCTGCCCTGAGCGACGAAATTTTGGGAGGGAGGCTCAGTTGTGAGTGCCTGGCGAACATGGCCACGGAAGAGATGGCATCTCAGGAATTGAAGGATTTGACCCAGCAGGTGCGCTTGGAGTCTGAGAAGCATAACACGCTGATCAACGAGACGGGCCCCAGGATCAGACGGACTCATAAGGGCGAGGAGCTTGTGAACGAGGAAATGCCACCCCAGTCTGGTCAAGACACTCTTCTCGACACCGGCGCTGTTGTTTCCCGGCGCTCGGATCCCCCTGACGATCTGGAGTCTGCTCCTCCAGCAGAGTCGGATACACCAGTGGAGTCTCAATCTCCAAAGCAACCTGCCGATGCCTCGATGAGCCCTCCCACTGGTACCTCGGAGGTGCTGCGTTCCCCGAGTCAACCCTCGCCAGCCGAAGGAGCCACGGCCGAGAAAAACAAGAAGGATAGCAGGTCGTTCAACATTGAGGCTGTCTGGAGCCATGTCGAGTCGCCGGACACGGAGAGGAGGCCATCTCGCCCACCACCGGCTCAGATGCCGCACCGCGTCACGCCCACCGACAATAAGGTCGATAAGGACATTGACAATATGTTGAGGGATGATGAAGCCGGAACACCTCCGTATTCTCCCCGCAGCTACAACGACCCTTATTCTCCGAGACCGGATCCAGACGACAACACCGTGTGGCGTGGGCTAATAGAGATGAGCTTTATCGGAAAGTTTGCTGCTACCGCATCTTTGATAGGTGGGCCGGAACGTATCGGAGACAAGTCATGGCTTGAACTACTGGCTCCCGTCATTGATATCGACGGTAGAATCAAGCACGCCCGCGCTACCGAGTACCTCTGCGGACAGAAATTTTCGAAGTCAAGCACCATGGTTCTGGCTTCTCTCAAACCCGAGCACTCGAACAATCAAGCATCATTCGATAAACTGTTCGAGTACTTCAGTCTCAAGCAGCGCTATGGAGTGGTTAGCAAGCGCGGTGAGCAGTGGGTGAAGGATCTCTACGTCATTCCTTTGGACGTCGGCGAGCCGCTTCCAGATTGGTTTGGTGTTGTCAATCCTCAATGCAAGATCTCGGAGAACAGGGGTTCCAAGATGGTGGTGCTGGCCAGTGTCATCATCAGGGGACTCGTTCCTGGGTATGCCGAGAACGGCCACTCGCACGGCAGCCTCTCAATTCCGGGCACTCAGGATGCTTCGCAGCTCGGCACTCCCCAGCAGCCAGTGCCCTCGCCGTTCCCACCTGGAAGTATGGCTCATCGTCAGCAGCCGTCCCATCCACCCTTTTCGCCGACACCAGCTGCTCCTCCGCAGATGCATCCACACTTTGCGAACAACCAGCAGTCAAGCATGCAAGCGCAGTACGGCTACCCGCCGCATCAGCCCATAAATCTGCCGCCACTACAGCAGTACCCTCCGCCACCCCCGCAACCCTTGCCCCCGCAGTTCGCGGTCTACGTCCCTACTCATGCCATGACTCGCGAGTTAATCCACATCATTCCGAGGCTGAGCGAGATACAGGCACGTGCGATCGACAAGCTGCTCCTTGATAACCCCTCGCTACAGACCAATCCCGAGGTTTTGGCCAGGGAGGTTGAGAAGGTCCTTGCCGCTGTTACTGCCTGAAAAGCCGGTTTCTTTCCCAAGCTCTTCCGTTGTTCCGATTTCCTTGATGTTCATTTGTCGGTGGGGATGATATCATGGGCGTTTTACTGCTTACTTTTCTGTTCATTTTGCTTTTTTTTCGTTGAGATTTCCTTTGGGATTCCGTTCTCTGTGCTTAGTGGTGTTTGATCTTTGCATGAAGCCAGTGGGGCGGAATGTATCAAGATACTGTGATTGTCCGGATCTGGCATGGGGCAATATCAATATCAGGGTCTTGTTCCAGTCATTGCGTACGTTAACGGTTGATACTAGTATGATATCGCGCGAGTTTTCTGGTTGTTTGCTTTGTTTGCCTTGAATTAAATAATGTATTTTCGTCCGGACTGGATGCCTGAAGGATGGATGGGTATTACTCCGCACTCCTACGATCGCGTTGGGATAATATCGTCCCCCATGTTGGGCTACTCAGATGCAAATGCACCACGATATAATAATATCAAAAACCAAAGCTTCGGATGTGACAGTCAATCTGGACGAGTTTAACGAGCCGATTACCCCCCCCCCCCCCATGCGACCTGCCTAGTGTACGTGCAGGCAGTCCGAATGCCCACTCTGGGCACAGCCATCTCATGATTGAATGACGAGCCAGACAGCACTTATGTTGACGGTTTGTTGGTTAGTCAGCTGTCTAGCTCTACCTGCAGCTTCAATAGTTGTCGAGATAGACAGTTGTCCCTGCCTCGTACAGCTACCAGCTCACAACGCAACAACCATGGGAGTCCCCCCCACCACCGCCGGCGACTCCAAGGGTCTCAGTGCTCTTCCGCCCAAACACCGGAGCTCCTACCACGACGTCCACGAGTCCTCCTCGTCCTCATCGTCCGCACCGCTACTCTCAAACTTCGGTGCGGCCGCGGACGGGAGTCTGCCGACATACACCGACGCCACCGCTGAAGACGACGTGGGCTGCGAGCCGCCGGCGTTCAGCGAATACGAGGCGGGACACCACTTCCTGAGTAACGGCAAAGTGGTCTCCCACGACGCGCACCTCAACACCGACGTCGAGGCGCTGTACCAGTTCCTGCGGGCGCAGGCGGGCGTGCCGCCGAAGCCGCGGCTGCGCGTCGAGGGCACGCACTCGGTGCGCTCGGTGGTGCGCGAGAACGGGCACAACCGGACGTCGACGAGTACCGCGACCGACTTCGACCTCACCTTCGACCTCTCGAGCTTCATCCTCGCGAGCAGCGGCGGCAGCGAGTTGGTCGCGGTCGGGCCGGGCGAGCGGCGGCGGCGCGGCGGAAGGAACCCCGCCTTCGCGACGGTGGCCGAGGTCGAGGCCGCGCCCGACGCCCGCGACCGCTGCCTGGAGTACGTCCGCTGTCCCGCGGCGCTGAAGGAGTTCACGCTGCGCAAGAGGCTGCGGGGCTTCGACGAGGACACGCTCCGCTTCCACGTCGAGAGCATGATCCGCAGCACCAACTACCGCGGGACCATCCGCGTCACGTTCCCGGTCGAGAGCCGCAGCGTCGTCGTGGCGCCCGCCAACATTGTGTGCAGGATCAGATACGGCCGGCTGCGCTGGCTCTTCTACCTCTCGTTCCTGTGGCTGCTCACGTGGCCGCTGCTGTGGCTGCTCACGAAGCGCTGGGACGTCGTCGACGCCGTGTACGACGTCCAGGCCGGCGCCGAGAGGGACTGGGTCGATCGATGGGGCTGGGTGCTCGCCCGCATCGTGCGGCAGAAACGGCAGCAGCGACAGCCCCTCGGCATCGAGCACCTGCGGTGGATCGAGTGCCACGAGCTCGCCGAGAGCGAGCGGCTGGAGGCCAGGCGCAGGGAGGGAGGCATCCTTGGCTTCCTCAGGGGCATCAGCGAGATCGCCGAGGCCATCAGCGGTGGTTGGGGCGGGGATGAGTGGTAGTGATGCCCGCTCGGTTTTTTTTTCTTTTTCTTTTTCTTTGTGCTTGTTTCGTGACTCCTCTCTTGCCTTTGTGTACTCGGAGCGGTTTTTTCATTATTTTTTTAAAATAAATTCGGGCTGCGGATGACTCTTGATCGCACGTGTAATCAAAGGAAAACTGTAACTGCCCCACCTGCAATGACCATGGTTACGTCGCAAACCCCCCTCCTCCGGAAAAAGAGAGGAGAGGAACCAGCCGAGTCCCCTCTTCTCCACGAGTCCAGAATAGTATAAAGCACAGTTACAACCCTACCATCTTCAGACAAACTGCCACCGACCCCGCAGCTGTACTCCAGGGTACAATGCAATGCACAGCTCGTGTGCCAGCACGGTAAACACGCCGCATCACGCCACACCCCACCACTTCCACCCCTACCGCACCCCCCCCACACCGATCTACATAGCTTCTGTACTCTCCTGCACGTATGTAGAGTACGCACCCATCTCTGGTTCGTTCGTTGGAAGTGATAGCGACAAGTCGCAAGTTTGCAGGATCCCTCCTCCGGCCTGATCCAGTATACCATACCACGCACACAAACACAACCCGCAACCAAAAAAGAGTGGTAGTGATCGCTATGACCGCTCCTAAGTGCATATTCCAATCGGGTATCCAACCCATTCCGACCTGCAGCAAAAAAAAGCAAATAAAAACACCTATGTATGTATCTTATAACGAAAAACGAGTAAGTAGAGTTAGTTCCGCGCCATCCGTGTATGAATAGGTCTATCAGAATATCTAATCAAAACACCCAGCCGATACGCCATGGCCAAGAAGAAAGACGAAAAAAGAAAGAAAAGAAAAAATCGACTATCCCCTGAGTCCCTCCAGAAGATCGCTCAAGCTGTGGAGGTGGTGACTGCTGTGACTGCGTCGCAGGATGCCGCCAGCGCTGCCCGTACTGCTTCTGGCGCTGTTCCTCGACGTTACTCGCGGCCGGGACGAAAACATGTGGCTCATTCCGGGCGGGGAGTTCTGCGGGCTGACTGGAGCACTGCGATCGTCCACCGCGACGGTGCCATTGCATTCGTCGTAGAGCGGTAGGGGGGCGGCGTTACTGAGGTTTCTGGTGCCTGTGCGCACGGCCGTCGTGTAGCTGGGGACACGGGTCAGGTCCTCCATCGGCGGCGGAGGGGTGGCGAGGAGCGGTGGTGACGGGGTGCGGGTCTGCGGCGCCGAGTGGTCCGTTTCCGAGGGTAAGCCATGCACGCTGGAACTGCCGACCATCCATCGCCGTGAGGATGCGTCGGGGAGGGGTATAGGCTCCACGTGGCCGTTGGCGAGAGAGCCGAGGTTGTCAGAGGATGCGTTGCGCGAGAGGGGCATGGGCGTGTTGGCGCCTGACGGGAGCGGGGTGTCGAAGGAGTCGTGGCGCACGTTCTCGTACAGTCTGTCGAGGTAGTGTTCGTCGTAACGCGGCGGTGCGTTGGTCAGTGAGCCCGCGTCGGCTGCCGCGGTGTCGGACGGAATGCGGTTCGTGTCGTCCATAAGGTAATTGGGCGAAATGAAGAGCATGACCGGCAGCGAGGCGCGCAATTCCGACATGTGTCCGTCCGGGTTGTGCAGCTGCACCGTGAACTTGAGCCTGAGCTCACATGTCAGTCCGGCCTCGACCCCCCCCCCCCCCGAACGGAGCCCGGGAGATGCCCACTTGTGTCTGATCTTGATCGACGGCACCTCGCAATCCTGTACACACGCATTCAAGCTCTTTGGCAGCACCATGTGGTCGTGCATGACCCACCTCCCTAGCTCGCCCTCGCTGTCTTCCTCCATCGCTCCTGTTTCGAATGTCTGTGTGGCGATGTGGCGCGTGTCGATCTTCGGGCTCGTCCTCGGGATGCATGCGAAAGTGTGGATCTCCCTCAGTGCGCAGACAACCTTGCCGATGGTGAGCCCCTTCAGCATCGGCACCAGCACGATGTCGACCGGTATACACGTGCCGAAGACGACGGCTTTGCTCGGGATACTGATGGAGTACTGGACCTTGTCCGGCCACACGCTCTGGACCGACACTGTCTGAGTGAGTTCCAGCGAGCCTGGACCAAGCGTGCGGATGATCCTCAGATGCTACGCCCTGGTCAGCAGCGGCCCCTTACACACACGCTCCAGCCGTGATGCACCTTCTTTGCTGTGATATCGTGATTAAACTTGCCCCTCGAGATCCTCGCCTTGAGTCCGTAGACGACATGTGTGCCCCCGAGCCCCTCGACGCTCTCCGGCAGCTCCCCTCCGAGATGCAGCTGGAACGGGTACTCGTAGTTCCCCGGCATGACTGTGAAGTTCGTGTGTCCACTGCTCTCGAGGAAGCTCCATTTCTTCTCGTAGAAGACCTCCTCGTGCTTGATCGTCCGCGACGTGTTCGAGACCAGTCCCGCGACGGGAGGCGGCTGCCTCTCGCTCCATCTGCCAGACACGATCAGCCCTGCTCCGGTATCTGTCCGCCTCACTGGAAAAGGAGGGAGAAACAGAGAAAAGAAAAGAAAAACTTACCGTAACCTCCTCACACCCTGTAGCACCAGCGTGATCCCACGGATGGCGACGGATTCGCGGATACACAGTGCCACAAGGCCCTTCAGCAGCGCGCCGTTGCTCTCCTCCGGGGCGCCACGGAACACCGACACGTCCTCATCCAACCTGCGATTGCCCTTCCGTCAGCGTTCCCTCATCCCTCATCCCTCATCCCTCCCTCACTTCCCCCTCCGTTGCGGGTACGCACCGGATCTCGATGAACGGTATATCATGTGTCGGGCCGCGCTGCAAGAACGGCATGGCGATAGATGCGGTCTGTCTTTTTTCTTCTTCAATCGCTCTATGCGCCGGGAGCGAAGCACAGGCAGGTATCCGTGGTTTTTGTTTTTGTTTTTGATCTGTGCGGTGGGACCGCGTGGGTATAGATATATCTACTCCCGTCGGCTGGGGTCTGCGCTGTGACGCAATTGGAAGATTTCGGTGGGGTACCTATCTACTTAGTTACATATGTATCGACTAGACCAGACTAGCAAGCTGGCCGGGATGGGTTCCTGAGATGGGTGTAAGTATGATGGGGAACGATTGACGTTGAGTAGCGTGGGGGTCACACAACCAACCCAAACGTGGGGGGCTCTCCAGTGCGTATCTATAGTTACGAGGAGGAGAGGGGAGAAGGGAGGGACGAGAAGAGGAAGACGGAGACGGAGAGGAAGAGAACAGCTCCGAGCTGGGGCCGGATCGAGTCGAGAGTTCCGTATTCCCATGTACGTACTCTTGTGTGTTGGGTACAGTTAGTACCTCCGGCTGGGACTTCTAGAAAGGAAAGAAAGAAAATTGAGCCTTGCCGGGCTGGTGGGTAACAGATCCCAGGTGAAGTTCGGAGGGAGCTAGATATTTGCCCGGTCAGCAAGGACCGGCAAGAGAAAGCACGAACGAGAGAAAGATATGCAGATAGCGGGAGCTCTGCCGATAGGATACATATCGAATGGAACTTGTCTAGCAACGGATCTAGGACTCTTGTTGGTTGGAATGTCTACATGGGTGGGAGCCTCGGTATAGAATCCAAGCAATGGTAGATGCCTACTATCTAGATACTGAATCGGACCGATAACGATAGTCAACCATCCCGTCAGCCGCGTATGTAGATACCCTCGCTGCTGGTCAGCATGCTAGATATCGCGAGTGCAGAATCCCAACATCACCTCCTTCGATGCTGTTCCACTGCAGCCACATGCGTCACATCCCGTCCCTTCCTCCCTCTCCTCCCTCTCCCCCAAATCCCTTGCCTTTCCACATCCTATCCCCCATCCGCTTTCGGTCCGCTTCCGCCCAAGCGCCCACTTGCAGTCATCCTCAGCTCCTCCCCGTCTTCCTCGTCCTCCTCGTCCTCCAGGAAGCCACACCCACCCGTTACCCCCACATCGGACGGATCCACCGGCAAGGGAAAGCAAAAAAAAGAAGAGAAAAAAAGAAAGACAGGAAACCCCACGTGTGCGCCTATCTGGAGTAGTCGGAGAGGGATACTCTATGTCGAGTCCGAAATCGGCATCTGCAGCCTTCCTTCCTCTCCATATCGCACAAGCATAACATAACATATGCAGATATGCAGGGAAGAACTTGGTGGTGCGATACCATCCGACGGCGATTCGCGAAGATTGCTAGATGCAGTTACATGGAATACGGTAAAGTGCAGAGGGAACAACCACATGGCGCCACATCGAACGCCCGAAACGTCGCGGATATGCATGTACGAGTGGAAAATGCAGTGGAGTGCACAAAATGGATGGATGGATGGATGTTCACGACAGCATCGAAAGCTTCATCCATCTACCAGTATGGATGTATGATGACGGTCCAAGCCGCAGTCCGCAGCCGCGCTGTCTGAACCCTTGCTGCGACTATTCCTCTTCTTCCCACGGGGAGATGTGTATGTCGTTCCAGCATGCCGAGCTCTGGCGATGGATGGAGCACATAGCCGCTTAGCCACAGTACGGCGGACGAACTGTACACGCAGAATCCGAATGAGTACGGCTGAACCGTGCTTTGCACGCAGACGCCCGTGCTACTTAACTAGAGAGAGAGGAGGAAAAAGGATTATCTATCCGCCCATAGGGCATGGGTACGTACATGGTAGTTATGGCGAGCAAGGCTTGCGAGGTTGCGTTTTCAGCTTCCAGAATTTGCCACACTCAACCAAACCCCAGCCCGGCCAGTCCAGTCCAGCTCTCAAGCAAGAAAGAAAAAAAAATATGGATGGCTGGGCATGACTTGTGCTGAGCAGAGTACTTGCTCTAATTAATGAAAGAAAAAAAATTCCTCGCGGCGAAGAGCGGGGAAAGAAAGACGGGGAAAGAAATGAAGACTGGCCGAAACAAGAGAGGCTCGGGAGTCCGAGAGCCTTGGAGAAAAATGGAGTGAAGAAAATGCCTCCTTTTTCTTTGCCTCATCGGGACCGGCCCCGTTCACGGAGTCATCGCCATAATCGGGGCTAGAATGAGTAACGCACTGCTTCGCATCAAACAGGAGTAACATCGCCAACGCAAAGGAGGAAATCACGCAGCAGTCCATTATTCCTTCCAATCGACGGCGAGTCCCAGCCAATTCAACCAACCAACCAACCAACCAACCAACCAACCATCCATCCATCCATCCAAATCATTAACGCCGAACAATTCCGCCTTCGGGGCAAACAAACAAACTCGGGAATAATGTTTGCAATACGGCACGGCGATCAACTCCCCTCCGCCGAGAGAGTAACGTCGCTGCCGGTTCGATCCTTGTCGAGTACCTGTGGCGGTCGGTTCCAGGTTTTCAGGTGTCCTGTTGATCGACCCATCCCTGTCAGCCTCCCGTGAAAACCCACAAGATAAGAAAGACAGAAGAGAAAGAAAGAAAGAAAAAAGACTGCCGGCCACACATGGCACCCACGGTTGGTAAGTTCGCCCCTCCCACGCCGGACAAAACCAATTCGTCGAGACTCGAGCATGGAGAGAAGCAACTCACCATCGACACATGTCGTTATGATTGCATCTTCGCGGAAAATCAACTGGCTCAACGGGCACGCATCTATCGCCTTGGACTAAAATAGAAGTCAGACTAGCCGGACGCAAAAGGATTCCCCTTTGCTTCCGGAACACGAGATGGCAAGGCCGGGATGACGCACCATGACGGGCGGCAGAACTGCCGTTTGGGCACGTGCACCCACGCCGTGGATCGTTGGTCCGCTGATCTCGTCCGCCAAAACTGCGATACTGGAGTTTGATCTCAGTCGCAAGGACTGGCTCTCGCCGCGCACTCGCCCCGTCATTCCGGCGGGTGCGTACGAGGGCGAGTTCGACGACATGCTGCCGCGGTGGTGCTGCGCCACGGCCTGCGAGTCGGTCAGCGTCAGCAAACTAGTCCCTCCAGCGCGCTCCTAGACGGCAGGGAAGAAGAAGAAGAAGAAGAAGAAGAAGGAGAAGAAGGAGAAGAAATAGGGTGGGCTGTACCGCTTTGGGTTTGTGAAGCATCCCGACACTGAAATCCCACAGCAGCAGCCTGCAGTCGTTGCCCACGCTGCCGAAGCGATACGTGCGGTCGTCGCAACGCCAGGGGTCGAAAGCCACACTGGAGACCCAGGAGTGGTGCCCCTCGCCTCGGGCAACGATCCGCCGCTCAGTGAAAGACCATATCGAGACCAGGTCATCCTGCCCGCCGGTCACGATGTATCGCCCGTCGGGAGACCAGCACACACACATCAGGCCGCCATAGTAGCTGCAGTACACATCCAACAGCCTGTGCTGATAAGCAGAATCCTCTCTCGGCGGTTACGTAATGGAAACGACTCACTTTTCTTTGACGAAATTGAGGATCCGCAGGCACTCGTCCTCGGAGACAACAGCTAGATGCTCGCAGTCCGGGGAGAATGCAAAGCCCGTTATAGGCCCTTTAGCTACCGACCAGTACGACAATGGGTTCGTCTTCTGGTTCGTCGACTTTACCGACTTTCTCACCCCGAAGAAGCCCATAAAGCTGGCTGGAGATGCCCCGCTCGTCTGTGCGCTGCTATCCGGAACATCCTCGGGCACAAATGGCGCATCTTCCTTCTCCCGATCGTAGACAACCAGGCTACCGTCGTTGTGCGCAGCCAGGAACAGATTTTCGGACCCCGGTAACCACTTGATTTCGGTGACTGCATACGAGTTTACCGTGCCCTGAGGTTATTCGAAATACAAGCGTTAGCTCGATCGATGCCTTTATCGTACTGCAGCCCATATCTCGACGCGGCGCGAAAGTGCGTGACAACCAACACGATAGAGGGGGGAACTGTTACATTCTTGTTGATACGGGCGTATTTGTTGGATATGGCGTCAAACCAGATAATATCGCCAGTGGAGAATCCAATGATGACGTCGATCTGAGTTGCGCTGCGAGTCAACATGTTGACGTCGTGACAGATCGGGTGAGCTTTCGTGAAGAGGATCTTGGATAAGGGTTCGTGCTGTAGCAGAGAAACACGTAAGCCTCGGCGAGAGAGTGACGCC
>Ga0307516_10000624_pt1 | contig 47647 bp, 37 predicted proteins | sample 19_EM_MG_FD_203310 | JGI IMG/M metagenome (GOLD analysis project Ga0307516, IMG submission 203310) | Populus trichocarpa ectomycorrhiza microbial communities from riparian zone in the Pacific Northwest, United States - 19_EM | ecosystem: Host-associated > Plants > Roots > Unclassified | place... | reverse complement strand
TCATTCGTAATGTCATGCATGATAAATATAGGGTCAGCAGGATCTGCCGTGCGCCGGGCGAAGACCGAGAATTTCCCTTCGAAACGCAAAGACGGCTCAAAGAAAAAGAGCAGATTGGAATCATTGAGCAGACTATTGCCATAGGTAGCATATTGATTATAGGTCTCGAAGTTTCTTTTCTCACTGCGGTACTGTAAGGGGTGAGCGGCGTGCAGTTTGACAAGCCAACTGGTATCGAACCGGTACCAATTGTTTTGCACATTAATAATGCGTTGTTTTGGAAAAATAAGCGCAAAGTTGGCAATCGGCCTCTTCTCTTTGATAACATAGATGTCTACACCAACCGCCTCTATCTGCAAATGAGATATCCGGTCTTTAAATACCCACTCACGCTGCAACTGCTGCATCTCCGCGGGATGGTCGATCAAAAACCAAAAACGTTCCAGGCTATCAACGGACTTTCCGTGCCCCTGGACAAGACCAATCACCTGGTAGGAGCTATCAAGATCGATATCATTAAATAGTGCAACCTTTTGACCCGAACATACAAGGGTCGAAAGCGAGAAAATGAAAAGGCAGAGTTTTTTCATATGTGCGTAGCCAAACTATAGTTGACAGTCAGCCAAAGATAAATTTTTTCTTCACTACACCTCGGCTTAGAACAAGGAGGTCTGCCGGGCTTTCGGAATCACGGCTGATCTCCTGGCCACCCTTGCAGCATGGGGGTTCAACGTGAGCGGGCGATCCGTTGCGGGAGTAACAAAGGCGGCAGGAGTGGGTGGATGCGGAATGGCCTTGCGATCCGGAGGAAAGGTGTTCGTACCCGCTCGGATCGTATATACCTCTGTCTCTTCATAGCGGGAGGCAACGATGATCCTTACCTGCTCGGCATGCTCTTCGAATAATTGTTGTACGAGCTCGGGTCTGTTATTATCCTTCGAAAGATGCGAGAGAAAGAGGTGGCTCATAAAAGGGGGCCGGTGGGTCCGGAATACCTCGAGCGCCTGTACATTGGAAAGATGCCCCAACCCTCCGCTGATACGTCTTTTCAGATAAATGGGATATCGTCCCTGCTCCAGCATCTCCACGTCGTAGTTCGTTTCCAGGAAGGCGGCATGACATTGCCGGAAATAATGGATCAGATTTTCGCAGGGAGCGCCGAGGTCGGTAAAGACGCCGATGCAGGTTTCCCCGGAGCGTATGATAAAACTATAAGGGTCTGCGGCGTCATGTAATTTTGGAAAACCCAGGATGCCGAGCGCGCCGATCGTCACGGTCTCATGTGCCCCGAAAGATCGTACGAGCTGCTGATCGAGATCGAGGCTGCCATTCTGCAACGTGGCTCCCGTTATATAGACTGGTAACTGGTAGCGGCCTGCCAGTACGGAAAGCCCGCGGATATGATCGGAATGCTCATGCGAAATGAAGATCGCTTTCACTTTTTGCATGGACAGCCCCAGGCGTTTCATCCGCTTCTCGGTTTCCCGGCAGGAGATACCCGCATCGATAAGTACGGCTTCGTTGTCATTACCGATGTAATAACAGTTGCCGTTGCTGCCGGAAGCCAGGGAAGTCATGAAGAGGGACATAGCTACAAAGAAACAGGAAATTGTTTGATTCTCCCGGCGGAATTGTTATTTTTAATGACCTTAAACGCCGAGTCTATGAGGCCAGATCCTATTTCCTCTCCTGCAAAAAACCGGCTCAGGCGGCTGAACCCTTCCGGCCCGATCCTACTCCTGATCCTGCTCTTATGGAGTTGCAGCAAGCCCGCTGTACCCAGCGTTCCCAATCCTCCGACAGATACGATCCCGGCACCTCCGTCCCCACCCCCCGCCGGACCGAAGCAGATCGCTTTTGACAGGACCCTCCTGCTTGGCTGGTGGGGACAATATAAGAACGGGACCCTCAATACACCTTATCCCAACCCGGGTTATAACAGACTCTATTTTTGCCCCGATAGCATCTATGGACCCGCGACCACGCTGTGGTGGGCCACCCAGGATGATTCGATCCATATCGGCGATGGCACCGGTCAGCCCAATGGTACGGCCAGTTCGCATGTGAATTTTCAGCTTGTCAGCGGCGACACCCTGATGACCTTGAAATATGGCGGTATCTCTCAGACCTATTTTAAGGTCGACACTCCGATCGTACAGGTCTCCCCGGCTATTTATACGGTGGCCGGGAACGGAACGGCCGGATCTTCCGGTGACGGGGGACCGGCCTTGCAGGCCAGCCTGAATAATCCTTACCTGCTTGCCCGGGACGCTGCGGGAGACCTTTATGTCTGTACCGTGGATCATACGATCCGTAAGATCAGCATGAGCACCGGGCAGATCAGCCTCGTAGGCGGAGCCCCCAATCCGAATGGGCTTTTTTCGGGAGACGGAGGCCCTGCCACGGCGGCATCGATCAACGGACCCAATGGAATGGCGATCGATTCGAAAGGCAATGTTTACCTCTCCGATACAAAGTACCATTGCATCCGCAAGATATCCGCCACGGATGGAAAGATCAGCACGATCGCAGGGATCCCGGGTCCTTACGGAGGTTTCTCCGGGGATGAGGGCCTGGCCTCCGCAGCCCAACTGAACGGTCCGATCGGACTGACGATCGATGGCATGGATAATCTTTATATAAACGACCAGTTGAATCGCCGGATAAGAAAAATATCGTCTGCCGATAGCATTATTCATACGATCGCGGGCAATGGCGTATATGGGATCAGCGGTGACGGAGGACCCGCGCTATCGGCCTCTTTAAAGACGGGCCTTTTCAGCGCGGATGCGGCGGGGAATCTCTACCTCGCGGAATATGGACAGACCTATTGCACCCGGATCCGCAAGATCACGGCTGCTACGGGGATCATCAGTGCCCTGGCGGGTGAGGACGGTGCGGGCGCCAGCAAGGAAGGCACCTCTATCCCTCAGGCGCTCTTCAATGCGATTACCGGGATCTTTATCGATCCCAACGGGGATCTTTTTGTGGCGGATCACGGAAATTTCCGCGTCTGGAAATGTTCGATGGCCAATAATAAAATAACTACGGTGGCGGGCCTCGGAGTGGCCGGGTATTCGGATATGCGCTTTGCTTCCCTGGCGGGTATCGTCCTGGACCCTACGGGTCAGGCTTTTATTGCCGATGCCGCTGTCAACAGGATCAGGAAGGTGAAGGTGAAATGAGCTTTTGGGAGTTCGGGATTGTGAGATTTGGGGATTATGATAAACTCGCGACGAATTTATTCAGGATCATCAGATCCTTCGGGGCATCCCCTTCGGCGGTATTATTAAAATAGGCATAGACCTCTTTCTCCTCGCTCAGCCATTGCCTGATCTGCTGTGCATGATCGTACAGGAATGGTTCGGAATAACTGCCTTTATAATCCCCTTTCGGTCCGTGAAAGCGCAGGTAGACGAAGGGGGCTTTTTCATTCAGACGATGAGTGCCGGAGACGGGCATATCGTGCAGGACCAGGCTGGCGTGATGATCGTCCAATAAGGAATAGACCTGCTCCGTATACCAGCTCCGGTGACGGAATTCCACCGCTATTTTCCAGTTGCGACCGGGGTCTGCTGCTGCTATTTCTTCCAGCAGCCGCTCCAGCTGAGGAGTGTCTTTTTCACCCGAGCCCGGCGGCAGTTGTATGAGCAGGCAGCCTTTTTTTGTCCCTGCCGCATCGATGGTGTGGATAAAATTCACCAGGTCTGCCGAAAGAAAGCAGATGTCCTTTACATGCGTGATCCCCTTCCATAATTTAAAACTGAACTGAAAGGTCTTTGGAACATCGGTCGCCCATTTTTCGATGGTCGACGGCATGGGGAGTTTATAAAACGTACTATTTACTTCCAGGCTGTTGAATAGGGAGCCATAGTAGGAAAGACGACTTTTTGATTGAAATTCCGTCGGAAAAGAACGCTTGTTGGGTTCTGTAAGAACAATATTGCTCGTACCCGATCTGAACATTTAGGGGTTTTAGCCTTATCTGCGCAATTCTCATGCCCTTAGAAATCCACACCCATCGAGACATTCAGCACCGGCTTGTCCTTAAAGAAATTATTCATCTGCCATCCGGCGTCAAACCGCAGGAAATAACCCAGGATGGTACTCCTGGCTCCGAAGCCATAACCCCCTGCGAAAGGCCCGATGCCCCCTGCCCGTAACAATACGGAAAGGCCAGTGGTCTGGTTCGGATCCTCCCGGACCTCTATTTGCGGGCGTTCGATGTTCTTCAGGGAGCCGGTCCATGCCGTACCCAGGTCAAAGAACTGGATCAACTGAAAGTTCCGGAGGAAGGCGTTATTGATCGGCTTGTTGAAGAGCGTGGAGAAGAGGGGCAGCCTGAATTCACTGTTGATGACGATGGCGTTATTCCCGTTGGCGATGTTCTGATTGAACCCCCGCATGTTGACGGCCAGGGATTGGAAGGCATAGTTATTATTCACCGTCGTGGGCTGGATGGCATTGGCCTTGGGGAAGAGCCAGCCATCGGTGCCACCCAGGTAGTAGTCCACTTTCCGGTTGCCAAAAGAGAAGTCGCCGGCCGCGCGCACGGCCCAGATAAAATTACGATAGATAGGCAGGTAGTGGCGTCCGTCGAACCCTAAGTTATAGCTGTACTTGCCTTCACCCGCGCCCAGGGTATTGTTCAACTGGGTATTCATATCCGCGTAGAACTTGTAGCGCAACCCATGCCAGATATTGGTGGCCTTCATCAGCGTATTGTCATAGACATATTCCAACCGTAATAATCCAAAATTCTGTTTGTTCTGCGGAGGAGCTTTCAGGGCGATCGTATCCGTGATCGGGGAACTCAGGTCGGGGCGGATCTGGACCTTATCCGTACGGTAACCAACCGACAAACGAAGGCTCTTCACTTTGTCAAAGGGGTACTTGATCACGGCCTGCCAGATATTGGTATAAGATTTTGCGTCGTAGGTATTGGACGAACCCAGGTCTTCCGATGCATAGGCGCCTGTTTCCGTCTCACGGTAATAGATCAGCGAATAATCAAACAATTTTTTCAGATAATCCACGCGTGCAAACCATTCCCCGCTGCCATCAAAGAAAGACGAACTGCCGGGCTGAAAAACGGCGTTCCCCGAAGGAGAGAAAGACGTCGCGCTCGTTCCGCCGAAAAAGGGCAGGCGGATGGCGCCGGTGAACCGGATATCTTCGAACAGGTCGAAGACCGAAGCTTTTAACATACCGCTGAATGCTTCCGCTCCGCTGAGGTTGATCGGCACGGAACCCGTATAGGGCTGGTACCGGCTGATCAGTACATCGTTGTTGAAGCCGGCCGAAAAATTGTCGACGGCGAACTTGAGATTATAATCGAATAATTTTGCTTTTTTAAGGACGGGCTCTTCAATGGGTTCCTGCCGGCTGCGGGGGAGGAGGGGGCTGCTGGTAACGGGGAAGGGGCTGGTGCTGGCAGGACGGTTGGCCCGGGTAGTGTCGTTCTTTTCCTTATCGAATTCGCTTTCGAAGAAATCCGACTGTGCCTTGCGTGCGCTGTCGAACTTTGGTTGTACCTTGGGAGACAGCACATTGGCGCCTGTTACGAGGGCGTCTGCAACGGTCCTTTTACGATAGTCGGTCATGCGCGCATTGATATTCCTTTTCTTCAGGGCTGCATCATCCACTTTCAATTTGTACAGGAATTTCAGATCCCCTTCCTGGCGTACCTCGCTCACCTGTCCTACGTCACCGGCGGATTTGGTCTCCGTGAGACCGCTCTGGTAATTGGTGATCGGGAAGATATAGGAGGAATCATTGGTAAGAGAAAAAGCGTATACGGTATCCGGCTCCGTCTTGCGTTGGGCCTTTAGCGTGGAATCCAGGTCTTTTGGATCGGGATTATGCAGGAGTTCGTCCCCGATCTTATACACGGTGTCGATGCCTGCGCGCTGGGTCGTAAAGAACCCGGCGTAGCGATTGGCGATCCCATTCTCGTCACTGATGAAAGTGAAGTGGTTGTTATTGTATTGGGTGGGGAATTGGGCATCCCCGTATTTCAGAAAGGTGAGCTGGGAGATCTGTTTGGCTTCGGTCTTGTTCCAGTTGTCTACCAGGAAGACATTGTAACGATTGTTCGGCAGCACGGTGTCTCCGGACCGGGCGCGTCCATTGGGCCGGTTGGAGCTATAGATGATCCCTGTCTTGTTGGGGAAGGCGACAAAAGAGGCGTCCCGGTCGTCATAGATATCGTTGGTCACCTGTTCGTAGCTCTGTTCTGCGATCTTGTAGGTATAGATATCCGACTGCCCGTTGCGGACGGCGCTTAGCAGCAGGGTATTATCGTTGAGCATATATTTCATGTCCTGCACCTGTTGGAAGTCGGGCAGGTCCTGCACCGTCTTCTTATACTTCCGGACGATGTCATAAACGAAGAGTTTTACCTTGCCGCGGTCCCAGTACATGACGGACAGGAGGAGGCCTTTGTTATCCCAGGCGATCAGGGGATAGTGCGGGTCGAGCTGTTCCGCGTCGGAGCGGACCCCGTTCTTCAGTAACACCTTGGTATAGATGAAGTTCTCATGCAGGGTGACCTTATACTTACCATGGTTGAATTCCACGACGGCATAGGTCTGGCTGCGCGGGGCGGGGTTGGGCGAGAAATGGAAGAAATCCTTGTGGTCGTTGATATTTTCCACGACGGATACGGTGCCTTTGGGGAAGTTGCGGCGTCCGCGGATATCCTTTTCGAATTTCTCTTCTTCCTGGGCCATGAAATCCTTGAGTACTTCCTTGAACTTCTTTTTGCAGATGCGGGTGGAAGCATTGTTGAGGTTGCGATAGACCCTTGCGAGGTAAAGGAAGTAAGTGACGTTCTCTTTCTTGTATTTTTCGGCGATATATCTCCAGAAAGCGTGGCCGGCCAGGTTGGGCTTTTCGAAGGCAAACTGGTAGAAATTGCTATAACGCCCGGAAAGAATGGCTGATTTCAACTGGTCGTCCAGGATCGCATTCCAGTTCTCGCCCACGTATTCCACATAGCCGTCCGTGAGCCATTGGGGAAGGTCCAATAAGGCCTGGTTGGTCGCAAACTCGCCCAGGTCGTCCCCGAAAAGAATATTTTCCAGGAGGATCCGGGCGATGCCCTGCCGGATCTGGATGCGCAGGTTGTTATGATCTCCGTTGAAATAGACGACCATTTTGTTATTCACCAGTTTGGTGATGCCCCCGGTGGTTTGCCAGTCCAGGCTGAGCCCGATATTGGACTGCTGGAGGTCGTTATAAGAGTTGTAGATGACGATATTAGCCCTGCGCTGGAGGCCATATTCTACAAATTGTTCGATGCCCGTGAGTTCCTTTTCGGCGAGCTGGCAGACATATTTGCCCAGATCCTGCCCCCCTTCGCTGAAATAGCTATTGAAATTGGGAGTTTGATAGTATTTCCACTTGAATTTTTTGAATTGCAGCCGATTCTTCCCGAATTCCACCGTGTTCACCTGGGCCATTGCCTGCCCGGAGAAGAAAACCAGTCCTGTAACCAACAAAAAAAAATAGAGAGTTTTCAACTTATTCTGATGAACTTGCATACCCATTCTTTAAGAATTTTAAAGTTATAACAATCCCTATTACCGGTGAAATTGATTTTGGCTGCGGGTCTGCCATTTAACCACACAAAAAACCCAGTTTGTATGCTTACTGTAAAGTCTTTCGAATTCAACCCCGTACAAGAAAATACATACGTGCTATTAGGTGAAAAGGATGCCTGCATCCTTATCGATCCGGGCTGTTATTTCGGCAATGAGCGTGCCATTTTGCAGGAATACATTGAGGGTGAGGGTTTGTCGCCCAAATATTTGTTAAATACCCATTGCCACCTGGACCATGTTTTTGGCAATAAGTTCATATACGATACCTGGGACTTACCGCTGCATCTCCACGAAAAGGAGACGGAAATGCTGGAATTGGCGCCTTCTGCCGGTATGATGTGGGATCTTCCCTTTGAGAACTACCGGGGTCCCCTGGTGTTTTTGGAGGAGGGCGGCCGGATCCAATTGGAGGAAGATGAGCTTCAAATCCTGTTCCTGCCGGGCCATTCTCCGGGACATCTGGGGTTTTATTCCGCCAGCGAAGGTTTTCTGATCGGCGGGGACGTACTTTTCCGTGCCGGTATCGGGAGGACGGACCTACCCGGCGGCGATCACGATACCCTGATACGGAGTATTCGCGAACAGTTATGGGTATTGCCGGATGATACGGTCGTGTATCCCGGTCATGGGGAACCTACGACGATCGGCTGGGAGAAGAAGAATAACCCCTTTCTGAAATTTTGAGAATTCGGGATTTAGAGATTTTGAGATTGCCCCTATAAGTATGAAATTCAGAAATCCCCAGATCGCAAAATCAGCAATTTCAGGGAGATCGCCCTACAGCCATTTCCCGATATACGGCAGTCGCCGGAATTCCTTTTTTTCGACGCGCAGGATGAAAAGCGCATAGCCTCCCGACAGGAGGGTGGCCAGCGCCAGGCTGAAGGCCTCATTCTCCCAAAGGCCGGTGAGGAAGCGGTGCAGGAAATAGATCAGGGCGACGATCACCATATAGGCGACGAGTTTTTTCCAGGCATAGGGCACGCGGTAGACTTTTTGCCCCCAGACGAAGGAAATGACCATCATGCTGCCATAGCAGAAGAAAGTGGCCCAGGCGGATGCCATATACCCATAACGGGGGATGAAGAGATAGTTGATCAGCAGGGTGATGGCGGCGCCGATCAGGGTGATATAAGCGCCGGACAGGGTGTTCTGCGAAAGCTTGTACCAGATGGAAAGATTGTAATAGACCCCCAGGAACATATTGGCGAATAAGAGGATGGGCACTATTTTCAGGCCGGCCCACATCTCCTTGTCCTTAACGAATCCCTTCCAGATATCCAGGTATAAGGCTACGAAGAGGAACATCAGGCAGATGGTCATGACGAAGAATTTCATGACCCGCGCATAGGTGCGGGGGGCGTCTTCCTGGGTGGACTGCTTGAAGAAAAAAGGCTCGGCGCCCATCCGGAATGCCTGCACGAAGAGGGTAATGAGCAGCGATAGTTTATAACAGGCGCTATAGATACCGACCTGGTATTGGGCCTGGTCGGTGGGCAGCGGCAGTCTGCGCACCAGCAGGATCCGGTCGAACACCTCATTGATCATTCCCCCGAAACCGGCGATGGTCAGGGGAAGGGCATAGATCATGATCTCTTTCCATAAGCGTTTGTTGATCCTCCATCCGAATTGCAGCAGTTCGCGGGACAGGGCGAATACCTGGAACAGGGATTGTATAAGATTGGCGACCAGTACATAACCCACTCCGAAACCGGCGCTATAGATCAGCAGCAGCATGCTATTGGGGTTGGCCTTGACCACCCGCGGGCAAACGGACAGGAAGAAATAGGTGAAGCTGATATTCAGCAGGATGCCCAGGACCCGGATGGCCGCATATTTTTTTGGCCGTCCCTCATGCCGCAGCTTCGCGAAGGGCAGGGCCGAGAGGGCGTCGAGGGCAATGATAAAAGCGCTGATCGTAATGTATTCGGGATGGGTGCTGACCTTGATATAAGCGGCGATCTCATGACGAAAGAGAATGAACAGGGCCGTGAGCGCCGAGGTCGTGATCAGCAGGGACCCGACCAGGGTGTCGTAGACCTCTTTCTCCTGCTCTTTCCGCTGGATATACCGGAAATAAGCCGTTTCGAACCCGAACAGGACGAGGATATTCAGGAACGGGATCAGGGCATAGACGAGGCTCATTTCCCCATATGCGGGGGTGCCCTTGAACTTCAGGGTGAGGTATGGGGTCAGGAGGTAGATGAGGAAGCGGGCAAGGATGGAACTCACTCCATACCAGATCGTCTGCCCCGCTAATTTTTTTATACTGCTCAAAAAAAAAGTTTTCGTGATCCCCCGGAGCCGATGATCCCCGGGCTATAGACAAAAATAACCCTGTTGCCGGATAAAACGTTGAATTTTCAAAATAACGTACATTAGAGAGAGATTTTTGATTTAGCGATTTAGCGATCTTGGGACTTATGGTTATAAGTGTAATCTCAAAATCCCACATTCCCAAAATCAGCAATTGTATTTAATTATGGATACTTTCGGGCATATCAGGATGGTGATCGGGTTTATCTTAAGCCTTAGTATCGCCCGGCTGCTGGTAGGAGCGGTCAAACTTATCCAGCATCCCGGCCGCACAAAACCCTACCTGGTACACCTGCTCTGGGCCTTTTATATCTTTTTGCTGCTGACCCATTTCTGGTGGTGGGAATTCAAACTGAAGACGACGGTGCAGGAATGGCAGTTCCAGGAATATTTCTTTATCATCGTCTTCATCACGATGTATTTTACCCTCTGCGCCCTCCTCTTCCCCGACGACCTGAAAGATTACCAAGCGCAGCGAAGACAACCGAGAGACGAACGCAGTCCGGCCGAAGGTTGCGGGCGAAGCCCAACGAGGAGGAACAAGGGACGCCGTTCCGACGAAGTTCGGATGGTAGCTATGAGACCTACTTCTATTCGAGAAGAAAATGGTTCTTCGGGGTACTGGCCGCCAGCTTTGTGGCCGATGTCATCGATACCGCCCTGAAGGGGAAGGACTACCTGCTGCACTTTGGCTGGGAATATCCTGTTCGTAATTCCGTTCATTTTATCCTTTGCCTCGTGGCGATGCAGGTGAGCAGCCGGAAATTTCATACCGTGCTGGTGATCCTGTTCCTTCTCTATGAGATCTCCTATATCCTTCGGTTGTTCGGCACAGTGGGGGAGTGAGGGGTGAGCCTGCAAATATAATATTTTACCATTATATATCAAAAAAGGAAGGGACGGGAAATGCCGTATCTTTTCAGCAAATTTTCCTGCTATGAGAAGAATGATAACCCTCTTCGCCCTTTTTGTATTTTGCTATTTTGGCGCCGCCGCCCAGCCCCGTGCCTACGAGTCCAAGGTCGAATACCAGAAGACCCAGCAAGCCGCCGCGGCCATCGACCTTCCTTATAATATCGACCTGGTGGAGAATGCCGTTAAGGATCGGATGTCCCGGAAGGGATTGAAGGGTTCCAGCCTGAAGGGATTCACCGTCTATCGGGGAGTTCAATTGGGAAGTGCAGGCGACAGCGCCGGCGCATCGGCCGATCTGCATATCAAAGTGGACAGGAAGAGCCACGACCGCGGCACTACGATCGTAACGGTGATTGCCACCCATCCCAGTGAGGATCCTGCCGGCCGTACGGCTGCCGATGCAGATCTGCTGGAAAGATCAAAATCTTTTCTGAACGACCTGATCCCCACCGTGGAAGCAAATAGCCTGGAAGGGGAGATCGGCGGGCAGGATGCGACCCTGAAAAAATCGCAGAAGAAATTTCATGGCTTGCAGGACGATCAGTCCAGTCTTGAAAAAAAGCTTCGTTATGCGCAGGCGGACCTGGAGCAGAATAAAAAAGACCAGGTGACCCAGGCGGCCCTCGTGCAGACCAACATTAATGGCAATGAGGAAACTTTGAAGAAAGCCCAGAAGAAGATGAACAAGCTCATGGACGATCATGGCAGTTTGCAGAAAAAGATCCGGAACTACCAGAGTGACCTGGCGCAGAATAAGAAGGACCAGGAGGCGGCCGAAACCGATGCAAAGAAGCAACAGGAGTCGCTGGAGTCCATGAAGACCCGGAGGAAGTAGGGAGAAGGATATAAGTTTATTCCGATCTCAGGCTTTTAGCGGGGTTGGCTAATGCCGCCTTTACGGTTTGAAAACCCGATGTCAATAACGCGCTTACCAGCATTCCGGCCCCGCTTATAACAAAGATCCACCAGCTAATGCCGGTGTGGTCGGCAAAGTTTTGCATCCATTTATGCATGGCCCACCAGGCAATGGGTGTAACTATTATAAAAGCCAGACAAATAAGGGTTATCATTTCTGTTGAGAGCAAAGTCACTACCTGAACGATGGAGGCACCGAGCACTTTACGCACCCCGATCTCCTTGGTGCGCTGGTGGATCGTGTAAATAGCCAGCCCCAATAAGCCAAGACAACTGATAAGGATGGATAAGATGGTAGCGCCTCTGAGTAAGGTTGAAGTATGCTGTTCGGTAGCATATAATCGGGCTATCTTTTCATCAAAAAAATGGAATTCAAAATCATCATCGGGATAGATCTCCTTCCATGCTTTTTCCATACCGGCAATAGCCGTTTTCCATTCATCGCCCTTTGCGGTCTGAGGTTTTAGCGCGATATGAAAAGTGCCGTTAAAATTTCGGTCCGCGCTTGTCAATATGGCTAAGGGCGCGATCGGTGCATGTATGGATTCCTGGTAAAAATCAGACACTACCCCTACTATTTGCATTTTAGTGTCGCCGTTAAAATTTTCTATCTGTTTTCCAACGGCTTCGTGCGGGTCGTTAAACCCGATCAGCCTTGCAAGTGTATTATTGATCAGAAATGCTTTCGAAATATCACCCGGCTGTAAATTGCGGCCCGCAAGCAATTTAATGTGATATACTTTTATATAATTCTCATCACCGAATTTTTCTCCCAGGTTCTCCAGTTTGATCTCTTTTTTCCCATCCCTGTAAGTTCCCCGGGTTGAATGCGGGTCGTCTGAGGTAGGTGCATCACGTCCTGCGCTGGCTATTTCAACCTGGGGCAGGGCCTGCAGCTTATTCATGAATACCTGGTTGCGGTTGGCTTCCCTGTTCTTCCAGGGCGAATTGATAATGACGATGGTATCCTTTTTAAACCCGAGGTCTTTATGTAAAGCATAATAAATTTGTTTGCTGACCAGGACCGTGGCCATAATAAAAAACTGTGCAATAACAAATTGTGCTACCGTCAATGATTTACGAAGCAACGCGTTCCTGGTCTTGTTGCTATTTGTCTGTACCTGGTTTTTCAATACATGTACCGGATTGTAACCTGACAGAACGAAGGCAGGGTAAAACCCGGATAGCAGGCTCACCATTAGCGTTAATACTGCAAGGAATAGTATGATATCCGGCTGACCGATCAGGTCGGCTTTGACACCCGCGGGTATAAATCCGGCAAAGGATCTTAATACGATAGGCACCATGGCTGCCGAAATGATCACAGCTATCAACGTAATTAAAAAGGTCTCGCTCAAAAATTGAAAGATCAGTTGTTTACGGCTGCTCCCCATTGTTTTACGGATACCAATTTCCCTGGCCCTTTGCAATGATTGCGCGGTGGTCAAATTGATAAAGTTGATGCAGCCCAGGGATAGTAAGAATAGCGCGATGGCAAAGAGTTCGTATAGGGTTGTCCTATCAGCGACTCGTCCGTTAAAGGTCCCGTAGTTTGGATTAAAATGAAGATCGGCCAGCGGTTGCAAATTAAATTGCTGATGACGGTCATTACCGGTAGTCGTTGGAGGGTTATTCTTTTTGAGTAGTTCATTCAATTGCTCTTCAATATGTGTTATCGTCGTCCCGGGTGATAACTTTATAAAAAGTTGCGATTCAGGACTGGTGCCGCCCCAATTCTGTAAACGTAATCCTGCTTTCAGGTCTTTATTAGCGAAAGCTGTTGAAAAGGAAATAAAATCATGAAAAGTAAGATCGGTATTTTGTGGTAAGGTTTGAACGATGCCTGTGACCGTTGTTTTGATGCTGTCATAGATCACCACCCGCCCTAACATTTGGTCGTAGGGGATCCCCGGAAAATATTTAGTTGCCTGTTCAGAGGTAAGTACGACCTGGTAGGGTGCGTTCAATGCCAATTTAGCCGAACCGGCAAGCCATTTATAATTAAACACGTTAAAATAGCCACCATCGGCAAGCGTTACATTGTCCTGTAGCTTAAAGCGGGTCAGGTTGTTTTTATGGTTTGGGACCCCTACATTCGGGTGGGAAAACAATCTGAAAAGCGGTGCAATCTCTTCTAACCCGATGACCTGGCTTTTAACGGCCTCCTGCAATGGACCGCAAACACCGGGATTATAACCCGGGGTGCCTGAAAATGAAAAATTGGTTACCACCCGGTATATCCGGTCGCTATCCTTATGAGATTTGTCGAAGCTGAGGTCGAAATGTATGATAAGGTAAATCACCAGGGCTGCACTAATGCCAATGGATAAACCGATAATGTTTATCAGTGTAAACACTTTATGTCTCAGGAATCCCCGGAAAGCGATCTTAAAATAATTTTTTAGCATGGGATTATTTTATGAGGCTGATCTGTCCGTGTTGGGAGCGAAGAAAATGCCAGAAATGCAAATTGATGTAAATCAATGAGATATGATTTTTGCATGTCTTCAGATTGTATCGTTGCGATACAGCATCTGTCCTGTTTAGAAGTAAGGAGTAGCTTCATGCTCAAGGCTTGCAGCTAATAGCTTGCAGCTCACAGAATGTCTTCTTCGCGGATCATGCTATGTTTGAGGGCGAAGACCACTACGCCTGCCGTATTTTTGACATCCATTTTTTCCAGTATACGGGTACGATAGCCTTCCACGGTCCTTTTGCTCAGGAAGAGACGGTTGCCCATTTCCTGGGCGGTGCATTGGAGGCAGATAAGGCGGATGATCTCTCTTTCCCTGTCCGTGAAAAGGGTGGCAGGGTCCTTTTTATGAGTGTCGAACTTGCTCCTTACGATCAGGGAAGCCAGCCGGGCGGAGGTGTGTCTGCAATAAAAAATATTACCTGCATGGACGGTGAGGATGGCCTCCAGGATCTCTTTTTTATCGGCGTTCTTCAGCAGGTAACCTTTGGCGCCGGCTTCCAGCATTTCCACGATAAGATTTTCTTCTTCGTACATGGATAGGGCGATGATCTTGACGCGGGGGTGCTGTTTCAGCAATATTTTCGAAGCGACAATGCCATCCATTCCCGGCATTTTAATATCGGTCAATACAATGTCGGGCTTTGTTTCTGTTACTACTTTAAGGAGTTCGTGGCCGTCTCCGGCCTGGCCGACGAGGGCGATGGTCTCTTGTTTGGACAGCATCAGGGCCAGCCCATCGCGAAAGATCTCATGGTCGTCTGCAATAACAAGGCGAATAATAGGTGTCATCAGATAAGGGGCGATCAAAGTTGTGGTCGATCAAATTGGTGGAGATCAAATTTACTTTAACTTAGGTTAACTCACCGGTATTTTAATAAAATAATTGGTGCCAGTCCCGGGTTTTGACTCCAGGGAGAAGATCCCGTTGAGGATCTCGCACCGGCTTTCCAGGCTTTTCAGGCCCAGGCCATGGCCCCCGGCCAGCTCTTTTTCGGTGTCAAAGCCTTTCCCGTCATCCTTGGTAAGGAACAGCAAGTGGCCGTCCTCCTCGCTCATCCCGATCTGGAGGTTCTTTGCCTGAGCGTGTTTGAGGGTGTTGTGGACGATCTCCTGGATCATCCGGAAAATATGGATCTCCTTCTCCGGGAGGACGCGGATCTCCTTTACTACGTAGAGTTGTATGTTAATGGTCTGTTTGCCGTTGACCTGGCCCACGAATTCCCGGATCGCCTCTACCAGGCCTTTTCTTTCCAGGGTGACCGGCAGGAGGTCATGGGAGATCTGGCGCATGCTGCCGATGATCTCGTCGAGGTATCTCCCTGTTTTTTCCAGGATGATCTTGTCTTCGGGCTGCCGGATGTCCACACTGCTGATATTCAGCTTGACGGCCGATAAGAGGGGGCCCAGGCTATCGTGCAGATCGGAGGCGATGCGCTTGCGTTCGTTCTCCCGGATCGTAATTTCCGCAAAGATCTTTTCCCGCTGCATACGCATATAACGACGGTGATAACGGATAATGGAGACAAAAAAATAGATGACAATGACCGCAATGATTACAGTAAGGAGAATAGTAATATTCAGGATCTTGTTTTCCATTTTACAGAGCCGTATGCCTTGTTGCAAACTTTATTCCAATTTGAACCGGACACGGGCCGGTACCAGGAGGAATGCAATTGCAAACATACTATTTGTAAGGGCATTCACATAGGCCATTAAAAAGATAATGGCGGTGGTGATCTCCGATTTGCCGAACCGGCTCACCTGGTAGGCCCAGAAATAGACGATCATAAAAATGAAATAAATAATAAAAGCGATACATATGATGAATCGCGGGTTGCGGAACAGGTTGCGATTGTCATGGGTGATCATGAAATTGATCATATTGACGCTTAGCAGCACGATCACGAAAAAGTAGAAAAACCGGAAATAAGGCACTACGGCCGTGATCTTCCCGAAAATAAAATTCTCCGCGATCCATAAGAGGGTCGTGAAGATCAGGACCCCGTAAAAAGCCTTTTTTCTCTGTCGGAGAACCCCCCAGATATGGAACTGGCAGGCGATCAGGGTCCATTCCAGGAGGGTATAGATATTTACAGGGATGGCATTGCTCGTATGGAATCCCTTGATCAGGATAAAGCTGATAAGTTCGGTCAGGAACCCGATCACCAACAGATAAAAAAAGGGCTGATACCCTTTGCCTATGCGACCCAGACGTATCAGCCCCGCTATAATGGGTAACAGGATGGATTGACTTAGCAGGAAGAAAATAATTGACCTCATGTGTTGTTGATAAAAATGCGCCTTTGATGCCTATTTGCCCCCTAATCCGCTGCCTCCGTCATCGCATGCCGTAGGACATAGCTGACCTTGTTCGATCGTCTGTCCGGGAGCTTGAATGCCGCCGCTAAGCTTCTGGGAAGTAACGCCGGGCGCCGTCTTGTCATCACCGGCGATCAGTCGATTGATAATGTCATTGCCATGAATATCGGTAGGTACGAGTACGAATTTCACTTTTCCCGAGGAATCGCGGCCGAAATAGATGCGGATGCCGGCTGCTTTGACATTGTTGGAATCCCGCTGTTTGAGAAGGAGGTACATGGCATCGCAGTTAAAGGCTTCGGCCAGGCCGAATTGCAGGGAGTCTTTGAATTCGGGACATTTCGTGTTCAGGTTATTGACGGATGTGCGGAAATCTCGTGTCATTTTTCTAGCTTCGTCAATGGAGATCACGTGGGGCTTGACCTTTTCCAGGTCGATGGGAGGGTCGCAGTCCGCGCTGCTTTTACAACCGGAGAGGCCCATGAGGGTTAAGATGACGAATGTTGCGAATACAGGAAAATGCAATGAACGTTGGTTCAGAGAGTTCTTCATAATGAATTGTTTTCAGGATGGTGAATAATGTCGGCAAAATACTACTTACTTTTAGAAAGAAAGTTAAGTAGATTTGCCTGAAAAAATACGTATAACTACTTACCCCTTTCAAGTAGGACTGCTCTAGGTGTTGCTGAGGGACCAGATGATCTTTGTAGAGGTATTCTTACACCCTCCTTACCGTAGAAAGAAGGATGATTTGCTAGTGCAGAAGGGTGATCAAGTACCATTAACCATTAAACATTTTTTTCCAGCCTGGAAGCAGCTTCAAGCTAATAGCTGCAAGTCAAGATCTATTGACTATTACTATACTTTATTTTAAGTTTTTAACGTACTCTTTAATAAGACTTAACCCTTCCTCATCAATAATGGTGGTGCCAAGCATGGGCATATTCTTTTTGGTCATCAATTTATCAATGCGTTTTGCTTTCTCTGTTACCTGGGTAGTATGAAGCGGGATCTCATATCCAAGCCATAATTTGGAAATAGAGCAATATCCTTTTTCGCTATGACAATGGGCACAGTTAATATCCATGTATGCCCTTGCCCTTTCTTCTATTGGCAATGATTTATTTTGCCAGTTGGGAAGCCTTGCAAAAGATGAAGGATCAATAGGGTCGAATATTCCTTCCTTCTCCAAATAGAGCAACTGATTTATTTCTTTATTGCTTCTTGTTACTTCAGTGTTGAGGTTTCTTATTTTCAAACCGATCGGCATGATGGAGTTATCTGAATGATGACAGGTGGCACATTCTTTATTGCCCGGCATGTGATAATTAATAGCTTTTGCAGTGCCATTTTTATCCACCCAGTTTACCGGAATGTTCATGCCATTTGTTATCAGAAGCGCTTCCGTCTGGTCGTTATTCCATTGATAAGTACCGGCATTCCATTTTGAATGGGCTTTGATCAGCAATCTTGTTTCAATTAACCTTTTTCCTTTGGACAAGTCTCTTTTGTCATTGAAATAATAAAATGTTTTAACCAGGATCGTTCCATCCGGGAAATCGGGGAGTTCGTCATTAATTGCTGTCAGCTTAGATCCCGGGGGAACTTTTATTAGCCTTTGCTTCTCTGCATAGTCCGTAAACAAGCCTGTTGATAATTCATAGAGTTTAAAATCACCTGCGGGCTTTAATTCAGATGCTGCACCCTGAAAAATAGGGTAGTCAGAAAGTTTAGGCAGCATCTGAATATTATTTTCTGTTGCCAGTAATTGGAAAGGTTTGCAGGATTGCATATTTACAACTGCAAGCGTTACCATGACAAGCAAACTGAGCAGCACTATTTTTTGTTTCATGAGTAAATGATTTATTATTGACCCCACACACCGGTAGCTACGGTTTTCCTTACATATTCTGAAAAGTCAGTAGGCTTTCTGCCCAGGGCTTGTTCGACACCATTGGTAATTTTGGCGTTCCTGCCGTCTAAAACTTCTGTAAAGAGGTAGGTAATGAGGGAAATAACATCAGGAGGCACAGCGTATTCAGTTAATGCAGCAGCGTAGTCAGGCATAGGTATTTGCTCGTATTGTATCTGCTTCCCGGTGGCTTTTGCTATTTCGGCAACAGCATCTTTAAATGTCAGCAACCGTGGGCCGGTAACTTCATATATTTTTTTATGATGCCCTTCTTCCGTCAATGCGGCAACAGCCACATCTGCAATATCATCCGTATCTACAAATGGTTCGCCCACATCTCCTGCGGGAAGCGCTACATGACCGGCAAGGATGGGTTCAAGGAAAACCCCTTCGCTAAAATTTTGGCAGAACCAGCTTGCTCTTACAATGGTCCATTCCGCTCCGGCATACCCTGCTGCCTGTTTTTCCATTTGCACCAAGTACCAGGATCCTCTTTTTCGTGTTTGATCTTGTGTCGTTCATAATTTTAAATTTTATCAAAATTATAAGCGGTCCTTTACCGGAAATAGAACAAAACCGACAACAGTAATTTTTTATTTGAAATTGCTTTTTGCCTCCGTTCTTAATTCATATTCTAACAATGCTACATTCAAATTTCTATGCTGAAGGGGAAGCTCCGCAGTATCCGGAGTCGAATAGGAAGAATTTTATAATTAGTTGTTTTGAAAGCCCGGGGATAAGGTGTCATAAGATGCTTAGTCAGGATGAAGCGTCAAATTTCCTTTGGAACGAAAGGGCCACCCGTTTCTCCCCATCCCCATTTTGGCATCGGTTCGGATGGACCCATCGGGTTTGTTGTTAATTGGGAATTTATAATTGCCAGCCGGCTTCCCCATTCAATATACCCGACAAAGGCAGAACGAAATTCGGGATCACTTTTTAAACCCACTTCGTCTGCGGTCAGTAATAGCAGATGTACCCACCGTTGGCGTTTTTCTTCCGATAGCATTTTGCCGATGTGCTTCCCTATCATTTTGGAGTGACTTCCACTGTCTTCCCGGGTGTAGAGTTTCTCACCACCAAATACTTCTGCTACAAAATGCGAAACATGTTTGACATGTTCCGGCGACATTGTTTTAAATAGTTCACCCAATAAATCATCTTTTAAAACCTTGTCGTAAAATTTTGCGAACAAGGTTTCAAAGGTGTGCATATCTCCCGCCCACTCATACAAGGTTGGTAGTGTTTTCATACCCTTTAATTTTTGTTTTGATCGAGTAAAATAAATAATATTATCACTATCAATAAATATTTAGATGGTAAAAATAAGTAAATGTTTACCATCTAACCAAATTTTAGTGGTGAAAAACTTATATTTGCGCAATGAGAGAATCAAAATTCGACCGTATTCAGCTTGATGGCGGGTGCCATGCATTTGATTTTACCAATACGATCAATAACAGGACCATTCAGGCAAATGTCGATTATGTGAAAAGCTACGACGATGTTATTTTATGGCTTTATAAAACCTCGCTTCTGCCTAAAAAGAGAATTAAAATGCTTTCCCAACTTGCAGACAAAAACAAAGAAGATAGTGACAAGGCATTCAAAAAAGTAATCCTCGTAAGAGAAATTTTATATAATTTGTTTTCCCCGATTGCGAAAAGAAAAAACCCTGAGATTATCGTACAGGAGGAGTTCAATAAAATTCTTGCCACTAGTTTCAGTAAAATGAGGCTCAGCATTTCATCGCTTGAGCCACAGGTTAGTTTCGTCGATAATGATGTCTCATTTGATGAGCCAATCAGGATAATTATGAAATCGGCCTACGATATTCTCACCACTGAGAAGATGGAAAGAGTGAAGGAATGCCCGGCTTGCGGGTGGCTTTTTATTGACAGGACAAAAAACGGGAAAAGAAGATGGTGCAATATGAATGTCTGCGGAAGCAATGATAAGGCAAAAAGATATTATCATCGAAAAAAGAAAACTTCAGTGTAAAAAAATAGTCGGGCGCATTCCGGTGGTTTATTCGGGCATAAATCGCGGATCCTTTACGAACGAGGTATCCGTCAAGGTTCCCAAAAAACTGATCAGGTAGAATTTATCATTTGCCGTCAGGGGGATGCCGCGCTTTAGCAGCGTGTCTACGGTAGGGCTTTGAATGACCCCGCGGTTATAATGATCGAGAACGGCGCTGAGGTTGGAGAAGCGTCCGTCATGCCCATAGGGCGCGGTGAGATATACATTTCGCAGGCTGGGTACTTTGAATTTCAGGGAATCTTCCTTCCGGCCCGTGATCCGCATCCGTCCGAAGTCCATCAGGGCTGAGTCCACGCTCAGGCCCGTATTCCGGTAACTCAGGTCCGTAAACAACGGCTCCCTGTGACAGGCCGCGCATTTCTGCTGAAAGAGCAGGTACCCGGCCTGTTCATATTGATTGAAAGCGGCTTCCCCATTCTTTACTTTATCATATTTCGAGCGGGCGGAGACGAGGGAGACGGTGAACTGTGCCAATGCTTTTAACAGGCGTTGGGAATTGACAGCGCCTTCACCAAAGGCGGCCCGGAACATTCTTCGGTAGGCCGTGTCTTTCTGTAGCTTGCCAATGACGGCGCCAAGGTCTTCGGCCATCTCGTTGGGCGCGGTGATCGGGGTCAGCGGTTGCACTTCCAGGTGATTGACCCCTCCGTCCCAGTGAAAGGCTGTTTGCCAGGCAAGGTTGAACAGGCCGGGGGCGTTGCGGGTGGTGAACTGATCGTTAAACCCATGACTCAGCGGATGCTCGAGGGTAGAAAAAGCGGCAAAGGGTTGGTGGCAGGAGGCACAGGGGAAATTTCCATCCCGGGAAAGGATGCCATCATAAAAAAGTTTCCTGCCTAATTCAAAGCCTTCTTTTGTCAACGGGTGCGCCTTGAAATCATAGCCGGGAGCGGGCCAGCCTTTGGGGACCTTAAATGCCAGCGGGGTGGGCGCAGGCGGGGGGATCAGGCACCATCCGAGTCCGGCCAGCAAAAGCAGGAAGGTAAGGACGATCTTCATGGAGAGACCCTCCGCACCTGGAACATTTTTGCATAGTTCCCGGAGAATTCACGGGCCAGGATGCCCGGCTCCGAACAGGAAGGGGTAGCCGCTATCCGGATCTCATGCGCGCCCCGGAACCAGGCATTACAATCCGCCGTTATGAGGACCTCCGTCACAGATCCTTCTTTCAGTACGAGGGATGCTCCGGGGAGGTCCGGGGTCCCCGGGGGGAAGCCCAAATGCAGGGTGCGGATCACTTTATGGATCCCTTCGAACCCGCCGATATGATATTCGATGCGATGTTGGGGCAGATGGGACAGGGGCGAACTGCCTTCGAGTTTGGCCATGACATAACCCGTCCTCCAGGTCCAGAACATGCCTTTTTGGGGATCCAGCGCTCCTGTCTGCGCGCCGCTGACATTATAGAGACTATCGACGCCCAGCAGAAAGGATAGGCTGTCATAGCGGCCGGGGGCCAGGGACAAGGTGAAAGCCGCAGCTGTGGAGTCATCCGAGTCGAAGAGGAAATAGCCGTTGTCGGGATGAGCCAGGCGGCCCGGGTGAGCGGGGTGGCCAGGATCGGTGGAATGAGTCGGATCGATGGGGCCGGGTGGGGTGTTCCCGGAAAAGAGCTGTACCTGCCCGATATAGAATCGTAAGCGATCTACCGTATAAGCCTCACCAAAAGGATCGGTATAGGTCTTGCCCCGTTCAAGGGCTTGTCCATCGACGACGGGCTGGAAGCGGATACGCAGCTTTGCAGATGCGGCAGGGCTCCGGGATACCCTGGCATTCGCCCTCCCGTCCTGTGCGCGGGCCTGGAGACAGGCAGCGCTTAATGCGCTGAACAACCCTATGAATAGCAGTTTTTTCATTCCTCTCCCCTGATCTTTTTACGGCCCTGCTTGATCAGTCCCTGCTTTTTTTTATGATCGATCCTCTTTTCTTTCGAACCCTTGGTGGGCCTGGTAGCGACCCGCCGTTTCTCCTTTTTGAGTGCAGCGGCTACGAGGTCCTCCATCTTGCGGACCACCTCCTGTTTGTTGCCAAGCTGGCTGCGATGGATCTGGGACCGGACCTGCAGGAAGCCTTCTGAATTGATCTTATTCGCCAGTTTTTTTTCCAGGGTTGTTTTTTGAGCATCGCTGAGCAGGGCGGAGTCGCGGATATGAAAATAGCCTTCCACCATGGTCTCTACCTTGTTCACATTTTGCCCACCCTTTCCCCCACTGCGTGCTGTCTGGAAGGTTATTTCTTTAATTAGTTCTATTTTCATGCGTTGCCTACCGGACAATGGTCCGACAATTGCAAAGTAATATATTGTTTACAAAACTTATGTATAAGAAATTATTTCGGAAATCTCTTCCACATCTTATTGCCGTATGGGTGTTCCTCCTGGTGGCGGTATTGTACTGCCGTCCTGTCTTCAGCGATAAGGTATTGGTGCAGGAAGACGTCCTGAATTGGCAGGGGGTCTCTCATAATTCCTTTCAATATAAGGAGACGCATGGTCACTTCCCCTTGTGGACCAATGGGATATATGGCGGTATGCCTACCTACCAGATCGCTATGGACGCCTATTCCCTGAGTATCCTCAATACTTCTTTCGATGTCCTGACCCTTTGGATGAAGAAGCCCGTGAGCTTTTTCTTCCTGGCCTGTATCTGCTTCTACCTGCTCGCCCGGGTCTTGCGGATCAACCCCTATATAGGCATTATCGGGGGGCTGGCCTATGCGTATGCTACTTATAATCCCGTCATTATATCCGTAGGGCATGATACGAAAATGCTGTCTATCGCCCTGATCCCGGCTTTTGTCGCCGGTCTGATCCTGATCTATGAAAAAAAATATTGGCAGGGGGCGGCTATGACGACGCTTTTTTCCGCCTTACTGGTGGCTGCCGGCCATATGCAGATCGCTTATTATGCGGCTATCATCGCCATTGGCATGTCGATCGGCTATGCCTTCCGTTGGATCCGCCACAAAGAATACCGGCACCTGCTGGTGGCGGGAGGCATCGCCTGTTCCTGCGGAGTGATAGGGCTGCTGAACAATGCCGTGATCCTCTTCACCAGTTATGATTCCTCCAAAGAGACGACCCGGGGAGGCAGTGAACTGGTGGATGCGGGCGGCAAGACGGGAACGGGCGGGCTCAGCGATCATGCGGCTTTTGATTTCAGTATGAATAAAGCGGAGCCTTTTGTCATGCTGGTGCCTCATATTTATGGGGGAAGCACGGGGGAAGAGATTGAGAAAAAGGACTCCCGGGCGGAAATGGCGCTTAGCAAAATGCCTTCGCAGGCGGCCCTGCCGCTGCAGGAAAGCATGAAATACTATTGGGGAGGCAGCGCGGACGTGTCGGGGCCGCCTTATGCGGGAGCCGTGATCTGCTTCCTGGCTATCTTAGGATTTTTCATACTGGATAATAAACATAAATGGTGGATCCTGGCCACCGGTGTGCTGACGATCATGATGAGCTGGGGAGAAAATTTTTTAGGTTTTAATAGCTGGCTGTTGAAGATCCTGCCGATGTACAATAAGTTCAGGGCGCCCAGCATGATCATCGTCGTACCCACCTTCCTCCTTTGCCTGCTCGCCGTTCTCACCCTTCAAAAAATATGGATGTCCGGCGAAAAGGAAGGGCTTTGGAAAAAATACCAACGGGGGTTATTGCTTACGGTGGGTATTTTCGCCTCGCTGCTGCTCGTCTATACCCATTTCGATTATACAAGTCCGGGAGATAAGGAGCTTTTACGACAGGCAGGCGTCCGGGGCGGAGACCTTTTCGGCTATACCCGGTCGTTTATCCAGGGGCTGAAAGAAGATCGCCAGGGACTTTTCCGGGAAAGCCTTATCCGGTCGTTCCTATTCGTCCTGGCCGCAGCCGTCCTTATCACCTTGCAGCTAAAAAGCCGTAAGCTGAAGCCCGCCCTCCTGCTGGGATTGGTGGGTGTCCTTTCCTTCGTGGATGTCATGGGCATGGACCTGAAATACCTGAATAGCGATAATTACCAGGAACAAAAGGAATACCAGCAGAACTTTGTGGCCTCGCCCGCGGACAACCAGATCCTGGAAGACAAATCCTTTTACCGGGTGCTCGACCTGCGGGAAGGGGATTCCAATACGCTTAATTATGGGGCCATGACGGCCTGGTGGCATCATTCGATCGGGGGCTATCATGCGGCCAAGCTGAAAATCTATGAGGACCTGATCAACCACCAGTTGTATAATTTCCCCGAGTGCATGCCTTCGGTGAATATGCTGAATACGAAATATATTATCCGGAAGACTGCTACGGGAGCGGATTCCGTCTGCCCGAACCCGGACTGCCTGGGCGCCGTATGGTGGGTCCGGACCCTCCGGTATGAGGACAGCCCGAAGGCTGTGATGAATGCACTGACGCATTTTCATCCGAAGGATACGGCCATCCTGTTCGGGTCGGATCGTGAGAAGGTCGTTCTTTCCAATACGCCGATCGATACAACGGCGACCATCCGGCTGGTGAAGAATGATAACGATATCGTCTCCTACCTGTCCGATTCGCGTACGCCCCGCTTTGCCGTCTTTAGTGAAATATTTTATGATCGCGGCTGGAAGGCCTATGTCGATGACAACCCGCATCCGCTGCCGATCCTGCGGACCAATTATGTATTGAGGGGGCTGTCCGTTCCTGCGGGGCATCACATCCTCCGGTTTGTCTTTCATCCTGCCGCTTATTATTTTGGCAACCAGGTGCAGTCCATGGCTGCCATGCTCCTGATCCTGCTGATCGTCGCGGCCGTACTCGTCACCCTGAATGAAGAGAAACGGCTCGATTTTCACCGGGAGGCCCTATCTTCATATTTAAAAAAATGCGTGCAGTCATTCAGCGCGTGAGCCGTGCGGGCGTCACCATCGAAGGCCAACTAAGATCCTCTATCGGGGACGGACTCCTGGTATTCCTTGGTATCGAGGATGCGGACACCCAGGAGGATATCGACTGGCTCAGCGGCAAGATCGTCCAGCTCCGCATTTTCAACGACGAACAAGGAGTGATGAACGTCTCGCTGAAAGACCTGGACGGCGAACTCCTCCTGATCAGCCAGTTCACCCTCCATGCGGCTACAAAAAAAGGCAATCGCCCTTCGTATATACGCGCCAGTAAGCCCCCTGTCGCCCTTCCTTTGTATGAAAAGATGATCAGCCGCCTGGAAGCGGACCTGGGTAAGTCCATCGGCACGGGAATATTCGGAGCGGATATGAAGGTGGAATTGCTGAATGACGGGCCGGTCACCATTGTTATAGATACGAAGGATAGAGAATAAGGGAAGAAAGAAAGGTTTTTAGAAGAACAGGAGTTTGAAAAAATAGTATATTCGACTCCCTAAATCTTAATCTAATGGAAGAACTTGCGGCAGATAAGGAGATCGAAAAAGCGCAAAAAAGCAGGAACAAAATCCTCTTTGCCATTGCTATCGTAGTGATTGTTGCCTCCCTGATCATTAATATCGTTTTTGACGCGGTCGAGATTATCCCCAGGAAAGATATCGTAAAGGATTTTTCCGGCGTCGAAAAGGAATATACTATATACAAATATGCGCCCGAATACAAATATACAAAGCCGGTCGGCGAGTTTTGCTATACGCTTGGGATCGCACTGCTGGTATATCTTTGCGTGGACCTGACCTTGCATCGTTATGACAAGAGAAAGGAACAGACAGAAGCAGATAAAAAACAGAAACAAATAGATGAATTGAATGCGGAGAAAGAGAGGAATCTGGACGAAGAACGTAAAAAGATAAAGGGGGATGTCTTTAATGCTGTTTTAGAAAAATTAATACCCCATGAATTATTCGAGATCTTAGTCAGTGATATCCTGATGAGAGATGTCATTCGGGAAAATGTAAGATGGGAATACGATATTATTGAAAATAAGCAAAAGACCGGGTATAATTTAACTCAAAGGATCATGTATGAACTTTGGAATATCTCACATGACCCCAAGGAAGTCTCTTTAGTATTAAGCGTAGATCAAAATGCCTGTAATTCGACCCATTTACTGGACTATCATATAGAAAAAATGGATGGCACCCCCATACATATTGACCCGGAATTCGAAAGTCCGAATAGGCGGGTATTAAAACTGCCGTTGAAACCCGATCAGAAATTAAGGATCATCCATCATATTGTGAACGAGTATTCCGGCTTTCACGTAACGGATTGCCATTTTTCAAATTACTCTATTGTGGGCTTGGAAATCAGGGTCAAAAAGCCGTCAAACTGTAAGTTCACGCCGATCCCGACCTTTTCGCACAAGTTAAAGACGCTTCATGAGGATGAAGAGAATATCATTTATAAGCCGGTAAAGGGGCTTCTGTTAGGACAATCCTTGGTGTTCCTCCTGGATAAGATATATAAAGACACCGGATCGACGGTGCCTGGAAATTTGGAGGAGAAAATGCATAACTAAAAGATTAACAATGATTTATCGGAAGAATAATGATTTGGATAGGAGAAATCCGTATAAAAGCCTACCTTTGGAGTAGGAAAATTTGCCGAAGATATCTATAACAAAAATTTATAGTTAGATTTTGTAATTTTGTGGTGTTTAGAACGTTTTTTGAGTGAAAATTTGTAACTTAACTATATTAAAAAGATGCACATGAAAACAATATCGGTAACGGGAAGCTAGTTCCTGCGGACGCGAACCTCTCCCACAAAACAATCTTTTGAAAATATTGACTGCCCCTGAAAGGGGCAGTTCTTTTTTTGAGCTTTTCGGGAATAAAAAAAGGACAAGGACCACCAACACGGGTCGTCCTTGCCCAATCCTAATACTTTCAGGCGGCCGGTAAGATATTCTGATTGATCCTGAAGAAATTATCCGGATCGTATTTCCTTTTAATTTTTGTCAACCGTTCGTAATTCTCTCCGTAACTCGCCTTTATACGATCCTGACCTTCATTCATTATAAAGTTCAGATAGGCGCCTCCCGATGAATAAGGATGTAAGGCTTCCCAATAATCTTTACACCATTTGGTGATCTTATCCGCATTTGCAGGGGACGGATCAACGCCGACACCGGCATATTTTGCATCCCGATAAGCCCAGGGGGTGTCTTTCTTCCCTACCCTGCTGGCAGCGCCACTCAGGGGATACAGGTGCATTTGGGAGAGCGGCGTCGGGATCTTCGACCCGAATTCTATATGTTTGGCCCTTGCTTCCGATCCCAGATCATTAAAGAAATCGGCTCTCCAATACCACTGAAGGCCCGGAGGCAGCATGCCATCGAATAAGGTCTGTATCGAAGGATAAGGCATCGTACCTACATGCGCGAACACGGGATTTTTTGCGAGGATGGGCTTGAACAACTCTTCCGCCTTTGCCGGGTCGCCCACATAGCACCATACGATCCCGCAGAATTGTTTGTTGTGCAGCGCTTCGGGAAAGGGAGGACCGGGTATGACGAGGGTAGCGATGAACCCATTCAATTCCTCCGGAGCATGATGGATAAACTGGTGATACCATTCCATTATTTCATCTGCCTTTTCAATGGGCCATAAGGTCGGACCACCAAAGACCGTTCGGACAGGATGAGCCTGAAATTTAAAGGAGGTGACAACCCCAAAGTTCCCGCCACCTCCGCGGATAGCCCAAAACAAATCCGCATTTTGATCTTTATTTACGGTAACAAAGGTCCCATCGGCCAGGACCATGTCCGCTTCCAACAGATTATCGATCGTAAGCCCGTATTTTCTTGACAAATATCCAACGCCTCCGCCAAGCGTCAGCCCTCCCACACCGGTGGTGGAAATGACCCCTGCGGGAACGGCCAATCCAAAAGGATGCGTTGCATGATCCACTTCTCCCCATGTATTTCCTCCGCCGACCCTGACGGTATTGTTGGTCGTATCCACCCTTACAAATTTGAGCCCGGACAGATCGATCACCAACCCTTCATCCACCAGGCCGAGGCCTCCACCGTTATGTCCGCCACCCCTGACCGCAACGGATAATTTATGATCCCTGCCAAAATTCACGGCATAGATCACATCCGCCACATCGACACATTTTACGATCATGCCGGGGCGTTTGTCGATCATCGCATTATATACCTTGCGGGTCTCATCATAGTGGGCGTCTTTGGGAAAAACGATCTGTCCTCTTAGCCGGGAAGCAAACTCTTCAACGACAGGTGTGCTTAAATCTTTAACGGTAGTTGTCATGCAATTATAATTTAGCACATAAAGCTACAGCACCCTCCATCCGGAGCCTATCACAATTAGCCCAAAGACTTGTAATTTTAGTTCAAATAGTCGGAAGGGAGGTGGCCGTATCTCTTTTGAAAACATTTAGAGAAATAGGAGGGGCTGTTGAAACCTGTTTCAAAAGCGATCTCAGAAATATTACCGGCCTGTTTCTTCAATAAGGTAAAAGCCTCTTGCAGGCGGTAGTCCTTAATAAAGGAATTGGGGGATTTGCCCGTCAGGTTGGTCAGTTTTCGATATAACTGGGATTTGCTGCATCCAACGGGCTTGCTGAAATCATCCACTTTAAGATCCATCTTGTTCCAGGCGGCTTCGGTGTAATCCATTAAGAGGGTCAGGAATTGTTCATCTGCCTGCGTAAGGGAGAACAGAACTTCACCTTCTTTTAAGGGATCTATATTTTCGCTGTTGTAGAGTTCCTTCACTTCCGAAGAGAGGATGATCTCGCCTTTTACGATCTTGCACATCCGCTCGGCCAATTTTATAGCGCCCTCGAAGATGGATTCCTTTTCGGTGACGGGGACCCCGGCGCTAAGGCCAATTTTTACAATAAGCTTCTCCTTATTCAGGGCCTGGATCTCCCGGGCGGCCTGCAAGGCATTGGTCACGGACCTAAAGGAAAATAAAAAATGCCCTTCCGCCTGTTTCACCGGGCTGCCGTCAAAACTTTTCCAGATGCCGGGGAACGTCTGATGGAAAGCATGCAGGGAAGCCTTCCATGCGGCAGGATCCTTCTGCATCGACGACGGCCGGTCTATCGATATGACCATGATCGTTCTGAAACCCGGCTCGTCAATGATGTTCAGGCCGGTGTCCTTTGTTCTCTCCGGGTCTTCGATCCTGCCTAAAAAGGATTCGACGATGCCGGCATCTACTTCTATCACCGTGTGAGGGACCTGGCCATGAGCCTTGTCATGCATTTTTTTAATGGATTCCACATCAGGCGCTTCAATTAAACAAAAGGCGGTCTTTCTGATCCCGTCAAACCAATACGTCAACCCTCTGCAACCGAACTGATCCTGTATTTTCAGGTCTTCCTGGTGTATTTGTGCTACAATCTCTGCGGTGATCGCATCACCCACATCGTGTCGGTCCATGTAAATTGGCATATAGGTCGCTTTTAATGGTTTTGTTTAAACTCCTTCTCCTTTCCTTGCCGCGAACTGCTTCCGGTACTTCAGCGGCGGCATTTTTTTAACCTTCAGGAACTGCTTGTTGAAATTGGCGATCGTATTGAACCCGCTATCGATACATATATCCCAAACACTTTGTTGGGTCTCGTTAAGCAGCCGGCAGGCATATCCAATGCGCACTTCGTGGAGGAAGTCGATATAGGTCTTCTTCGTACTCCTCTTAAAATAGTTGCAAAAAGCGGGGATGCTCATATTCGCCATCCCGGCGATCGTGGATAAGGTGATCGGCTGTTTGAAATGATCGATAGTGTATTGGAAAACCCGGTCGATACGGTCGACCTCTTTATGGTTGAAGGTCTTTTCCTCGCGGGTGGATACCGGGTAGCAGGTATCGGGATTGGTGAGGAGCAGCAGCGATTCGCATAATTGCACGACGCGGCGGAACCCCTGCAGGTGCTCCAGTTCCTTTACCCTTGCGCCTACGAGTTCACGGGAAGCCGGGCTGACTTTTAAGCCTTTGCCGGCTGCCTCGAACAGGGCCCGTATCGCCTTGCTTTCCGGTAGTTCCATGAAGGCTGAACCCCAGAAATCTTCCCTGAACTGGACGACGACGGCGCCCGTGACGAGGTCGGCCTGCCGCTTTTGAAAGGTATGGGGCAGCCCGGAACCTAAAAAATAAATATCGCCCGTCTCGAATTCGCCCACATGATTGCCGATAAAACTCATGCCGGCTCCTTCCGTGAACAGGATCAATTCATATTCAATATGTTGATGCCAGCCAACCTCAAAATGCGGGGTGCGGAAAGTTTTCGCGACGAAGGACGTGTTTTCCGCTAAAGGCAACTTTTGAATGAAGGGCTTCATGCTACGATATTAATGAATTGTTGCGTACAAAATTATAATAATTAGTAAGATCGTTGCATTTTTAAGCTCCGCATGCTCAGATTTTCTTCAGATTCAGGTCTTTATTTTGAAATAAAAAATGAAAAGCCCTTTGTTCCTTCTTTCCGCTGCATTTTTCCTTTTATTTTCTTCCCCACAGCTCAAGGCGCAAACTACTGTTGCTTATTCCTTTGAGAAAAAGATCCCCCTGACGGGCGACGGGGGCTATGATTATCTTTCGATCGACGAAGTGAATCATCACTTATTCGTTTCGCATGGCACTTCTGTAAATGTGATCGATCTGAAGACGGAACAGCCCATCGCCTCCATCGATAATATGAAAGGCGTGCACGGGATAGCCGTAGTGAATGAGGTGAATCAGGGATTTATCAGCGATGGGAGGGACAATGCCGTCGTCGTTTTCGATCTGACTACCTTCAAAGTCATCAAGACGATCCCCCTGAGCGCAAAAGGACCGGACGGGATCCTCTATGATCCGTATTCCAAAAAGGTATTGACTTTTAATGGCAACAGTAAGAATGCCTGCGTGGTCGATATAAAAACGCTGGCGGAAGAAAAGTGCATCGACCTGGGCGGAGGTCCCGAATTTGCCGTGTCGAACGGGAAGGGGCTGATCTATAATAATATTGAGGATCTGAATAGCCTGAAGGTGATCGACACGAAGACCTTCACTGTGAAAGCGACCTATCCGCTGGCTCCCTGTGGCGGCCCCACGGGACTGGCTCTCGATGCAGGTAACGGGCGACTGTTCACCGTATGCAGGGAGAACAAGGGAATGAGCGTGGTAGATATTGCTACGGGAAAAGTGATCACTACCGTGCCGATCGGGGCTGGCGTCGACGCCGTCGTCTATGATGCGGCTGATAAATTAATTTTCGTCTCCAATGGAGATGGGACCGCTACCATTATCAAACAGCAATCCGCCGATCAGTACTCCGTTGTTCAGACCCTGAGTACCCAGCCCAGGGCCAAGACGATGGCTTTCGACAAGACCTCCAAAAAGATCTATTTCAGTGCGCCTCAATTTGAAACAGGCACCCGGAAGATACTGCCCGGTACTTTTGCGGTATATGTTTATAAGCCCTGATAAGATCCCTGTAGAACAGGTACATGCCGTATATACATTAAAGAGGGTGTCTCCTGTTTTTTTACAAACATGGGAGACACCCTCCTATTGAAAGCCCGGGATAAAAAGGTGGATCTCTACCTTCCCTGGATGCCATCACCGGCCAGGGTGCTGACCACACCTGCACGAGTGATCTTGCGGACCATGTTGTTATACATATCCCCAACATATACATTTCCGTTGCCATCCACGCAAACGCCAATAGGCAGAGAGAACTCAGCAGAGGCGGCAGGTCCATCCTTCCAGCCCTGAGTGCCATCACCCGCATAGGTGGTTACTACAGCAGCGGGGGTGATCTTACGGATCATGTTGTTGCCATAATCGGCAATATAAAGGTTCCTGGTATGATCGACCGTAATGCCATAAGGTAAGCTGAACTCGGCGGTCGTGCCCGTTCCGTTGAGAAATCCCCGGGTACCGTTGCCGGCGAAGGTGCTGACCACCCCAGCCGGGGTGATCTTGCGGATCCGGTGGTTCCAGGTATCCGCTACCCATACATTTCCACTATTATCAACGGTCAATGCGCTTGGCTGATTAAATTCGGCGGCCGTGCCGGGGCCATCGATATACCCGGCCGTGCCATTGCCCGCGAAGGTGGTCGTCACGGCAAACGGATCGATCTTGCGGATGACGTTGTTCCAGGTATCCGCTACATATAGATTCCCGGAAGCATCCGCTGCTATCCCAAAAGGGCCGTTGAACTGTACAACCCAAGCGACCCCGTCTACTAATCCCGGGGTGCCGAGGGTGCCGATGCTACTGACGACCCCACCCGGGACGATCCCATCCGGGATGACCTGGCGGATGTTATTATTAGCGCCATCTGCGACATATATATATCCCGAAGGAGCTATCGCGACACCTGAAGGATAGCCAAAGAGTGCGTTGGCGGCAGAGCCATCTCCATGTCCAAGGAGACCCAGGTCGCTCCCAGCCACCGTGGTGGCTATTCCTGCGGGAGTGATCATACGGATCCGGTGATTGCCAAAATCCGCTACGATCACATTCCCGGAAGGATCGATGGCCAAGCCCATGGGGCTAGCCAGCTGTGTTGCAAAGCTTCGTCCGTCCGCAAACCCGGCATCGCCGGTACCGGCAAGCGTAATCACATTTCCTACGGGACTGATCTTACGGATCCGGTGGTTACTAAAATCCGCCAGATATAGATTTCCAAAAGCGTCTACCGAAAGCCCCTGCGGTTGATTAAATACAGCCACATCGGGCGGTCCGTCGGCAAACCCTGCTGGTGTAAACCCGTCCCCGCTGCCTGTCAGGGTAGTGACGATCCCATCCGTACTAAGCTTACGGATGCGGTTATTAAGAGGGTCCGAGATATATAAATTCCCGGCGGCATCGACGGTGATACCCGTAGGGCTATGAAATTTGGCCGATGCGGCAGGTCCATCCACGATCCCGGCATCGGGTGTGCCGGCAATGGTGCTGACCGCTCCATTCCTGCTGATCTTACGGATCCGGTTGGTAATTCTATCCGTCAGGTAGATATTTCCGGGGCCATCCACCGCGAGATAATCGGGATAACTGAATTCCGCCGTGGCGGCAGGTCCGTCGACATATCCGAAATTGCCATCGCCGGCGACGGTACTGACCACTCCAGCCGGGGTGATCTTTCGGAAGAGGTTATTATAGGTATCGGCGACATAGACATTCCTGTTCCCGTCCAGGGCTACTCCGGAGGGGCTGTTGAACCGGGCAACCGCACCCGCTCCATTCGTATTCCCCACAATGCCGGTGCCGGCCAGGGTACTGACCACTCCTGCCGGTGTGATCACCCGGATCCGGTGATTCTTGGAATCCGCTACATATACATTTTTGGCACGGTCTACGGCAACTCCTATGGGATAGTTAAACTGCGCACTGGCGCCCGGACCATCCTGGAAACCCGCCGTACCCGTACCGGCGAGGGTAGTGACGTTGCCCGCCGGCGTGATCATGCGTATCCGGTGGTTAAAATAATCCGCGACATATACATTCCCGGAGATATCCACCGCAGTAGCCGTAGGGCTGTTGAATTTGGCCAAAATAACGGAGACTGCACTCAATGTCATATTGGAAGACGTCACTGCGGCTTTTGCCGCGACTGGCCCGGGCTTGGGCTTTGGGGCAAGGTCCATTTTACTACAGGACCCCACCAATAAGGTGACAGCCATTAACAGAGAGGCAAAAGTTAAAATTCTACGCATGATAAAAATATTTATGTATTAGGTTCCGGTAAATGTAGGTTGGATGAAACCCCAGGCGAACGGCGTTTAACCAACGGGGGTATTTTATCGATCTTCGGTGAACCAATTATCCGGACCCTCCCCCAAAATGGGTGACGATGGGATACCCCGTCTCGAACAGGGGATACCTGTTCCCGGATTGCTGAAGGAGAGAAACAGGGAGGATGCAAAATTTCAATCTTTTGAGAATTATGAGGTGAAATAGTTGATTTTATCGAATAAAATGCCTATCTTTGAAAAGTATATATACTTTTCAGCTACCGAACAATATTTCCCGCTTATATAGTCAATTCTTTGGCATTAAAGTAATTTGGAGATGTCGTCAAAAAACATTAACTTTATTATATAAAGTATATATACTTTATAATTTTGGCAAGAATTTCAAAAATAACACTCGCTCAAAAAGATTTTTCTGAGTACATCAGCACCAACGGAAAATCGGTGTATTCCCAGAAAGAACTACATAATCTTATCGAGACCAAGAGGGGGGAGTGGAATTTACCTGGTACTACCAGTGCAAGTAGAGTCACACAAAAATGGGTAGCTAATAAATTCACCCGCAGTCATACTTTTAAATTAAGCGACGAAACAGAACACCTGTTTTTCCTCTTTGGGAATCCATCCATTTATGAAATCGCTGTAGCATTAAGACTAAAATCATATATTTCTCATTACCCGGCGGTGCTCCTGCATGAATTAACGACCCAGGTACCTAAAACTATTTATACCACCAGGGAACTGAGTGCCAAACAAAACAGAGGCCCCTTTTTAGATCAGGCAGCAATTGATAAGGCATTTTCCTTACCACAAAGACGTTCAAATTTATCGACGGTATACGAGGATTATACTATCGTATTATTGAATGGCATGCACAGTAATCGTAGTGGGGTGTTATTAAGCACCCGATACAAAAATACTTTTTCATACACAAGCCTTGAAAGGACCTTGATTGACATAGCGGTACGACCCAATTATGCAGGCGGAGCATTTGCCGTATTAGACGTTTACCGACGGGCAGTTGAACGGAATACTATCTCTTCCAATAAACTGATCGTTACCCTTAACAACATTCCATTTATTTATCCCTATCATCAGGCTATTGGTTTTTACCTGGAAAGAGCCGGGTACAATGGAAGGCTATTGGAGATATTCATGGAAACACCGATGCAATACCAATTTTATCTGGATTATGAAATGAAAGAAAAGGTCTATGATGAAAAATGGAAAATTTGGTATCCTAAAGGGATGTAAGTGGTTTGACTTTTTCTGCTACGAAGGAAAGATAATAATCGAAATCCCTTACCTCTGCCCGTTCTGCCGCGGGTAAGGTGTCTAACACATTTTGCCAGTCCTGGCGGTGAATCGCCACATTCTCCGGAATATCCTTTATGAATGAAAGGGGTACTTTCTTGGCTTCGAATATGAAGCCTATCAATTCTCTACTGGCCGGCGAGTTGACCTCAATTTGGTGTTGCTGACAGATAAGATGTATGTCATAAAAGTCGCGGGCCCTTGGCCTTGGGCTATGAGAAGGAATAATTTCCGCATATGCCGGTAGTTGTTGGCAAATGGCTCTTATTTTTTCAAACACGATCATTTGGGGAGAGTACATATAAATAGAATGCCCATCAACTTTCATTTCAATCTTATCTCCAACATATTCATATTTACTTATTTCAATCTCTACCCTGGAGGATTGATTTGGCCGGATAGAAATTGCCCCCCTCCTTATTTTCTCTAAATTCCCTTCAAGCCTATTATATTCTGCCGAAGTGATTAATTTGAATTCTATATAATAGCCTCCCCAAAAATCCTTTAATTCATCCCGGATAGTTTTAGGTTTCTGGCTAAACTTATAATCGAAAACTAAAAGGTCTTTTTCCGCAAATGCCTCTTCAATCGTCCTTTCAATGCGGGACATTATTTCGTCCAGATCCTCATCAAAATCATCCTGGATACTGAAGTCAAGATCGTAAGAGGCGCGTGAAAGCTTTCCGGCAGTTGGTGGCTGGAGGAGATCAATGGCATTGCCACCTTTCAAAACGAGGGTTTGCATAAGGAAGTCATCAGTAGCCAATGCAATAATTGTCCACCGTTTAATTAACTCAATATTGATAGCCTCAGCCATAAAACACTGGATTTCATTCGGAATATCCGGGCAAGCATCCCGGCCTCGATTTGCTTGCCATTTTTCATTGATTATCAATCATTTGTGATTATTAAAATACGACATACTCCAGTTATTTCATAACTTTCGACAGGCAGGTGTTTTATCGCATCTCAGCATGATCCATGATCAATTTTTGACGACAAGCTTTTGATAAACAAAGATAGTTCAAATAGTTTTTTATCTTTAAGCCTATCAATGAACCAAAATCCTGAACAACTTGCCAGGGACCATATTGACAGCCAGTTATTGGCCTGCGGATGGGTCATTCAGGGTAAGAGGCAGATCAATCTGGCCGCGGGCTTGGGAGTGGCTGTGCGGGAATATCAGACGGACGTGGGCCCAGCGGATTATGTCCTCTTTATCGATAAAAAGCCGGTAGGCATCATCGAAGCGAAGCGGGAAGAGGAAGGCCATCGCCTGACTGCCCACGAAGAACAATCAGCCGAGTATGCAGCTGCCAAGTTGAAGTTCTGCAACAACGAATCGCTTCCCTTTGTATATGAGAGTACCGGTGAAGTGACCCGGTTTACTGACTACCGGGATCCCAAACCACGTTCCAGACTCTTGTTTACGTTTCATCGGCCGGAGACCTTCCAGGAATGGCTACGCCAACCGGCGTCCCTGAGAGCGCGCCTACGGGAAATTCCTGCCTTGCCGACAGAGGGTCTGCGGGATTGTCAGATCAATGCCATTCACAATCTGGAAAAGTCTTTTAGGGATAATCACCCCTTGGCGCTGATACAAATGGCGACGGGATCCGGGAAAACCTTTACCGCGATCACAGTCATTTACCGGCTTTTAAAATATGCGAAAGCCAAACGCATCCTTTTTTTGGTGGATACTAAGAACCTGGGCGAGCAGGCCGAACAGGAGTTCATGGCGTACTTGCCCAATGATGACAACCGGAAATTCACCGAACTCTATGGAGTGACGCGGCTCAAAAACAGTTTTATACCCGGCGATAACCAGGTCTATATATCCACCATCCAACGAATGTATTCCATTTTGCAGGGAAAGGAATTGGAAGAAACTGCGGAAGAGGTTAATCCCAACGAAACCCGCTTTGAATCCAAAGTACCCCTGCCCGTGGGCTATACTGAAAAAGTGCCGCCGGAGTTCTTTGATTTCATAGTGATCGATGAGTGTCATAGGAGTATCTATAACCTCTGGAAACAAGTCCTGGATTATTTTGATGCCTTCCAGATAGGCCTGACCGCGACTCCTGACAACCGAACTTTTGGGTATTTTAACCAGAACCTGGTTTCTGATTACGGCTATGAGAAGGCGGTGATCGATGGGGTGCTGGTACCCTATAATGTCTTCACCATCGAAACCAGGATCACCCGGCAGGGAAGTCGGATCGCCATGGGAGAGAAGGTAGACAAGCGGGAGCGTCTGACCCGCCGGAAATTCTGGGAAGCAGTCGATGAAGACATGGAATACAGCGGCAAACAACTGGACAAGGATATCGTCAATCCCAGCCAGATCCGGTCGATTGTCCGCGCAATAAAGGAAAATATGCCGGCCATGTTTCCCGATCGGTTGGCGCCGGACGGAGTATTCGAGGTGCCTAAAACCCTTATCTTCGCCAAGACCGATTCCCATGCCGAGGATATTATTGAGATTGTGCGGGAAGAATTTGGGGAGGAAAATAAATTCTGTAAAAAGATTACCTATAAGAGCGTGGATGACCCGAAGACGGTGTTGAGCCAGTTTCGCAACGATTATTATCCCCGCATAACGGTGACGGTCGACATGATTGCGACGGGCACCGATATTCGTCCCCTGGAAGTCCTGGTGTTTATGCGAGATGTCAAAAGCCGCAGCTACTATGAGCAAATGAAAGGCAGGGGTACGCGCACCTGCTCACTGGAACAATTAAAAGCCACGGGCACTCCTTCGGCCAAATTCACCAAGGACCATTTTGTTATTATTGATGCGGTGGGCGTGGAAAGCTCCCAGAAAACAGACAGCCGGCCGCTGGAAAAAGCACCGGGACTGTCCCTGAAGGACCTTTTGCAAAACGTGGCGATGGGCAATACCCAGGAGGATATTTTGAGTTCCCTGGCGAACCGCCTGATCCGCCTTGACAAGCAGATCAACGAAAGAGAAAAAGCTAATTTCGTAACGCAGGCGGGAGGCCTTACCATCAACCAGGTAGTCCGGCAGCTACTGAATGCTTATGATCCCGATACCCTGGAGAATATCAGCGGGAGCTGCCAGAGGAACATGTTAGGCGAGGCCCCGATAGAGATAGAGGCAGCCATCCTGACAAAAAAGCAGGAGATTGTGGACGCAGCTGTCGCCGTATTCAACAACCCCGAACTACGGAATTATATCGTGGACGTGCGTAAGAGATACGACCAGATCATCGATTCTGTCAACCTGGATGAGATTACGAATATTGGCTGGGTAAAAGATCAGGAGGCAGCCGCAGCCAATATCATACATGATTTCACCGCCTGGATCGAAGCGCATAAGGAGGAGATCACCGCCCTGCAAATATTTTATGGACAGCCCTATCGCAGAAGGGAGTTGACCTATACGATGATCAGGGACCTCTGCGAGCGAATAAAAACGGAAAACCCACTTTTGGCGCCCAGCCAGATCTGGCGCGCCTATGAGCAATTGAAGCAGGCTAAGGGGTCGCCCAAAAATGAGCTAATCGCCCTTGTCTCTTTAATTCGCCGGGTTAGCGGGATAGACAAAGAGCTGACCGGTTATGATAAAACGGTGGATAAGAATTTTCAGGATTGGGTGTTTAAGAAACAAGCCGGCGCAGGCACCAAGTTCACGGACGAACAAATGAACTGGCTTCGGATGATCAAGGATTATGTGGCCAGCTCGTTTCATGTTGAAAAAGAAGACTTTGAATTGGATCCATTCAATAAGAAAGGGGGCTTGGGGAAAATGTGGCAGTTGTTTGGGGAAAAGACGGAGGAGATTATTGATGAGTTGAATGAGGTGTTGGCGGCATAACTGTAGTAAAGCTGGCTTTCAAATTTTTGGTTATTCTAAAATTTTTAAAACGGGCATTAAAAAATAGATCTGATGGCAGTATTGGAGAAGAGTCATGGGATGAGTATTAATAAATTGTCAAAAGGCTGGAAATGGGCGAAATTGGGAAACGTTTCAGAAATCAACCCGAAAATTCCAAATAGAGAACAGATTTCTGACAATTTAGAGGTTCAATTTTTGCCAATGAAATTGGTAGAAGAATTAAATGGTAAAATTCATCTGACAGAGGTTAAAAAGTATGGAGATGTAAAGAAGGGATATACCCCGTTTATAAATGGCGATGTGATTTTTGCCAAAGTGACACCCTGCATGGAAAACGGAAAGATTGCGGTTGTCACTAAACTAAAAAATAATATCGGATTTGGTTCTTCTGAATTTCATGTAATCAGAGGTGGGAATGAAATAATAAGCAATTATATTCTTTATTACGTAATTCAAGACATGTTTAGAAATGAAGCAGCAAATGCCATGACTGGCGCAGTTGGATTACGACGGGTACCCAAAGCATTTATTGAAAATTATAGTATTCCTCTTCCCCCTAAAGCTATCCAACAAGCCATTGTTTCCAAAATTGAAGAACTTTTTAGCGAGCTAGACAAAGGCATCGAAAACCTCCGCATCGCCCAACAACAACTCAAAACCTACCGCCAGTCTGTGTTGAAATGGGCGTTTGAGGGAAGGTTGACGAATGGGAATGTGAAAGATGGGGAATTACCTAAAGGATGGAAGTGGGTGAAGTTGAGCGAAGTAATTGAAAAGCCAAAGTATGGTACATCCCAAAAGTGCCAATACGAAATAAAAGGAATAGGTGTTTTACGAATACCAAATATTGCAAAGGGAATTATTGATAGTTCTGACTTGAAATTTGCAATTTTCGATAAAGACGAAATTGATGCATATAGGTTAAAAGAGGACGATATTTTAATTATCCGGTCTAATGGAAGTGTAGATCTGGTAGGTAAGTGTGCTTTGATAACAAAAAAAGATGAATGCTTTTTATATGCAGGTTATCTTATTCGCTTGAGACCAATAAAAAGACTAGTTCTATCTAAATATCTGCTAAATATCTTTTCTTCCATTAGTATAAGAATTCAAATCGAAGGGAAAGCAAAATCATCGAGCGGAGTAAATAATATTAACTCTGAAGAAATAGGAGGGCTTTTAATATCCCTTCCACCCATTGAAGAACAAGATATGATTGTCGAAGCCATCGAAAGCATATTAAAAAAGGCCTTTGAAGGTAAGCTGGTTTAATTAGAAAGATCATCACAAAATATGAGTAACAACAATTCAAACAACACATCCAGCATAGTAGGTAAAGTTTGGGCGTTCTGTAATACCCTTCGAGATGACGGTGTGGGCTATGGCGACTACTTAGAACAACTTACTTACCTGTTGTTTTTAAAAATGGCTGATGAATATAGTAAGCCACCCTATAGCCGGAAGATGCCTATTCCTACCAAATACAATTGGGGAACATTGACTAATAAATCCGGAGGAGAATTGGAATTGCATTACAATACACTACTCCGGGAGTTGGGAACCGAAAAAGGCATGCTGGGACAGATCTTTACCAAGAGCCAGAATAAGATCCAGGATCCCGCCAAGCTTTACAAACTCATAGCACTAATCGATGCAGAGAAATGGGTCATCATGGGTGTGAAAGACAAGGGCGATATTTATGAAGGCTTGTTGGAAAAAAATGCAGAGGACACTAAAAGCGGAGCCGGTCAATACTTTACCCCGAGAGCGCTAATCAAAGCCATGGTAACCTGCTTGCGGCCAGAGCCCAATAAAACCATCGCAGACCCCGCTTGCGGTACCGGGGGCTTCTTTCTAGCAGCTTATGACTGGATAACTGAGAACTATGAGTTAGACAGGGGGCATAAGCAATTTTTAAAATTCAAGACCTTTTATGGAAATGAGATTGTGGCCAGCACAAGGCGTCTTGCGCTGATGAATTTATTCCTCCACAATATCGGGGATATCGATAGCGATACGATTATTTCACCCAACGATTCCCTGATCGCCGACGCCGGCGTCCGCTATGATTATGTGCTGGCAAATCCACCCTTTGGCAAGAAAAGCAGCATGACCTTTACGAATGAGGAAGGGGAGCAGGAAAAGGAGGATTTGACCTACAACCGGCAGGACTTTTGGGTAACCACCAGCAACAAGCAACTGAATTTTGTCCAACATATTAAGTCTTTATTGAAAACGACGGGCCTGGCAGCCGTCGTATTGCCAGATAATGTGCTCTTTGAGGGGGGCGCAGGTGAGACGGTGCGTAAAAAGCTCCTAGAAACCACCGACCTCCATACGATCCTCCGACTGCCAACGGGCATCTTTTATGCCAACGGCGTAAAGGCCAATGTGCTGTTCTTTGACGGAAAACCTTCGAGCAAAACTCCCTGGACCAAGGAAGTATGGATCTATGATTACCGAACCAATATCCACCATACCTTAAAGAAAAATCCTCTTAAGCCGGAAGACTTGGAAGACTTTATTACCTGCTATAATCCCAAAAATCGCCATAAGAGAAAAGAATTGTTCAGCGAAGCCAACCCGGAAGGCAGATGGAGAAAATTCACCTATCAAGAAATTATCAACCGGGATAAGACCTCTTTGGATATCACGTGGTTAAAGGACAAGAGCTTGGCGGACCTGGGTGACTTGCCCGATCCGGATGTGCTGGCAGGGGAGATTGTGGAGAATCTGGAAGCCGGACTGGAAAATTTCAGGGCTATTATCAATGCATTGAATGGGAAGGTAAAAGCATCCCGGATTTAGTATCTTAGTGTCATGCAGGAACCTATGCAGGAACAGGAACTTTCTATAAGGGGCGCCCAGCAGCTGGTCGACGAATGGATCCGGACCACGGGGGTACGCTATTTTAGCGAGCTGACCAATATGGCTATCCTCACGGAAGAAGTGGGGGAAGTAGCCCGGCTGATGAGCCGATTGTACGGGGACCAATCTTTTAAGGAATCCGATAAAGGGAAGGAACTGTCCGATGAACTCGCGGATGTGCTCTGGGTGGTCATTTGTATCGCCAACCAGACCGGTATCGATCTTACGGCCGCGCTGGAAAAAAATCTCGAAAAAAAGCAGTTACGTGATGCAGATAGACATAAGAATAATGAGAAATTGAAATGATCAGCCGGGAACTTTAATTAAATTTACCTGGCAAGATCTCTATTATCATTTTTCTTAATAAGAAACGGACTGCACATGAAGAAAACCTTTTTGGGGAGCTGCCTCCTGCTGGCGTTCCTCTCTTCCTATTCACAGAAGAAGCCCCTTGATCATTCCGTCTATGACAGTTGGGAGAGCCTCGGAGAAAAGAAGATCAGTAATGATGGCCGATACATCGTCTATACCATCAATGTGCAGGAAGGGGACGGCCGTCTCCTGGTGGTAAACCCCGCCAGCGGCTATAAAAAAGAGATCCCCCGGGGTACTAATGCTATGATCACGGAGGACAGCCGTTGGATGATCTGCAAGATCCGGCCTGTTTTTAAAGACACCCGTGAGGCGAAGATCCGCAAAAAGACGCCCGAGCAGATGCCCAAGGATTCGCTGCTGATCCTGGAATTAGGGAAGGATAGCCTGATCAGGATCCCGTCCGTCAAATCCTATAAATTGCCGGAGAAAGCATCCGGTTGGATTGCCTGGCTCGCGGAAAAGGGTGGGCCTCCGGTACCGGGGAGCAAATCTTCTCCTGACTCTCTTACCCAGATCAATAATCTTTCCCGTCTCGCCGATAGCCTGCTGCGTGTATCGGACAGCTTGCGTAATAAGGCGGCAGAGGCAAGGACAAAGGGCCTGTTGGTCCTGCAGCCTGTGAAAAGACCGGCCGGCCGCAATGGTAGTAAGGGCGCCGATGATGCCTTCGAGGAAGGGACGCTGCTGACCCTGCGCAACCTGTTCACGGGGGAAGAGATCAAATACGGCTTCGTCGGGGATTATACCTTTTCAAAAAAAGGGACTGCGCTGGTGATCCGGACCACCCGGAAAAAAGAAGACACCCTAAGCAAGGCCCTGGTACTATGGCAGCGGCTTCCGGGAAACAAACCGGGGGAGAGGATGCTTCCGCGGGCGGGGATCGATACCGTCATGAGAGGATTGAACGATGCGCGCAATTTCGCCTTCGATGAAGAAGCCACCCGGCTTGCCTTTGTAGCGGAAAGGGACAGCGCACCGAAGGCCTTGCAGAAATTTTACAAGCTCTGGACCTATACCCCGGGCATGGATAGTGCCGCATTGATAGGCGACCTGCATACGAAGGGAGTCACTAAGGGCCGAACGATCAGCGAAAATTATGCGCTGCATTTCAGTAAGAGCGGCGCCCGTCTCTTACTGGGGCTGGCCCCGATACGACCGGTGAAAGACACGCTGGTGCCGGATTTTGAAAAAGCCGGTCTGGATATCTGGAATTATAAGGACGATGAATTACAGCCCAAGCAATTAAAGGACCTGGACAAAGACCTCAAGAAAAGTTTTCTGGCCATCTGGAAGGTCGGTGGAAATAGCATCCTGCCTCTCGGCGATGAAAAATTCCCGGAGATCGCGATCACGAAGGAAGGGGATGGCGCCGTCTTTTACACGACCACCGATTCCGGCAAGCGGGTTGCCCGGCAATGGCAGGGGTTCAGCCTGCAGGATGTGTATGCGGTCAATCCGAACACCGGTGAGAAAAAGTTGATCGTAAAAGATATGAGGGGGGAGTTGTATCCTTCCTATACCGGCAAATACCTGTTGCTGTACGATGTCCGGCAGAAGGGGTATTCGGTATACAACGGCGTTACGGGTGTTTTGGGCAGGGCGGCGACGGATATCAGGGCGCCGCTGTATGACGAGGAGAACGACGTGCCGGATGAACCGGACCCTTATGGCATTGCCGGCTGGGAAAAGGACGATCAGCATGTCTATCTATACGACCGGTGGAATACCTGGCGCGTAGACCCTGTGGGCAAGGAAGCATCCAGGATCGTCAACCTGCCGATCGCGCGCAGCAGCAGGATCTCCTTCCGGTATATCCGCACAGACCCCGAAGAAAAATATATCGACCCTGCGAAGAATGCTTATTTCCGGCTCTACTATGAAAATACCAAGCAGAGCGCTTATATGCGGACGCCGCTGTCCTGGCCTGAGAGCAGTACGAATGGTGAGATGCTCACCGGGATCGGTCCCTTCACATACAATGGATTCCTTAAGGCGGACAGTGCAGATGTGTATGTCTATACCCGGGAAAATTTTTCCTCTTCTCCGGACTTGTATGTCGCCTCCCCTGCCTTGGATTCGATGCAGAACAAGGGCAAGGCTTCGATAGCAGGCTGGCATGCCGGAGGTCTTGCCGGGATCCAGCTCTCTCATCTCAACCCGCAGCAGTCGAACTATCTCTGGGGGACCGCCGAACTTTTTAAATGGAAGGCGTATACGGGTAAAGAGGCGGAAGGTATTCTCTATAAGCCGGAGGGTTTTGATCCGGCCCGGAAATACCCTATGATCATTTACTATTACGAACGCAACAACAATACCCTCTATAATTACCAGCCGCCGTCGCCAACTCCTTCGCGACTAAACATTCCCTTTTTTGTAAGCCGGGGGTATATCGTGTTCGTGCCCGATATCTGGTATACGAAGGGGCATCCGGGGAAGAATGCCTACGATCATGTAGTCAGCGGGGCCAGGGCCCTGGTGCGGGCGGGGTTTGTAGACAGTATGAAGATGGGCTTGCAGGGGCAGAGCTGGGGAGGCTATCAGACGGCGTATATCATTACCCGGACGAATTTGTTTGCGGCGGCCTGGGCCGGCGCTCCCGTAGTGAATATGTTCAGCGCCTATGGCGGCATCCGCTGGGAGAGCGGGGTCAACCGGCAATTCCAATATGAAAGGTCCCAGAGCCGTATCGGCTCCACGATCTGGGAGCGTCCCGATCTGTATGTCGAGAATTCCCCCCTCTTCCAATTACCCAAGGTGAAAACGCCCCTGGTGATCATGAGCAATGACGCAGATGGGGCCGTCCCCTGGTACCAGGGTATCGAGTTCTTTACGGCGATGCGCCGTCTGAACAAGCCCGTCTGGTTGCTCGAATATAATGGCGAGGCGCATAATCTTGTAGAGCGGAGAAATCGCAAGGATATCCAGGTGCGGGAGCAACAATTCTTCGACTGGATGCTAAAAGGGGCGCCGGCTCCTAAATGGATCACGGAGGGTGTGCCGGCTACGTTGAAAGGGATTGATTGGGGAATGGGGGAATAGGGCTTTTAGGGTAAATTAGCCGATTTTCTACATAATAGAGCAATAAAACTTATATTTACGATATTTTTTGGCTATTTTTACGTAAAACACGCATAATATGCTAATTTATTTCAAGGCTGCCAATTATAAGTCTATCAAAGACCCCATTGTCTTGAATTTTAATGCCGCAGCGATTAGTGAGCATGTTGATTCCAATATAATACAGAATGAAAACCTACCCCTTCTAAAATCTATCCTTCTATACGGACACAATGCGAGCGGCAAATCAAAGATTCTTGATGCTTTTGTATTCTTCAGGTACTTCATTATTAACTCAGCAATTGAAAATCAAAGGAATGAGGTAATAGACGTCGAAGCCTTTAAATTGAGCACTGCGACAGTAGATAAGCCGAGTTTCTTTGAAGCATCATTTGTCTTAGGAAACTTGAAATATCGGTACGGCTTCGAAGCAGATACGGATAAAATACATAAAGAATGGCTGTTGGAAACCAAGGTAACCAAAGAATATCCTGTTTTTTTGAGAATCGATAATGAATTCGAGATTGATAAAAAGAGATTTCCAAATGCAGACGGTCTGGAAAAAAGGACCCGAAAGAATGCTCTCTTTCTTTCCGTTGCATCCCAATGGAATGTTGAAAAGGCTGAGAAAATCAACGAATGGTATGCAAGTATTTTCACGATCGATGGCCTCATGGATGAGGTATATAAAAACCTAACCATCGACTTATTAAAAGATGGAGGACAAGGTGACGTGATCAATCAATTCATTCAAAAGGCAGACTTGGGTATCAATTCTATTGAAGCAATGTATGCATCACCTGCTGTACAAAATACGAGAAAAGATATACCTGATAAATTTAAGAATTCATTAACCGAAAAATGGAAGGGCAAGGAAGAAAAGGAGGTTTTAACTTTTCATAATAAATTTGATGAAAAAGGAGATATAGTGGATTCTGTGGCTTTTTTCCTGGATGACCAGGAATCCGATGGAACCAGAAAGTACTTTAACCTGATCGGCGTTTTTATCACCGCTATTTTGGAAAACAGGTTGGTGGTAATTGACGAATTTGACGCCAGGTTTCATACGCTGTTGACCAAGTCGATTTTGAAATTGTTTAACTCCCCGCAGACCACGTCAAACTCCCAACTATTAGTGGCGAGTCATGATACAGCACTACTTGACAGGGATTTACTGAGAAGAGACCAAATCTATTTCGTTGAGAAAAACAAGTATGGCGCTTCCGAGGTTACTTCCCTGGTTGAATATAAGCCTAGAAAAGAAGCCCCTTACGATAAAAACTACCTGGAAGGAAAGTATGGGGCAATTCCATTCATTGATGGGCTTGAATCGTTAATCACTCATGGCTAAAGCTAAAAAAGAGTCTTTCAAAGATATGTTGGCTGAATTGCAAAGCAAATCAGTCAATACCCCCAGGCCTGTCGCAACCATAGAAGAAAGAAAATATTTCTTAATCGTTTGTGAGGGGGCGCGAACAGAACCAATTTACTTTGACTATTGGAAAAGATTCCTTCCCAACCATCTAATTGAGACAATTCAAATTATCGGTCAAGGCGATAATACTATCAATATAGTAAAAAAAGCAATAGAAGAAAGGAATGCCAGGGCCTCTAACCCCGTAAACCCGCCTTTCGATGAGGTCTGGGCTATATAACGATAAAGATGATTTTCCAAATAAAAGATTTGATAATGCAGCCGCTCAAGCGATAACAAAAATGGAATAAATAATGGTTCTTCAAACCAGGCGTTTGAATTGTGGTACGTATTGCATTTCCAATTTCTTCATACAGCCGTTGACCGCAAGGCTTATTTTTCTATATTGACTAAAATTTTAGGATTCAAATATGGCAAAAATGACATAAAAGTAGTGCAGGCCTTATTTGAAAAAGGCAATGTTCAGCAGGCTATTAAATGGGCGCAGAAATTGGGAAAAATGTAGATTCTGGACCATGTTGACCCACCTCTCTGTTTTATGTTGACCCACCATTCTGGCATGTTGACCCACCCCCTGTAAAGGAATTTTAGGCTATAGGGCTTGTCGTTATT
>Ga0307516_10000623_pt1 | contig 47736 bp, 39 predicted proteins | sample 19_EM_MG_FD_203310 | JGI IMG/M metagenome (GOLD analysis project Ga0307516, IMG submission 203310) | Populus trichocarpa ectomycorrhiza microbial communities from riparian zone in the Pacific Northwest, United States - 19_EM | ecosystem: Host-associated > Plants > Roots > Unclassified | place... | reverse complement strand
GGTCTCGACCTCGTCGATGACGGCCCGGTCCGGGGCGGGGGCGCGCAGCCGGAGCGGGCGCAACGACTGCTGCACCGCCAACGGGTCGGCCAGCGCGGGCATCGGCGGCGTCGCCAGCATCGCCAGGCCGCGCGAGGTGTCCACGGTCCGGGAACCGTCGAAGTGCACCGGGCCGGCCGCTCCGGCGCGCGGCGCCTGGTGACCCGGCCCGCCCGTGTTCCGCGGCACGCTCGCCTGCCGGTCCCTGCCGAAGACGAACTGGTCGCGCGGCAGGCGGGGCGCGCGGCCTGGGGGCCGGCCGTCGGCACCGCTAGCGGTCGGCGGCGCGGACTGCTCACCGCTGCGCTCCAGCAACCAGATGAGGTCGGCGACGGCGATCGCGTCGATCTCGCCGTCGAGCTTCAGGAAGCCGGCACACAGGCGCCTGAGGTGCTCGTCGCTCATGTGCTGTTCAACGAGCGCAACAGCAGTCCCAGCAGCCGGTTGCGGGTGTCATGGTCGGCGTCTTGGGACGAGCTGAGCACGTGGATGGTGTTGAGGAGCTGATCCGTGGCGAGATCCCCGTCGGCCCGCTCGGCGAGGAACCGCTCGATGGTGTCCAGGCTGCGCCGGGCCAGGTCCTCGCCCAGATGCGCCGCCACGATCCGGGCCAGCCGCTCCGGGCTCGGCGGGCCCAGCTCCAGCCGTACGCAGCGGCGCAGGAAGGCCGGCGGGAACTGACGTTCGCCGTTGCTGGTCAGCAGGATGAACGGGAAGGAGTGGGACCGCACCCGACCGCCGGTGATCCGGACCTTCGCCGTGCTGTCGCTGACCGCGACGTCGACCGCCGGCTGGGCGGCGGCGATCCGGGCCAGCTCGGGAATGGTGAACTCGGCCTCCTCGAAGAGGGTGAGCAGGTCGTTGGGGAAGTCCAGGTCGCTCTTGTCGATCTCGTCGATCAGCAGGGCGCGGGGCAGGCCGTACGGCAGCAACGCGGTGCCCAGCGGTCCCAGCCGCAGATAGTCGCCGATCGACTGGGCCACGGCCTCCCCCCGCTCCGCCAGCGCCGCGTCCTGCACCCGGCCGAGCGCGTCGTACTCGTACAGGCCGCTGGTCACGGTGGTCCGGCTGACGATGGGCCAGTGCAGGACGGGGCCCATCCGCAGCTCGTGGGCCACCGCGTAGGCGAGGGTGGACTTCCCGGTGCCGGGCTTGCCGGTGACCAGCAGCGGCCGGCGCAGCAGCAGGGCCGCGTTGACGGCGTCGATCTCCAGGTCGTCGGGCCCGTAGTACGCCGAGCCGCGGGAGACCACGCGGTTGCCGCCCGCCGGGGACCCGTCCGGCGTCACCGGCAGGTCGATCTCCGGAACCCCGGCGAACACCCGCCACGGCGGTGGCGGCGGCAGGGTCCGCAGCCCGTCGTGCGGGATACCGGTGCCTTGATAGATGCGCCAGGTCACTGGGCCTTCCCTCCGACAGGGGTGAGCAACGGTTGGTGCAGCGGCGGCCGCCGGGACGGGTCGTCCCACATCAGCGCCAGCCCGTCGCCGAGCGGTTGCTGGTGCGAGCCGCGCAGCGCGAGCAGCAGCCAGGGGATGTCATCGCGGCTGTGGCCGCGCAGGTGCTCGGCGAGGGCAGCGTGGACGTGCTCGACCGGGCACGCGCGCCGGCCGGCGGCGGGCTGCGCCTGCCCGCGGATCCAGAAGAAGGCGGGCGCGCCGGCGACCATGGCGCTGCGCAGCGCCGCCCGGGCGGGTTCGGTTCGCGGTGCCCGGTCGAGCACGACGAGGGCGCCGTGATGGGGGTCGCCCACGAGCAGGTCGCCGAACTCCCGGTGGTCGAGCTCACCGTGGCAGGACCGGCAGACGATGGGTACGTCCCGGCCGCCGGCGAGCAGCTCCGCCATGGCCTGCCAGCTCTTGACCCAGCGGCCGTGCCAGCGAAGGTTGCGCTGCCGGTCCAGCGGCCGCACCACGGTGGGATAGAGCAGGCCGATCTGGTTGCCGGTGACCTCGGCGGGCCATATCTCGACGGCGGTGTCCCAGAGCTCCTCCGGAAGGATGAACTCCACGATCGGTTCCCGGGCCTCGGCCGGGCGCAGCCGCGCCAGTTGTTCCAGGGCGGCCGGCAGCTGGGCGGCCACCACACCGGGAGCCTCCTCGGCGGTGAACGGCGCCGGATCCGTGTCGGCCGCCGGATAGACCTGGATGAAGCCGGCCGCGTCCGTGTACGACCACAGGAACAGGTCGTAGCAGGAACCGCCGGCCTCGGGAGTGGCACGAGGATGGAGCACCACGACCACGGCCGCGGCGTCGGCCGAGGGCGGTTCCTCGTCGGGCGGGCCGGTCCAGGGCTCGGGCCGGTGCCGCCGGAGCCAGGTCCGCAGCGGTCTGATCGCCGGGTGCCCGGAATGCCGCAGGACCACCCGGTCGGCGCAGCGGAACACCGGCGCCTCGGCCGGGCTGCCGCGGTGCATGAAACGATCGGCCCATTCGAACAGATCCCGGTACGACCGCAGCGGCGCACCGGCGACATCACCCGCCAGGGCGCCCATCGCCGCGTACCAGATCCGGCCGATCTCGGTTTCCGACACCGGCGGCAGATCCACCAGGGCCGCGCGTAGTTCCAGCATCGCGCTGACCGACAGCGTTCCCGAGACGGCCTCCGGCGACAGGCTGGCGAGCAGTTGTTCCAGGTCGCGCCGAACCTGTTGGGACAACGCGACGTCGGCGCCGCTCTGAAAGCCCCGGTTGCGGAGCAGCGGGACATGGTTGGCGTCGTTCACCACCCGTTGCCTGGGGGCCCTCTCGCGCCGTTCCCGCAGCCTGCGGCTGACCTCGAGATAGATGATGTCGCTGGTCAGATACTCGGCCGGACCGGTCACGCCGGACCGCAGGGTCTCGATGAGCGCACCGGTGAAGGCGGTGAAGCCGGCACCCCGGTGCGCTTTCGACGGCTGCGTGGCCCCGCTCGACATGATCATGTGGGTGCCCTTGGCCGCCTGGCGCATCGCTTTGCCCATCGAGTCCGCGATATGCACCTGCATCGCCCGGGCGCTGTAACAGCAATCCAGAATGATCAGCTTGACGCGCGCCGGGCTGTCCGAGATCGGCAGCGCGAGGTCGGCGAAGGACAGGCTGCTCATCCGCTTCGCCCGATCGGTGCCGGCCAGCGCCAGCCGCAAGTGCTGATCGTCGTCGACCAGCCCGTGCCCCGCGAAGTAGACGAACAGCAGGTCACTGGCCTGTTGACAGGCTCGCGTCAGCGGATCGATCACCTCCTCGGCGGTCCGGGGGTCGGCGATCCGGACGGCGTCGCCCGCCGCCAGCCCGGCCAGCCGCGGGTCGACGAGCACATCCCACAAGCCGTTGATGTTGTTCAGCGCGGGAATGCCCCGAAGATGGTCGTAGGTGCCCGATCCGATCAGGACGGCCCGCGAGGCGGAATAGTCGGGCAGATCGGTCGTCACGCCATGTCGCGCAATTCTTGATGGATCTTCAGGGCGATCTTGTCGGCGTCGTCCAGATGCGCCGTGTCGATCTCCACCGCATTCTCACCGCGGCGGATCCGGATCCGGGTACGCCGGTTCGCCGCGCGCGCCGACAGCCATCCACCGACAGCACCGGCAACGGCCACAAGCACTTCCCGGGAGACGACCGCGGTTTCGATGGCGGCGAGAATGCCGCCGCCCGCCATGTCACCCTCCTCGGGAGGATCGGCCACCTCGACGAGCCGGCCGCTATCGACCTCTTCGTCCGCGCGCAGCCACGCCAGCAGATCGTGAATACCGGTTCCGGATTCATCATCGAGGACCTCGAGATGAAGGATCATGCACCCTCCCGCGGTGTGAACACGCCAACCTAGTGGGTGCGGCCGAATTTGTTAATCAACTCAGCGGGGATTGCCCGGCGGAATCATTGATGCAAGCGGGCCCCCTGGGCACCGCCGGGCCGGCGTGGCAGGATTCGGCGGGTGACCAGCAGATCCACCGAGGCGGAGCGCTTGCGGGAGCTCGCGCGCCTGCGCCGCGTCCGCGACCGCATCGACCGGGAGTATGCCCAGCCCCTGGACGTCGAGGCCCTGGCCCGCGGCGCGCACATGTCGGCCGGCCACCTCAGCCGCGAGTTCCGCCTCGCGTACGGCGAATCGCCGTACGGCTACCTGATGACGCGCCGCATCGAGCGCGCGATGGCGCTGTTGCGCCGCGGCGACCTCAGCGTCACCGATGTCTGTTTCACGGTCGGCTGCTCGTCGCTGGGCACCTTCAGCACCCGCTTCACCGAGTTGGTCGGCGTGCCGCCCAGCGTCTACCGGCGCCAGGCGGCGCTCGCGACGGCGGGGATGCCGTCGTGCGTGGCGAAGAAGGTGACCCGACCGATCAGGAATCGAGAAGTCCCGGCGCCGAGCCGCAACTAGCCTGACCGCCATGGACATCACCATTCACTCGAGCTACCTCCCGCACGACGACCCGGAGGCCGCCCTGGCCTTCTACCGCGACGTCCTCGGCTTCGAGGTGCGCGGCGACGTCGGCTACCAGGGGATGCGCTGGATCACCGTCGGCCCCGCCGGCCAGCCACACACCTCCATCGTCCTGCACCCGCCGGCCGTCGACCCCGGCATCACCGACGACGAGCGCCGCACCATCACCGAGATGATGGCCAAGGGCACCTACGCCGGCATCAACCTGGCCACCAAGGACCTCGACGGCACCTTCGAACGGCTCCAGGCAAGCGACGCCGACGTCGTCCAGGAGCCGACCGACCAGCCGTACGGGGTCCGCGACTGCGCCTTCCGCGACCCCGCGGGCAACATGATCCGCATCCAGGAACTGCGCTGACCCACCTGGCAGTCCCGCCGCCCGCGCCGGAAGCCGGGCGGGCGGGATCGGCGCGCTGACGCCCGGTCGCCACCCACGCCGGAGGCCGGCCGGGCGCCCTGCTCAAACGGCACGCCTCGAAACGGCATAGTCGGTCCCATTCAGATCATTCGATCGTCACGCACAGATAACTGTGAACGGTCACACCCGGGAATCCCTGCCTGACCTGCCGCACGCCTTCCCGTTTGGCCGGAAGAGTCGGAAGGAACGGTTGGCGGAACCGGTCACGGACCATTCCCCGAATCCATTCAGGACATGGTGTCATTCGCGCCTGCGACATCGCCTGGACGGGGAGGGTGACCGTGTCATTTCAGCGCCGAACGGCATCGTTCGCGGCGGTCATCCTGGCGGCCACCGCGCTGGCCGTGATCAATTCGGCGGCGCCCGCGGATTCGGCCGTATTGCCCGCCGGGTTTCGGGAACAGATCGTGCTGAGTGGGCTCAATCAGCCGATGAACGTCGAATTCGCCGCCGACGGCCGGGTCTTCGTGGCGGAGAAGGCCGGCCGGATCAAGGTGTTCGACTCGATCGCCGACCCGACACCCACGCTTTTCGCCGATCTGTCGGCGAACGTGCACAATCAGAATGATCGCGGACTGCTCGGGCTCGCGCTGCATCCCGATTTCCCGGCCCAGCCCTATGTCTATGTGCTCTACACCTACGACGCGCCACCGGGTCAGGCCGCGCCGGTGTGGAACGACAACTGCGCCGCCGTCGGCGGCGCGAACGGCGGCCGGTGCGTCGTCACCGGCCGGCTGTCCCGGCTGCTGGCGGCGGGCAACGTCATGAGCGGCACCGAGCAGGTGCTGCTGCACGACTGGTGTCAGCAGTTCCCCTCGCACTCGATCGGTGACCTGCGCTTCGGCGCGGACGGCATGCTCTACGTCAGCGCCGGCGACGGCGCCAGCTACGGTCCCGTCGACTACGGCCAGCTCGGCTCGCCGGCCAACCCGTGCGCCGACCCGCCCGGCGGCACGATGACGCCGCCCACCGCCCAGGGCGGGGCGCTGCGCTCCCAGGACGTCCGCTCCACGGGCGACCCGGCCGGGCTCGACGGCGCGATCCTGCGCCTCAACCCGCTGACCGGCGCGGCCGCGGCCGGCAACCCGGCCACCGCGTCGGCGGACCTGAACACCCGGCGGATCGTCGCGCACGGCCTGCGCAACCCGTACCGGTTCGCGATGCGGCCCGGCACCGGCGAATTGTGGATCGGCGACGTCGGCTGGAACACCTGGGAGGAGGTCAACCGCCTGACCAGCCCGACCGCCGCGGTCACCAACTTCGGCTGGCCGTGCTTCGAGGGCACCGGACGGCAGGGCGGCTACGACGGCGCCAACCTCAGCCTGTGCGAGAGCCTCTACACCGCCGGCGGGCAGACCGCGCCGCACTACACGTATCCGCACTCGGGCCCGGTGGTCGCCGGGGAGACCTGCCCGACCGGGGGTTCCAGCGTGTCCGGCATGGCGTTCTACCCGAACTCGGGTGGCGACTACCCGGCCGCGTACCGGGGAGCGCTGTTCTTCGCCGACTACACCCGCGACTGCATCTGGGCGATGCGGCCGGCCGCGCCCGGCGGCGTGCCCGTCGCGGCGAACCGCATCACCTTCGCCGCCGGGGCGGCGAACCCGGTCGACCTGGCGATCGGTCCGGGCGGGGAGCTGTACTACGTCGATGCCGGCGGCACCATCCGCCGGGTGCGGTACTTCGCCGGCAACCAGCCGCCGAACGCGGTCCTCGTCGCGGCGCCGACCACCGGCACCGCCCCGCTGACCGTCTCGTTCGACGCGAGCTCGTCCACCGACCCGGACCCGGCCGACGCGGGACTGCTGAAATACGAGTGGGACTTCACCGACGACGGCACCGTGGACGCCCGGACCCCGACGGCGACCTACACCTATCCGCCCGGCGGGCCGTACACGGCGCGGTTGCGGGTGCTGGACAGCCTCGCCGTGGCCGACACCCAGACCGTCGCGATCCAGGCCGGCAACACCCCGCCGGACGCGGTCATCGACAGCCCGGCGAGCGGCACCACCTTCGCCGCCGGGGAGACAGTCGCCTTCACCGGGCACGCCACCGACGCCGAGGACGGCGCGCTGCCCACGGCCAAGCTGCAGTGGCGGCTGCTGCAATACCACTGCTACGCGGTGGAGAATTGTCACGTCCACACCGTGCAGGAGTGGGACGGGGTGGCCGGGGCGTCGTTCCCGGCCCCGGACCACGAGTATCCGTCGTATCTGGAACTGGTGCTGACCGCCACCGACAGCGGCGGGCTGTCGGCGACGAGCACCCGGCGCCTCGATCCGCGCATCGTCGACCTGACGTTCGCCAGCTATCCGGCCGGGCTCCAGGTGGCGGTCGGCAGCGCCGTGCAGACCACCCCGTTCACCCGTACGGTCATCCGCGGCTCGGACAACACCGTCAGCGGCATCACCCCGCAGATCTACGGCCGGACCCCGTACGTGTTCGCCGGCTGGTCCGACGGCGGCGCGCAGACCCATATCGTCGCCGCACCCACGACGGCACAGACCTACACGGCGGCCTTCGTCCGGCAGCGGCTGCGCCCGGCGCAGATGACCGTGGCGGGTGTCGACAGCCAGGAGACCGGCCAGGTCGGCGCCAACGTGCTCGACGGCAACAAGGCCACGGTCTGGCACACCCGCTGGCGGACCGCTGATCCCCGGCCGCCGCACGAGATCCGGCTGCGCTTCGACGGCAACTACGACGTGACGGGCCTGTACTACGTGCCCCGGCAGGAGTCGACCAACGGCCGGATCGCCCGGTACGCGGTGTACGTCTCGCTGGACGGCGTCGCGTGGGGCAACCCGGTCGCCACCGGAACGTGGGCCAACACCAAGGCCGAGCAGGCGGTCACCTTCCCCGCGAAGACCGGGCGGTACCTGCGGCTGCGGGCGCTGTCGGAGGTGCGCGGACGGGCCTGGACGTCGGCGGCCGAGCTCACCGTCGCCGTCGCGCCGCGGGTGCCACGCTCGGCGGTGCGGGTACGGGGCGCCGACAGCGAGGAGACCACGGCCCTGAACGGCGTGGCGGCGAACGTGAACGACGGCAACCGGGCCACCATCTGGCACACCCGGTCGACGGGTGACGCTACCCCGCCGCCGCACGAGATCAAGCTCGACGTGGGCCACGAGGCCGCCCTCAGCTGCGTCTTCTACCTGCCGCGGCAGGATTCCTCGGCCGGCCGGATCGCCCAGTACGAGGTGCTGACGTCCAGTGACAACCAGACGTGGACCACCGTGACGAGTGGCACCTGGCTCGACACACCCGCCGAGCAGACCGCGTGCTTCACCGCGAGGTACGGCCGCTACCTCCGGATCCGGGCGCTCTCCGAGGTGGACGGCCGGCCCTTCACCGCGGTCGCGGAACTGCGCGTCGCCTCCCGGTGAGGCACACCGCCCCGGGCACCGCGGTGCCCGGGGCGGCTGCGTCGTCCGAACCAGCGCCGGTCAGCGGGCCTCGTTCGCGCGGGAGCGCAGCATCCGGCGGACCAGATCGGCCTTCTCCAGCAGCGTCTTGCGGACCACGGGGACGACCTGCCCGACCGTCTCCTCGGCCCGGCCGAGGAAGGCCTCGTCGATACCGAAGCGGGGGAACAGCCGGCCGGTGAACACCATCGCCATGATCATTCCACCCCGGTCCAGGCCGGGCACCAGCTCCAGGTACTTGTCGGCGTACGGTGCCAGCAGCTCGTCCTGCCCGGGGGCCCAGAACGCCGAGGCGATCTGTCCGAACGAGCCGATCCGCACCGTACGGTCGACCGCCAGCTCCTGCCACACCGCCGCCTTCTCCCCCGCGTCGGGGATGGCGGCGCGCACCGTCAGCGCGCGCGGCTTCGCATCCGGATCGGGGTCGCGCTCGAGCAGCCCGGCGACCTCGGCGGCGGTCTCGCCGCCCAGTGCGGCCTTGCGCACCAGCGCCCGCCACTGCAGGTCCACGTCGTCGCCGGACTCGGCCTGCAGCCAGGCCACCTCCGCCAGGTCGCCGGCCACCCGGGCGAACTCCCGCAGCGCCACCTGCCGGCGGCTCGGCCGCCCGGAGAGGTCGCGGCAGGCGGCGGCCACCTCGGCGGTGAGCGCGGCCCGCTCGGCGTCGGGGGCCCACAGCTGCGCGATGTCCCCGGCCATCGCCAGGTACGGCTCGATCACCACCTCCGACGTCTCGACCCGCAGCACCGCCAGCACGCAGCGCACCGCCTCGCTCGCGGTGAGCTCGCCCGTGATCAGCATGTCCCAGACCGTGGCCACGGCGACGCCGCGCGAGATGGCGGTCGGCAGGGCGGGCGCCGCCGCCAGCAGACCCGCCGTGTCGCCGGCCGCCGGCCGGGTCGTCGCGAACGTCAGGTCGTCGTCGTTGACCAGCAGGAAGTCGGCGCCGGCCGGCAGCTCCACCGGCGTACGCGCGCCCTGCACCTCCACCAGCACCAGGTCCGTACGCTCCAGGCGGTCACCGGCCCGGCGGTAGGCACCGACGCCCACCACCTGCGGCCGCGGCGGGCACCCGGGACCCTCGGCCACCAGCACCAGGCCGCGCTCGTCGGTCTCCAGCGTGAGCCGGTCGGTGCCGGCGGTCTCCAGCCAGCCCTTCCGCCAGGCGTTGAGGTCGCGCCCGCCGGCCTTGCCGAGGGCGTCCACCAGATCCTGCAGGGTGGTCGTGCCCCAGGCGTGCCGGGCGAAGTAGGCGGTCATCCCGGCGGCGAAGTTGTCCTCGCCGACGTAGGTCATGAGCTGCTGCAGGACCGAGGCGCCCTTCGGGTACGTGATCGCGTCGAAGATCGACGCCGCCTCCGCGACGTCCCGGATCGGCAGGCTGATCGGATGCGAGATCGGGCCCTGATCCGCGACGTACGCGAGGAGCTTCTCCTGCGCCAGGTGCCCCGCCCACACGTCGGTGTACGCGGTCGCGTTCACCGCGGCCCAGTGGCACGCGAACTCGGCGAAGGCCTCGTTCAGCCACAGATCGTCCCACCACCGCATCGTGACGATGTTGCCGAACCACATGTGCGCCATCTCGTGCAGCAGCACCTTGGCCAGCAGTTCCTTCTCGGACGGCGTGGGGGTGACCCGGCGCAGGAAGACATCCGTCCAGGTGACGCAGCCGTAGTTCTCCATGGCACCGCCGAACTCGGGCATGAAGACCTGGTCGTACCGGCGCTGCGGGAACGGCATCCCGAAGACCCGGCCGAAGAAGTCGAGGCCCTGCAGCGTCAGCGTGAATATCTCCGCCGCGTCGCGCTCCAGCACCGGCGCCAGCGACCGGCGGGCGAACAGGCCCAGGTCACGGCCGTCGGCCTCGCGGCGGATCTCGTACAGCGGGCCGGCGTTGATGACGGTGTTGTACGGCGACAGCGGCGGGGTGTCGGGGAAGGCCCAGCGGCGTGCCGAACCCTCCCGCACCACCCGCGCGTCGCCGGAGTTGCTGGTCACCGTCCAGCCGGCCGGCGCGGTCACGGTGAACGCGTGCGGCGCCTTCAGATCCGGCTGGTCGAAGCAGGCCCACACGTGCCGGGCCTCGTCCGGCTCGAACGACATCCAGACGTACACCTCGCCGTCGGCCGGGTCGACGGCCTTGTGCACTCCCTCGCCGTCGGTGGTGTCGGCCTGCACGCTCTCGACCCGCAGGACGTTGGCACCGGCGAGACCGTCGAGGACGATCCGGCCGTCGGCGGCGGGGCCCAGCGGCCGGTCGTTGAGGGTGGCGCTCACGACCTCGGCCGCGCAGTCGATGAAGGTCGCGGCGCCCGGCCGGCGGCAGGTGAAGGTCACTGTGGACACGCACCGCACGTGCGGCCCGGTCGGCAGGTCGGTCAGATCGACGGCTATGTCGTAACGGTCGACCGAGAGCAGCGAGGCGCGGGTCTCGGCCTCGGTCTGGGTCAGGCTGCGGGTCGGCAATGGTCCTCCTCCAGGATCCCCCCGATGGTAGGAGAACCCCGCCCCACCGCCGAGGCGAATATCCGACGGAATCCGCCGCGGCCTATTCCGTTTCCCGCTCCGCGGAGTTGAGCAGGGAGTGCCGGCGGCTGTAGCCGAGGTAGACGACCATGCCCAGGACGAACCACACCGCGAAGCGCAGCCAGGTGACCGGGGCGAGGAAGGTGATCAGCCAGAGGGAGAACACCACGCCGAGCGCGGGGATCACCGGCATTCCGGGCAGCCGGAACGTCCGGGGCAACTCCGGGCGGCGGTAGCGCAGCACGATCACCGCCACGCATACCACGACGAAGGCCAGCAGGATGCCGATGTTGGTCAGTTCCGCCGCCTCCCGGATGGGCAGGAAGCCGGCGATGACCGCCGAGGCCCCGCCGGCGATCCAGGTCACCCGGCTGGGCACCCGGCGCACCGGGTGCAGCTTGGCGAACCAGGCCGGCAGCAGGCCGTCGCGGCTCATCGCGTACCAGACCCGGGTCACGCCCAGCATGAAGGTGAACATGACGGTGAGGATGCCGATGATCGCGCCGACCGCGATGACGTCGGCCAGCCCGGACAGCCCGACGGAGGCGAACGCGGTGGAGAAGCCGCTCTCCGGGTCGACCTCGCGGTAGTTCTGCATCCCGGTGAGCACCAGGGTGGCGAGCACGTACAGCACCATCGACACGGCCAGCGAGTAGATGATGGCCCGGGGCAGGTGCCGGCGGGCGTCGCGGGACTCCTCGGCGGCCGTGCTCATCGCGTCGTAGCCGAAGACGGCGAAGAAGACCGTGGCCGCGCCGGTGATCGCCCCGCCGACGCCGAACGGGAAGAAGGGCCGGTAGTTGCCGGCCTTGACGTGGAAGAAGCCGACCACGATGACCAGCAGCACGACGGCCACCTTGAGCGCGACCACGCCGGTCTCCACCCGGGCCGCCGCCCGGATCCCCCGGTTCAGCAGCAACGCGATGAGCAGGCACAGCAGGGCGGCGAACAGGTCCACCACGTGCCCGTCCCCGGTGCCCGGCGCGCCCAGCATCCAGGCCGGCAGGTGCACGCCGATCTCGGCCATCAGGAAGGAGAAGTATCCCGAGATGCCGATCGCCACGACCGCCACGATCGCGATGTACTCCAGCAGCAGGTCCCAGCCGATGAACCAGCCGACGATCTCGCCGAGCACGACGTAGCCGTAGGTGTAGGCCGACCCCGCCTTCGGGATCATGCCGGCGAACTCCGCGTACGACAGCGCGGCGGCGGCACTGGCGATCCCCGCGAGCAGGAAGGAGATCAGCACGGCCGGCCCGGCCGTCTCGTGGGCCACCGCGCCGGCCAGCGCGAAGATGCCGGCGCCGATGATGCCGCCGACGCCGATGGCGGTCAGTTGCCACAGCCCGAGCGTGCGGTTCAGGTCGGTCGCACCCTCGTCGGCGATCTCCTCGACCGGCTTGCGGCGGAACAGTCCCGATCCGCGGCCGAACTCCGGTGTCCCTGTCATCGCCTCGGTCTACCACGCCGGCGGCGGCACCGCATCCACAGGCGTCCATGTCATTCGGCCGTCCGTGTCATTCGGCTCGGACGTGGTCGATGTGGACCACTCCGCCGCTGTTGAGGAAGACCCAGACGACCCGGATCCGCGACACGTCGAGGGTGACTCCGGACGGGCAATCGATGTCGTCGAAGGACTCGGTGATCGTCCGGCTGGCGTGCGGGTTGGTCCACGCCCAGCGCCCGGCCTGGCACCAGGTGAACGCGTCGCCGACCTGCACGGCGATCTCGCCGACACTGCCCACGTCCTCGGTGCGCAGGTCGAACGCCAGGCCGGACCGCCCGGTCAGGTCGAGGGACGCGGGCACCGGCGCGCCGAACCAGTTGCCCGGCACCGGCGTCTCGACCCGCAGACCGGACGAGCCGTCGGTGTGGAACGCGGTGGACTGCGCCACCGTGCCACCGGTGCCGGGGTTGGCGACGGTGAAGCCGTCGGTGCCGTTCTCGAAGGAGAAGACGGTCTGCCGCACGGGCAGGACCGGATCGCCGGGCCCGGCCGCACCGCAGGACAGCACGGGATCCGCCCAGTCGGTGTGCGCGCCGGCGGCGCCGGCGGTGACCAGCCGCAGCCACCGGACCCCGGTGAGGTCCGCGGTCAGGGTCACGGGCGCCGCGCCGGAGCCGAGGGGGCCGCTGGTGGCGGCCGCGACGCCGTCGGCGTAGACGGTGAAGGTGGCCGGGGCCCCGGCCGGCGCCTCGTCGTCGACGCCGGCGTCGGTGACCAGCCGGGTGCACGTGCCGCCGAGGTAGTAGACGATCTCGCTGGGCGCGGCGGTGCCGAGCCCCCGGGTGTAGTAGCGCCCGCCGATCGTGATCAGGTTGCCGTCGCCGATGCCGGCGGGACCGTTGCTCTGATCGAATTCGACCGGCCCGACGCCGTTGCCGGTGGAGTAAGCCAGGACCGAGCTCAGTGCCCGCCGGCCGGCCGCGGGGGCGGTCACCACCGTGGCGACGAGCGTGCTGGAGGTCGTGGTGGTGGCGCCGCGCCCCCACGCGTAGCGGGCGGTGACCGTGATCGGATACTCGCCCGCCGCCACGTCGCCGGGTGCCCGTACCGTCCATCCGGTTGTCAGGCTCTGATCGGTGCCCAGCCTCGGACGGCGGGTCGCCCCGGTCGGCGCGACCACCCACCCGGCCGGCGCACCCGTGGTGACCCCGACCTGCCGGAGCGGGCCGGCGCCGCGGTTCGTCACGGTGGTCGTCAGCGCGGCGGTCGAGTCGGCGCCCGGGACGACCGTCGGCAGCGCGGCGGCCACGGTGACCGCGGGCGGGATGCTCTCGTGGCGCTTGAGCGCCCGGACCCGGTAGACGACCGTGCCGTGCGCGGGCACCGCCGCCTCGATGGTGGCGGCGGCCTCGACGGCGGCGCCGGTCCACACGTCACGCAGCCGGTAGGCGCGGGCCGGCTCCAGCCCGGTGTCGCCGGCCGGGACGCCGACGGTGGCCAGCCGGTCGGTCGAGTTGTACAGCGCGATCGCGTGGTCGCCCCCGGCGAGCGGCTTGTCCAGCACCATGAGCCCGTCGCGGTCGGACACCACCGTGGCCTGCCGGCCGAGCGGGTCCTGGTCGATGGCGATGATCTCGCGGTTGCCCAGGATGGCCAGCGTCTCGGCCGAGGCGGTACGCAGGTCCGTGCCGATGATCAGCGGCGCGGCCATCATCGCCCAGGTGCTCATGTGGGTGCGGTACTCGGTGCCGGTCATCCCGCCGTTGCCGATCTCGAGCATGTCGGGGTCGTTGAAGTGCCCGGGCCCGGCGTAGGGGTACAGCGGCGCGTTCTGCGCGATGATCGACCGCAGGCTCGCCCAGTTGTCGCTGATGTCGCCGGTGGTCCGCCACAGGTCACCCACGCCGCGGGCCCACTCCCACGGCCGGGACGTGCCCCACTCGCAGATGGAGTAGACGATCGGCCGGCCGGTCTTGTCGATCGCCTGCCGCATGGCGGTGTAGCGCCGGATGTAGTCGGCCTGCGAGCCGTCGGACTGGTTGTTGCAGTTGTCGTACTTGAGGTAGTCGACGCCCCACTCGGCCCAGGTCCGCGCGTCGAGATCCTCGTGGCCCAGGCTGCCGGGATATCCGGCGCAGGTCAGCGTGCCGGCGTCGCCGTAGATCCCGAGCTTCAGCCCCTTGCCGTGCACGTAGTCGGCGAGCGCCTTGATCCCGCCGGGGAACTTAACCGGATCAGGCGTAAGTCGGCCGTCCGCATCGCGGGTCTTGGCCGACCAGCAGTCGTCGATGGTGACGTAGCGGTATCCGGCCGCCGCGAGCCCGGCGCCGACCATGGTGTCGGCTGTGGAGCGGATGAGCTGCTCGTCGACTTCGCAGCCGAAGGCGTTCCAGTCGTTGAACCCCATGGGAGGGGTCGCTGCCAGCGGATTCGCGCGGAGGTCGGTAGCGCTCCGGGCCGCGGCGGCGGCCGCCGGCAAGACGGCGACGGAGACCACCAGCAGGACAACGGCGACGACGGTACGCAGGGAGCGGATCCGACCGTTCATGGTGACCTCCAGAGCGTCCGCCGGCATCACCGCACGGTAGGCGCATCAAGCGATGAACGTCAATGGAAGCTGAACCGGTACAGTCGCGTGCTCTCCCCCGCCGTCGACCGTCCACTGTGTCGTCGGCCCGGGACCTCGGTGTGGCGCACGGCACAGTACAGTTGGTCAGCGACGTCGTACGCACAGTGTGGTGACGGAGGGCTGCCCATGACCGATCTGTATTCGAGAAGATCGTTTATCGCCGGGGTGCTGGCGGCCGGGACCCTTTCCACCACCGCGGGCTACTTCCTGACCCGGCGGTCACCGGTGGAGCTCACGCTGGCGACCGGCGCCGACGCCACCGGCGCGCGGGATCTGCTGATCCGCATGTGGAACGCGCTGCACCCGGACATCACCGTGGTGGCCGAGGTGATCAGCAGCTCCACCCAGGACCAGTACAACAAGTTCACCCAGACCCGGGCGGACATCTACAACCTCGATGTGATCCACATTCCCCGGTTCGTCGCCGAGGAGCGGATCACGCCGATCTCCCCCGGCAACAACATCTCCCTGCTCGCGCCGCTCAAGCGGGCCTGCCAGGTGGCCGGCTCCGCGGACGACTACTGGGCCGTGCCGTTCAACGCCGACGTCGGCATGCTGTTCCGGCGGATCACCGACAAGCGGGCGATCGACGACCCGCCGACGTTGCGGGAGGCGCTGGCCGCCGGGGGCCGGCAGCTCGTCGGGCAGCTCGACACCGGCGGGGCGCAGACCGACGAGGCCTACGTCGTCAACGTGCTCGAACACGCGCTCGCCCAGGACGACGCCGTCGTCGCCGAGGACGGGACCCTCTCGTTCAGCCTCGGCCAGTGGCGCACGGCCCTGGAACCGCTCGCCGAGGCGCTCCGCACCAAGCAGGTGTGGGCCGAGGCCGGCGAGGACCCGGCGACGGCCACCTTCGGCCAGCAGAACCTGCGCTACCTGCGGAACTGGCCGGTCACCTACCGGGCGCTCGACCGCTCCGAGCGCCTCAAGCCGGGCACCGCCGACATCCGGGTCGGCCCGCTGCCGGTCGGCATCCTCGGTGGTCAGAGCCTCGCCGTCGCCAAGGCCTCCGAGCACCGCGACGAGGCCGAGCAGGTGATCCACTTCCTCACCGACACGCCCGCGCAGAAGCTGCTGACCAGCTTCGGGTTCGCGCCCACCGGCCTCGACGCCTACATCGACCCGGTGCTGGAGACGTCGACCCCGCACCTGAAGGCGATCCGGAACGCGGTCGACCAGTCCCGCCCCCGCCCGGCGCACCGGAACTACCCCGCGTTCGCCAAGGCGTTCAAGGAACACACGTACGCGTACCTCTACCGCCGCGAGCAGTTGTCGCAGCGGTTCATCCAGGACATGCAGGAGGCGCTCAAGTGAGCATCGAGCCGTGGCACCTGTCGATCTTCGTGACCGCGGGCATCGTACTGGTGGAACTGGCCGTGCACGCCCTGCTCCGGGGCGTCGACAACGTCGCGCTGCACAAGCGGTTCCGTACCGGCGCCCTGGGTCTGCTGGTGATCCTCACCGTCGTCGTCGCCGTCGCCGCCCTCGGGCCGTCGCTCGCCGACCAGCTGGCGAGCGTGGCCGCCTCGGTCGCGGCCGTGACCGCGGCCTGGCTGGCCTACAAGTCACACCTCGCCTCCCGCAGCGGTGACCTGAGCGGAACAGGGGCGCCATCGGACAAGAAGCCGGAGAACAACAAGAAGCCGGAGAACATGACGGACGCCGACAGCGACGGGGAGGGCATCACGGTCAAGTCCGTGCCGTGACCCGGACGCCCCGCATGCAACCTCGGGGTACCGGCATCCGTCTTGAGGGTGCGACTTGCTCGCCTGTGCCTACCGATCCGGTACGCACGGCCGTTCCCTCCAGGAGTGACGCCATCATGGATCTGCACCACGAGTCCGACACGCCCACCGGTACGGCTCCCCGCAGCCGCCGGACCGCGCTGGCCCTCGGCGGTTCCGCCTTCGCCGTCGCGGCCATCGTGGCAGCGTTCTCGTTCTCCGGCACCGGCAAGGACGCCACCGGGCAGGCGCAGCCGGCCGACCGTCCCGCCGTGGCCGCGGCGGCCACCAAGCTCGTCGCCTACACCGGCAAGCAGCCGAAGGGCTTCAGCCTGGACAAGGTCCCGGACGGCTGGTTCGTGCAGGCCGACGACACGTCCAGCATCGTCCTCGCGCCCAACAGCGTGACCGGCCAGCCGAAGGCCGACCCGTCCAGGAACCCGATGCAGGATCCCCGCAGCTTCGTCGGGAAGATCGCTGTGATGCTGCAGTCCAAGGACCAGAAGGCCGCGCCGGAAGGCACCAGCGTCAAGGTCGGCGGCGGCAAGGGTGTGCTCGTCAAGGGTCCGGACAACACCGACGGCCGCACCCTGTGGGTGGAGCAGCCCTCGGGCACCTACGTGTTGATCCAGTTCTGGGATGGCATCGGGCTCAGCCAGGACGCCATGGTCGACTTCGGCGCGGGCGTCCACGTGGAGAAGGGTGCCGTGCAGGGCGTCGGCTGACCGAGCGCCCGCGGCGCATTCCGGGCCGGGCCTTCCCGCGAGGAAACCGGCCCGGAACTCCCACGTCGCGGGCGTGGCGGTGCCACGATGGTCGCCATGACATTGGAACACACCGTCCGGCTGCGCTTCGGCCACCTCTCCCTGGCCGCCGCCACCCACACGAACCTGTCCGCGGTTCGGGTCGACGGCCCGGTGCTCTGGATCGCCGGCGACGAGACCGCGACGGTGGAGCGCCTGGTGGCCGACAACCCCGACCGCCCCACCGAGTACGCCGACGAGCGGACCTTCCGGCTGGCCGACTTCGTCGACCTGCCCGGCGCGGACGCCGACGAGGAGGCGGACATCGAGGGGCTGGCCCGCACCGGGCACTTCCTCTGGGCGGTCGGCTCGCACAGCCTGCGGCGCAAACGGATCAAGCCGCAGCACGCCGGCGACAAGGCGCTCCGGCGGCTCGCCAAGGTGGAAGGCCAGGAGAACCGCCAGATCCTGCTGCGGCTGCCGATCGCCGAGACCGGCGGCCTGCCCACCCCGGTGCGGGAGATCGTCGTCGACGGCGTGACCCACCGGGCCGCGCAACTCGACCGGCGGGACGGGCTGCGGACGTTGCTGCGCGACGACGAGCACCTGGCCCCGTTCCTCGCGATTCCCGGCAAGGACAACGGCCTGGACATCGAGGGCATCGCGGTCAGCGGCGACCGGGTGTATCTCGGCCTGCGCGGCCCGGTGCTGCGCGGCTGGGCCTTCGTGCTGGAGCTGCGGCCGTTCGTGGACCCCGGCGACCCGGGCCGGCTCCGCCTGCGGGACTTCGAGGACGGCCGGCCGTACCGCAAGCACGTCCTGGACCTCGACGGCCTGGGGGTGCGTGATCTCTGCCCGGACGGCGACGACATCCTGGTGCTGGCCGGGCCGACGATGAGCCTCGACGGCCCGGTGCGGATCTACCGATGGCACGGCGCCTGCCGGGTGGCGATGCCGGCCGTCGTGCGCGGCGAGACGCTGACCCGCGAGCTGGAGATCACCTACGGCGAGGGCGACGACCACGCCGAGGGCATGGGCCTGATCGGCCGGCCGCACGACGGGCTCGCCATGATCGTCTACGACAGTCCCGCCGCGGCCCGGCTGACCGACGACGGCGCGGTGATCGCCGACGTGGTGCGACTCCCGCCGAAACCACCCGCGGGTGATCACGATCTGGCCGGCGTGGCCGCCCCGGCCGCCGCCGGCGGGGTCATCACCGGAGCCTGACCCGGCCGTGGCTCCCGCTCCACCGGGGGCCACGACCGGAGCGGATGGCCGGTCAGCCGGTGAACAGCGCGTTGATGTCCGTGTTGGCCTTGGTCAGCGAGTCGACCTCGGCCTTGCCACTCATCACGGCGTCCATCGCGGGCTTCATGATGGCGTCGATGTCCGCGGCGTGCGCGGTGATCCAGGGCAGCGAGGTGGTCTTGTCCTTGACGTGGACCGTGAAGGCGTCGACGTTCGCGCCCTTGGCCGCGAAGGCCTTGGCCGCGACCTCGGACGCCGCGGGGATCGCGGGGAAGACGACGGCCTTCTCGGCGACCACGTTCTGGCAGTCCGCCGACGCGAGGTACTTGACCCACTGCCAGGCGGCTTCCTTGTGCTTGGTGCCGGCGTAGATCGAGTCGGCCAGCCCGTTGAACACCGAGGCCCGCTTGCCCGTGGGGCCGACCGGGGTCGGCGCGACCGCCGGCTCGAAGTTGGCGCTCTTGTTACCGAAGACGGCCGAGGTGTTCCAGTCGCCGTTGGTGGCCAGGGCGACCTTGCCGGCGGCGAGCTGGGTCAGGCCGTCGAGACCGGTGGAGTTCGCCAGCGTCGGCATGTAGCCCTTGTCGATCAGGCTCTTCCACCACTTGATGGTTTCCTGGAACTTCGGGCTGTCGTAGTTGTAGTGGGTGCCCCACGGGTTCTTGTCCGTCGCGGTCCAGCCGTTGCTGAGGGCGTACATGCTCCACTCGGTCTGGCCGAAGCCGGAGCCGGAGCTGTTCATCCACAGGCCGTAGGTCTTGATGTTGGCCTTGTCGAAGCCGGCCTCGTCGCCGCGCTTGCCGCTCTTGTCGACGGTGAGGTGCGCGATCGCCTTCTCGTACGTGCCGCCGTCGGTGGGGTTCCAGGCCAGCGTGCCGAGTTGCTCGGGGGTCAGCCCGGCCGCGTCGGTGAGCTTCTTGTTGTGGAAGACCCCGACGGTGTCCCAGTCCTTGGGCAGGCCGTAGCGCTTACCGTCGCTGCCCACCCAGAGCTCGGCGAGTCCGGCCTCGAAGGTCGCGGTCGAGACGTTGTCCCTGGCGACGAGGTCGTCCAGCGGCAGGACCTGGTGCTTGGTGAAGAAGTCGGTGTACTTGGACAGGTGGTCGGTGAACACGTCGGGGGCGGTCCCCGAGACCATGCCGGTGGTGATCGCGCTCCAGTAGTCGTCCCAGCCCTTCTGGGAGATCTTCACGGTGATCTTGGGATTCTTGGCCGTGAAGTCGGTGGCGCACTGCTGATAGGCGGGCTGCTGGTTGGCGTCCCAGAGCCAGTAGCTGACCTCACCCGAGGCCGAATCGGCGTCCTCGGTGGCGTCCGCGGAACAGGCCGAGACGGCTAGCGGCAGGGCCAGGAGCGCAGTAATGAGCGCGTACCTTTTTCTCATCGTGCTTTTCCCATCTGTTTGAATCGAGAAATTGCGGAGTTACTTGATGCCGGAGAAGCCGATGGAGTTGACGACCCGCCGGCCGAAGATCATGAACAGCACGATGATCGGGATGGCGGAGACCAGCGCCGCCGCCATCAGGCCCGCCCAGTCCGGGCTGCCCTGCGGGGTCTGCGAGCGGAACACGCCGAGGGCCACGGTGAGCACCCGGACGTTGTCGTCCTGGGCCACCAGCAGCGGCCAGAAATACTCGTTCCAGGCGTTGATGAAGGTCAGGATGGACAGCGTCGCCACCGGCGCCGAACTCATCGGCATGATGATGCGGAAGAAGATCCGCAGGTGGCTGGCGCCGTCGATGATGGCGGCCTCCTCGACCTCGCGGCTGATGCCGAGGAAGAACTGGCGCAGGAAGAACACCGCGAACGGGGTCATGAAGAAGAACGGCAGGATGATGCCCGCGTAGGTGTTGAGCAGGCCCAGGTTCTTCACCAGGACGAAGTTCGGCAGCAGGGTGAAGATCGGCGGCACCATCAGCGCGGTGAGGAACAGGAAGAAAACCGCGTTGCGGCCGCGCCACTGCAGCCGCGAGAAGGAGTACGCCGCCATGGCGCTGAAGAACACCTGCCCGACCGTGATCGACGTCGAGACGATCATGGAGTTGCGCAGGTAGAGCCAGAACTGCAGCGAGGCGCCGGAGCCGCCCTCGGCCTGGGCCTCGGCAACCGAGGAGAGGCCGAGGACCCGCTTGAAGCCGCCCCAGGTGAAGTCGACCGGCAGCCACGAATCCGGGTCGGCGAACAGCGAGCGGTTGTTCGACAGGGCGGTGCGCAGCATCCAGTACAGCGGGAAGAGGCTGATGACGATAAAGAGGATCAGCACTGCCCAGGCCGCCATCCGGCCCAGCGGTACCCGGCGCCTCGGCGGACGTATGTCGGTGTGATTCAGCGTTGCGGTCATCGCGGTGACTCCTTACGCCAGGTCGGATTCGTCGGAGCGCGTGAGCTTCATCTGGGCGAAGGCCACACCGGCGAGAATGAGGAAGAGGACGACCGAGATGGCCGAGGCGTATCCGAAGTTGTAGCGGGAGAACGCCTGGTCGAAGATGTAGTACTGGATCACCCGGGTCGAGTTGATCGGCCCGCCCTTGGTGGTGATGGCGACGGTGTCGAAGATCTGCCAGGAGCCGATGATCGTGAGGATCAGCACCAGCGTGAGCACCGGCCGCAGCATCGGGACGGTGATGCGCCAGAAGACCGTCCACTCGTTGGCGCCGTCGACGTCGGCGGCCTCGTAGAGGGTGGCCGGGATCGCCTGCAACCCGGCGAAGATCAGCAGGGCGGTGTAGCCCATGAACTTCCACACGTTGACCAGCGCGATGGTGGGGATCGCCCACGTGCCGTCGCCGAAGAACGCGACCGGGTCGACGCCGATCCAGCCGAGCATCTGGTTGACCACGCCGAGGTTGACGTCGGCCATCCAGTACCACAGCAGCGCGACGACGACGCTGGAGATCAGGTACGGCAGCAGGATGATCCCGCGGATCACGGTCGACTTGGCGAGGCGGTGCATGAGCAGGGCCAGGCCGAGCGCGACGAAGGTCTGCACGCCGATGTTGATGACGACGTACTCAAGCGTCACCTTGAGGGAGTTCCAGAAGAGCGGGTCGTCGACCAGCTTCCGGAAGTTCTTCAGGCCGACCCACTGCGGGGCCGTGAGCAGGTCGTAGTCGGTGAAGCTCAGGAAGATGCCGCGCAGGGTCGGATAGAGGAAGAACACCAGGAAGCCGAGCAGGGCCGGCAGCAGGAAGAGCCACGCCACGCCGGCCTCCCGCCACCCGCCGCGGAGGCGACGGGCTTTGGGCTTGACGTGCGTCGAGGAACTCGCTTTGGGTACGGGAATCGTGACGGTATCGGCCATGTCGGTCAGCCAGCCTCTCCGGGGCGTTCGGCCACGTGCAGCAGGAAAAGGTTTTCGGGATACAGGTCCGGCGCCTGGACTCCGACCGCGGCCAGCGCCGCCCCGGTCAGGGTGACCTCGCCGTGGTGCAGCCAGGGCGTCGGCACGTGGTTGATGCCGCGTTGCACATCGCCCGGTGGCAGCGGGCGCACCCGGTAGCGCCGGGCGGGGTCCAGGCCCGGCAGCCGGATCCGTCCCGGCGGTGCGGTTGTTCCGGTGGCCATCGCCACCAGGGCGAAGACGGCCTCGGCCCGGTCCAGCGCGACCACGCCGTGCACCAGCAGGGCCGGGTCCGGATGCTCGGCCCGCACCACGGTTCCGGAGTGCAGCAGCCCCCGCAGTCTCTTGTGGAGGGTGACCCATTCGGCCAGCCGGCCGCGGTCGGCGATGGACAGGTCCGTCAGATCCAGCTCCAGGCCGAAGTGGCCGAACAGCGCGGTGCCGGCCCGGAAGTCCAGCTCGTGGCGGCGTCCGGTGGTGTGCGAGTGCGCCGGCCCGACGTGGGAGCCGATGAGTTCGGGTGGCAGCAGCAGCTGGGTCCAGCGGTTGATGGACTGCCGCTCCAGGGCGTCGTTGCAGTCGCTGCCCCACACCCGGTCGGTCCGCTCCAGGATGCCGAGGTCGACCCGGCCACCGCCGGAGGAACAGGACTCGATCTCCAGCCCGGGGTGGCGGGCGCGGAGCTCGTCGATGAGCCGGTAGACCGCGAGGGTGTGTGCGTGCACCACCGGTTCGCCGTCCGGCTGGTGGCCGCCGTCGATGAGGTCGCGGTTGTGGTCCCACTTCAGATAGTCGATGGCGTACTCGGTGACCAGCGCGTCCAGCCGCCCCAGCAGGTAGTCGAACGCGCCCGGGTGGGACAGGTCCAGCACCTGCTGGCCGCGCCACGGCGGCGGGAGGCGGTCCCCGCTGGCCATGATCCATTCCGGATGCGCCCGGGCCAGGTCGGACCGGGGGTTGACCATCTCCGGCTCCACCCAGAGGCCGAACTGCATGCCCCGGGCCCGCACCACGCCGACCAGATCGTGCAGGCCGCCCGGCCAGACCGACTCGTCGACGTACCAGTCGCCGAGCCCCGCGCTGTCGTCGCGGCGGTGCCGGAACCAGCCGTCGTCGAGAACGAACCGTTCGACGCCGACCTCGGCGGCCGCGTCGGCCAGGGCGGTGAGCTTGCCGAGATCGTGGTCGAAGTAGACCGCCTCCCAGGTGTTGAGGATGACCGGTCGCGGGGTGCGCGGGTGGTTCGGGCGGGCCCGCAGCATCCGGTGCAGCCGCGCCGACATCTCGTCGAGGCCGACCCCGTAGGAGGCGTAGAGCCACGGTCCCGCGTACGTCTGGCCGGGCCCGAGGATCACCTCACCGGGCAGCAGCAGTTCGCCGCCGGCGAGCAGCCGCTGGTCGTTCGGCATCCGCTCGGCGTAGAGGCGATGGTTGCCGCTCCAGGCGACGTGCATGCCCCAGACCTCGCCCGACCGGAAGTCGAACCCGGCGGCCCCCGCCACCATCAGCAGGCTGGCGTCCAGTCCGGTCCGGCCGCGGCGTCCCTCGCGCAACCTCGTCCCGACGTGGAAGTGCTGGCGCTGCGGTTGGCGCTCCCGCAGGTGGCGCCCGGTCAGGTCGAGCACCTCGGTCGCCTCCGAGGGGACCGGCAGCCCGAGCGAGAGCTGGTCCACCACGAACGGCTGGTCGCCGTCGTTGCGGACCGTCCCGCGCAGCCGCAGGACGCCCTCGGCGGTCAGCTCGACCTCCAGGAAGATCCCGAGGGCGGCGGCCGCGTCGAGGCCATGCACGCTCAGCCGTCGCCCGCCGCGGTCGGTGGGCTCCAGCCGTATGTCGGTGACCGTGAACAGCGGCGACCACGCCCGCCCGGAACGATGGCCGCTCAGGCCGGGCGTGCCCGGCCAGCCCCGGGAGTGCTCCGGCAGCAGCCCGAGCGCGACGACTCCGTCCGGGACGCTGGACACCCGCGGTGGCAGCGAAGCGGTGGCCAGCTCGCCGAGCTCGCCGGCGGTGAGCGCGCCGAGGTCAGCTCCCCAGTGCACGATGCGCGGCAGCCCTCCGCCGCGCACGTCCACCACGATGCTCACGCCGCCGGCGCTCAGGTGCAGCACCTCGTCACGGCCCGCCGTTTCGACCTTCACTGGCACGACCTCGTCGCTCTCTCGCCCGATCGGCGTGGATTCCCGGATGCGCCCGGCCAACGGCGGCGAACGCGAGGCCTCGGGGGAAATGAGCGCTCAACGTGGCGCTCGGGCGTTTTCAGTGCTTCCGTGCTGGTTAAGCACTTTACTGATGCGCTTTAGTAGCTTGTGAAGAGCATCACAACCCATGACGATCACGCCTGTCAAGAGCTGGACACACAGCCGTGACCTTTGGTTGACTAATGCGGTTTAGTCCAGGAGTTCCGAAGAGATGGGGAATCTGTGGTCGAGCCCCAGCGGCGTCCGACGATGGCCGACGTCGCCCGCCACGCGGGTGTGTCTCCCACCACGGTGTCGTTCGTGATCAACGACCGTCCCGGCAGCGGGATCTCCGAGTACACCAAGACTCGGGTGCTCGCCGCGGTCGAGGAGCTCGGCTACCGGCCCAATCAGCAGGCCCGCTCGCTGGCCCTGCGGCGGTCCCGGACGATCGGGTTCCTCGGCTACGAGATGGCGACGGCACCCTTCGCGGGGCGGACCATCTCCGGCGCCCACGACATCGCCCGGCACCACGACAGCATGCTGCTGATCGCGCACACCAGCCCGGACATCCGCCAGGTCCGCCGTACCCTCGACGACCTGATCGAACGTCAGGTCGACGCCATCGTCATGGCCGTCATCGGCACCCGCCGGATACTGACCCCCACCAATGTCAACGACATCCCCACCATCCTGGTCAACTGCTACACAGTGGGCGATGCGCTGCCCAGCCTGCTGCCGGACGAGGAGACGGGCGGTCGCGACGCGACGCGCATGCTGCTCGACGCCGGCCATCGCCGCATCGCCTACCTCGCCGGGCTGCCGGGGTCCTGGGCAACCCGGCGCCGTCTGAAGGGCTTCCGGGCCGAACTACGCGCGGCCGGCGTGGACGAGGCCGACGCGACGGTCCTGTTCGGCGACTTCCACACCGAGTCCGGCTACAACCTCACCAAGACCGTGCTCGACGGCGACTCCATCCCGACCGGGCTGTTCTGCGGCAACGACCGGATGGCGCTCGGGGCATACCTGGCGATCCTGGAACGGGGCCTGCGCATCCCCGAGGACATCTCCGTGGTCGGATACGACGACCAGGAGGAGTTGGCCTCGATCTTGCGGCCGCCTCTAGCCACCGTACGCCTGCCGTACTACGAGATGGGCCAACTTGCCGTACGCCACCTGATCGCCGGCGACGTCGGCGGCCTGCCGGGCCGCACCTATGTCCCCTGCGTCCCGGTGCTCCGCGAGTCGGTCGGCCCGCCCCGGAGCCACGATCTGCCGCGCCGCGCCGGCCCGGCTACCGGGTGATCATCCGGTCGGGGACGCTGCCGGCGCCGGCGGGCGGGGGCGGGGCGAAGACGCCGGCGGGCGGAACCGGCCGGGAGAAGAGGTAACCCTGGCCGCGGTCGGAGCCGAGGGCGAGCAGCTCGGCCGCCTGCGCCTCGGTCTCCACGCCCTCGGCGACGGTGGTCAGGTGCAGCACCTGGGCGAGCCGGATCACGGCCTCCACGATCGCCGAACCCTCGGGCGTGCCGTCCAGCTGGGCCACGAAGCTGCGGTCGATCTTGAGGACGTCGACCGGCAGCCGGGTCAGGTACTGCAGCGACGAGTAGCCGGTGCCGAAGTCGTCGACGGCGATGCGGATGCCGTGCGACCGCAGCTCCCGCAGCGCGACGATGCCCGACTTCTCGTCCACCGTGGCGGACTCGGTCACCTCCAGCAACAGGCTGCCCGCCGGAACCCCGGTGCGCTCCAGCACGCCCAGCACGTCGTGCACGAGGCTCGCCTCCTGCAGCTGCCGGGGCGACAGGTTGACGCTGATCGTGATGTCGCGGCCGTCCCGCCGCCACGCCGCCAGCTGCCGGCAGGCCTGCTCCAGCACCCACATCCCGATCGTGACGATCTCGCCGGACCGCTCGGCGACCGGGATGAACCGGTCCGGCGGGATCTCGCCGAGCTCGGGATGGTGCCAGCGCAGCAGGGCCTCTGCGGCGACCGGCCGACCGCCCCGCAGCTCGACGATGGGCTGGTAGACCACCACGAACTGGCCACCCGCGAGGGCGGTCTCCAGCTGTTCGGCCAGCGCGGCCTCCTCGGTGCGCCGGTCGGTCATCGACGGGTGGTAGACCACGAAGGAACCGGCGCCGGCCCGTTTGGCGTGGTACAGCGCGATGTCGGCGCGGCGCAGCAGGGCCTTGCCCGAGTCCTGTGCCGGCCCGGCCACGGCGGCCGCGGCGCCGATGCTGAGACGGATCGGGACCCGGTCCGCGCCCAGCACGAGCGGCTGTTCCGCGGCGGCGGCGAGGAGGCGCCGCGCGACGGTGACGGCCCGGTCGGCCTCGCCGATGTCGGTCAGCAGGAGGGCGAACTCGTCGACGCCGATCCGGGCGGGCACGTCGTCCGCCCGGATGCCGCCGCGCAGGATGTCGGCGAAGGCGGTCAACATGGCCTCGCCGGCCGCGGGCCCGTACGCGTCGCTCACCAGCCGGACGCCCTCGAGGTCGATGGCCAGCACGGCGATCGGCTCGCGCCCGCGCACCGCGCGGGCCAGCGCGTTGCGCAGGCCGATCCGGTTTGCCAGGCCGGTCAGCGGGTCCAGCGCGATCTGGGCCCGGCTCATCCGCAGCGACAACGACTGCCGGAAGGCGATCGCGGTGGCCATCACGGTCATCCCGAGGGCCAGCCCGCTCCAGCGGGCGAGGGCGCCCTCCCGGGCGAGAATGAGCAGGATCAGGCCCACACCCAGGCCCAGCGAGGCCAGTGGCAGGTGCTCGACCCAGCCGGGCGGCCCCGCCCGGCGGGCCCGGTCGACGCCGCTGGCGACACCGGAAACGGACAACACCGGGCCCAGGGTCAGCAGCAGGTGGGCCAGGACCAGGCAGGTGGTGGCGAAAATCGCCTTCTCGGCGGGCAGCCCGTGCACCCTGCCGGCCGACCAGGCGGTGTCGCCGACCACCAGCACCATCATGCCGGTGATCACGAAGGTGATGGGGTCCAGGAGCCGCCGGACCACGCCGCGGAGCAGCATCGCGGTGACCGCGATCAACAGCAGCAGGTCGGCGAGCGGCACACCGATCTGGACGATCCAGCGGGCGTTCGGCGCCCCGGCCCGGGTCAGCGGATCGAGCACGACGTACCAGACCAGCATGAAGCCGCCGGCCAGCACGGTGGCGACCTCGGCGATGAACGCCTGCCGGTGCGGGCCGCTGAGCCGCTTCACCGGCCCGATCAGGGTGGCCACCGCCAGCAGGATCACGCAGAGCAGATGGCTGAGCGTCCCCGTCCACCAGACCGGCGCGACGGCACCGGTGACCGAACTCAGGAGCAGGGCGGCACCGCTGAGCACGCCGAACGCGCGGGCGACGGCGCCCAGCCGGCACGACAGCGGGTTGAAGCCGAGCCGGGCGACCCGCAGCAGGTACGGCACCGCGACCGCGTTGAGCAGGATCAGCGACCCGGCGAGCACGATCAGCCGGAGGCCGGGCCACCCCCAGCTCAGCACCTGGCCGCCGGCGACGACAGCGATCAGCACGGCGGCCGGCGACGGCCGACGAGCGAGCGAGCGCATGTCGACCCTCATAGTCACACCATCGGCCGCGCCGGCCCGGGGGTGAGTTTTTCCGGTCCCGGGCCGACAACGGATGATGAGGGCAGTCGACGGAGAGAAGGATGCACATGCCGACCAGCCCGAAGGCGTCCACGAGCTGCCGTGCGCCCGCCGCCGAGGAGGGCGCCCTGCGGGAGCTGCGGCGCGCCGAGCCGGAGTCGTTCGGCGCGATGTTCCTCGACCGGGTCGCCCGGACGCCCGCGGTGGAGGCGTACCGGCGCCTGGACGGCCGCGGCGCCTGGCAGTCGCAGACCTGGGCCGAGACCGGGACGGCGGTCACCGAGATCGCCGCCGGCCTGCTCGATCTCGGGCTGCGCCCGCAGGAACGGGTCGCGATCCTGGCCGGCACCCGGACGGAGTGGATCGAGGCCGACTTCGGCGTGATGTGCGCGGGCGGCGCCACGACGACGGTCTACCCGACCAGCTCCCCCGCGGAGGTCGCGCACATCCTCGGCGACTCGGCGAGCCGGTTCGCGGTGGTCGAGCAGGCCGGGCAGCTCGGCAAGGTGCTCGCCGAGGGCTCCCCCATCGCGTACGCCGTGCTCATCGACGGCACGCCGCCCGACGACGACCCGCGGGTGCTGACCCTGGCGGCCCTGCGCGCCCGCGGCCGGGAACTGCTCGCAGCGAAGCCCGCGGCGGTGACCGAGGCGTGCGCCGCGATCCGGCCCGGCGACCTGGCGACTCTGATCTACACCTCCGGCACCACCGGGCTACCCAAGGGCGTGCGCGTCACCCACCACAGCTGGATCTACCAGGGGCTGGCGATCGAGGCCATGGGCTTCCTGCACCCGGACGACCTGGGCTACCTCTGGCTGCCGCTGTCGCACGCCTTCGGCAAGGCGCTGCTGTCCTGCCAGCTCTCGGTGGGCTTCGCCTTCGCCGTGGACGGCGACGTCGGCCGGCTCGTCGAGCGGCTGCCGGTGGTCCGGCCGACGATCATCCCGGCGGTGCCACGGATCTTCGAGAAGGTGTACGCCGGGGTCCTCGCCACCGTGCGCAGCGGCAGTCCCGTCACGGCACGCCTGTTCGGCTGGGGCCTGGGCGTCGGCGTACGGGTCTCCACCCTGCGCCGGCAGGGCCGGCGCCCGGGCCGGATCCTCGCGGCGCAGCACCGGATCGCCGACCGGCTCGTGCTCTCCCGGGTCCGGGACAGGTTCGGCGGCCGGCTGCGCTTCTTCATCTCCGGGGCGGCCGCGCTGTCGACGGAGATCGCGGAGTGGTTCGACGCCGTCGGCCTGCCCGTGCTGGAGGGCTACGGCCTCACCGAGACCTGCGCCACCACGTTCTTCAACCGGCCCGGCCGCCCGGAGTACGGCACGGTGGGGCTGCCGCTGCCCGGCACCGACGTCGCCCTGGCCGAGGACGGGGAGATCCTGGTGCGGGGGCCGGGAGTGATGCGGGCCTACCACAACGCCCCGGAGGCGACCGCCGAGACGCTGGCCGACGGCTGGCTGCGCACCGGCGACATCGGCGCGATCACCGCCGCCGGGTCGCTGCGGATCACCGACCGCAAGAAGGACCTGATCAAGACCTCCAACGGCAAGTACGTGGCGCCCCAGACGATCGAGGCGCGGTTCAAGGGCATCTGCCCGCTGGCCGGCCAGATCGTGGTGCACGGCGACGGCCGCAAGTACATCAGCGCCCTCATCGACCTCGACCCGGACGCGGTGGCCGGCTGGGCGGCCCGGCACGGGCTGGGCGACGCCGGCTTCGCCGACATCGCCCGCTCGCCGCAGCTGACCGAGGCCGTGGGCGCCTGCGTGGAGCAGCTCAACGCCACGCTGGCCCCGTGGGAGACGATCAAGAAGTTCGTGATCCTCGACCACCACCTGGCCGTCGAGGACGGCCAGCTCACGCCGTCGCTGAAGGTGCGGCGCCGCGCGGTCGAGGAGAGGTACGCGGGCCTGCTCGACGCCCTCTACTGATCTCGCTCTCGTAGCAGGGTGGCTCCGATCGCGCGGCCGTGCTCCGTCCAGGGGACCGGGCGCATGGTGGCCGGGTCCAGGCGGACGTTCACCCGGCGCCCCTCGGCGAACACCGTCGCGCCGTCGGCCGAGGTCACCCGGAACCGGTAGTCCGCGCTGGTCGTGCCCATGCTCTCCAGCCAGAAGTGCACGCCGATCTCGCCGGTGCCCCGGACCGGCCGGTGAAAGGTGATCGAGTATTCGCGGACCACGTTGAAGGCGTCCGGAGTGGTGGGACGGCCGCCGGAGAAGGAGACGCCGCGCTCGGTCCACCAGAGCACCACCGCCCGCTCCATCAGCACGGCGTAGCGGGCGTTGTGCAGCACACCCATGGCGTCCAGGTCGTCGAAGTGCACGGGCATGCGGACGACGTCCCCGTACGGCACGGCTTCGGTCACAGTGGTCATTGCAGCTCCGGAAGGATCGTCGGGTCGGTGGCCAGGGCGCGCAGGTGTTCGAGCAGGGCTCGGCGGGCGCGCCCGAAGGTCACGTCGCGTCCCAGCACCGGCGCCTGCATCACGGCGCAGACCCCGAGGGACTCGGTCTCGTAGGCGATCCCCTCGGGATCCGCCTCCGGCCGCAGGTCGCCGAGCGCGACCGCGTCGGCGGCGAGCCCGGTCAGGAAGGTCATCCAGTCGGTCAGCTCGGTGGCCAGCCGGTCGCGGATCACCCCGGGCCGCGCGTTGAACTCGAAGTTGGCGTTGGCGAAGAAGCAGCCGCCGGGCAGCACCTCGGCCTCGTAGAACGCCAGCCGGCTGTCGTGCACCGCCCACAACCGGCGGACTCCGCGCGGCACCTCGAAGGTGGGACGGATGACCCGGTCGGTCCACTGCGCCCGGGCGTGGTCGATCACGGCGAGTTGCAGCGCCTCCTTGGACCGCCAGTGCGCGAACAGGCCGGACTTGCTGACGCCCAGCGCGTCGGCGACCTGGCTCAGCGACAGGCCGTCGAGACCGGCCACGGTGGTGAGCAGCAGGGCCTGATCGAGCACGGCGGCGCGGGTGCGCTCCCCGCGGATCAGCCGGCCGTCGCTTGTCATGGCCCCACCATACAAAAAGACCGACCGTTCGTAAATATAAATTGCCCCGTGACTCGTGCGTCACAAACGCCTGGCGGATCTGACGGCTCGATCATTGCCGGGTGGATAGTTAGTTGTACTAAGTTTCTGGGCGGAACCCGGGAGGTTCGATGCCTTCTTCCACCGCGGTCCAGCTGCGTGGCCTGCTGGAAACCCTGCTGCAAGCGCCGCTTCCGGTGCGTCTTCGCGCTTGGGACGGCTCCGAGACCGGCCCCGCGGGCACGCCGGTCCTGATCATCCGCAACCGGCGGGCGCTGCGCCGGCTCGTGTGGCGGCCGGACGAACTCGGGCTCGCGCGGGCGTACGTGTCGGGCGATCTTGAGGTGGAGGGTGACCTCTTCGAGGCGTTGCGTCGGCTCGCGACCTTGATCTTCCGCGGCGCCGACGTGCGGGGTCTGCCCAACCGCGCCGTCGCCGCCGACCTGCTCCGGCTCGGCGTGCTCGGACCGCAGCCCAAGCCGCCGCCCGAGGAACTGGCGATGCGGGGCACGCGGCACAGCCCGCGCCGCGACCGGCAGGCGGTCAGCCATCACTACGACGTCGGCAACACCTTCTACGAGATCATTCTCGGGCCGAGCATGGTCTACTCCTGCGCGTACTGGGCCGGCGACGACGGCGGATCCGGCCTGGCCGACGCGCAGCGCGACAAGCTCGACCTGATCTGCCGCAAGCTCGACCTCAAGCCCGGCATGCGCCTGCTGGACGTCGGCTGCGGCTGGGGGAGCCTCGCTCTGCACGCGGCCCGGGAGTACGGGGTCGACGTCGTCGGCATCACGCTCTCCATCGAGCAGGCCGACTACGCCCGCAAGCAGGTCGCCGAGGCCGGGCTGACCGCGCACGTCGAGATCCGGGTCCAGGACTATCGCGACCTTGGCGACGGGCCGTTCGACGCGATCTCCAGCGTGGGTATGGCCGAGCATGTCGGCACGGCGCCCTACGCGGAATACGCAGCCATCCTGTTCGAGCGGCTCAAGCCCGGTGGGCGGTTGCTCAACCACCAGATCTCGGCGCTCCATCCCGCGCCGCCGGCGGCGCGCAAGCGGCGTTCCTTCATTGACGCGTACGTGTTCCCGGACGGTGAACTGGTGCCCCTGGGCACGACGGTGACGCTGCTGGAACAGGCCGGGTTCGAGGTGCGGGACGTGCAGGCCCTGCGTGAGCACTACGCGCGGACCCTGCGCGCCTGGGTGGCCAACCTGGAGTCGGAATGGCCGGCGGCCGTGCGGCTGGCCGGTGCGGGCCGGGCCCGGGTATGGCGGTTGTACCTGGCAGCCTCGGCGCTGGCGTTCGAGCAGGCGCGGATCGGGGTCAACCAGGTGTTGTGCGTCAAGGCGCATCGTGACGGCGGCAGCGACATGCCGGCGACCCGGAGCGGTTGGCCGGCGTGAAGCCCGACCCGAAAACCACCCGGAAACCCCGCGCGCCGGTCTGGGCGCGCTGGTGCATCGTGTTCGGCTCGATCCTGGTGATTGCGGTGGGCGGCTCGGTGGTCGCCGCCCGGGCCCTGATCGACTCGGCGGCGGGCGCGGTGAACCACAAGGATCTGCTCGGCACCCTGCGCGCCGGCGCCGCGCGCACCCATGCCTCGATCGCGGGTGCGAAGAACATCCTGCTGGTGGGTGTGGACACCCGGCCCGACAATCCGGCCATGGTCAGCCGCTCGGACTCGATCATCCTGCTGCATATCGCCGCCGATCACCGGGAGGGCTATCTGGTCTCGCTGCCGCGTGACAGCTATGTGACCATTCCGGCGTACGACAACGGCAGGGTCGCGTACCCGGGCGGGAAGAACAAGATCAATGCCGCCTACGCGTTCGGCAGTCGTGGCCTGACCGGCAGCGCGGCCCAGTCGCACGGTTTCGAGCTGCTGGCGTTGACCGTCAAGCGGCTCACCGGCATCACCCCGGACGCCGGGGCGATCGTCGACTTCGCCGGCTTCGAGCAGGTGGTGCGGGTCCTCGGCCAGGTATGCATGGACGTCGACGAGGACACCACGTCGATTCACCTCGGCCATACCGCGTCGGGCAAGAGCGCGGTGCCGTACAAGACGCATCCCGACGGCTCGATCGCGTACCAGGTGCCGGGGGTGACCCCGAACTTCTACGCCAAGGGCAACCACTGCTTCACTCCGGCCGAGGCGCTGGACTTCGCCCGGCAACGCGATCTGCTGGCCGATCACGACTACGACTATGGGCGGCAGCGCCACCAGCAGCAGCTCCTCAAGGCCATCCTGAAGCAGGCCGAGCACGAGGGGCTGGACTCGCCGGCCAAGCTTCCCGGGCTGATCGAAGCCTTCGGCAAGGCGATGACCGTCGACGACGGCGGAGTCTCCCTCGCGGACTGGGCATTCGCGATGCGGGGTGTCAACGTCGACGACCTGGTGACGATCAGGACGAACGACGGCAAGTTCGACAGCCGCTCGGTCCCGGGCGTCGGCAGCGTCGAAATTCTCAACGCCACCAGCATGAAGCTGCTGGATGCGGTCAGGGCCGACGAGGTGCCGGCCTTCCTGCGCGCCCACCCGGGCTGGGCTGCCGGCGGCTGACCGCCGGCCGGTCAGCAGGAAGGCCGGTTTGCCGCGATCTCGGCAGCCCAATCCCCGGCACGAACCGTCAGCCGCGACCGAACGCCTTGTCCTGGCACTCGTCGACCTTTTTCATCTGGTTGTCCGGCGGCAGGCTCTCGAAGCTCAGGAAACCGTCGCTCTCCCACGCCTCGATGCCGTGCGAGCGGATACAGGTCACCCAGTCACGCAGCTTGTCCGCGTACGCGGGATCCAGGCGCTTGGCCCGCTCCCAGACCTCCTCGGGCTCCTTGTTCGCGCACTTCTTCTCGGCCGCCTTGTACTTGGCCGCGAGGGCGGGATCGGCGTTCTGGGTAATGCCGGTCGCCGCGTCGGCTGCCGCTTTCCTCTTCACCCCGGTTCCGGCGCCGTTCTTCTCCAGGCAGGTCTCCCACACGCCGTACAGGCGGTCTTCCTCCTCGGATGAGGTGTCGGTGCGCAGCAGCGGGCGTTCCTCGGATGTGGCCGTCGACGGCGATTGCTGCGGCGCGGCGCTCGCCAGGGAGGCGACGTCGTCGCCCTGGCTGTTGTCCGTGCCGCTGCATCCGGAGAGCAGGATGCCGAGGGCGACCGCGAGAACCGCGCCGGTGATCCGTACGTTCATGGTGGGTTTCCTTTCCGGGGACAGTTGATCAGGCCGAGGCAAGGGCGACGGTCGGAGTGAGCCGTGCCGCCCGGATCGACGGGTAGACGCCGGCGATGACGCCGACCAGGACGGCGCCGCCGAGGGCGGCGGCGACGGCCCCTGCCGGTATCACGACCGGCCAGTGCTGGCGGGTGGCGTAGACGGCGGTGCCGGCGGTGCCGATCAGCAGACCGGCCACGCCGCCCAGCACGGAGAGCACCACCGACTCGGTCAGGAACTGCGTGCGGATCTGCCCGCGGCTGGCGCCCAGGGCCCGGCGCAGGCCGATCTCCGAGCGTCGTTCCAGCACCGAGATGACCATGGTGTTGGCTACGCCGATCCCGCCCACCAGCAGCGCGACCAGGGCGAGGCCGACGAAGAGCACGGAGAACGTCCGCTCGGTCAGGCGCTTGGCCGCCAGCGCGTCGGACGGCAGCGTGACCAGCACCTTGCTGGGCTGCTCCGGGTTCACGGTCGCGGGTAGCACGGCGCGCACCGAGGCGATCGCGGACTCGCGCGCCCGCAGATAGAGCACGGTCGGGTTGCCGTCGAAGCCGAGCACGCCGCGGGCCGCCTCCCAGCTCACCAGCACCGATCGGTCGATCTCCGGTGACAGCGGTGTGGGGGCGAGCACGCCGACCACGCTGAACCAGGAGTCGGCCACGGTGATCTGCCAGGGAGGCCCGTTCTCCGGTACGGCGGGGATGCCCAGCCGCGCGGCAGCGACCGCACCGAGCACCACCGTGGGGAATTTTCCGCCGTCCAGGAAGCGGCCGGACAGCATCCGCCCCTCGATGACCGTCAGCAGGTCGGGACGGCTCGCGAGCACGGTGAGGCCGGAACCGTCCCGGCGGTCGGTCAGGTCCGAGCGGCGGGCCACGGCGTTCAGGTTCGCCACCGCCGAGACGGTCGTCACCGGGGCGATCCGGGCCACCATGGCCACCGAGGTGGCGGGCATGCTGGCGCGTTCCACCTCGCGGTCCTGTGCCGGCGTGACCTGCAGCAGGTTGGGACCGAGCGCGGCCAGCTCGTTCATCAGGGCCCGCGAGCTGGACTCGGGGATCGCGGTGACCGCCACCATCGTGGCGATCCCGACCGCGATGCCGAGGGCGGAGAGCACGGCCCGCATCCGGCGGGTCCGTAGGCCGATCGTGCCCAGCGACAGCACGTCGAGCGGCGCGAGGCGAACGGGACGGATGTCGGTCATCGCGCGGCTCCGGCCGTGTCGGCGACGATTCGGCCATCGCGCATCTCCACCCGGCGGGGCAGTTGGGCGGCGATCTCCCGGTCGTGGGTGATGATCGCGATGGTGGCGCCGTCGCGGTGCAAGCGCACGAACAGGTCGAGGACCGCCCGGCCGGTGGCGGTGTCCAGCGCCCCGGTCGGCTCGTCGGCCAGCAGCAACGCGGGCTCGTGGACGATTGCCCGGGCGATGGCGACCCGCTGTCGCTCGCCGCCGGAGAGTTCGTGCGGCCGGTGGGTGACGCGGTGGGCCAGCCCGACCCGGTCGAGCGCCGCTGCCGCCTTCTGCTTACGCAGGCGGCGGGGCACGCCTGCGTACAGCAGGCCGGTGGCGACGTTCTCGACAGCGGTCAGGCCGTCGGTCAGGTGGAACTGCTGGAAGACGAAGCCGAGCCAGCGGCCGCGCAGCGCGGAGAGCCGGCGGTCGCCCAGGGCTGCCACGTCGTGGCCGGCCACCCTGACCTCGCCCGATGTCGGGCGGTCGAGGGTGCCCATGATGCTGAGCAGCGTGGATTTGCCGGAGCCCGACGGGCCGGCGATGGCGATCAGCTCGCCGCGGTCGATGTCCAGGCTGACCCGGTCGAGCGCGGTGACTCCCCCGGGATAGACCTTCTCGGCATCGCGCAGAGACAGCACTCGGCTCATGAGGTCGTCACCACCGCCATGCCCTCGGCGAGGCCGGCGCCGGTGATCTCGACCATTCCCATCGCGAAGAGGCCCGTCTCCACCGGCAGCAACCGGTTGTCAGGCAACTGCAGTGCGTAACCGCCTTCGCGCAGGGCGAGCAGCGCGGTGACTGGTACGGCCAGGACGTCCTCGCGGGTCTCCCCCTTGACCTTGACCTCCACGGAGCCACCGTCGAGTCCGACTGCCTTCCCCGGCACGATCGTCACCGAAAGTTGCTGCGGGCTGCCCGTCGGCTGGCCGTCGGGGGTGGCTGCGACGGTGGCGACGGCACTGATCCGGCCGGGCGTCTCGGCGCCGTCGGGCATCCGCAGGGTGACGGCCGTGCCGTTCTTCAGCGAGGCCGCGTCGGGCGCGTCGACCTGGGCGGTGATCACCTTGTTGGTCCGGGTCACGGACATCAGCGGGCCGGCCGCGCTGTCGCCCACGACCGCGGAGACCGCGTCCACGCGCACGGCGCCGGAGAGGACCGCCAGGTCGCCGACCTCCAGCACACCGTCGTCGGGCAGGCCGGCGTCGTGTTGCCACCGCTTGATCGCCGTGACGAGCCGGGCGGTGAGGACGGCTTCACCGTCGCGGAGAGTCACGCGCCGGCCGGGCTTCTTCGCCGGTTCTTCCGCCTCCTTGCCCGGCTGTGCGGTCGCATCGGGCGGGCCGGCGGGCTGCTGCGGCGGCAACCGGACCACACTGCCGGGGTTCGGCTGGTCGCCGGTGGCGTACCCCATGGCTCTGAGGTTCGTACGGATCATCGCCACGTCGCGTCCCACGGTGCCGGGTTCGCCGAGCGTGCGGTAGAGCGGCGGGTTGCCGTAGAACAGCGGGACCGGATCGTCGTTGACCTTGTACATCACCTTGCCGCGCTTCATCACCTGGCCGGGCCGGGGCAGCGAGGTGACCACGCCCTCGCGCCCGCCCTTGACCACCTGCGGCGGGCCGTAGCCCAGAGTTCCCTGCAGGGTGCGGCTCGTCGAGAGATCGGCGCGGGTGATCTTCACGGTCTGGACCGGAATGAAGGCGCGCGGTGCGGGAGGGGTCGGCGAGCTACGCGCCCAGACCGCCACGGCGGCGGCGACCGCACCCGCTACGAGCAGCGTGGCGAGGATGCGGGTCCGCCGGGGGCGCGGGCGGTCGTTCGTGGGCATGGCGATGATGGTGGCGGACGATTTACAGGAACTTGTCGGGACGAGACGGTTTCCTGGTTGCGGCCCTATAGTCGGCGCCGTGTCAGCACACGTACTGGTGGCCGAGGACGACCGCAAGCACGCCGAGATCCTGCGCCGCTACCTGGAGTCCGCCGGTTATCGCACGGCGGTCGCCCACGACGGCCCGACCGCACTGGACTTCGCCCGCAGGCTGAAACCGGACCTGCTGCTGCTCGACGTCATGATGCCGGGCATGGACGGGCTGGACCTGTGTGAGGTGCTGCGCCGGGAGTCGTCCGTACCGGTGCTGATGCTGACCGCGCGCGCCAGCGAGGACGACGTGCTCCGCGGGCTCGCCCGCGGGGCCGACGACTATCTCACCAAGCCGTACCGCCCTCGTGAGCTGCTCGCCCGGATCCAGGCGTTGCTGCGGCGCTTCGAGCGGGCACAGCAGCCCGGATCGCGCGATGTGCTGCGGGTCGGTCCGCTCGCGGTCGACCTGCCGCGCCGCGAGGTCACCATGAGCGGGCGGCCCGTCGACTGCACGCCCGACGAGTTCGCCATCCTGGTCACGATGATGCGGGGACCCGAGCGGGTGTTCAGCCGGGCGGCGCTGTTGCAGGAGACCAGCGGGTACGACCGGGAGTCGGCCGAGCGCGCCATCGACACGCACGTGTCCAACCTGCGTCGCAAGATCGAGCCGAACCCGCGCCGGCCCTTCCATCTGCTGACCGTGTACGGGGTCGGCTACAAGCTGGTGGCCGGATGACCCGCCTGGTGCCGCTGCGCCGCAGCCTGCTGGTCCGGCTGCTGGCCACCTCGCTGCTGATCGCCGTCTGCGCGATCGCGGCGACGGCGTGGCTGACCGTACAGCTCACCAAGCAGGCAGTGACCCAGGAACAGAGCCGAACCCTGTCCGCCGACACCGACATCTACGACACGCTGATCGAGTACTCGGCCACCCACGACAGCTGGGTCGGCGCCCAGTCGAAGGTCGCCCAGCTGGCCGACCTCACCGGCACCCGGATCGCGCTGACCACACCCGACCGGCGGCCGATCGCCGGATCACCCGCGGACGCGCTCGACGCCGCGGTGGTGTCCGATGTGCCCACGGCGACGGTCGACCCGCTGCTGCTGGATCCGGGGATCGCGCGTAACACCGGGGGCCGGATCGACTCACGGGCGGTCGGCCCCTATCGCCTGAGCGAGGAGGAGCGTCGCGGGCTGCGCCGCGACGCCTCGACCTACCTCGGCTGCCTGCGGTCGATCGAGATCGCGGCGGAGATCGTCGACACGCCGAGCGGCCGTCCCGTGGTCCGCCGGATCAGTGCCGGGCCGACAGTGGCCACCAAATGCGACGAACTCGACCGCAGTTTCACGCCGATCGGGCCGGAGAAGAAGCCTCTCGCCGAGCTGAACCGGCTGGTGCGGGAGTGCTCCGGCTCGCGTTACTCGCTCACTCCCCTCTTCGAGGTGCGTTACGACGAGGCGCCCGGTCCCGACAGCGAGCAGGAGATGGACAGGTGTGTCAGCGAGAGCCGCCGCGCGCAGCTTCGCCCGTACGTCGCCCCGCCCGCCCTGCTCTTCGTCACGGGCCGGGTGGCGCCGGCGCCCTCGGTCGACCTGTCCCCGCTCAACCAGCTGAAGATCGCCGGTACCGCCGGCATCGTGCTCGTGCTGGCGATCATCGCGACGGTGATCGTCGGCCGGCGGCTGGTCCGCCCCCTGCGCCTGCTGGCCGAGGCGGCTCGCCAGCCGGTCGACCGGCAGGGCGCGGTGCCGGTGACGACCCGCGACGAGATAGGCCACCTGGCGACGGCGTTCAACGACCTCTCGGCGCGCCGTGAGGCCCTCGAACAGCAGCGCACGGCCATGGTCAACGACATCGCGCACGAGTTGCGCACCCCACTGACCACCATTCGCACCTGGCTGGAGACCGCCCGCGACGGAGCGGTCGAGCTCGACCCGGAGGCGGTCGACCTGCTCGTGGAGGAGGCGATCCTGCTCCACCACGTGGTCGACGACCTGCGTGACATCGCGGCGGTGGACGCGGGCAGCCTGCGCATCCACCGCGAGCACACCTACATCCGCGACCTGTTGGAGCAGGCCCACCTCGGCGGGGCCGACGTCACGGTGATCGCCGACCCCGAGCTGATGGCGTACGTCGATCCGGTCCGCCTGCGCCAGACGGTCGGCAATCTCGTCGGCAACGCGCTACGGCACACGCCGCCGGACGGCAGGGTGACGATCCACGCCGAGGTCATCGACAATCGCTTGATCATCAGGGTCACGGACACCGGCCCGGGCATCGCCCCGGAGGATCTGACGAGGATCTTCGACCGTTTCTGGCGGGCCGACACCTCCCGCTCGCGGGCGACCGGAGGAAGCGGACTGGGCCTGCCGATAGCCCGTCAGCTGGCCCGTGCCCACGGCGGCGACATCACGGTCGCCAGCCAGCCCGGCGTGGGCAGCACCTTCACGATCGACGTGCCAGCCTGAAAGCGCTCAGCCGCCGTAGCCCAGGTCGTCAGAACGCGGCGTCGTACAGGGCCTGCAGCTCGGGCGTGGCCAGGCCGCTGTAACCGCAGACCATGGCTCGCCCGTCGGTAGCCGCGACGAGGTACGCGCGGCCGGGCTCGAAGGCCGTGGCCCCGATCAGCGCCTCGCTGTTGCCGTCGCTCTGCGCGACCTCGACGACGTCGGTGCCCGTCCCCGCGTACAGGTGGGTGACCTTGAGGACGGCAGTGCCGCCGGCGATCTCATCGACGGTGCCGGCGAACGCCAGCGGAGCCGCCGCGAGCGTCGCGGCGCTGGGCTGCACGCACTTGGCCGCCCCGCCACCGGCGACGATGCGGGTCACCACGAGGATGGCGGGGCGCACGTCCGGGCCGGAGTCGTCCGGCGATCGCAGCGCCGCGCCGACGGCGACCGCCGCCACGCCGACGACCAGCCCCGCCGCGGCAAAAGCGAGCCTCCGGGCAGTGCGGGCCCGCCGCCTGGGCACCGGCCCCCGCTCTGCTTCCCTGGGGGAAACGGGCGCCGCCGGATCGGCGGTGCCGGCCGGCGACGGGTCAAGGTCGTTGGTCATGGAGTCCTCCAGCAGGCGGGTGACGCGCTCCGGGGGCAGCGGCGCGAGGCCGGCCGCCGGGTCCGCGTTCCGCAGCCGGGCACGCAGGTCGTCGTCGGTCACAGCCGCCTCCCCTCTTCCGGTACGTCATGTCCGGCACCGTCGCCGAGCTTTCGTAACTCCTCCCGCAGCCGGCCGCGGGCGCGATGCAGCCTGATGCTGACGGCGTTGGCGGACAGGCCGGTGGTCGCGGCGATCTCCGTGGGGCCGAGGTCCTCCCAGGCCCAGAGGCGGACGATCTCGGCGTCCAGCGGGCGCAGCCGGCCCAGCGCGGTGTGCAGCCGCTCGTCGGGAGGCTCAGCGACCTCGGCGGCGACCTCCGAGGGCGGATCGATCGCGCGGATCCGGGCCAGCAGGCGGTGCTGGCGGCGCTGGGCGCGTTCGGCGTTCGCCAGGCAGTGCCGGGCGACACCGTATGCCCACGGCAGCCGCTCGTCCGGCACGTCGTCGAGGCGGCGCCAGCAGACCAGCAGCGTCTCGGAGAGGACGTCCTGGGCGGTCTCCGGATCCGTGCGGCGCGCCAGGAACCGTCGCAGCGGCTCGATCAGCGGGGCCGCGAACTCCTCGAACCGCGCCCGGCGCGCCTGCGTGTTCACCACGTTCACCCTGGCACATGTCCGGCACCGGGCCGGTTCTTTCGGCCGGCGTGGCAAAGGGGCGTCCCGGCGCGAGGACACTCGCACCGGGACGCCCCGCCGATCAGATCCGGAAGCCGCCGACCAGGGCCTGCAGCTTGCGGCTCACCTCGTCGAGTTCGTCGGCGGCGCGGCGGGACTCGTCGACCGAGGCGGTGGTGTTCCGGGCGACGTCGGCCACGTTGCCGATGTTCGCCGCGATCTGCCCCGACCCGGCCGCGGCGTCGTTGACGCTGCGGTTCATCTCGTTGGTCGTCGCGGTCTGTTCCTCGACAGCCGAGGCGATGGTGGTCTGGTAGTCGCTGATCTGGTTGATGACCTGGGTGACCTCGGCGATCGCGGAGACCGCGCTGGTGGTGTCGGCCTGGATGGCCTCGACCCGCCGGGCGATGTCCTCGGTGGCCCGGGCGGTCTCCTGGGACAGCTCCTTGACCTCGCCGGCGACCACGGCGAAGCCCTTGCCCGCCTCGCCGGCCCGGGCGGCCTCGATGGTGGCGTTGAGGGCCAGCAGGTTGGTCTGCTGGGCGATGTTGGTGATCGCCTTGACGACGTCGCCGATCATGCGGCTGGACTCGCCGAGGCGGGACACGGTCTCGGTGGTGGCCCGTACGGTGTCGACAGCCCGGGCCGCGACGGTGGCGGCCTCGTTGGCGTTGTGCGAGATCTCGCGGATCGAGGCGCCCATCTCCTCGGAGCCGGCCGCGACGGTCTGCACGTTGCGCGAGACCTCCTGCGCCGCACTCGCCACGACGTTCGCTTGCGCCGAGGAGTCCTCCGCGCCCTTGGCGATCTGCCCGGACAGTGCCCCGATGCGGTGGCTGGTCTGCGCCAGGCCCGTGGCGCTGTGGCCGAACTCGGTGATGACCGTGCTGATCGCGTCCAGGGCGGTGTTCACGGACCGGCCCATCTGACCGACCTCGTCGCCGGAGCGCGCGTCCACCCGCCGGGTGAGGTCGCCGTCGGCCACCGCGACGAGCACGCTCGCGGCCTCCGCGAGGGGGCGGGTGATGCTGCGGGTGGTCCACCAGGCGACCAGGGCCGCGACCAGGGCGGCCAGCGCCAGGCCGAGGGCCATGGTGGTCAGGAAGCCGTCGGCGATCTCGCGGGCCTTCGCGGTCTCGGCCTTGTTCATCGCCTCCTCGAGGTCGATGAAGACGTTGATGGCGGCGAGCCACTCGATGAAGGCCGGCTTGGCCTGCGTGGTGAGCACCTGCAGCGCCTGCGTGTTGTCGCCGGCGGTACGCAGGTCGACGACCTGGGTGATCAGCGGCAGCGTCGCGGCCTGGATGCGGTTGATCTCGGCGAGCGCCGCCTTCTCCTCGGTGCTGACGTCCGAACCGCCGGCGAACATGGCCGCCATCTTCACCGCCGACTCGTCGTACTTCGTGGTCAGCTTGCCGATGGTGTCGACCTCGGTCTGCACCTCCGCGGCGGTACGCGCCAGCACCACGTCCCGTACGGCGATCGCCCGGTCGTGCACGCTGCCCCGGAAGTTGATGGCGTAGCGCTGCTTCACGCCGTTGAGATCGTTGACGACGGTCAGCCGATCATTGATCTTGTTGACCTCGGTAACGCCGATGACGGTCAGCGCGACCATGGCCGTGATCACCGCGAGGAAACCGGCACCGAGCCTGGCCCCGACCCTGAGATTCGACATCTTCAACCAGATCACCCGTTCGCCGGTGGTGGGGCCCTTCGGTGGGCCTACCAGGATGATCGACCGATCTGGGCACATTGTGAGGATTAGGCGAACCACCCGCCGCCCACCTCGGAAGATTGACACTCTTCGCTGGCACGATGAGTATGGGAGCGCTCCCAATTCTCGCGATCTCCTCGATTGGAGAGGCCATGCCGTCCGCGATCTTCCACCGGGTCGCGCGGGGTGCGCTGCTGCTCGGCGCCTGCGCGCTGTGCAGCGTCGCCGCACCCACCGCCGCCACCGCCATCCCCGCCGCCGCCACCGTCTCCGCCCCCGCTCCCGTCGCCGTGACCGTGAACGCCCGCGCGGGCCTGGCCACCGTCCCCGGCACCGCCCTGGGCGTCAACGACGCCATCTGGGACACCAACCTGGGCACCGATGCCACGTCCGACCTGCTCAAGTCCGCGGGCGTCCAGATGATCCGCTACCCCGGCGGCTCGTACGCCGACATCTACCACTGGCGGGACCACACGGCACCCGGCGGCTACGTCGCCCCGAACACCGACTTCGACACCTTCATGGCCTCGGTCGAGCGCATCGGCGCCGAGCCGATGATCATCGCCAACTACGGCACGGGTACGGCCGAGGAGGCCGCGGGCTGGGTCCGGTACGCCAAGGACAAGGGCTACCGGGCGAAGTACTGGACGATCGGCAACGAGAACTACGGCAACGGCCACTACGGCGAGCCGTGGGAGGCCGACAACCACGCCGACAAGAGCCCGGCCGCGTACGCCGCGGGCGTGATCGCGTTCGCCGAGGCGATGAAGGCCGTCGACCCGGACATCAAGATCGGTGCGGTCCTGACCATGCCGGGAAACTGGCCCGACGGGGTGGTCGGCGCCGGCGACGCGGGGACCTGGAACAAGGAGGTCCTGACCCGGGCCGGGGCGCACATCGACTTCGCCGACGTGCACTGGTACCCCGGCGGCGGCTCAGCGGCCGAGGCACTCACCCGGACCGGCCACGTCGACGACGCGATGTACCTGCTGCGGCGCCAGATCGACCGGTACGCCGGTGGCGACGCCGGCCGCATCCCGATCAGCCTGACCGAGACCAACGTCGGCGTGGGGCAGAACACCCAGCCCGGCGCGCTGTTCCTCGCCGACGCCTACAGCGACCTGCTGGAGAGCGGCGTCTTCACCGTGCAGTGGTGGAACGTCCACAACGGCATCGGCACGGTCTCCACGGTCGCCGGGCAGCGCGACTACGGCGACTACGGCATGCTCTCCTCCGGCAACTGCCTCGCCGACTCCTCGGTGTGCGAGCCGCCGCTGAACACGCCGTTCGCCCCGTACCAGGCGCTGAAGCTGATGAAATCCTTCGTCCACCCCGGCGACCAGCTGGTCCGGGCCGGCACCGACGATCCGCTGGTGACCGCGCACGCCGCCCGCCGCCCCAACGGTGACCTGCAGGTGCTGCTCGTCAACCGGGACCCCGACAACGAACGCACCGCCAGCCTGGAATACCGCGGATACAGCCCCGCCACCACCAGCCCGCCCACCGTGATCTCCTTCCGCAACGGCGCCGGGGCGCTCGAGACCGCCGCACTCGGGACGGCCGGGCAGCAGACGCTGCCGCCGTACTCGCTCACCCTGCTCACCATGCACCCGGCCCGAACCGGCGATGGGGCACCCGGCGCGCCCGGCGCACCCACCGCGACCGCCGTCACCGACCCCACCGCGACGATCTCCTGGCCGGCGGCGCGGGCGGGCCGCGATCCGATCGCCAAGTACGAGGTCTACCGCAGCAACGGGGTGACCAGCGAGCAACTCGGCGAGACCACCGGCACGTCCTTCACCGCGCACAACCTCACCCCGGGCACCCGCTACACCGTCAACGTGCTGGCCCGCGACACCGCGGGTGGCGTCTCCTGGTCGTCCCTGCCGCTGACGATCACCACGACCGCCCCGGCGACCAGCACCTGCACGGTGCGCCTGACCGACACCACCGACTGGGGCAGCGGCTTCGTCGGCGCCGTCGACATCACCAACAACGGGCCCGCACCCGTCACCGGCTGGACCCTGACCTTCACCTGGCCGACCACGTGGCAGACCGTGCAGAGCGGCTGGAGCGCCACCTGGACCCAGACCGCACGCGACGTCCGGGTGACCGGCGACCCGGGTGCCACCCTCGCGGCGGGCGGCACGACGAGCGTCGGCTTCGTCGGGGGCTACAGCGGGCCGAACGTCCTGCCTGAGGTGTTCGCCCTCAACGGCACGGTCTGCAGCACCGGCTGACCCCGCCGGCCGTCCGTCCGGCGCCGGGCAACCGACGCCGGCCGGACGGCGCCCTGACGGACGGCGCCCGGACAGACGGCGCCCGGACAGACGGCGCCCGGGAGGTTTGACGCCCGGACGGTTGACGCCGGCAGCCAGCGCCGGCGGTCAGCGCCGGCGGTCAGCGCCGGCGGTCAGCGCCGGCGGTCAGCGCCGGCGGTCAGCGCCGGCGGTCAAAACCAACTGTCATTCAGGCCGGTGGCTGCCTGCCGAGTGCGTCGGCGAGACGGCCGATACCGAACTCGTAGGCGCGATCGACGTCCCCGCCGAGCTTGAAGGCGCCGGCCAGCTCCATGCTGATGAATCCGGTCGCCCAGGCGGTGAACGTGCGCGCGGCCTCCAGCACGTGCCGCTCCCCCGCGAGGTCGGCGGCCACCCGCAGCACCGGGGCGGTCGCGCGAGCCAAGGAATCGAGGCCGGGTCGCGCGATGCCGGGCCCGGGAGCGAAGATCAACTGGTAGCCCGCCGGGCGCTCGTGCGCGAAAGCACGGATGACCCGGGCCAGCTCGGCCAGATCCCGGCGCGGATCGGCGCCGGCACCGGCCGCGCCGAGCCGTTCGCCGAGGTCGCGGACCGTGGCCTCGGCGATCAGTCCGACCAGGTCATCGCGACTTCGCACTCGTTTGTAGAGCGAGGGTGGGCGCACACCGACGCGGTCGGCGACGGCCTGCATGGTCAGGCGGGCGATTCCCGCCGACTCCAGGATGTCGCGTCCGGCCTGGACGATCTCATCGAGCGAGGTCCGATCGGGCGTCGGCATGGCGCGTCCTCCAGGGTCACGAGGCCATCGTCATGGCTATTGACCATAGCCATGATGGCTACGTACCCTAGCCATCATGACGACGATAGCAAGCCGGGAGCGAGCGCCGCGATGAAGCTCGGCCCACACCTGCACCGCATCGGAAACGACATCGTGGCCGCCTACCTCGTCGACACCGCCGACGGCGTGACCGTCATCGACGCGGGTCTGGCCGGTCAATGGCACGATCTGCAGGCCGAGCTCGCGAGCATGGGCCGGTCGGTGACCGACATCCGGGGCGTCATCCTCACCCACGGCGACAGCGACCATCTCGGGTTCGCCGAGCGGCTCAGGCGCGATCACGGGGTGCCGGTCCATGTGCACGAGGCGGACGCCGCCCGCGCGCGTGGCGAGGTCAAACCCCGAGCCTCGTGGGGGCGCGTCAAGCTCGGTGCGACGCTCGGCTTCCTCTGGTACGCGATCCGCAAGGGAGGGCTCCGCACCAGCTATCTCACCGAGGTGGTCGGCGTGCGCGACGGCCAGGTGCTCGACCTGCCCGGCGCACCGCGCATCATCGGGCTTCCCGGCCATTCGCCGGGCAGCATCGCCATCCACGTTCCCGTGGCCGACGCGATCTTCGTCGGCGACGGGTTGACCACCCGGCATGTGCTGACCGGGCGGCGCGGCCCGCAACCGGCGCCCTTCACCGACGACGCGCGGCAGGCCGTGGCATCACTCAGCCACCTCGAAAACCTGCAGGCGACCTGGCTGCTTCCCGGCCATGGCACGCCCTGGTCCGGCGGAGTCGCGGAGGCGGTGCGTGCGATCAGGACCGCGGCCGGCGCCTAGCCAGACACCCCCTGAGCCAGGACGGCGATGGCCTCGATGGAGATGAGCAGGTTGCGGGGCAGCTTGACGTTGGCCGGCGCCGAGCGGGCCGGCGGCGGGTCGGGCATGTGCCGGGCGTAGATGGCGTTGATGGCCGCGAAGTCGTCCACGTTCGCGTAGAAGATGGTCGTCTTGACGAGCGTCGCCAGCGACGCGCCCGCGGCGGTCAGCACCGCGTCGAGGTTGCGCAGCGCCTGCTCCGTCTGCTCCTCGATGCCGTCCGGCGCGACGCCGGTGGCCGGGTCGATGCCCGCCGTGCCCGAGCAGAACACGAAGCCGTTGGCGACGACCGCCTGACTGTAGGGCCCGATCGCGGGTGGGGCGTGCTCGGTGGAGACTGCGTGCCGGGTCATGACGCACCTTTCGCCGCGTGCGGTCCGGCCGTCCCGGAGCCACGCGCATTATGGGCACATCCGGTCCAGGAACTCGACGGCCGGACCTCGCCGCATCGAAGGACGTCTCTAGACTGGGGCGGCGCCGCGACGTATGGTGCAGAGCGGCTATGGGAGCGCTCCCATCCCACCGCTCGCTCCCCGGACAAACCGCTCAGCAGGAGGATCCGATGCGCCAGGCCGTGCAGGCACTCATCATCAGCGGCGTGCTGCTCTCGGCGGGAGCGTGCGGCACCGCGACGAACCCCGCCCCCGGCGAGCCGGGGGTGGGGATCGGTTCGGCGACCGCACCGCCGGCGGCCGAGCGGTCCGCCGAGGCCTCGATCAGATCCTCGTGCGAGGCGCTCGGCCAGGTGTACGGCACGAACATGGCCCCCCTGGCCGAGGCACTCACCAAGCTGGCCGACGCCCGCAAACAGGCCGGCGACGACAAGGCCTTCGAGCAGCAGGTGCAGCAGGCGTTGAAGGCCTTCGCCGGCGCGATCCGGCTGGCCACCCAGAACAGTCTCGACCCGAAGCTGCGGACCGACGGCAAGAAGACCGCCGACCAGTTGCAGGCCAAGGCGTCCGACGCCAAGGTGTTCAGCGAGGTCAAGACGACCGAGGACGTGAACAAGGCGCTCGGCACCACCCTGCGAGGGTGGCTGTCCCCCGTCGACAAGCACTGCTCCTGACGCACAGCCGAAGGCCGGGCGCCTCGGCGGCGCCCGGCCCGGTGCGTCTCTCTCAGCTCGCCGAGCAGGTCACGGCCGGCACGCCGTTGGTGCCGGTCCACGATCCGAGGAAGCCGAAGGTCGTGCTGGCCCCGGCGGCGAGGTTGCCGTTGTAGCCGACGTTGCGGGCGGTCACGGTGGATCCGCTGGTGGTCACCGTCGCGCTCCACACCTGCGTCACCGTCTGCCCGTTCGGGAATGCCATGGTGACGCTCCAGCTCCTG
>Ga0307516_10000621_pt1 | contig 47827 bp, 55 predicted proteins | sample 19_EM_MG_FD_203310 | JGI IMG/M metagenome (GOLD analysis project Ga0307516, IMG submission 203310) | Populus trichocarpa ectomycorrhiza microbial communities from riparian zone in the Pacific Northwest, United States - 19_EM | ecosystem: Host-associated > Plants > Roots > Unclassified | place... | reverse complement strand
GGGCGTTTGCAGAAGCAAACGTCGTGGAGACGGGAGGGGTGAGTTATTGTGTGGACGAGAGTCATGTCCTGATAGCCTCAATCAAAAACCGGGGAGGTTTGAAATAAACATCGACTATACGCACTGTGGTGTATAGTTCCATGGTTGACCCGGATTGTACGACAAAAAGCGAGCCGTCCGTCGACCACCGCACGATTTCTCCTTCTGTAAGCTGAAGTTGGCTCTCCGGAACAGTGAACGAAGGGTAGAGACACCAGCCTTTCCCGAGCTTGGTACTCGCGCACCCCTTGCCACGCATCAAATCCCACATCCTCAGGGTCTTGTCCTTCCCAACGCTCAACGCAACTTTGCCAGAGGGGTGGACAGCAACGGAGTTGACGCGGCCTTTGTGGCCCTTGAGTGCGCGAAGGACGCTCCAGTCGCGGGCATGGAACAGGCAGAGGGTGCCGTCCTCTGAGGCGGAGAGAAGGTGTGACCGTGAGGGGAAGGTGAGGTGCGTTATCGAGCCTGAATGGCAACTCTGAGGCTTAGATTAGATTGAAAAGGGAAGGGAAAAGCGGACCTTCGTGATGCATCAGCCCGCCGATCTCCTTTCTGCGGCGGAGGTCCCAGACTTTGATGATCTCGTCGGCACTACCTGTTGCGAGCCATTTACCGCCTTCGGGGGAGGCGGCGACGGCTTTGATGCAGGAAACGTGTGCGGGGAATATAAAAATGGGGGTTAGGTGGAAGGTGTAGGGGTATACTTCGGATGTGGAGGTGGATGGCGCGTTGTCGGAGGAGGAGAGGGTGACGGATCCTTGTAGACCGTAGAGCAGTTTTTCGTAGGATCCCGCGATGACTTTGAATGTGGTGGGTAACAAAGTTTTTTTGGGGGATGCGTCGTCGTTTTCTGTGCTCGGAATTTCCTTTTCCTTCCCTTTTCTACTGCTCTTGATCGCGCTTTTTGCACTCGATTCTTTGGGAGGAGACCCGTTTGTGCGGGACGACACCTCTTCCTTGCCCACACGTGCTCGTTTCTTGGGCCGTTCTTGCACCTTGCCAGTAGTCGTGCGCGCAGGCTTTTCTGGGGAATGTCTGGCCATTATCGTGAATTTGGAATTTTTTTGCGGGTGAGGGAGGCTATATTTGCATCTGTTTGATTCTGGTGCTCTCGGCACATTTTTCGACACACCCTTCCCGTTCACTCATGCGACCATGGACCAGCGTCAGACGCTTCGCCACCTCCACCAGCTTCACACCAGCGGAATGTCGTCGTCGAATTACAGAGCAAAACGCACGCGTCAACGCTTTCGTCGCCGTCTCACCTCTTCCGCCGCCCACCGCGTCCGCAAGCGATCTCGCGGGTAGGCCGATTGCCGTGAAGGACTCTATATGCACAAAGGACATGCCCACGACGTGTTCGTCCGAGATGCTGCGAGGTGCGCGTCGTTGCATTATCCCTAGGGGTCTTATATGGATTGGAAACTGACAGAGTTCAATCCTCCGTACGACGCGACGGTGGTGCGCCTCCTGCGCGCAGCTGGAGCCGATATCATTGGCAAGACAAACTGTGACGAGTTTGGGATGGGGTCCGTCTTTCTGTCCGTTTCCCAATGGATCGCTGATGAGTTTTGCATTTAGATCACTCAACACACATTCTATCCATGGACATGTGGTCAATCCCTACGTAATCCGTTCCCCTACAAGCCTGGACGAGCAACGACACCGTTCGGCAGGTGGGAGTTCTGGAGGGAGCGCAGCGGCGGTTGCAGCAGGCATGTGTTATGCGTCAGCACCGCGCCCCTCAGTCTACCTATCCATCTGTTGAGTGTTTTGTGTACAGTGCATTGGGCACCGACACTGGGGGGTCGACGCGTCTTCCGGCATCGTATTGTGGAGTTGTTGGGTTGAAACCATCATACGGTCTTTTGAGCCGGTGAGCATGGATGCACGGTCCCACGAGATAGATGCTTATCTTTGAAGATGGGGCGTAGTATCTTTTGCGGACAGTCTGGACTGTGTGGGTGTCATGGCTGGGACGGTGTTGGATACCAAACGCGTATTTGGTATGTTTATAGCTCTTTCTCCAGCTTGCAGTCGTCTAAACACTCCAAGATATACTCAACGTACACGACCCAAAAGATCCTACTGCTGCTTCGGCTGAAGCTCGCTCCCTCGCGGCTGAGAGATGCAGACAACGTATCGATTCCCTGGAACTTTCTCGCACGTCCCTGTGCGGCCTGCGCGTGGGTATTCCTCAGGTGTGTTGCGGTCATTGTCCGTCTGATCAGACTTTGATAACGTTTTCTCGAAGGAATACTTCCCAGCAGAAATGACGTCTTCCATTTTGCGGCCGTTCCGCAGGACGGTTCGGGCCCTGAATGAGATGGGAGCGACCATAGTGCCCGTCGACATGCCGTCGACGGGATACGCCCTCAGTGCATATTACGTGCTTGCGAGTGCAGAGGCGAGCAGTTGCTTGGCGAGGTTTGATGGGATTCAATATGGTGTGTTTTAATAGACCTTTTTGGGTGGCATATGTTGATGGGATTGTCAGGGCTGAACATCAGACGGCCGCCTGGGGTTAGTGCGATGGGTGGGATGGCAGACGTGTATGCACATTCGAGAACGAGGGGATTTGGAGCAGAAGTGAAGAAGAGGGTGTTGTTGGGGACATATGCGTTGAGTGCCGAGTGGGTTTGTACCTCGTTCAGAGATTCATGCAGCTAACTTTATTTGGCTAGTGCGTTTGATAATTACTTTTTGCAAGCACAACGGGTGAGACAGCTTGTGAGGGACGACTTTGACAGGGTGTTTTCAGCGCGTGAAGGAAATGAGACAGGGGTGGATGTGCTGATCCACCCGTCCGCAATACAGACGGCGCCGGAATTGGAGGCAGATTGTGGCGCGGAGACGTACGTGCAGGACGTGTTGACGGTGCCAGCGTCGTTGGCGGGTGTGCCGGGGCTGAGCGTGCCGATGGGGGTGGAGGGATGGCCTGTGGGGGTGAGTGTGGTTGGGCAGTGGGGGTGCGAGGAGATGGTGCTCAGGATCGGTCACATAGTGGAAGGGCTGAGATAGATCGGGCAATTTACATAATCAGATCCCCGATTTACGTCGGGTTCAGATTTCTTTTCCTTCTCCACCTCACTCGTCGCCATGAACGTCGCCGACCTCCTCCAAGACTCCCCGTCGGACGACCACCGACGTCGTCCAGAACAGCTGCAACCAGGCCCTGGCCCTGCCTGGCATCGTCTCCCGCCCGCCCGACCCAACCCCTACCCGTCCACCCCACCCGGCCCCGCTCCGTACTCTACCATCGATGCTCACCCCACACCATCTGGCACACCCTCAACAGCGCCGCCACGCATCCGTCCTGCCCCTCCAGGTGCCATGCCGCCCACCGGCCCCGGCCCTTACCCATACCACCCCCCGGCCACTCCTTCGTCCACTTCCACATCCTCCTCGTCCTCTCAAGCCCCGCCCTCTGCGTACAACCATCGTCTTCCACCCCCACCCCCGTCCTCGTCTGCCCATCCAGCATCACCTGCGATGGCTTCGCTTCGCCCCCTTGACACTCCAGGCCCTAGTGGCAGTGCTGGTCCTGGCATGTCAGGCGGTGTCTGGGGGACCCATCCGGTAAATGCCATGGACCGCGATCGCCCTGACCGCGAGCTCAAGGACTGGCAGGACCGCGACCGTGACAGGAGGAAGGGTCCGTTTTTCTCCTTCATCGACTCAACCTTGCATTCAAACTATTCATCAGACGCCGACCCAGTCCAAGCGACCAATTCAAGTTCCATGCCCCCCTCCCGACGGATGCGTAGTGACACCGCCAACAGCTCTTCTGACGTAGACAAGAAACACACCGACGATGGCACCAGAGAGCGCGAAGCCCGCCCCTGGGAGAGGGAGAGAGAGCGTGAACGCGAAATTCAGTACCACCCACATTCCCGTCCACCCCCACCTCCTTCTCATACTCACCGTGAACGCGAACGTCAACCTTACCCCAGAGATCGCGAACCAGAACACATACGCCAGCGTGACCGGGAGCTTTCAAAGGACCGAGATCGAGAAAGAGAGCGTGACCGAGAATGGGGGGATCGCGACCGCGACCGCGACATGGACACCATTCGTGCCGTCGCCTCGTCCCGCCAGAACCCGCCAATCCAGAGTCGCACACAGACGCCCACGTTGCCACGTCAGGGCCGTGCCCCATTGACGCCTGGATCTGGCGCCGTCGCTCCGTCACTCAACACTCAAGGTCCTGCCATTCCTCCACTACCTTCCAGATCTCCTGTTCCTGTACCCCACTCTGGGACGCCGAGGATGACCGGTTCATCACCCGTGCATCCACCACCACCACCACCACCACCACCTCCTCCTCCTGTTCACCAGGATTTTCGTGGTCATAGTAACATGATGGGGAGACAGCCTATTGACAGAGAGAGGGAACACCATAGAGAGAGGGACTGGAATGAACGTGAGAGGGAAACGGAACAGAGGGAGAGGGAGATGGAATGGAACGAAAGGGAAAGGCAGAAAGGAAAGGAGAGACTGGACAGAGACAGAATGCATCATCCTGGCTACGGTGCTTTGGACCGAGAACGAGACAGGGAACGGGGCCGGCCCCTGGGTGGCCACCCACTACCGCTACCTCATGACCGGGAACGGGGCCGCAAAACGAGTAATGACTTTGAACAGAAAGAGAACCGGGACAGAGAGCGAGACAGGGAAAGGGAAAGAGACCGCGGCCGAGAGAAAGACAGGGAGCGGGATAAGGAAAGAGATTATCGCATCTCGAGTCATCCGCCTGGCCCCGCGCATCATCCTCATCAACACCCGCACTCCCCGTTCCATCCTCATGCACACCCACATTCACACCCCCCGCCCCCACCAAGTGGCGGGCATTCGTCCTCCTATGCTTCTCGTCCACATGTGCATGGGCCTCCACAGCGCCCATCAAGCCCGCCTTCGGGTTCACTTCCATCTGGACCTGGCGGGCACCACAAGACATTTGGGGCTCCACCTCAGCAGCAACACCCTGGTTACTCGCCACCGATGCCTCCGCCCCCATCGGTCCAGGGTCACCCACCGCTCCAGCAGGGTCCTTCGGCTTACCCTCCTCACCCCCACACCATCCACCCTTCTTCCCAACATCCTCCCCCGCCGCCTCTGCAACAACAACATCCCTCGCTACATCATCACCACCCACAGTATTCCCATCCCCAAACCTCCCACCAACCTCTTCCCCCCCCACATGAACACCATCCACAGTCCCATCCACCCCCACCCATTGCATCCGTTCAGACGCCTCCCCAGCCTCCGCCCCAAAGACATTTCCAGAACCAGTTCCACACGCAGTTTGTACCCGTCGGGACCATCGTGGGCAGCGAACCTGGACGAGGCGGAGGTGGCCCGGGGTCAAGAGTTGGTTCAAGAGTCGGTTCCAGGGCGGGGACGCCCGTCGGTGGAAGGGAAAGAGATAGGAGAGAGAGGGATAAGGAACGGGAACGAGAAGTCGCTAGAGAACGCGAGAGGGACAGGGAGCTACCTTCGGCACGCGTCAAGGGCAGTTCTGGTGCTGCTACGACTGGGAGCGGCGTCAGCAGAATGAAAGACCCCGAGCGCGAAGGAGAGAAGGAGAGGGATCAACAGATGCCCCCTCAATTTCGGGAACGGGAACGGGAACAGCACATTCGGGACCAGCACCAGCAGCATAATAGAGAACAGCGGGAGCATCAGCCAAGGGACGAAGAACAGCCGCTTAATGGCCCGCGCAGCTGGTGGACGTCAGGGCCGTCGCCTCCTGGGGGCGTAGCACCGCCTGTGCCGGTTGCTCCAAGGGTCCCAACGGGCCTTGTGGAAGGCTATCCTCCTGGACCGTACGATCGTATTGAAGGGTGTGCGCCTGGACCTGGAGCACCCTATCCCATAGGCATGGAGTACAACGGACACCCTGGGGAGGTCTACTTTGAGACCGGGATGCGCGCAGAGGTTGTTGTCGTGCCTGGGGAGTGGGGGGTATGGGAGGAAGAGGAGGAAGAGGAGGATTATGACGAGGTGGGAGAAAAGAGGAGGGCGAGGGTGCGTGTCCACCTTGGAACGTTTGTGTACCCAAGGTTGCCGTTCCCGTACTTTTTTGACATTGACGTGGGAGGGGGAGGCGGTGAGAAGGAGGCGGAAGGAGGTGGGGGTGGGGATATTGGTGGGGAGAAGGCGGAAGAGAAGGGCAAGGTGAAGGAAGAGAATCCAACAAACTCGAAAAAGGGGAAAGAGACTGGGATGGACGTGGACACTGATTCGACGCCGAATCCCACTCTTGCGGTTTCTGCTCCTACGGAGGGCAGTCAGCCGTCAACCGAAGTACAGGCGGAGAAGATGGCCAAGGACAAGGAAATGGAAGATGACGAGGAAAAGTTCAAACAGAAGAAGGAACAGGAACAAGCAGAGCCTTTGTTGTCTTCGACCCAAGAGCAGAAGATACCCGTGAATCCTGGCGAGAACGCTTCATCCAGCCATGGCCAGCAGCCGCAGGCTACGAGCACGTTCAAGGTGGACACCGAGACCCACGTCACGATCATCATTCCCAACGGGCACATCCCTCTCGATAAACCACTACGACCACGTATATGGGGCGGAGGCGTTTTTCCTCGTATGCGGATGCCAAGGCGTATGATCATGTCTGATGGCCTGCATCATATCGGTTCTGTGCAGCTGGAAGGGATGAAGGAACCCTCGGGAATGGCTGATGGCGGCGAAAGGGAGCAGCCTCCGCTGCAACCTCAACGCCAAGAAAAACGCCGACGACCCAGGTATCGAAGGGTTTACACGGACGATTCGGATGCCTTCTTGTGTGCGTTGCATTCTGGGTGGGTGACGTGGAGCGGGGCGGCACAGGCCAGGATGGAGGGAAAGGCGATGAAAATTGAGGTGCGGGTGTTAAGGTGTATCGGGGCGGAGGGTATTGGGATTGGGAGGTTTTATGGGAGGGAGGAGATTGTCGGGAGGTTTTTGGGTGGATGGGGGGAGAAGTGTTTCGTTCCTAGGGGAGGGCTCGGTGAAGGTACCGACGTTGGTCCTCCGGGAGAAAGACGCGGTGACGAAGACGTGGATATGCAAAGCCCTGAGGGTGAGCTGGATGATGAGGAGAATGATGGGAGAGGGCTTGTGAGTGCTGGATGGGGAACTGGACATGATGGTAGTGCCATTGAAATCGTCGATGCTCGATTTGTTGAGGTGAGTCCTGTTTTACGCCATCTGGCTAGGTTTAAAGAATTTTCCCTGTTTCTTCGGCACGTATAGCCAGGAAGTGCCTGCTCTCTTCGGGGATTGCGGAATCGGAAGCAACGTTTGTTGGAGTATCTCGAACGCCGCGCTAGTGTTGTTGGCCCCGTGCGGTCGTCTGACTTTTCGACCGTCTCGAGGCTGGCTGGACGCAAGCGACGGCGGACATGGGACTGGCATTCTTTTCAACCTCGACGATTGCCCAACGCTAGTATCCTAGATACCATTCCCGAACAAGCTGAAGAAGAGTTCGTTTCAATCACGACGCCTCATCATCTAGACATGGTTAAAGAGGATTTGCAAATGAAGATCCATACTCTGGTGTTCGGAATCAGTCCCAGTGGGGATGTTCAGGCTGGGTGAGTCTTAGAGGATTGTTTGCTTTTTGGGTCGAATCCTCACACAATGCTCGTGCCTCGCAGATACAAGTATGATCGGGTTATATTACAGAGGATATTATTCCCTGTGGAAGAAGATCCTCAACCTCCAAAGAAACGTCGACGGACTGATGATGGCACACCTGAAAGCTCCAAGGACGTCGATGGTTACAACTTTTCATCCTTTGGCCAGTTAGGCACCCGCTCAGTCATCCTAGAGACCGCGAAAGAAAGTTATCTTCTATCTCCGACGCTTGGCAGCACCGCTCGACAATATGATATCGCCCTGGTATTAGACGAAGAGCTCGAGGAAGATATCCCTCCGGAAACCAATTCCTCCTTGCAAGACGTCGCTGCCGACAAGATCCTACCAGTGCCCGCTCCCATTGATGCCGACAAGGAAAGAATATCTTCTGACGGATCCCTACCAACTGCTGAACAGACACTAAATTTGGCACCAAAGACCTCGACTGACACACGCCCACCCATCGACAAACCAGGGACACCTCCCCGGACTATGTCACCTTCACAGTCGGAAGTATTGCAAACCAATACTGAGCCTGGTCGATGTAATACAGAACCAACATCGGCTACCAGCCCAGTCGTTAGGCCGGGGCTACTGTCGCGGGCAAGCAGGGCTCTTGAGTCCTCTCCAGAACACGTGCCGCTTCGTTCGTCGCCATCGCACCGGAGACGCATCTCTAATATTTCCTTTGCGATCGAGGTCGTCGACGACAAACCAAAGCAGTGGCAGCTCCAGACTTTGCAGCAGAATCTGGGTGAAGACATGTTCCGATTTACAGATGAGGGCGTCAGCGTGACTGATAATCTGACTGATGGAATGAAGACCGAGTGGGTTGTTCATGTTAGAAGATGGAGATGGGGTCCTTCGTAGGATCTATACATACCGTTTGGAATTTGGGACTTGCTCGCTTACATTTGGTTTATCTATCGAGCTATCTACTTGAGAATTTTCTTTGCTTTCAATCAGTCTAGAATTCAAAGATGGGGGACCTTTAATTATAAGACGAAGTTGGCAACTTGCTTGATGGTTGAACAGGAAGTTTTGGACTTTGAGGTATTCAGGTGTGCGCAATGCTTAGACTCAAGGAATGAATTGGACGTCAAGACAACGTCGAAATAAAATACGAAAGTACAAGTTGAATGTCGACAATGATACACTTACACCTCTCAAAGAGCCCCAACTTCTTGTCTGTATTTTTCGATGTTCTGCGTAGCAGTCCCATCCCATGAAGGGTTCTCCACCATGCGGTCCCTCCATGACGCAGTGTTACCGAGCTGCTTTGAGCCAATGTTCAAAATCCTCACCCGCCAAAGGCCTGGGAGCCCAGCTCCGTGTGCTCGCATTGTTATACCCACCCGCAGTGTCCGCACCAGAGTCGCCAGTAGTGGGATGCCAGGATCTATCTTTAGAGAAATGCACGTGGTTTGGATCAACTCCGCTGCGATTATAAATAAGTCATGATCATGTCTTCACACCTTCCCGCTCCCATTAGTTCCCGATGAGATCTACACTAAACTGTGGGCGGACAACAGCACCACCAGTCGGCGATCAGACACGGTCGCGACCAAAGTTCCTGCGTCGTTTGCGGCCATGAAGACGTTACAGTTCTCCAACACTGTCATATCATACCTGATGCGGAAGAGCACACTGTAAGTCGCTCATTCCTGCTTGCTGTTCGTGACTTTTTTGATAGCTTATAGTGGGCCTTTATGAAAAGCCTGGGGTACATTCCGCAACACCCCAAATCGGTTCATCACGAATCCCGCAATGGCATTCTCATGTGCCCAACTCACCATGGGGCTTTCGATAATCATCACTTTTATATCCGGTGGAAACCTGACGTACGTCGCCACAGTGCAATATATGCATGTCCTGCCCTTTATCACTTTTAGACGGACCAGTTTATCGTTGTCAACCATTCACAGCTGAGAGGCTATGAATCTATCCATGGGAACGTGCTCCATTTTAACACCGAGACAAACCGTTGTCCCTTCCCTACCGCCTTCCTATGGCGTGAATCCAGAGTTCGTGGCTTTCATCCCGTCTATACCGATCGCTCTGTTACTCTCAACGGCGGTGGGGCCATTGGCGGGGGTGATGGGGTAGGAGAACACCCCTCTGGCACCATGGGGGGGGGGGCTGGTTGGGTGTGAGGTGAAAGTGCTGCCGGTGGAAGCAGCGGTGCCAGCGGATGTGATGGTGGTGCAAACGATGGTAATGGTGGCACTGGCGAGTCGGCCAAAAGATATGCTCCTGGCGCAATTGAGTATGACGACGCGATCAAACAGATTTGGACTCCCAGGCCTTTGGTGGGTGAGGATTTTAAATATTGGCTCGAAGCAGCTCGGCAACACTCGTCATGGAAGGATTGCGTAGTGGAGAACCTTTCATGGGATGGTATTGCTACACAGAACATCGAGAAGTACCAACGTGAAGTTGGGTAAATAGTGTACATCTATCATTATTGATACTTCGACCTCCTATTTTTTGACTATAGTAGTGTGATGAACTTTCTTACTAGAAGGGCTGACTACATCAGCCGGAACCTTGCTTGAAGTTGAGCTTGTATAGGCGTTGTTCTTCGACGCTTTTTTCTTCACTGATGGTGGTACATAATGCCGCACTCTCCAACTCTCGTCCGCCTTTGCTCCTCCCGCGCTCTCAGCTGTTCATCTCGCGCCACTCCAGCGCCGCCACGCCTAGAGTGTTGAAAGGGGTCAACGTTCAACGTTCAACCTCCTCGCCGTCGGTCTCTCGCGCTTCTCGCCCATTCCTGCCGACTACGATGACTCCGATGACACTCCCCATAGACGACTTTGCGGACGTCTCCCTCAGCACGTTGGTTCGGTCCTATGCCGTCTATACGATGTGCTCTATCCCTTCCCTTGTCAACAACTCTCCCCGCCTCCTCCAGTTCGCGTCCCTCCCCGGCATTTGGGGTTCGCAGACGCCTTTGGCCGCGCCACCTTTTTTCGACGTATGTCCCCTTCCCTTCAATTTATATTCACGTCTGGTTGGATGATGTAATTCGTCGGCGCCGACACAGCGCAGGACATGCACCCTCGAACAAGGGTGCCCTATTCACGCAATCCATCGATAAACGAAGCCGCCGCCAACTCGTTCTCCTCCGACCTGCGGAACTACGTCAAGGCTGTTGTGACCAACTGCTGAACAGACATCGAATTCGGCACCAAGACCTCGACTGACACACGCCCACCCATCGACAAATCAGGGACACCTCCCCGGACTACGTCACCTTCACAGTCGGAAGCGTTGCAAACCAATACTGAACCTGGCCGATCTAATACAGAACCAACATCGGCTACCAGCCCAGTCGTTCAACCGGGGCTGCTGTCACGGGCAAGCCGGGCTCTTGAGACCTCCCCAGGACACGCGCCGCCTCGTTCGTCTCCGTCACACCGGAGACGCATCTCTAATATTTCCTTTGCGATCGAGGTCTCGAAGACAAACCAAAGCGGTGGCAGCTCCAGACTTTGTAGCAGAATCTGGGTGAAGACATGTTCCGATTTACAGATGAGGGTGTCAGCGTGACTGATAATTTGACTGATGGAATGAATTCCGAGTGGGTTGTTCACGTTGGAAGATAGACCTTCATAAGATCTATACATACCATTTGGAATTTGGGACTTGCTCGCTTACATTTGGTTTATCTATCGAGCTATCTATTCGAGAATTTTCTTTGCTTTCAATCACTATTCGATTCTGCCCAAAGATGGGGTAGCTAAGAGGTTCCAAAATTTAAACGAACGACGGTGTACAGGATGTGATACGTGATATCTAATAAATTAGCCAATAACGGTAGAAATGTACAAGCAAAGGAAGATTGCAGGAATAATAATACACGGCTGAACAGCGTTTCAAAGTAGTAGAAAATCTATTTGCAAGGATGTCAGATCTTTACGGAGTGGTCAGAGAGAGAAAGAGGTTACGCACGAAGCAAAGAGACTTGAAAAAGAACGTTATACTTCCCCATTCAATACTGATTGTGAGTAACTAGGATCTTCCGTTCCCTGCCGCGTGGTCAGAATTTGGTGTACCTGTGTCGAATTCAGATCAATGGTCAATGGTCAGGAATAGCACATACTTCAACGGGAGGGTCTAAGCCAAGCGCAAACGCTCTCTCCCATCGTTCCAAACGAGTCATACCCACACATGGGCCATATTCAAAAGACCTTTAACGGGTAACTATAAGACGAAGTTGGCAACCATCAGGAAACATATCTCACATATCGAAGACTCGCAGGATTTCATGCATTTTGTTTTGACCTTGTGCGTGGACTATGAGATAACAAACATTTTAGCACCTCATACATGACACGAAAGCAGGACGGGAGCGTAACTCACTTGGTTTGAGATGACCCAATTTCTCGCGTACATCAGCGTGGTGGGCGCGCCATTTCGGATCCTTCTCATCTAGCTCAACTCTTTGAGCAGCAGGTACCACGGTTTGCTCTTTCGTAGACTCTTCCTTCGCAGTTGAGACCGTGGTGCTGATTTGAGGATTAGCCTATTTTGATTCGAAATCTCAAGGAAGCCATGATTACATACCCCTGTTCCTTCGTCTGGACCACTTCTCCTTTCTCAGGAGCTTCTGCATCGGGTTCGATTTCTGTGACTTGAGGACTTTGCAGAGACAACAATGAAGCTTTCGTGGGGGTGATTTTGGGCTTTTGAGCAGCCTTTGCGGAGGCAGTTCGTTTTGAAGTGGTGAAGGATAACTTCCCTTGCTTGAGGGTTGAAGAGGAAGTTTTGGACTTTGAGGTATTAGATTTGGAAGACATTTGAGGGTGTGTGCAATGCTTAGACTCAGGGAATGAATTGCACGTCGAGAAGCAGATGATGTTCTTGAATGTTCAATGTAAAAGTTTCTTTGGTCGTGTTATATCTGAAGGCTATCTGACATCATCACACTTTGCCAGTCTCCGGCCTACTGCTGTCACCTCGCACCGACCCTAGCACCTAACATGCCCCGACCAACCACCACCCCACGTATCCAGCTGCTCGGAGTCGTCGGAGTCGTTGGACGACATCCTCCGGTGGGCCGGGGAACTGATCAAATGGCGTGAAGAGAGGACGCGGAAAAGGCTGGAAAGGGAAGAAGCGCTGGAAAGGGAAGGAGAACTGGAAAGCGAAGGAGCACTGGAAAGCGAAGGAGCACTGGAAAACGAAGGAGCACTAGAAAACGAAGAAACACTGGAAAGCGAAGATGCGCTGGAGAGGAAGATATCCCGACAACCAACAACCACTCCACCTGTCCATTCTAGCTGCTCGGAGTCGTTGGCCGACATCATCCGGCGGGCCGAGGTCGACTACCAAGCCATATTAGTGGAGGAGGCAGAACTGGTCGAACGGAGTGAAGAGGAGAGGCGGAAAGCGCTGGAAAGGGCAGAATCACAGGAAAGGGCGGGGCACCGGACGATCACGCCGGAGAGGAAGAGGCGGAAACGCTGTAGGGATATCGATGCTACCACGACCGAACAAGAGCGTCAAACAAAAAGGAATTGTTTGGTCCCTACACCGGAAGAGATGGTGGAAATGAGAGAGCAGTTCAGGAGTCTAGACAAGGATCTACGAGAGAAGATGGAGACGCGAAGCCAGAACGTCGTGAAGGTCTTGAAGGTGGCCTTCAGACTGGTAGAATCGTTGGAGGGGACGCAGAAGACAGTGGCGGAATTGCGAGAGGAAATGAAGGAGTTGCGACGGAGAGTGGATGAAAGGAGGAGGGTGGTGGAACATAGATAACTCCCAAGACACCCACTAGTGAGACTCCGTCCGGATCTCTGTCTAGCTCATATCCCTCCACCTGCAGGCGTGTTGGCCCCGTCGCCTCTTCATAATAACCTCTGTCTGCTGCAGCTGCGATTATCATGTCTTTCCTACATTTATCTTCCCGCTCCCTTTAGTTCTCGATGAGATCTACACTAAGCTGTGGGCCAACAATAGTACTACCAGTCAGCCATCAGACACAGCTGCGTTCAGGACTGGCATAAACACTCGCGACCAACGTTCCTGCGTCATATGCGGCTTTGACGACCCTGGAGTGCTTAAACATTGTCATATCATATCTGACACCGAAGACACCGTAAGTCGCTCATTCCTACGTGCTATCCATGACTTTTTTGATGGCTTTATAGTGGGATTTCATGAAGAGCCTGGGCTACATTCCAGGGCACGCTAAATCGGTTCAAGTTCATCACGAATCCCGCAATGGATTCCTCTTGTGTCCAAATCACCGTGTGGGTTTTGATCTCCATCAGTATTATATCCGGTGGAAACCTGACGTACGTTGCTGGTACAATGTATGCATGTCCTGGCCTTGATCACTTTCAGACCAATCAATCTGTCGTCGTCAATCACTCGCGGCGGAAAGCCCATGAATCTATCCACGGCAAGGTGCTCCATTTTAACACCGAGACGAATCGCTGCCCCTTTCCCACCGCCTTCCTATGGCACGAATCTCGCGTTCGTGGCTTTCATCCCGTCTATACTGATCGCTCTGTCATCATCGATAGCGGTGGGGCCACTGGCAGGGTTGATGGGGCAGGAGTACACCCCTCTGACACGTGAAGTGAACTGGTCCGGCGTGAGGCGGAATAGTCGCTCGTGGGGACAGCAAACGATGGTAATGGTGGCACTGGCGAGTCGGCCGAAAGATATGCGGCTGGTGTGGGTGGGTATGACGACGCGAGCACACAGATTTGGACTCCCAGGCCTTTGGTAGGTGAGGAATTCAAACATTGGCTCGACGCAGCTTGGCGACACTCGTCATGGAAGGACTGCATAGTGGAGAACCTTTCGTGGGATGGGACTGCTACACAGAACATCGAGAAGTACCAACGTGAAGTTGGGATTCCTTGAGAGAGGGTTACAGCAATCAACAGTTTAGGGTACGAAACGATGCATTCTCAGGTCATAGGATACATAGGCATTTTTTGGTATGAATTTCAGCCGTTCGGTTTTACTCCGATGATTTCTCCTTTTCGGTCAAGTTCGTACTCTCCAATACTTGTATTTTATTTGGGCCCGTCCGCTCCTCGCTTCCAACATTGAGCTCTCAGTTTGTGAGAGCTCGTTGCACATACCCCATTCTCCTAAGCCTTCGCAGAGATATTTACATATCTCTGATAATATAAAGAAATCAGCGGACGTCACCCACCCGCGTTCGCGCCGCTTATGGATCTCGCATGCGGTAGCATGCTAGGCGATACAACAGCTTCTTCATTCCCATCTAACCCTATCTGGTCCCATACCAGCTAACTGTTCTTTACATTGCTGTATGATTTCCAATTGAGTAGCGGCGTCCATCCAAAATGGTAGTACGAGGTGGGAGCAAAACTCTTCCAAGAAGCGACGGTGCGCTTAAGATGGATCTGGAAGGTTTTTTGTCAGATCAGCAACTTCAGAGCGCGATAGCGGTCCGCCATCTGGGACGAAAATTGAGTGATATCATTGGTTGAAGGGGCTGAGACAGACAGACATAATGGTAGCACAATCCCTCCCACAACTGCTGGTTGCTCTTCACAGCCGTCTTCCGTCTGCGTGATGAACCGGAAGAACTCTAAGGGTGTAACGTGGGTGATATTGAAGTTTTGGAACGCGGCTGCAAGAGAATCAGTAGTCACGGTAGCCCGATGAGCGTCGGTGTCTCGACTCATGCTAGTACAGTGTCGAATCACCGTGACGCTCCACCGGCAAGTGTCACCAACGCCCGGCACGATGCTGGGTGAGACACCCCTGGAGGCCATGCGCCACCGGCAAGTTTTAGCGCAAATTTGCCCATGGTTTTCCCAGCTTCAGGAGTGGCATCGGGCGTCTAGCTTGCTTGTTGCGGCTGCTGGAGAGTGTATGGGTCCTCCACACAAAGAAGGCTAGAATCCACACCCATGGTCCATGGATTCGGATTCAGATTCGAGGTGGTACGGCGGCATCCCGGACAAAACATTGGATGACATTATCTGAAGTACAAATTACATTATCTGGACGTGCTCAAACGAGTGAGCGGGTTCAAAAAATTGCACAGCAGACAAAGAGTAGTCTGAATCGAGTTTCGCGATCCCGAAAGATGCGAGCTGCGAAGTGAACTGAAGAGCGGGGGCATCGCAATTCGCATAAAAGGCCGCAGGCTTCTCGTCCAGTGAGGCTCTGGATACGTACCTGCACAACTCCACGATTCGGACAGGGATGCGGTAACCATTCCGAGGTGGACGGGGCATCTTGCGTGACCTGGACACGGCAATAATTCTATCGGTCCCCAGGATGGGCCGGGGTGACGACAGATAGACCGTGTCCATGATGGACGACGCAAGTATAGATGTCCCAGCCATCCGCGGCTAAGGCACCCCCCACCAACATATGTAGACGCTGTCGCAGGCAGCATATCCGGGGTAAGACAGAAGAACAGTCGTGACATGATTTCATGCGCTCGACCTACGTTCCAAGTGCGCAAGCACACATTCATCGAGATAAAGCCCGTTTGCGACCTCCAATGCGAATCACGAAAAAAGCACCCGCCCAATCCCCACGACGACTTTCAAACCCAAACAATGTGCAGTCCTCCCTTGCCCGAAGGCCAAGATCATGAGACATAAGCACGAAGAAGGTGAATTTCTGATACGCCGCTGGGTGGATTACCACCCGGTCCTGCAAGGACCAATCGAGGGGGACTGGAATGCTCAGACCTTGGCCCGTTCGTGAGGATGAGCTGGTTAGAGCCCTGTGTGAGACGAACAATCGCAGCCTTGAGTCTGCTGTGGTGGATCATGCATGGAAGAGCCTACGTGAGAAAATAAAATTGAGAACACGGCGGATCGTCCCGAATCGATATCATCCTGCATTTACAACTTTATCTTTGACCACTATGTAGCCTTATTCAAAGAATCAAACGGATAAGTTCACGACGCTGAAGCGTCCTATTTCACAGTCAAGTGGACTGTTGCATCGTTCGGCGGAAGTTTGCTAATGCTGTCCCAACGATGTGATATGATATGCTCGCAGAGTTGAAACGTTGAAGTCTCATACTCGTAGCATGAATCGGATATCTGGCTACCTGGTAAGGTTCCGGGTCGCACCGCGTATGATACCTGTCTCCTGAATATCTGCGGTTCCACTCTGGATGGGAGCCCGGCCAGCGCCTTTGCAAAACCTCGTGACTCACGAGGGCATGGATCGACTTCATGAAGACGTTCACGATCACCTCGTCGGTCAGGATTGTTTGAAGTCACCATAGGTTGTGTAAAGGACTACAAGAAGATCACCAAAAGTGCAATACCAACTCTAACTTAGAGGCCCATCAACTTGAATAATCGTCCGTGGAACTCGAATAGTCCGTGGACCCCGAATTCATATTCCATGCACCAGAATCAAAGGTGCCAGAATCAAAGGTGCCCGACTGGCCCAGCAAGGATGACTGTCCATCACCTCCGCCCAATGACTGTAAAGCCTGCGAAAAGTTAACCATCGATTGTTGCTGCAACTGCTGCTGCGACGACTGTCCGCCCAATGACTGCAAAGCCTGCGAAAAGTTAGCCATCGATTGTTGCTGCTGCGACTGTATCTGTTGCTGCAATTGATGCTGCAATTGCTGTTGCGCCTGGTGTTGTATCTGCATTTGCATCTGCTGCTGTTGGTGCTGGGACGCCGCCAGCTGTGCCTGAAGCATCGCGGTCTGGGCATTAGCATTTACTGCTTGGCCCGCATTCAGTTGCATCCCATGGGCCGCGGCTTGTGTCAGCTGTTGCTGTTGCTGCTGCAGCTGTTGTTGTAGAAGCATCATTTGAAGATTAGGATTGGGTGGAGGCTGCGGTTGAGGCTTTTGCTGCATCGCCTGAACCGCCGCAGTCCCCAAGCCACCCACAATCGAGCTGACAAAATCCCCTGAGGCAGCTCCGTTCACGAGCGCTCCGCCCAAGGCACCACCGACGCCCGGTACGATTTTTGGCGAGACGCCCATGGAGGCGGCGAGTGCGCCACCAGCAAGTTTTAGCGCAAATTTGCCTACGGCTTTTCCGGCTTGGAGAGTGGCATTGGGCGTCGAGCTCGCCTGTTGCGGCTGTTGGAGAGTCTGTGGCTGTTGGAGAATCTGCGGCTGTTGGAAAGTCTGCGGCCGCTGGAGAGCCTGTGGCTGTTGGAAAGTCTGTGGCTGTTGGAACGTCTGCGGCTGTTGGAGAGTCTGCGGCTGTTGGAAAGTCTGAGGCTGTTGGAGAGTCTGTGGCTTTTGGAACGTCTGTGGCTGCTGGAGAGTCTGTAGCTGTTGGAAAGTCTGAGGCTGTTGTGGCTTTTGGAACGTCTGTGGCTGTTGGAGAGTCTGTGGCTGTTGGAAAGTCTGTGGCTGTTGGAAAGTCTGTGGCTGTTGGAAAGCCTGGGGCAGTGACGCGGACAAGGAAGGGCCGTGAGACACCTGAGGTGCGTAGGGCCTCGGTAGCACCTGCTGGAGAGTCTGCGACAAGGCCTGGGGCGGTGACGTGGGCGGGGAAAGGGCGGGGGGCATCTGAGGTGCATAGGGCCTTGGTGGCATCTGCTGCTGAGAGATGGAAGTCGACGCCATGGGAGGGGGATAAGCCGCATTGAAGGCTTGGGAGAATGTAGGTGATGGATGGGAAGTCGGCGGAGAGGGATAAGGAGGACCAGCGATCCCTGGTGCTGAACCGGGCGACGTGGGAAAAGGATTGAGGTTGGGTTGGAATGGAGGAGATGGGAAACCGGTTGGGGAAGAATACGAGGGGACCGTCAATGCTGTATTCTGCAAATTCAGTGGTGGAGGAGGTGCAGTCACGGCACGCAAGTTTGCTGGCGAAGCACCAGGAGGCGGGCGTAACGTGGTCTTCAGTGACCGAGAGGACGGAAGATCATGGGTGGGAAGAGTGGATGCGCGATGAATATGATGTGGGATAACTGAATTGTGAGTCGAGGAACCTGCTGTATAGGACACGGCTCGATGAGGAGCCTGATGGCCTGTTGACGGATGGCTAGGAAGGGGTTTATGAGATGCGTTCAGGGACTGCGAATGGGGTCCAGAGTTGTCGAGGTAATGATATGTTCCGAGGGCCAAGGTACTACGATGTCGGCTTTTGGCCCGTCTTGGTTGTTCTTGATTCGGAGTATCTGAACTGGACGGAGACGCCGGAGGAGTCAAAATGCCCGTCTCCTCGGTCGTGGAGGTCAGGGATTCTGGATCCTGGGCAGAACTAGCGTACAGCTTTTGAGCAAATGAGAGTCTTGACTGTCTTGGCTGCAAGACGGAAGTGTGATGACTTGTAGGAGACCCATGCGAGGACGAAAGTGTGGAGTTTTCCTGTTCTGCGGGCATTGGTTCGTGCATGTTATCCGTGTATTGAGGGGCGGGCACCGAGCCAGTGAAGGTCTTGGGAGGATATGGGCCAAGAGGATGCGTCGTGATGACCTGAGGAGGGTTCACATCTATGCAGATATAGTACCTAGGCACGTGCGTCAGCGTCTCTGGTATCAATATATAGATGAATGGGCATACCACGTTTTCCTTCTATAAAATTCGCGAGACGAGCAAGACTTAGTCCAGTAGCCATCCTTCAAATCAAAATAGCCACTCACTGAGCATCATAGTGCTGATACCAGCCCGGTGGAAGGGGGCGCGTATCGGGGTTGACTGGAACCTCCATTGTGAGCGATGGAGAAGAAGGTGCACCACAAAAGGTGATTATATACATCTCCGTCGACCACGCATCGCCTTCGAAATCTATTAGTATGATGGGTGCCTGGCATAATCAGGTCCCGCATGCCCAATACTGTGCCACCGTTCAACAAAAATCGACAAAGGCACAACGATGTGGTAAGTTGCAATCAACTCTCGAGGTTGTCTTCTTGTTGACCTGACCGTTGTTGTACTTGGAGATCGGAACAGATTTTTATCTTTCTGAATCGATAACTCCGCACATCACGTGAACTCTTCAAAGGGGCGAGGGGGGCAATGCTTTAGGTCACCACACAGGTCTATGGGATAGGTACGAATAATTTAAGGCATAAAATGACGAGACAATATACAGTGACTGACTGATCAAGGCCCAGACTTGGCCAGTTCCACAAGTCTTCTCGATAGCCTCTTCTTTGAGTAATCAATTGTGCCATCGTGGACGCAATCGACGTTCTTCCATGGACTCGGTAATCCCACCGAGACCACTTCCTCCACCAAGGATATTAAAATCGGGATGGATATCTGCGCCGTGGTCTGCCTCTAGGCTGGCTACAGATGGCTCGTAAAAGCCGCCGTCACCATCAACAGGTGTGTACCTCATGCAGAGGCACGTTCGAAATCTGCGACTCCTCTGTTCAACTTTGAGTTCAACTCCTTGAACTTTTTTTCTTTCGCAAAAATCAGTTTTCGGAACGAAGGACCTAGGTGAGTAGGAATACTCACCGCTTCTCCATGGTCTCGCGACAGAGCAACCGTCTATTGTCGGAATACAAGGGGATCCCATCATATCTGTCCGTGCGGAATTTGAACGCTTCCCGAGACTGACATTCAATCCAGGCAAATCTGGGTGCTTGTGCGGCGCGAGTTCGGACATGACAACGAGGGAGGACGAATGTTTTTGCAGATTGCGGGATCTTTGGGCAGCTTGGTGAGAAGACTGGGACGTGCGTTAGCTCCTCAAGTTCTTGTTACACGACCGCGATGCTGGTGTCTGAAGGGTAGGAGAAGACATGCGAGGACTGCGGAAAGAGACAGTGAAGTATAGTTTAGGCTGAGTCATCAAGATAGTCATACATCGAGCAAGGGTATCACTACAAGTAGGTTCTACTCCGAATCGCGAAATAAATCGGCAGGTGCAGACAACCGTGGACGCTTCGGGTGAGGAGGGGGAGGGCGGCCCATCATGCGAGACTTGCGCGGAAGAGGCCGAATTTCGCGACGACTCTCAGAGTCGTCGTTATGGCGTACAGGGGTACCAAACGGGAACTTTTCGGGGACGGGTTGAGAGCTGCGGCTTTCTTCAAGTTCCTTGCGACTGGGAATATTTTTAGTAAAGGAACACGACTGGAAAAAAGGGGTATTCACTCTTCGCGGTATTGGCGCTTGAGCTTCTGGTATTTGGCGAGCACCTCGTCACGCTCGTATTCCACATCCCCCAGCTGTGTTGCGATCTCCAAGAACTGGCCCCTGCTGTCGGCGAGACTATCCTCGAGAAAGGTGACCCGGTCCAATGCTTTTTTCTCTCCGGCCGAATGAGCACGGGTGGCAGCCATATGTTGTTCGCATTTCCTCAACAGAAGCTCGTGATCCCTCTCAAGGCTCTTGATTTTAGCGTCGGCTTTGGAGAGTTTCTTTTTGAGATCGGAATTCGCGGAGGAATCGAGATAGACGCGTCGGACGGCAGGGACGACGTGTTGATGGTACTTTTTTGGAAGATATGTCAACTATGAAGGGGTTCAGGGGAGCAAGGAAGGTAGAGTGGCTGAAAGCTGACGTCGGGCGTCACTAAAGGCGTTGTGAGCGCCGACTACGAGGAGTGAGAGATGAGCTGACCGGTGGTGAATACGGTGCGACATGTGGGGCAGAACGAGGAGTGGCCGTCGTTGTCGGGCGCGTTGACGTGATCTGCGAGGCATCTTGTACAGTAGACATGGCCTGAGAGGATGGATGAGCGGCGTCGAGGACATAGTGAAGACATACCGCAGGGGATGGAGACAGGGTCTTTGAAGGCGGAGAGACAGATGGAGCAGTCGGTCATGGTCGGGAAGAGAGTTGAGATGAACACCGACCGTGGCCACTCGCCCTCAAAGTTCCCCCGCTCCTCCTCCCGCGGCTCACTACGCACCCACAGCCCCTCCTTTTCACTCGACGACCCCGGTAATCGCACTTGTCACTCCATTCCGTGAACCCTCTGACAGTCGCGCATCAGTGGCCGTTCGCAACCAGGTCTCCACCCTCAAACACACCATCAGGCACCAACAGGCTCAGCTGCACAACCTCGAGAACGTCCTCCTCCGTGGTCCCCGCAAGCTGCAGGACGACGACATGACATCACCCCCGCCGTCGTCCTATGTCGCTGTCGACGCCACACCGACCAAGGTCAAGCGTCGCTCCAGCTACGACATCCTCCAGGGCATAGCCGGCCGCGACTCAAGCTTGCCTCTGCCGAAAAAGGACGTCCTCGAAGAGAACGGCATCCAAGAGGGCATCCCCGCCACACCCCCATCCTATAAACGCGTCTCAAGTCCCACAAGGACCCTCAGTCGTATGTCTGTCATCTCGACGCGTGCTATAATCTTTTATAACATTCCGGCCAGGTATTCCCGTCGCATCCGTAGGTCAGTAACCACCCCTTCCCTGTCCCCCCGTCATCCTTTGTGCGATACGATCACCATGCTCACAGGAAATGCTCGGGCACTAGCCGACGACGGTCAAAATTCAAGCCAACGGCCCCCTCCTTCCGCCTCCTCTAAACTCTCCCCAATCGACCCCGACACATCCACGAGCTCCCTCCAGCCCCCATCCCCGAATCCCAGCGCAAACCGCAGGATATCACTCACGCCCGGCGGAACCACCAAAGTCCTTGCAGACCTCCAAACCGGCGTCGTTAACGCGCGCAATGCGTTGGAGAACACCAAATCACAGTTGAGGCTCTCTCAAAGGACCGTAGCCCAACTCACGCGCCAGACCGAGGACCTCAAGGAGGGGAGGGAGAGGCTGCGTTTGGAGAATGAGGGGCTCAATAATGTCGTCGCCAGGAAGGAACGGCTGTTGCAGGAGGTCAGTCCAGAACCGTTCTTTTCAGCTGCCTTTTGGTCCTTAAACTACCAAGGTTCTAGAACGGGCTCGAAAAGCAGAGGCTGAAGTCGTGACACTCAAGGCACAACTCAAGACGGAGACGATCACCTCGAAAAAGTCTCTGCAAGAGATGAAAACGGCCCTTGCAGAATCGACCGCGCTTTCACAAAAATCGGAGCGAGAGTACATCACACTACGGGACAGTATAAAAGGACTCGTAGAATCGTGGAAAACCGACGCGGATCGACTGCGGGAAGAGATGCGGAAGCGGGAGGACAAGGTTAGGGTTGAAGCAGAGCTGGTGGGGAAAAAGTATCGGCTGCTTCTTGAACGAGTGCGGGATGCGGAGGAAAAGAGGGACGAGGTGGAAAGGCTCAAGACGGAAGACAGGAAGGGAGCGACTGAGCTGGAGCAAGCGTGGCAAGACGAGATTCGGCGGTTGAGAACGCAGGTCGAGAAAAGTGTAGAGGACAGTGCGGCGGCTAATGTCACGGCTGAGTGAGTTATCTGCCACTTTTTACTGTAAGGAGAAAACTCATATGGACTCTCTGCAGGCATCTGTCGGGCGAACTTGCGAGGCTCAGGAGACTATTACAGACCGTTGGCCGGTCGTCAGAGACGTCGGCCGACAACACATCCCGATGACCGGCTTGTGCGATATTTATTGACATCTTGCTTTTGTACGTAGAATACCCCCTTATTGACACCGGAGGATGTATAGAGAACATGCTACCCCTGCCCCCTTGCTCCCAGGCCCTTCAAACTTGAGGATAACTTATAATCTAGCCCTTCCTAGTGTCTGTATTATCAGTTGAGAGTTACTACTGTCGATAGTCAGATACTGGTTATTTCAAGCGAGGCGTGAGAAGATTCTTACTGAGCGTGGGGGCAGAGGTCTGATTCTTGTAATCCCGAAGTCAATAGTCTATGTATTTGGGGGAAAAGTTGTACAGAATATAGTCATGGCAGGGAAAGCGAGTGATCGACCTCGGAGTTTCGCGGATGTCATTGCACGTGATAGTAACACCACATGCATAACCGGAACCGGGACTGCCGTGTGGCCGCTACCCATCGTCGCCTCCTTTAAGTATGCCCCACGGATCCAACATAACATTTCTCGCCTTCTCTCCACAATGTCCGTTATCCAGACCCCCATTACCGAATACTTTGGGATCAAGCATCCCATCCTGCTCGCCGGGTACGTATCCAGCAGCCCTTCTCGCACATACAGACATTGACTCGGCTCAGCATGAATGTAGCCGCTGGACCGGAGCTCGCTGCCGCCGTTTCAAACGCGGGTGGTCTCGGGGTCATTGGAGGGGTCGGTTACACACCAAAGATCCTCCGCCAGCAGGTGACCCATGCAAACGAGTGACTCCCCTTCTTCCAGCTTACATACCCTTCCCAGATTCAAGCCATCAAAGATGCGCTCGTCGACAAGAACCTACCCTTTGGTGTCGACCTTCTCTTGCCCCAAGTCGGAGGGAGCGCTAGGAAGACAAACGTTGACTACACAAAAGGTCAACTAGACGACCTGTTGGACGTCATCGTTGACGAGAAAACCTCCCTCTTCGTCTGCGCCGTCGGCGTCCCCCCCAAAGCGGCCGTCGAGAAGCTCCACAAAGCAGGCATCCCCATCATGAACATGGTCGGCCACCCAAAGCACGTCCAGAAAGCCCTCGAGGCCGGCGTCGACCTCATCTGCGCACAGGCAGGCGAAGGCGGCGGACATACCGGCGACACCCCCGCGAGCATTTTGATACCCGCATGCGTGGACGCCGTCAAGGGCCACAAGTCGCCGCTTAATGGCAAGCCCATCTACGTCGTCGGTGCGGGCGCGGTCTACGATGGCCGGGGGTTGGCAGCGAACCTGATGTGGGGCGCTCAGGCAGTTTGTGAGCGGTTCCCGTTGTGTTCGGATCCTTTGGTTTTGGCTTATCCAATGTTACAGGGGTTGGCACACGTTTTGTGGCGTCGACCGAGGCGGGTGCACCGAAACATCACAAAGAACTGATATTGAGCGCTGGGTTTGAGGATGCTGTCACTACCGTCATCTATACCGGTCGACCGATGCGAGTCCGGAAGACTCCTTACGTCCAAGACTGGTGCGTGATCCTTTGCTCCTATGTTGCTCTACTTGCACTGACTGCGGTTGCACCACAGGGAAGAGAACAGACAAGCGGAAATCAAAGAGCTGACAGCCAAGGGAATCATCCCTCATTATAACGAACTTGAGAAGCATCCCGAAAAGTCACTCCAGGGCAGGCGAGTTCCACAGCTATCATACTATCTTCTCCTGACTGAGCTGTGTTTCTAGGCCGTGGCTCATGGGTAGAGTTGCCTCCCTTATCCACGATATATTGCCTGCAAAGGTCATCATCCACAACATGGTCGAAGAGGCAGCAGATATGCTCTCACACGGTGGATCGCTTGTGAAAATCCATGGCAAACCAAAGTTGTGATCCAATTACGACCCTTCACCTCTGGCAACACCATTATTTGCATAAGGACTGTTGAGAATAACATTTTATGTTGGTGTTAACGAATTTAGCAGCACTTAGTTTTGTTGGAAATATAACCTTCCCAGTAGACATCAAGCTCAATGGCCCTTTTAGAACCTCAAATTGTCTAATCCTTCAGCTCAATAGTATGTTCCCCACCTGAATGCGCAGGCCTGGTGTGACCATGTCATGCATATGATTGACACGCACGAGAATTTCGAGAATGACTGAACAGATAATTGAAAAGGAGCAAGACTGGAAAGGTGAAAGGGCGGAACTACGACGAGGCATTGTGTTTCACGATTCGTTCATCGTTTTTCGACAATGTAAGAAACTCGAACCCTGATGAAATTGTTTGCCACACCATATTGATAGAAGCGTCTCCTGATATGCAGAATTACTTGGAACGGCGGTGTTGACACTACCGGGGATAATTGTATTTCGCGGTTGTTCGGTAGTTCCCTTCTGAGTCTCTGGACATGAGTCACCCATGAGGTAGGTGCAATGAAGAATGCATGTCATATAAACCTAGTAACATAGCATGGCATCGATATCAAAGAAACGTAGCATTTATTTCTAAAAAAAATTAAGTTGGAACAAGAAAGATGACCACCAGACCCACCAAAATGATACCGTCGAACCGTTGCTTGAACCATGCCATCGTGTCTTCCTTTTTGATGCGATGAGGGAAGCCAATGCGTGCCTTCTTCTGTTTCCGCCTTGCCACCCGTGCGCCTGGTCGCCCCATCACGACATAAAAATCCATACCGAAGATACCGATACCAGGATCATATCGAGCACCGAGATCGATATGTTCCTGGATACCAAAACCAAAGTTTCCAGTCTCCGAGAAATTCTTGCGCCTCAGCTCGTACTCCTTCACCTTCAGCCCGCGCTCCAAGATTTCCTCTGCTTTGGGGCCACGTATGGTGACATGGACGGCGATCTTCTCGTTACGACGGATACCGAAAGTACGGACAGTGTAGCGTGCTTTCGATGTCACGGGAGTTTGACCGGTAAGTTGCTCCAAGACTTTTGAAGCACGAGTAAGACGATCGCCAGATTCGCCAACGGAAATGTCTAAGAGAAACACAAAAAGGGATCGATGCAGTCCTGTGAGAAGGAAGAAAGGAGCTACACACTAATAACGAGTTTGTCGATGCGAGGCTCCTTCATGGGATTGGTGGGCGTCGTCTTCGCGTCGGCCTACAGGACGTGATACATGTATCCCGCTATCCAAAACATACCACTTACCATTTTGTCGAATTGGTGGTTTGTCGTTGCGCCTGCTTTGAAGAATGTTGAATCGTCGTCTTGAGTGTGGCTGAAAGCTTATTTTCCAAGTTCTACAACGGCACCGCAAACTACCGAACCCGGGTCAAAGCGGAGTTTTAACCCTCTTGGCACGGACCTCGTTGGGCTGACCCCATGACGTCAATATTAATGCAATCGGCACACGGCCTTTTGGGACGAGCGGTATTTTGGCGGTTGATATGAACTGACCAGCACCCCTACATCGCATGGAAAAAAAAACCTCAAAATCTGAAGTGTGAAATGAGGAACCCGTGGTTGACCATGGGCCATCGGTTGGTCACAAATACCGACCGACAGCCTGCTCACATGTGGTACCCACCCATCTGTAGTAAAAGATGAGAAACATCTGCTAACTGTATCAACAGGTCACTATTCAGGACCTGTATAACCAATCACTATTCGAGATATGTATAACCAAATCACGGTCTTTTCTCTCTTCCGCGTCCGATGTGTGATGTTAATAAGCCCGTTGTTGGGCAGCTTGGCGCCTTTTTACCCCTTAGATGTTCAGTCCACTGGAATCGGTATGTCCTAAAAAGCACGAGTTGCTCAAATTGTCAGGCTTACTATACTGGAAGAGACGGATGGAATTCGACTGACGTATAAATACCCATTCGGGAGCGAGTGAGAAGTATTTGCAATAACGGCGTTCCGTTCGACTATGTTACATTGTGGGATATGCCTCCAGGACGCTACTGCACCGGTTGCATTACCTTGTGGTTTGTCGCCTTCCACCCATCCGATCTCTGGCTTTAGCTTAGGATTCCCTTCGTAGGGCATCTGTACTGCGAAGAATGTCTTCACCGCCCCATTGATGCCATCCAAAATTGCTCAACGCTTCATGCTTGTCCAGAGTGTCAATCCCCGTACACAAGTAGTGAGTCTCCTGCTGTGAGTCACTGCCGTACGATGATTAAATATGTTCCTCTCTCATAGCGACCGTTGACCCCGCTTCGGCCCCCTCGAATCTGCGGATTCACCTGAATCCCAATATACGGCGGATATATCCTCATCGTCCAAGGCAGGACCCGCTCACAATCTCCTCGACGACAGAGATCGCTATAGAGAATGCCCGACTCAACGCGGAAAATACAGCTTTGCGAATGAGCTGTGAAATGTGGCGCAAGCGTGCGTCGACGCATGCCTCGGCAATGATCGATTTGCTTGAATTCTCTACAAAGGCCAAACGCGGGGCCTTGCAGATGAAGCATGAGCGCGACGTGATTTATGAATGTTATAATGCCATGCGCGCCCATGTTCCAGCGGATCAGTTGAGTCCCTTGCCTGAATTATGGATTCTGTCTCTGATTAAAGACATTTTCAAGGTTACCATCTCTTCCGCGCCCCCCACCGCCCTCTTCGGGGACGGAGCTGCCACTCCCTAATATCGTCCAACAAGTTACCTCTTCCGAAGCACGAAGCGAAAAATCCACGAGTTGACGAGAATGCCCCATGGGGCGGGCTAGTATCACAACAATTGCCAGAGTAATGAAACGACTAGTACATGTTTCTAATGATTCGATCTATCTCGAGAGCTGATGTATAGATGCTCTCAGAGCAGTTACCTTACTTGTCTAGGTCCTTTTGCGATTATACTAATTAGACATAACTCACATCATACACTAAGCTGCACACTGGAACGCCACCTGTTCCGCGCGAGTCGGCGGTGTTGCAGGGTAACCACGAAACACGCAAGACTTGTGCAAAACATCGACGTCTCTTTATATTCGGGGCCAACCAACAAACATACCCTTGCGAGTCGTTACTGATACCAGGTCCTGACCCGTCCCATCATCCCAGTACCATGCACTACAGAGGTACACTGCTAGCGTTGACCGCGGCCTGGATGGGATTCCATGAACCAGCATCACTAAGTGAACATCCACCGGAGCAGACGCAAGTTCCCCCCAGCTCCTTCGGCAAATTCTCCTCGGGTATTTGCTTCAGTAAGACGTCTTTATACCCGACGCCCAAAATATCGATTTTCGCAACGGTGACCTCGTCAAGCCAAGGTTTGACAACACTCCATACCGCAGAGAATGCCCACGGTGCATTGATGATGTAGAATTTTCCCATGCATTCGGGATATCTGTCTTGCCCGATCGACGCAGCTTGCGACAAGTAGTCCTTGACGCGGTAGAAATTGGTTAAAGAGACGCCTTTAAGATCGAGAATAGAACACGATGTTTCCACAGGGTGACCGACCGCAAGGGAGCATGCCGGGACACGGTCGGTGAGAAATTTCTCGTACTCATAAACGAGTCGTTGGAGCTGACGTTCTGGAGTCGTCACTGAGTAAAGGACTTTGATATCAAGTTTTCCCAGTTGTGTGATGTAGATGGGTCGTCCGTCCTAGATAATGCCATCAGGTTGGTCAAGCAATGGAATGCAGAGTAAGGACACGAACCTTATCCATCTTATGGTAATATTGTGGGCAATATTTATCAACTTCCGATTTCTCTTTGAAGTCAAAATTTCTAGGATAAATCAGTCGTGGAAGTGATCACATCGAGCCAAGCGGCCGTACTTTGCAATGTCTTCGACTCCAAAGTCCTTCCTCCACCTCTCTTGCAAGATAATCATTTCTTTAGCCTTGGCCACGTCGAATTTCCTCGCTCGCAAAAATCTATCGTTCATCGACGCGTAAACACATGAGACGGATGTTCGAACGAACTGAATTCTGTTTCACCTAAGTAGAGCCGCATCGTTCATTCTTTCTTCTACGAAAACTCCATCTGCAATGAGCTCCTGCTTCAGCTTCTGTAGCGCATGCTGCATTATGACAGTCAGATTTCCAAGCCGGCCGGGGGGAGGCTGATAATTCGGATCCGTAACACCGGGGGGCATGGGACTTGAGTTGGCGGCCGGGAGCTCCATAGCTGGGGTTGTGGATGACATGATGGACACCGCCAACTTCAAGCTGAAAAAAACGTTCTTACTGATCAACCAAGTATAACGTGAGTCGCCGCCACAGGCGGACCTGAGTCGTTGTATTGCAAGAATGTGATGTTACTAGTACTGTATAGTAACGCCCTGTCTCCCCTAAAAGTAACGCCACCAATTTCCCAATCTTGAAATGTTGCAAAAATGTTGAGAACATTCCCCTCCTTTGGCCTCCTCCTCCATCAAGCCCATCCGCACAAAAGCATCTGCAATCGTCATCTCCTTTTATTACCTCTCCGTGGTGGCCTGAACACATGTCTTCGCCAGCGATTTTCGACACGCCCATCACCTCCTCCACCCAATCCACCTGCGAAACCCTCATTAAAGGAGAACATCTACACTCTCCCTAATTTATTGACAGTCTCTCGGATAACCACGTGTCCAATTCTTGGCTGGTCGATTCTGCAAGGGGAATTCCATCTAGCTACCGCGCTCTTGGTATATGCTGGATTAACGGACCTGGTCAGTCTCTCAGTATGGAAACATGAGTTGAATGATTCTGAGGTCTCTTGGAAGGCTGACGGGTACCTTGCGCGTCGTTTTAACATGGCATCTGTTCTCGGGACAATCCTGGACCCCGCCGCAGACAAAACTCTTATGACGACTCTAACAGTGACGTTAGCATGGCAAGGACTCTTACCAAGTATGTTGCTCGATCTCTACATTCTACGACTCGGCTCATACATGGAAAAGTTCCTGTAGCTGCTGTCATCCTAGGACGCGATGTTCTGCTGAGTCTTTCGGCCTTCTACATACGTTATACATCCCTGCCAGAACCTGTGCGTAATTTTAGCCTTCAGGATACTTTTCATGAGTCTTATGGAGCAGAAAACGTTTTCCCGGTATTGGGATTTCTCCTTGCCTTCAGCTGAAATACGGCCGACCGCAATCAGCAAGGTATTTCGCGCGAGACAATTGTTACAGTGATGCTCAAGGACTGCGACTGAAACTCGTGTAACAGGTCAACACTGCGTTACAACTTGGGCTCATGGGATTAACGACCATTCATCCTATATTGCCCTTTGATCTGGGCCTCCCTCTCTTGGGATTTCAGTCAGTGTTTTTCACACTCTAACCTGACTCACATTCCCCTTACCGTTTATTCAAGGTCAATCGTTGTTGTGACGACTGTCTGGAGTGGGCTCTCCTATGTTTTCAGTAAAGATGCAATCCGACTTGTATCGCAACGCCGGAACCCACCTTCAACGTAGACATACACGAGATACCTTTCAACATTGTGTTTGCCAGGTGATGCCTCACCGACATAAGCACTTCGTACAAGCTGTTGTTCTCAGGAATTACATTGAACTACATACAAGGGAGATGCCAAATACGCAAAACAGAATAACTGGCACAATCTAAAAATACAACAGGATCATGGTGCAGCTTCAGCTCTTCGCCGTCTTACATCTTGTAGGGCAGCAACTACGTCTTGTTTCGACGAACTTTGTTCACGCCAAAGGTTGCTTCCACGTCTAATATGCCTCATCAGCTTGGCTCGTCTGGCATTTTGTTGTCACTTACGTAGCACGGGACAGAAATACAACGACAAGGGCCACACTCTTGAATGTACGAGTCTTCTTCACAGGCGAAGGTAGAGATATAGGGAAGCCAATTTGCGCAATCGAAGCAAAAATCGTTTGCTCGCTGAATTCAGGCATAGCATGCATGGTCGGCTAGTGCAAAACAAGATTTACTCACCTCTTTTCGAATTGCGAGAGTAGGACCAAGAGGTATTGTTTCTGGTAAATAAGATTGGAGCGCCACGAGGATTCTCGCGTAAATTTGGCCTTGAGATATCGAATCTGTACGATCAAACCTTTACACTCCTTGTTGTGTTGCAGTCTGATAACAGCCAATGCGCTTTCATCGCTGCGCAAAAACAATCCAGCTTTCAGGGTGAGTGTAGGATGAAAGCCGCTGTCACTCACGCTGCACAAACGTGGCTCTGTAGCTGCTGCTGAACCAGATCCGCCTTCTCTCGCTGGTTGTCCAACTGATCGTTTAGTAGGCGAATCTGTGTGTGCGTTTGCTTTTTCGTCCTCTCGACTCTCACAACCTCTTCCTTGTGCTCTGCCTCTTGCTTCTCTTTCTCTGCGCGGAGGAGCTTCAAATCACGACCAAAGGCTTCGGCATCCTTCTTGACACGCCGGAGGTCGGCTTCCAGACCAGCCACCATCCTGGCGACATCGCTCTTCTCGGTAGAGATCCGGTCCTTTTCCATTTCCGCTCTTTGTAGTTCGTCCGCTTGATCCGAAAGAGCGCGACGGAGCTCGTTGATCTCTACAAGGTGGGTGTCAAGCTGCTGGCGGCGGTTTTCGTGGGTGACTGAGGATGCATCGTGTTGTTTCCGCAGTTGGTTTGCTTGCTGGCTCCGGCCGTGAGCATTGCTTTATTTATCTTAGAGGACCCGAAATCTTACCTCTGATATTTCTGTGAAACGATGCTGTAGCTCCTTGTGGTCGTTGACCAAAAGTGATCGCTCCTGGCGCAGGTGATCTATCGTTGCAGAGTTTTCAGCTACTCGTTTCTCCAGCAGCCGTGCTTTTTGTTCAGCATTGGCATTTTCTGTAAATGTATGTCACTACAAATCAGCATCGGGCAGTGACAGAGACACCAGCCTCGCAGTTCTCTCTCTAGGTCATTATTTTCTTTCTTGTACTTTTGCAGTTGTCGCTTCACATCATCCATGTCCTAAATCCATACACCATCAATTTCCTCGAACAGGGGCAAATTCCACTTTCCGGACTCACGGATTCTGTTCTTTGCATTTGGCGCAGTACTTCATCACTCTCCCGCTCGACGGAACCTTGCTTTGAAGTCAGAGTTCTCAGTCGGCCACGCTCTGCCTTCAGGTTGGCTTCGAGCTCAGCAATGACTTGCTTGGCTTTATCTAGTTCCTGTAAAATGGGTTAATGTCGATCTGCGCCGGAGAATAAATCAACATACGGTCTGAATACTTGGTGTTGCCTTTTCGTTCTGCTCGGCTCTCTTCATCTCCTCTCTTGCTGATAGGACTTGGCTATTTAACCGATGAGTAGCATCCTGGAGAACAGCCTTCTCGCCAAGCAAGGTCTGCTTTTCTCCTTCCCATTTCTTCTTCAACGACTCTAAATTATTGTTGACAGATTTCAGACTGGCTCGCAGCGCCTCGCTTGTTCTGGTCGGAGGGGTCGGAGGCTCCGTTGGCAAGTCATCCTTGGATATTTCCAACGAGCTGGTGGTGGTCGAATCGATGTCCGCGATGTGTTAAAAGAGGGCGCGAACAACCTACCTCTGATCCAATTGAGACAACTTGGGGAAGGTGACCTTGATATGACACTTTTGGCACCTCGTCCTCTGCATTAATCCTTGGCGCCGCTCTTCGCGTCTCGACAGCCTCGCGACCTCTTCCTCCAGCTCAAACACTTTAGATCGAGCGTCTTCGAGCTTTCTAGTTAGACCAACGACGCCTTGCCCTGCATCTTCAAGCTTGTCAAGTTTATCGTCAATGCTCTCGTTCGCATAATCAAGCTCCTTTTGCAGCCTTTTAATTTCTGCAATTAATGGCGACGCAGTTGGATCAGAAGACACGCTATTGAGCCAGGAGAGCTGGAGGGGGGGGGACGAAACATGTCAGTGTTTGTTACCGAAAAAAAAATTAAGAAATCTACATCTCTCAATGGAGCACCCGGGGTCTTGGGAGCGCGTATTGACATCGCAAGCACCTGTCGATGAATTGGAGAGATACCGCTGGCATTGACGACTCTGCTCGGGGTATTTATCTCATTCATGGTCATCCTGAGCGCCCTGTTGCGCTCCAAAAGCTCCTCCTTCTCCCTCTCCAACATTTCCAACTTTGCCTCTCGAGCTTTTTCTATGGCCTTTCGAGCAGGGGATTGGCTGAGCAGGCCGCTCAACCTAGCAATCTCTTTGTTTGCTCCTTCCAACTCGTTCTCCAGTGCTTCGAGATCAGCCTCGGTAGGGCCGACAGCTGCGAAGGGATTGCGCGAAGACTCTTCGAGAACGCTAGCCTCTCGGTTTCGTTCACGTTCCAAAGTCGCAACCCGACTTTGGAGGTCGTGAATTTCCTCTTCATCGGCCAGCATCTTTTTTTCTGCTTCCTCCAAAGCGTCTTCCATTTGTCGAGCCATTTCCTGGGATTTCTGGGCCATAGCTTCCAACTGGTTCATCTTCTCGCGGGAATCTTCCTCTGCGGCTGCTGTAGCTTCAAGATTATCGTTGGCAGAAGAAAGCTCGTCTTCAAGGCCTTCAATCCGTTCAACAGCTGAAACAGCCCCTGCTTCCAATTCGGCCACATAGGAAGCTAAAGCGACCAATCTCTCTTCAGTCTGCTTTGTCTCTTGTGCCATCCGGTGAATGCGATCCGCTGCAACCTCGACTTCCTCTGCTTTGCAATTCAACTCCTCTTCCAGACCCGAAATGGTGTTTCTCTCTTCTCGAAGATCCTTCTCCAAGTCATCAATACGGTTGTCGGCCCTCATGACTTCTGCCTCGAGCTCCCTGATTTGCGCATTCGCGTTTCTGAGATCGCCCATAACTTTTCCAAGGCGCTCGTTGGCATCTCTCAACTCCCCTCCAATTTCCATCCCGCTCTCCAATGCATGCTCTGCCTTCTCTGCTCTCTCCACCGCAACATCCCGCTCCGCCTGGGCCTCCGTCAGTCGCTGATCTTGCTCTCTCAGCTTCTGCGAGCACTCATGTTCAACCACTTCAAGTCGTTTTTCAGATACTTGGGCTCTGGTCTCCAGTTCCTTGACGACCATAGCCACCCCTTGCTGAACTTCTCTCAATCTCTCTCGCCATTCCTCCTTGTCACTGGCCCTCTCTTCCTTTTCTTCGTCAAGAGCCTTCAAAATCTCCTCCTTCTCCATTGCATACTGAGCCAGTTCGTCCCTCAACTCCTCTATCAGGTTGTCCAACTCTGCTTTCTCCTCCATCCATCCTTCTCCACCCACATCCTCCTCAACATCGCCCAACGGCGTTCCTGCCAGACTAGCTCTGGTTCCACCAGCGCTCGAACGCCTCCCACTCCCATCATTCGACTTCGGAGACGCAGACTCCCCTGCATTCTCCGAGCCTTTTTTCTCTTCGACTTTTTTGAGTCTCTCAACCAACGCTTCATTTTCCTCCTGAAGTCGCCGATTCAGCCCATGCAGATAGCTATTCAGCTTCGAGGCATTGAAACGGCCGACTCCTTGACCTGCTCCCGCGCCAAAGCCCATGGAAGGGTCAAAAGACGTGTTGACACGGTGATGCGTCGTGAGGTCGTGTGAAGACGCAGTGGACACGAACGATGCTCGGTCTACTGCGCCGTCGTATGGGGACGTTGAACCGGATACCGGAACCCGCGCTATTGTTCTTCCCAAGGAAGCCCTTCGTGGACCAGGACGGTTTCCTGAGCTTGAAGAGGAAGAGGCAGGGACATTGCCAGGGCCAGATGGGGCTGTTTCGGGAGAAGTGGGAAGGATGGGCTGTGCAAGGGGATGCGGTGCGCGGGCATATCTGCCTACTCCGGGGCGCGGGCGGGGCGTAACACCAGCAAAAGCTGTGTGAAGGCTTATTCTCGGCCCCGGGGTGGATTCAGCTGTACCTGGCGTGACTAGGTGGATGTTATTGCGAGGATGAGGAGTGGGGAGGTTGAAACGTGGGCGAGTTGTTGAGTTTATTACGGAGAGAAGAAAGGATTTGCGGCGTGTGCGTGGGGTCAGGGGATCCTCCGGAGAGTCTGGGTCTTGGTCCGGGTCTTGTTGGGCGCCGGCTTGGTCCTCTTGATCGTTTGGTGTAACATCAGATGTAGCAATGGCGAAACGTGCTCTACGAGGATAAGCTGGTGTCGGAGTAAAGGCTGCTGTTGGGGATGAGAAAGAAGTGCCAAGGTGACTAGGAGATTGGGTTTGAGTATGGGGGGAGTTGCGGTAGGGTTGGGTGTGAGGGGTTGGTCCACCATCCGAGGAAAAAGTAGGTTCCTCTTCCTCTTCCGAGGCTTGTACATGGTCTGGCTCATTCTCCGAAATGAACTCCTCCTCCTGGCTGATCTTCTCGTCGTGTGAGCTTAGTTCGTCGGTCGATGGTGGAGTGGAGATGTGAATGTCTGTTATATCCATAGAGCGGATACTTGTTTCGTGTTCTCTATCTTCGTCGGAATATTCATTTGCGGCCCGAGAAGCATGAACGGCGGGTGAAGCAGTGGTAGATCTTGGAAGAGGTATAGCATTGGGGTTAGCCGGGGAATGAGGGTTTGAACGAGGGAGTGCAAACGATCGACTGCTTTGAGGGGTAGAGTTTGCAGGAGATGATGACTGAGAAGAGCTTGTGCGAGAGAGAGATGGTGTGCGTATTCGTGCTGCAGCTGTTCTACGCAAGGCGACATTCCGATATTTGTCGAAGGGAGATGGCTAATGAGATTTCTTTGCTTGAACCAGATTTATAGTGTTTGGAAGGGACGCGCACCTTGGGTTCAGATTTGAGACTGACGGAATAATCATAACTCTTCTTGGGTGTCGTCGCGTCGTTCTGAATTGATTCGATGGGGAAGGGTGAAGTTGACCGACTGATAGGTTGCAGGGCGTCTGTGAGAGAGAGGTCTTCATCGTCATTCTCAGGAAGATGAACACCAGGGACAATGTGCTCATCCTCGGTGTCATCTAGACTCGTCCCAGCCTCTGCACTGAAATTGGGTAAAGAAGGGATGATGCTGACATCGAAGCTATCGCGAATTCCCCTTTTTGACAGCGCGCGAGATGCAGATAGACCGAGTGAGGATTTGGAGGCGCGTGAGGCTATCGAGGTGGCAAAGCGAGCCGTGCTGGAGGTGCTGGAGGGAGGGCGAATGGTGGATGTGACAGTGTTGTGTGCGGTGTTTGGAGCGGGTGTGGATTGCAGCGGTGAAGGCATGTTGAGCAAGGGCGCATCGAGGACATCATGCGAGGATGCTGAGTCGTCAGGGAGGTCGTCTGAATCGTCGAAAGGCGGCAGGGACGGAAGGGAGGGCATGTCCCTCCCCTCTATTGCCTCTATCCTCCTCCACACTCGCGACGGCGTCTCCAGCATGGCCTCCATCGTTGCCGGTGGTGTTGAAGCCTCAGACGCGTGTCTGGCTCAGAACGCGTGCGATCACATGACCGTGTACACCAAGGAACTACTTATTGCCGGGTCCATAGCCAATAACTTACAAAGCACCTCACATAATCGTGGCAGCTGTCATATACCGGGAGTACTTGAAACCTATGAATAACAGGCTGGGATTGTTCTCAGGGGGAGGCTGAATATATATATATACCCCTAGGATCCCCCCCAGGATCCGTGCGGGGAAATGAATGCTACGGCAGCAGTAGCACACGGAGGTGGACCTTGGACGCCCCATCGCGGGAACCTTTGCGGGGAAACGGTCTCTGCGGGACAATGCCACGAATGATCCGACCCGATGTGGACCGGACTGATCCGTGTTCCCAAGGAGCAATGGATCACTTGGTCCGACCCGTGGGGGAGCGCCAAATTTGGACAATCACGCGAGAAATCGGCTGAGATCGAAAAGACATCAAAGATGGGCGCGGGCCGTTCCTGTTCCAAGCTGATCCTCTTTTCTTCTCGTCCACGACAGCGAACGGTCGTCGATGTCCAACTACCTCCCAGTCCTACTCGTCTCGGTCACCGCCAACTCCATCCCCGACGATTCATCCGTAGCTACCCTTCCCCGCGGCCAGGTCGACTATCTATCTCATGACTGGGAGGAGGAAGATGTGTGGCGTTCATGGCGCAACATGACTCGCCAGAAGAACGAGATTGCCAACGGCATCCGTCTCGAGAACGCCAGCTGGCGTACATGGTGGAAACGTCGTAATGGTCTCGGTACAGTTACCCCAGAAACGCTCAACTGGTCCGTGTCATCCATATTCCTCTCTCACTTCCATCCCAATCTCCGCACAGGCTCAAAGATTCAGACGTCACCTGGCTCTATGGCCCTCTACATACTGCTGTCGACTGGATGCCACCCCCGAAACCCATCTCTGATTCAACTGATCCTCTATCGTCTCTCACCTCTCCGAATGGCAATACCACAACCCATAAACCTATACTAAAACACCGAAGCATCAGCGAGCTCCTCACTTTCGACCTTCCAACCAGCCCCAAGCCCACCGGCCCTATCCATTCGGACGAGGACATCGATTATATATTATATTCGCTGTCACCTCTCCCTGAAGAGCAAGGCGGAGCGTGCAAGAAACGGCGGCCCACCATCTTACACACCAAGAGTGATACTCAAATAATGCACTGGGGTTCCGGCCGCGGCTTCAGGCAACATTCCCCCCCACGCATCGATCTGCCACAAAGTCCTCCCAGTCCAACCGGCCATGTGGAACCCCCACCGTTGGACGGCGTCGCTGAGTCGAATGCAAGCTCCGACAGCAATTCCGCACTGGCCCACCCACCACCCAACAAGAAGAGGCACATTTCCTTCAACACGTTCGTCCAGCAGTGTATCTCCATCGAGAAGCCGAAGAAGAGTACAGGCGTTAGTCGTTATGACGACGACGACGACGACGATGAAGATGATGAAGATGTTGACGTGAAAGGGGAGGGATACGGGCCTCAAGACATCACGGGAAGGTATCCATATGGAAGAAACGCTTGGGGATATGATGGGTAAGTCAATATCCCCTACGGTCCCGACAACTCGGGAGACCTGATTTCGCAAATACTGACCGAAAGGATCTAATTTTGACTAGTTATGAAGAAGACGAAGAAGATTCTGTGGAAGAGGAAGCCCCGGCGCTCTCGCTGTGGGATGAGGGTTACAAAGGCAAGGCTGCACTAGGTAGCGATTCAGATTCTTTCGATTGCGACGAGGGGGGAACGAACGACGATGTCGTCGTTCATCTTCCATCGTACGATGTCCCACGACCGCAGAAATCGGCTCCGCGCTCCCACTCTACTGTTTCCAACGCTTCCTCGTCATCATCTGCGTCCACCACATCCACAGCTTCTACATCGTCATGTTCTCCCCGCCCTGCTACTAGATCATCCAGACGGTCCAGCACCAGCACGACCAGCACCTACCGCCCGCGATCTAGGCCCTCTCCGCCACCATCAGCGCCGTTGTCGTCATCGAAACATCATCACCAAAACGGCACGTCTCCTCTGATCCGCCCATCTAACGACCGGTCCAATTCTCTACCATCGCAACCCTCTCATGTCACCATTGCCCCTATTGCCCCCACAATTTTGAAGACTGGGACACACAGCCACTATGGTGCACCTGGAGGCTGGGTTGAAGGCTTCGGCGACGAAGGTGGAAGTGACGACGGACTCTGGGGCGACACCGATGATCGGTGGTGGCACGGAAGGGCGGAGGATGAGCCCAAGGCCGATGGCAGTGGAACGAGTGAAGGTACGAACACTCCAGTTGAACTGGTGTTCGTGCCACCTCTGGGGAGTCATTATATGCACTCGGGGCGTCAAGTTGGGCAGCGAGAGAAGGAGAACGGAGATTTCTCGACTGGAACGGGCCCTCGACCAAAAGGGGACAAGCCTGGAAATCAAGAAGACATATACCGGAGTAACCGACGACCCCAAGGTGGTCATCCGAAGAAGTTCAGCATCGGTGATGATGCAGATCCCGAGAGAAATTATCTCAGAGCCACCATTCCCAAGGTCAATATTGAACGTCCTCCGGGTGGTGGAGGCCAGCATGACTCCTTTGATCTTACCGGAGGTGTCTATTCGGACGAGGATCCGAGGAGTGAAACCAAGGAAGGTGATCTAAAAGGATCCATAGGTCCAAGCTCCGTCGTTGCTGGTGCTTCTCGGCCGAACGTGGACCAGTCACGATCTAGATCCAGGTCAAGATCGAGAACACCCTCACCGGCAATCGTACTACCCACGACCTCAAGGAACGCGACCATCATTCCCTCAGTGCCTTTACTCGCTTCGCCGGACGCAGTGACCTCTTCACTGAGCGTTGTGCACACACGAAAAAGCGCTTCCACCTCCCCACCTTCATCAGCCTTACTCTCTCCTCCCTTGCGCGGGCGTGGTTCCAGGTCGCATCAGGACCTCCAGTCTCAGTCTCAGACTCAGAGTCGCGGACGTTCGAGCACAAGGACAGCGCCCACCGACAGGGAGAGGTCTTTGAGCCAATATAGCTCGTCAATAGGCAGCCTATCCCCTGAAGGAGTCGAGCTGGGAGCTGCGTATGCGAGTGGCAGGCTTGATAAGGAACTGGAGCGGGAAAAGCGGGGTAGCGATCGAGAGCGCTCAAGAGGGAGAGAACGGGTAGGCTCTGGGAGGTTGAGTCAGAGCTTGAGTCCGCAAGATAATGTGATGAACATCGCGGCCGCGCTTGTTCCTCCCTCTGTCCAGTCATCTCCGCTTATAAATTCGGCCACGTCGTCTTGTTCATCATCCTCATCCAGCACAGCGACGGTTGTGCCCTCTCGCAGAGAGTTGCCATCAGAGCCTAGTGTTCTCTCCGAAGAAGGCCAGGTCAATTCTCACCCCGCACCATCTAACTCTCCGACCCTTTCCATGTCTGATGCTGTTACCCGGTACTCCCCCTCGAGAACACATTACCCATCCAAGACCAGGTCGCCTATCCAAGTCTCTGCTCCGCACCCAGTCCAGCCGAGCACGTCATTCAGTATTTCAATCCCTCGTATCGATCAGTCCACGCCGTCGTCGCCGACCTCACCCCGCAGCCCGTCAAGTCCGACGCGGCCTGAAGTGACGATTGTGGGCAAGGCGGTGGGAATAGTTTCGTCTGCTTTCTTGGGACTCTGGCAGCATGTTGGCGAATGATACCAGTATGTGTTCTTTGTTGAGCCCGTCCAACTCGTCCTCATCCTTGGGTAGTGCACGCAAGTTTTTCAATCCTTGGAAGTCTCGTCCATGACATGGCCCCGAGCCTAATCTTCACGACCCCACTCTCTTGATCGGACGCATGATATGTTTTCGACATTGACCGCCCTATCTTGGACACGTGTGCACTGCTTTCTTCAATACTTGCATTCCCGACCATATAACAAACAAGACAGTAATCATAATAGTTGCCCGAGCCGCATATTCCCTTATCCGTTCGTCCTGGCTCCTTTGCTAAAGGTTCTATAATACGTTGGTGACTTGTTTCATACTTTGTACATAGTTGTGAAGTGTCAACTCGCCATTCTTACGGACATGAAAAGTAATTGAAATCCTTTTGATCCCATTCATTCCATAAGCGCTAAGCGCTCGAGCAAGGCGTCAAACGTTCCTGTGATCCCATTCCACAAGCGCTTAAGCAAGGCGTCAATCGGTCCGGATCCTGTGACCCCACCCTGGCAATTAATTACAAGAACCCCCATTGCTATCCAGGAACTCGGCCACCGTGGGGTTTCAAAATACTATTTCAAGCGATACTGATACATTGTGGCTAGACTCCAGTGTCGGGAGATATTTGTAGAGCGCACGAGGCGTGGCAGATGATCAGACATGACCTCCGACAGGTCGCGAGTCTTGTCCATCGAATTTTAGCGCTGTGATCTTTCCTCGTCATGGGGCTTCTTTGTTTGACGCCAACAAAGCAGCAATCCCCATGCAGCTAGATGAATCATGTTGGCTCATGTTGGTGGGATTTTCGCCGTGACTAAGTAGTCAGCAAGCATCCTTAATGGAACAAGCTGCTCCCCTCCTACCCCGCCCATCTCCAGGAAACGTGGACACTGGAGGATGCCGGCATCGGACGATAGGATCAAGTTCCCAGACTGGTCTGGGGCGCGATCATTATCGTTACCACAATGGCAATAGTATGGTTCACTCCTGTGGCTATCCTCCCAAGGGACCCACCACCAAGAGCGATATCGACTGCCATCTCCAACACGTCTTTTCAGCGGCCTTAAGACTGCGGACGAATGAATTGCATAGAAGATAAGCCAGTCCGCCATGAGGGTCAAAGGACACATGACAATCCCCACGACACGGTATCATTGGGGTGTGAGCGTCGGTCTGATACGGGTCTTCAAGAGGGTCCAGGGCCTTTCGACGGCGCTCTCAAGTTTCATAGACGAGAAACATTCTTCGCCTGAAACAAACGCTAGATTCGCAGCTGCGCACGATCCAAGGTGGACTACTCCAGAGGCTTAAATAGAAGTGATCCACTCCCAACGGGTTTCCACCCTATTTTGACCGGACATCAGCATTTCCTTGTGGCAATCTACTTGGTCAGGTTCTATCGGGGTTGGGGTTTATAAGCCTTCGCTTGCTTGTGACGTGCTACCCTCAGTAGCAAACCCCTCCAGCATATAACTTCAAGCGTCGTGGAATCCTACATTCCAGGTCTGGTTTACCATGGACTCACGTCAAAGCTTTGATAATTCCTCCGACAAGGAAAAAAGCTCTATCCAGATCTACTCCAAAACCTCGGAGTCGCCTCTGTTCAATCCTGACGTTGATGCCAGCGGGGTGGATGAGCGGAAGTTATTGCGGAAGGTCGATTTGGCGTTGATTCCTTGGTTATGTTTGCTCTATCTCTTGAGCTTCCTCGATCGTACCAGCATTGGAAAGTGCGTATCTTTTTCCTCTTAAAGTCCAGGAGACCTGATCCTTGTATCGCAGCGCCAAGGTTGGTCGCAACAGGGATTCTTCCACCAGTGTTTCTGACTTTTGAATCTTTAGCTTTACGGTCTGCTGAAGGATCTACACTTGACGGATAAGCAATATTTGCTTGCCTTGACGGTAACTAGTTTCTCCTGGCCACTTTTCAAAGCATAATATGACACAATACCGCAGATCTTTTTCTTCAGTTATGCAGTCTTCGAAGTTCCTTCGAACATTTTCTTGAAACGGTTGCGTCCATCTATATGGCTCTCCCTTTTGATGCTCTTGTGGGGTGTCATGATGGTACAGCGATTTCTTCTCTTGCAATCTATTTACTTACCATACAATATATAGACCGTTCAAGGACTCGTACACAACTATGGTGGTTTGTTAAGTTCGTTATGCCGCGGAATTATTTTTTGGCGTATCTTACAAATGCATTGGACAGCAATGCGATGGATGCTGGGAATGTTCGAAGCCGGGTTGTTCCCTGGGGTCAACTACTACCTGTCATGGTCAGTCTGAGGTTTTCACGTCGCCCCTGATACTGATTGCAAGGAACTAGTTGGTACAAGCGATCGGAGTTTGGCATTCGTGCGGCAATATTTTTCACTGCTGCCAGTGTTTCCGGGGCTTTTGGAGGTCTTTTGGCGGTAGGCTCTGTTTTTATGTATGGCGCACATCGTTTCAATGATAGTGCAGGCGGCGATTTCCAAGATGGCTGGGGTTGGAGGTAAACCTGGGTGGGCATGGATCTTCAGTATGAAACTCAGCTTTACTAGGACAAGCAACGCTCTCATACAAGTTCTTTAGTCCTTGAAGGTCTTGCCACTGTCCTGGCAGGCGCTGCATCCTTTTGGATCATTCAAGATTTCCCTGATACTGCTCGCTTCCTTACTGAGGTGGAAAGAACCGTTATCATCAGGCGACTGCAAGGGGACGACCAGTTCAGCGCAGCTGGCGAGAAACTACGATTCAAGTACATTAAGCAAAGCCTAACCGACTGGAAAACGTGGGTCACCAGTATGTGGTAGTATTTCATTTCTTATGAATTTATTGAAATCGCTCAATGGACAAGTGTTAATTTACGCGGGTTGCGATGGGGCACTGTATGCCTTTTCCCTGTTTTTGCCGAGTGTAATAAACGAGGTGTGTACCTACTATCCTCTCCTTGACTGACTGTTGATCAGTGATAGCTTGGTATGTTCGACGAACTTCTTTATCCTCCACGGGGCATAATCGGCTTCCAGGTTTCAAAGCAACCGAGGCGAACCTTCTTACCGTTCCCGTCTATGCCTTCGCTGGACTTGTTACCATTGCCGTTGGCTATTCAGCGGACCGCTGGGGTCATCGTGCATACTTCAATATGTACGTTTATCTCGAAGCATACAGCACTGTCTGACCTGTGAACGACAGGGCTTTCTTTTGCCTCGGTTCGTGGTGATTGTCTTCGCTTCCCTGAGGATATCTCATACAAGCAAAAAGGTGCTGCGGGTTACATCATACTCCTCTTGTCGAGGAATGCAGCCTTGTCGTACTTTGCTGTATACATGGCAACATGGTAAGCATTTTTAAGCCCTCTGACAAGCGTCCGATGGGTTCCTCATCCTACCGATATAGCGGTATCTATCCCGTCATCCGTAAGTTGCTTCTTATCAAGTTGCTTCATTCAATACTAACATATGAATCCAGCGAATACGATGTAAGTCCTCCTAACTGTCAAGGAGCAAGGCACAATTCCCTAATGTCTTCAAGTGCTTGGACATCAAATAATGTGGAAGGATCGTATAAACGCAGTGTATCCATTGCGATGATGATCAGTTTGTGAGATTCATCTTTTACTCGTTCGCCTGCTTGTTTTCCAACGGGTTTCACTTCAGCGGCAATATAAATGGGGCAGCTAGTTCCAATATGGTACGTATTATGCTCCTCTCGTGAGAACTCTCATCACAACTTGATGCTCTCAAAGTACCGGGCAAGCCAGAAGCCTTGGTATCCTCTAGGCAAGTGTTTTTCTTCTCACTTTTCTGCTTTGCGTTGACGGGGTCGTATCTAGGACATGGTATGCACATCGCTCCAGACTTTTTCCGAATACAACTGACTGAGAACAGGCCTTGTACTGATGTACATTGGGGTGGGACTCTTATCTTCGATAGCCTACTACTTCCTCCTCAGAGCAGAGAATGCCCGCCGTGACCGAGGCGAGCGGGATGAGAATATCGGGGACAAAAGTGGAGAGGGAAAGAATGAGGAGAATGGACGGTTTGCGACCGTGGAAGATGCGAAGAGGGAGAAGGGGGATCGCTGGAGTGGGTACAGATATACTTTATGATGGAACGAATTGGTTTATGCACGTCGATTTTCAATATGATCTTCGACACTATTATCAGATGACATGGCTTAGACATGTCGAGAATTAGGACGGGGATTATGAAAAACAAGCTGAATATAGGAAATGTTCCAGTGTTCATAACATGGTTGTCGCTCGCTACAATGATTCGGAAAACATGCCAATGGGCGTGATCAAGGCATAGTAAACGAGCACTAGACAGGTCTAGATAGGATAAGTACCTATGTTGGAGTTGGCAGTTGGACTCGGGTTTTACACCGCGTTCGGCATCGGCGTTTCGGCGCTGTTCTGGTATGCCTCGGTAGACTTGGTCATCGGTTCCCACGCCGCACCGCATTATATTAATTTATAAGGCCTTATAAGTGCCTGTCAGTATTTGGTTGAACTACCATTTGCCGACGCCCAGTCCGCCAGAACGGTAGGTTGTGAACTGTACATACCACTATTAGAATAAATTACACAGTTTTATATTGAGTTATAACTAGAGGAAGTGCCGCCTTTGTCGGCAGAAACCTTGCTCGCTCAAGTTGAGCATGCTGAAATGCTGCACTACATTATAAGGCCTTATAAGTGCCTGTCAGTATTGTTGGGATAAGTGACGCGATCCGACGGACGACGATGAAAACAGACGAAGATGGTATTATTGTTTGGCCTCGGTGAGCTCGAGAGGCAAACGGATGGGGTGCTACTAGAATATAAACGACAAAGGGGAAAACCTAGAAAAGAAAAGGTGCGGGCAATGCATCGCGCATGCTCGCATCAATCACAAATTCCAACACACTCCCTCGAGCGAAGCGATGCAACGAGGGGGATAGAATACACTCCCTGAATCCAAGAAAGGTCCATCAAGAAAGAATTGAAATAAAAACTCATCTCTTCAACATCAAGTACTCCAAGGCACTCCCTCAATCCTCCGAGCGGAAATTCCATTCAGTGGTCCATGTCCTAAGACTCCGACCAATGAATCAATTTGGCGGCATACGAGAAAGGCAATGACGAGATCAGGTGGGGTCAAGGTGGGGTCCTCAAAAAAAAAAACTGGCGGGCAGCGGCATGTGGCATGATACGATGGCGGGGGAAAACAGCAATGGCGGCAAGGGAAATGAGATGGCGGTGGCATCAAGTGTCTGCATCGAATCGACAAAATAGCATCGATAAAGGGATCTTCGCACCACGAAAAAGCGGTCCTCCAAGACAGGATAATCCCCCAGCATCTCGAACATCTTCAAAATTCTTCTTCAAGCATCTAAAATCCCCTGGGGATTCAGACAGGTGGCGAGTCGACGAAACGATCAACGGTGATAGTGAAACGGGCGGCGAAAATGGCAATAACGGCGTCTCGAAAACGGCAACTTCAGCTTCAAGTCAAAATCTTCTTCGGCAAATCTTCAATCAGCGGCAAGTTGGCGACGAAACGGTCGACGGCAGTAGGCATGAACCTATGCGAAAACGGGCGGCCTCGGCAACGATGAGGCGGTGACTGGGAAACGGCGGGCAGGACGGCCCAAAATGAGACCTCCTTCAACATAAGTTCCAGCTCCTACGACAAAATCAACTGCCTCCACAGCAAGGAGGGCTTTCTTCATCATCCAATGCACCAATCATTGATGGTGACTGACGTTCTTCTGCGCCGATCGACGGCGGCTTCCTTCTACAGGTTTATAGGCTCTGCAAGCCTCCTTCTGCCTCGGTTATGCAAGGGCTTCAATGGCATGCTCACGATGAGCGGCGGTCTTCTGCGCTTTGACAAGCAGCTTCGGGACGACGAGAATCGGCAGGGATCAGCGGGCATGAGAAAACAGAAGTGCAAGTGCCGAGAACAGCAGCATGCGCGCGCGCGCGATGGCGATGGTCGACAGGGCTCGAACAGCCCTCGTGCTGGTGAATTGTAGACAGCCCCAGCCAGTGGAGTAGGATCCGTTTGTGTTGGGATAAGCGACGCAATCCAATGGACAACGATGAAAACAGATGAAGATGGTATTATCATTTGGCCTCAGTGAGCTCGAGAGGCAAACAGATGGGGTGCTACTAGGATATAAACGACAAAGGGGAAAACCTAGAAAAGGAAAGGTGCGGGCAATGCATTGTGCATGCTTGCATCAATCACAAATTCCAACAAGTATTTGGTTGAACTACCATTTGCCAATGCCCAGTCCACCAGAATGGTAGGTTGTGAACTGTACATACTGCTATTAGAATAAATTACACAGTTTTATATTGAGTTATAACTAGAGAAGTCCTGCCTTTGTTGGCAGAAACCTTGCTCACTCAAGTTGAGCATGCCAGAGGAAATTGTACAGCTAATGGACATTCAAGACAAATTCAAGGATTATATTCCAACTAGGCTAAGGTAGATATCAATGGGTCTTTCAGCAAAGACATTATCTATTGAAGGTACACTATGGAAGGGTGCGACTACCTTACCTGATTGTAGAGGGTACTTAGAAGTAGACTACAGGGGTAACTCACAGGAAAGCAAGTTAGATTGCATAGGCAAACTGAGCACCCTTATATACACCCAAGGTGTCTAGATATAGTAATGATAGTAATCTTATCTATATACGGTGTCATCGGTATGTAAGACAATACTGGAATCATATGATGCATCATGTGATGACATCACATGCATGTCTCGGACATTCATCTTTCAACACACCCCTTCACTAAATATGGCGGTAAGCGCCTTGTTAAGCATTTCTAGAAGGTCCAAAGGTAAGACCTAGTTGCTCTCAGAATTTGACAAATTTAAGGCAATCCAAGTTCTTTGTGAACATATCAGCCAGATTGTCATTTCCAGGGACGAAGACAACAGAGACTTTGTTGTCCTCGATGCATTCCCATATATAGTGATAGCAGATATCAATGTGTTTAGTCCACTTCTCTTGTACAGGGTTGGAGCCAATGAATAGGCTACCCTGATTATCGCCACAAATAGTGATCGGCGATACAGGAAAACCAATTTCTCTGAAGAGATTGGTAATCCACATGGCTTGTCGACAGCAATCTGAGATCACCATGTATTCAGCCTTGGTGGAAGAGAGGGCTACAGTTTTTTGGGCTCATGAGAGCCATGAGACCAATGATCTGGCTAACTTGAAAAAGTAGCCTGTGATTGAGTGGCAATTATTAATGTCTGCAGCCCAATCACTATCAGAATGCACAATCAAGCCTTCATTAGTATTGCCATCAAAGACCATAGTATAGTCTTGAGTACCTGCCAGATAGTGGCAAATGTACTTAGCCCATTCAAAGTGTTCTTTACTAGGATTGGCACTAAATTGTGATAGCTTGATCACAGCAAAAGCGATGTCAGGATGAGTGCCTAATATCAGATACAACAGCAAGCCGATTATGGCTTGATACTGTGTCCGAAGTGTGGGGTCAGGGTTGCCAGTGTGTGCGATGGGTGTGTAACTGTGCGGCAGAGGCATGTTCACTGTTACAGCATTTGTCATACCGAAGCGATCAAGGACCTTGGTCAGATATGCTTTCTGATCTAGTATGATTTTGCGACCAGAGCATCTGATGGTGATTCCAAGAAACTCATTGAGTTTGCCAAGATCGTGGCATTTCCATATGCCCATGAATGCTTTTTTCTTTTCTTTCACAAGAGTCACATTATTACCCATAAAGCTGGAGTTGTCGATGTAAATCATTGCAACTATGATATCTCCATTAGAGGCTTTGTGAATGAAGATCCCAGCATCAGATTGG
>Ga0307516_10000620_pt1 | contig 47853 bp, 50 predicted proteins | sample 19_EM_MG_FD_203310 | JGI IMG/M metagenome (GOLD analysis project Ga0307516, IMG submission 203310) | Populus trichocarpa ectomycorrhiza microbial communities from riparian zone in the Pacific Northwest, United States - 19_EM | ecosystem: Host-associated > Plants > Roots > Unclassified | place... | reverse complement strand
GGAGTACAATCCAAGTTGTACCCAGTAAGACCCGGTGGCTCAGTTGGTTAGAGCACTTGGTATATAACCAGGAGGTCCTGGGTTCAATCCCCAGTCTGGTCATGTCTTATTAACAATAACGTGTTGTACTGATCCGCAGTCTTCGAGCCCATGTACAACGCCTTCATCTTCTTCATCACCGTCTGCTTCGGGCTGCTGTCTGCAAATTGATCTTTGAAGCCACCGCAAAAGGTGCTCCAGGTCGTCAATGCGTCAGTGGAGCTCTCCTGTATCGCCTCAAGTTGAGTGTCTGCCCACATGCCCGCAGTCTCCCCTTTGATCAGAGCTAAGGCCATCGTGATTTTCTCTGAATCGTTGTCGATGCGAACCCTTGTGAAGTACAGGTTGCACTGTTGCAAGAACCCTTCGGCTCTCTCCTTCACTCCTTTGAATTCATCCGGAAGGGGGACTTGAATAGCAGTAGGGGCCTGCTGAACGGTAATGTGGATCGGTTGTTGGTGTTGTGTGTTCATCGCGATCTGTGTGACAGCTTGTGCAGAGTGATCGATGGCTGCGGCGGTGCCCTGCCACGTGGGAATCATCGTGTTGAGGACGTTCAGCAATGCCGTCATGCCATCGGTGATAATCGATGCGGGATCTGCCATAGTGGATGGCGGAGTTGGGGTGGTATGGGTGCAGGGTGAAAGTAGGAGGAGTACGACGAGGACGGCAGCTTTTTCAGAAAAAAGCGGACCTGGTCGTTGAGAGAGCTTGTTCTGATGTTATGAATCGACAAACGAGAAGAACAAGCTAAGGTACAAGAAGGTGCATACCCTATATATACTACTCCGAATAGGGATGCCCCTACTCTACTAACTACAGAGACACAGCTACGGCGAGACACGCCGTACGGGTAGGAGGGCGGGAACGGGTATAGGCGGGAGGTGGAGCGAGAGAGGGGCCGAGAGAGAGAGGAGGATCCTCACAGCTAGTATATAGTGTCTTCAGACTCACACAGGATTTGCCGATGCATGGCATTTTCAGGTGGTATATAAGACTGATATTTTCGGGTTATTCTACATATTTTAAGACCTTATCTACCCTTAACCTGATACTACGAGGCGGGCAGTAAACCCTGTAAAACCTGGGTCCCCGCGATCAAGGGCCGGGGGGGCGTGCGCTGCCGTCGGGTCGTCGCGAGTGCATTGATTGAGCCTTACGTAAGCTGCCACGTCCCGAGAAAGTAACAGTTGTCGATTCTCGAAGTGTTTTGCTGTCATCTTTGCCACTATGAGTTGTAAGATATCCCCTTCCTTCCTCTCTCCCCTCACTCACCCTCTTTAGTTCGGTTTTTGAATCTCGTTAGACCTTTCCTCCCCATTCTCCCCGAGGTTTCATCGCCGGACCGCAAGGTATGAAGACGTCTCGTCCCATTGTCACCTAATGTCATCTCCTCAAAGGTACCCTTCAACCAAAAAATCCTATGGACGGCCGTGACGCTCCTAATCTTCTTGGTCTGCTCTCAAGTCCCGCTCTACGGCATCATGTCCTCAGACTCCTCCGACCCACTCTACTGGATGCGCGTCATCCTCGCCTCGAACCGTGGCACTTTAATGGAGCTGGGAATAACACCAATAGTCACCTCTGGCATGATTATGCAGCTTCTCGCTGGAGCCAACCTGATCGACGTCGACTTTTCTCTCAAAGAGGATCGTGCGCTCTTCAGTGGGGGTCAAAAACGTGCGTTTTTTCGAACACCTATTTATCACTGGACCCGGCTCCTAACCATTTCCAGTATTTGCTCTCATTATTTCTCTCGGCCAGGCTACCGTCTACGTCCTTACTGGCCTCTATGGCCAACCCAGCGACCTTGGGGCCGGCGTCTGCCTGCTTTTAATCATCCAACTTGTCGTCGCCGCCCTTATCGTCATTCTCCTCGACGAGCTCCTCCAAAAGGGTTACGGTCTCGGCTCCGGCATCAACCTCTTCATCGCCACCAATATTTGCGAATCCATCGTTTGGAAGGCCTTCTCCCCCACCACGATTAATACCGGACGTGGACCCGAGTTCGAAGGCGCCCTTGTGGCACTCTTCCATCTCCTTTTCACCTGGAACGACAAGGGCCGTGCCCTTAGGGAGGCTTTCTGGCGCGACCGTCTCCCCAACGTCATGAACCTCATCGCGACCATTGTCATTTTCGCCGTCGTTATCTACCTCCAAGGCTTCCGCATCGAGATCCCCGTCAAGAGCAACAGGTTCCGTGGCCAGCGCGGCACTTACCCCGTCAAGCTTTTCTATACCTCCAACATGCCGATCATGCTCGAGTCTGCGTTGACTTCGAATGTCTTCATCATCTCCCAGATGTTGGCCACTCGCTTCCCCAGCAACTTTTTCGTCAAAATTTTGGGTGTTTGGGAGGTGGGCTTTTGTCGTTACCGTCGTGCGGAAATGTCCTTTTACTGACGAAATGTGGGATTGTTGCAGCCTATGGAGGATTCACCTCAGCTCGTCGCCAAGTCTGGCATTGCGTACTACATCTCGCCGCCGCATACCATGAAGGAGGCCATCCTTGACCCCATCCACACTGCTGTTTACATCGCCTTTATGCTCTCCGCTTGTGCTCTCTTCTCCAAAACGTGGATCGAGGTCTCGGGCTCTGGACCTCGGGATGTCGCCAAGCAATTGAAGGACCAACAGATGGTGTGTTTTCTCTATTGTTGGCCTGATTGATGTGTTGATTTGTTTTAGGTCATGGCTGGCCACCGCGAGGGATCGATGTACAAGGAGCTCAAGCGTGTGATTCCCACAGCGGCAGCGTTTGGTGGTGCCATTCTTGGCTTGTTGTCTGTGTCTGCCGATCTTTTGGGCGCGATTGGGAGCGGAACAGGTATTTTGATGGCTGTGACTATTATTTATAGCTGTGAGTGATTCCAGTCTCTTTTTTTTGGTGCTGATTGAATTGGGCTTGTTTTCCCCCTTTTGTAGACTGGGAGATTGGAATGCGGGAGTCAGGAGGCCCAGAGATGGCCGCGTTGGGTGAACTTATGTAGTAGCTGAGCTTGGGTATCATTGTCGACGAAAAGTGGAGGCTTTGAGGACGCAGTCATTCCTAGATAAGATTTACGGGAGAAACAAATAAACTCATTCCATGAAGCTACCATCTGCCACATCGCAGCACAATGGCCTTGCAATGGCCTAATAGATTCCACAGGAACTATAGACTGAAGGAAAAAAGCGAGAGCGTACACGAAAAATACAAGACTGAGAGCGTGCAGCGAAACGGCAAAGACTAATGGACGACTAAATAATTTACACCACCGCCATCCACGTCCTCGACAGAGCGGGTCGAAAGATAAGAAACGGTTACGCAAAAAAATACACGACCGCAGCGTGCCACAGCCCAAGTTCTTACTTGGTCCCCTGGCCACGTCATTGTTGAAACTCACCCCATGCTTTATTGAGGGTTCCAAACACTCCGTTCGCGAGCATTCTCTGCTCAACCGTCGTGTTTCCTGCATTTAACTGATATATCATAAGTATACATCATCCAGCACCGAAAAGGGAATGAGGAAGACAGACCTTGTCAGGGTGCAGTTTTGCAATGACTCGCAGATACTTCCCCTTGACTTGTGTCCCCGTGACCAAATCTCCCATTCCCAGCTTTGCGATACCCAGTTCAGGCCATAGAACCATATCCAGACTCGCAAGCAAAGCCCGGATATTCGCCTCCTTCCCCGCCTTCCATGCTAAGAGTTTCGCATCCACGCCGTCCTTGAGCTCGTGACGCTGCTGATCCTCGACCTCGGCTGCATCATTTGCTTTCCGCAGGTTTTCAAGGGCCCGTGACGGAAGGGCGCTCGGGACCGATGCAGGCGCGGGCCGTCTCGTGCTATGCGCTGGAGGTTTGGACCGTGCTTGGGTGACCTGCACGCTTGCGCCTTGATCGGGGTTCACCATCCTCCGACAACGGCCTGCACCCCTCTCTGCCTCGCCTTTCGCCAGGGCTCTAGCCCACTCTGTGCCAGCAAGGATGCCCCAATCTGCCCCAGCATCCTTCCACTTTTCCCTCCCCTCGAGAGCTTCCGCGCGTCTCCGAAGTGCATTGACCCACTCCTCCGCAAGGTTGACGCCAGCACCTTCTTCTTTTCTGTCTACTCCCCGCTGGCTCGTGGGTGTCTCTTGCCGCGGATCAAAGTGTGGGGTGACGATGTCCAAAGCGGCTGTGCAGTCATCGACTGCACCGGGATAATCGCCGATCTTTATACGCGCAAGAGCGCGGCTTGTGTGAAGCGGAATCCGAAGGAGATGAGAAGGCGGGAGGGCAGCCATGGCTTTGGCGTAGTGTGATTCGGCGATAGAAAATTGACCAAGGTTGAACGCCTCCGTTCCCGAGGTTTTGTGCCGGTTCGAGCGCGAGATGGAATCCAGCGGGGCAGAAATAAGGGGCGAATGCAAGGGGATCCGTGGCGAGGGTCTATGAGGAGGTCGATTACGAGGAGGCTGAGCTTGAACAGCAATAGGTGGGTTTGTGGGTTGAGGTTTTGCTCTGCGGAAGGGTGAGACGTAGACAGGTTCATCGCATAATAAATCACGCGTCCGCGATATAGTGGGTTGAGAGGGGCGAAGGTCGGGAGGAGAAGTGGCTTTTCGCTGGGCTATAGCATCTGTTTGAAGACTGTCCTTCGACCCTCCATCGTCGTCCGCAACCAAGCCTTCTTGCATCCATCTCGGCCTTCCGCTATGGACTCCACCCATGATCGTTGGCCCTGGTGAAGCGGCCCTCCGATCAACGTATGCCTTCCGAACTTGAATCTTTTTCTCCTTCCAGAAGGTGCTCGCTTTATTGAGGACGCTCAATCCAATCTCACTTGCTTGCGCTAATATCTTGTCAGCGTGGTCTTGGAGTGGAAGATTGTCGCCGTCACGATTGGATGGTGAGGGTGTACCTCGATCGTGTGGTATAAGGCGGGATGCACTCCGTAGTGCGTGATCACGCGAGTCGGGGGATCGAGGAGACGGGTCGCTATCGAGATTAGAAGGTGTGGATCGACGAGAAGAACTACCAGATCCGTTGGAGAGGAGGGTGTCGAGGGCAGCCTGGACATCGACACCTGTGTCGGTGGCTGCAAGTGCGGCTCTCGCCTGTCGAACCGAGAACCCCATCTCGACGATCTGTCCAAGAATGTGAGGAGGTGGGGAAACGGGCCGAGAGGGAGAGGAGGTATGATGGGGCGGGGAAGGGGAAGGGGAAGAAGTGTCGTCTATAAAGTTTGATGAGGGCTTGTTCTGAAAGGTGGGTCTGAGTTGTGGGAGGGGTGCGATGGGGAAAGATAAACGTACGGAATGGATGGATTCTATAGGTCTAGCGAGTTCTCCGAGAATATCGTCATGAATATCGTCATCTAATAGAGCAGGGGGACGTAGTGAACTCGATGGACGAGTAGCCGGCTGGGAAAGAGCAGGACCGAAACCCCAGTCATCCTCTAATGGAGTCGGACGTGGCGAGGGATTCGCCAAGGCGTCAAGGCCATCCCAAACGGGGGTGACAGTCGGTGGGGTGGCGGCACGGGACCGTATTTTCTGGTTTTCGACGAGTTTGGCACGTTCAGCAATGGTCATCTGGGACTGTGATGGGGTAGTGGGGAAGGCTGGGCCGAGAAGATGGCTGAAGGCATCTTGGGACGGGGGCTGTTTCTTGGGGGCAGAGTTGCTCCAGAGATCAGCGAAGGCGTCGGACATGTTGCGGGCAACGACAAGATGTGATGTCGTTGTCATCACCACACACAGCCTCGGCGAGGTATATAAACGACGACACCACCCCTCCTCTTCCCACAAAGGCTGGTCCTTACCATGTTCACCCAAAGCTACTATCCATCCACCGCTGGCAGCGTCATCATGCCCGCCACCGCCTATGGCACGTCCTTCGCAGGCTCTGTCTACGGAGGCGGTCACTATCACAGACCCCCTCCCATCGTCATCCCATCCTCTCGTCATCACAGGTCTTCCTCAATTGTCGTCGGGGGCAGCTATCCATATCCTCAAACAGCCCTCCCCTACGGTTACGGCGGCTATGGCGGCTATCACGCACCACATATGCCGTACTACGGCGCCGCCACCCCAATCATAATGTCAAGCAGCAGCTCCAGTGGTCGCAGCAGGCGCCACAGCCACAGCCATCATCATCATCGCAGCTCAAGACGCTACTATTGATTTATCAAGGGAATTCAGAGACGTTGCAAAGAGATACGCAGCCTCGGGATATGTACATCTGTAACATAAATTTCGGTTGTATGCCTAGACGGTGGCGCCCTCAATGTATGACAATGGATGATCATTCTGCTCGCAACTGAGCAGTATCTGACAATGCACATGCACGTCGTCTCATAGACACCATCCAACAGCACTCCCCATCTCCCGCACTCCTCTCCTCTCCGACAACTCTAACGCAAACTCCAAGCACTCCCTCTCCCGTGCTTTCCGTCCCTGTGCCCCATATGCCTTCGCCAAAAAATACCATGCCTCTGCCACATCCCATCCATTTCCCCTCGTCAATTGCGAAAGTATCCCCGCAGCCAGATCTACCTCGACCCTCCGTGGCGAGCCATTATCTCCCACCGCAGAAGATCCACTCGATTCCGTTCTTCCTTCAAGATAGATCCGCGCTAGATGCACACTCGCAGAGACATCATCCGGGTTGATGAACAGCGCCTTCTGGAATGATGAAATCGCGCTCTGTCGCTTGTTCAACGCAAAATAATACAGTCCCAACTATAATCAATCAGCCAAAGGTAACAGTGCCGATGATCGACACAAACCTGCACCCACACACCCGGATTCCGTTCGTCCATCACCTCAGCCTCCTGAATCGACCCCTTCGCCTGCTCAATCTTCCCCAACCGCCTAAACGTCGCCGCACTCATAAGCCACAAATCCGCGACCAAACGGTTCGACCGCGCCAGACGACTGTTCCGCTTCCTCTCCTTCTCTTGCTGTGGGGCTTGCGGAACAGGCGACGGCCCCGGTGGAGGCGTCTCAGACTCTTCGTCCTGTTGAGAATCTTGCGACTGCATGATAGAGCTCACCCGCCGCCTCGAGTGTATTGACGACGCTTGGTACGACGTCTGACGAAGGATCGCATGAAAATCTGTCATGGTGCCTGTCAGACAGGTAATAAACCCCCCAACTGAACAAGGGCGAATTCACCTGGACTAGAGAGTGATCTCTTCAACCCTCCGCTATTCCGCACGACCCCGCTGCCAATTTTCTTGGATATACTTGTGATCCTCACATGCCCTTGATGCACACGATGTTTGAGCATCTGTTGGACCTTTTTGGATTTGGACGTATCCCGATCGATTGACGTTGATCGTTTCAGTTTTAACCCGCTATTCCCCTTTTTCTCGAAAGAGTTTCGTTCGGGGGTTGTTTCGACATCAGGTGTTGGGGGAGATACCGTAACCGGAACTGGCCCGCCTTCACTAGATTTTCGGATGTGCCCAACGGTGTCTACAGGCTGGACCGGCTTCTCCGAAAGCGTCGTTGCGTTCGCAATTGCATCTTTCTCGGCTGAAGGTCTGCTGCCATCTAGTGATTGGCGCGGGGTCCCTAGTCATCGAAATGTCAATCCGTCATCCAAGAAAGACATGATACTTAGATACCTTCACTCTGACCTCGTTTCTCTGCGACCCACTGGAAAACCTCCAGCCACTTGATCTCAGCCCCCTCGGGACCTTCCACCACCTCCGTCAGAGCTCCTTGAGATATCCTTAGCTGTAATGCGTGCTCGAATACGTCCGACCGTGTAGAAGGCAGATGGTCCCGCGTAGGCATCAGGAGGCTGGGCATCTCAGGCATCTCGGTCGCATCCGCCTCGAGTAGCCCCTCGGATTTTCGTCCTCTTCCTCCAGGAGCATCACCTTCCTGCCTCTTGGAGTCGCCGCTTCCGTTCGAAATGGTCTCGACCGAAGTTATACTGGCATTCCCACCCAAAGTCCCATCATCCTTTTCCTCTGGCCTTTCACTCTCCCCTCCGTCATCTTCTTCTATCTCAATGCCCAACCCTGCTCCCGTATCCAGAATTTCCGCTGCAGCTTTCCATTGTTCCATTGCTGCCAACAACAGCCCAAGCAGATGCCAATACCTAATCTCAGTTGGGTCCCCTTCAACAGCCATTCCGGCGTTCGCCACAGCCTGCTCCATATCTCGCGTAGGACCAGGCCGTGCAAAGGACAGAGCGAGGTGGAAATGAGCCGCTGGTGTCGGATACGTGCCAATTGATTGAAGTAAAAAGATATGAGCGTCTGCAAGATACTTCGGACGAGTACGAGGATCTTGCTCTGCAAAAATCGCGTCAAATCAGGCAGTGCACATCATGAAGGGGGGACACATTTTACCTTTGAGCGCCATAACGGAATTCCATACACCTTCGGCAAGGTCCACGCTGGCCATAAGCCTCTTGTCCTCATCCAACCTCGTCCGAGCTTTATCAAGACAAATCCGGGCTTCTCTCGCTTCATCGACGCCTTCTCTTCCAGGTAGTGAGGATGCAGTTTTGCAGAGCATCCGGGAACCCGATACAAGCGTCTCAACCCACCGCTGGTTGCTGTCCGTGTCCTGGTTTGGTGTTTCACCACTAGCTTGCCATGCTTTGCCTACAACTTGGACATAGAGAAGGAGAGTCCGTCGTGCCAGTGAAGGATCGCCCGAGGCATACAGCAGTCGTGTCAGATGCCGTAGGATGCCGTGAGAATTGAACGTAAGACGAGTCGCCCACCAAAGAATCTAACATTCAAGTTTCTGAGTGGTGCAAATCAGGAACGATACAGCAGGAAGAAACTGACATCCACGACCCATCCTGCGGTATCACCCACACAACCACTTGCCTCCCAGACGCCAACACAGAGGTCTACGAAATCCTCGACCTTTACGTTCCGTTCACCCGCTCGAGGAAAAGTAGTGCTGACATTGAGGATAGCACGGTATTCATTGACGAGCCATCGTGCCCTGTCCAACCATGCTGGGGGGTTTTGCTCCGAGCGTGGTCCTGCTGGAGAAGGGCGTGAAGTAGCACCGTACCGCAGGATGAAGGCGCGAAGGTAAAGTACGGATATAGCAGATCGATGGGCAGTCCGGAAGTTAGGAGGCCAGTATACACTACAACCATGATATTGTTCGAACCAGGTCCAGACAGAAGTCGCTTCGCTTAATAGCGATCCATCTTCATGTACGTTGCTAATCCGGGAGGAGACGATGATAGCTCGCCAGAGCAAGCGCTCCACCCAGCGCCACAATTCGCGGTAGAAGGTAAATGCCACGAAGTCGATGCGGCCAGAGCTGCCACTTATTGCGTTTGGTGCCATTTCGGTAACTATTAGGGAAAGAAGGGGAAGGGCGGCAGCATAAGACTTGATAGCCTGTTGTGGGTGGGAGGGGGCAAGTTTCTCGTAGGACATTCCTGCGGGATGGTGTTACGTTAGACGGGTCTGTTACTGGTTGGCTTCACGATGCGCAGGATGTTTGTGCATCACTCATTTGGTAAAAGGAATTTGTGAAGTCATTGGAACTAACCTTGTAAGCACAAACTTCGAATAGTCTCCGTCATAGCCCAAGCTCGGCCATCGTTGATCTCGGGTGCAGCGGAGGTGGCTAGAGAGGCGAATGACCCTGCTGTTGACGATGTCGAACCAGTACCAAAGAGAGAAACTCGCAATGACGGCGTGCTCGCCTGGATATGTGGTTGAGATTCCGAGGGTATGATGTTTTGTAGGTGGAGGAGGTCAGGAACGGTACTCAGATGGGACAGACACTTTGTAGGATTTCCCAAGGCATAATCGTAATACGCTAGTGAGAAACTGAGGGTCTGGAGACAAGATTAGGCCTAAGAAACTTTTTCTGGCATCAAGCACGCACATCCAAGTGGGAAGACTGTAGTTCCTTCAAGATGTCGTACCCGGCCTTTGCGTCCGCGAATCGTTCTTCGGGTAATATACACTCGTTCCCGAGCTCCAGAGGATACACGCCAGTTAGAGGTTGATCATCCTGATCTTCGTCTGTTGAGCCAGCAGCCAGCAGAGCGGCATGTGCACGAGTCTGGTTCGCGATCTCGGCTATGTCATAAAATCCTTTGCAGTGCTTGTTGAATTTGCGGAAGAGTTCTGGCCAGGAGAGAGTGTATCCTTTTATGTCCTTTGAAGGACATGGATTTAACCATTGACCTTCCTGAAGTGCGCGACGCAATTGTGTCCAGTAATACTGGTCCTTTTGAACCATTACTGGTGAGAAGGGACGTGACGCGATTGTTACATACAAAACCTCACAAAGGCGAAGTTGTAATTGTGAACAGGTAAGTATACAGCACTGGTCATCGAGAATACGGGTGGAAGTTGTGCTGTCCACGAGAAGTAGCCCTTGCAGGTCCAGGACCTGCCACGGTCGTGTTCATACCCACCCTGTTGAATCCGTTGTTCACCGCACCAACCATATTCGGACGCATGCCCATGCCCATCGGGTTCATTCCTCCCATTCCCGTTCCCCCCATTCCCATAGATCCCATACCACCCATGCCCATCGGCCCCATGCCTAGTCGCAAAGCCCCCATGTTTCCCATCGCACCCATGGGATTCATCCCGTTCATCCCCCCCATGTTGACCATGTTCATACCATTCATCCCGGCCATTGGGTTGAATCCCCCCATGCCCATGCCCATCGCCAATGCCATAGGATTCATGCCCATCATTCCCATATTTCCACCCATCATGGGCATTTGGTTCATTTGGCGTTGAAACAACATTGACATCTGATTTGGCTGCTGTGGAAATGCCATATTCGGGGACATTACTGAGGAATGGTCCATCATGGTGTTTTCATGGGTGCCCAAGGAAGGCGTCGTGGTCGCTGCCGCCGCCGCCCGTGCTTGGTCCCGTTGGCTTCGTGGTTGGGCCATCTTAACCTCGATCTAAAATATCATTAGACTTCAAAAGGCGACACGAAAGAAATCACTAACCTGCTTATCATCCAGTATTAAACCGATCTTTCCGACGAGCTGATCCGCATTGCTGGCGTCCTCGTATGTCACGAATCCAAAACCTTTCGACCGACCGGACTCGCGATCGACCATCACAGTGGCATCGACTACCTTGCCGTACGTTGAAAAGAATTCACGCATGGAATCAGCGGTTGAATTTGGGGAGAGTCCCCCTACGAAATAACGCGTATTTCGTAGGTGTTCCTCTCGGGGAATTGCTCGTTTTGGGTCAATCTAACATCAGTCAGTCTGGAATACGAATTTTTGTCTCTTTGCACTCACGGCTTTACCATCTAGATAATGTTCCCGGGAGATGACCAGCTTGACCGCTTCCTCGTCTTCAAATGTCAGAAATGCGAACCCCCTAGATGTCCCCGAAGGATCTCGCATGATAGTGACTGCATCAACCTTGGCGCTTTGGGATGAGAATCCTAGAAAAAGAACGACAGAAAAGTTTTTGCACCTTTCCAAACTGAGAGAAATAGTTCCTCAGGCCTTCTGCTCGAAAGGGGGGTGGACGGAGGATAACGAATGCCCATTAGCGCTACATAGGACGACGTAAGTTTGGAGTGGACAGTATACCGTCTGTTGTATCCCAGTTGAGACCACCAATGAACAATTTGCTACATGTCGGGATCGTAGGTGAACGGCATTCGGAGTAAACGATATCGTAGGCAGATGAGTAATATGTCGACGGTTGAAGGATTGCCAAGGAATAGCGAGCCTATTAGTCTCCAGAGCCAACACACGGATAATCGAGAGCAGAAGAATATGGCGACTGAGCAAGATAGCAAAGTATCGTAGCAAATGTCTGTGCACAGTCGGATATAACGGATGTAGACAGGACACGATAACTCTGCATGTTGTGGCATGAAGGGCCACAACAAAGCACTTCGGACGTTGGATCTCAAAACGATTGACATACCCTGTATCATGCATCTCGGATGGTTTCTTCCCAAAAGCACAGTCCATCGAGCCAGAAGGCGAAGCTTGTGTCGTCACAGTCGCCGTGGACATTCCTGTCTTGAGGTGGGAGGGTAGATGTGGTTCGATCCGTTGCTGGCGCTCCTGACTGGGCGTTTGCTGATACGCAGAGAACTGTTGTGCTATCTGGGCGGAGTATGATAGCGAACTTGGCTGTGGTACTGGTTTAGGAGGCAGTGAATGAACAGTTTCCTGGGAAGTTGAAGGCGATGTCTTGACAGGGGCACCGGATTCGCTCGTTGGCGAAGGGGGATTTTCCAAGAAGTCCTCATCCGGTTGGGGCCCGTCACCGGCATCCTCTTGCTGTGGAGACTGATATTCAGTGTCGTCGTCGCCGTAGATGTCTAGCAAGGAGCGTAAACGCCACTACTAAAAGCCGTGAGAGGTGGGTCACCTCCATAGAGATCCGAATCCAGCGGGGCCTTGGACATGTTTATGAGGGGGCGAGGAAGGCCAGCAATGTTCAGCGTTCAGGCGTGTGACAGAGCTCGGTGGCTGTGAAGCTGGAATCATGCTGTATGTACCATACTACAAGGCTAAGTATTAGGAAAACAGTCTAATGTACTCCATTGACCAGGTTCAATTGGAGTTGCAGCCCTTCTTCCTCCTTGATCCTCTGCATGGTGCGCTCCGCCACTGCATCATACACGTATTGCACAGGACGAGGTTGTTGCCAACCATCAGCCTCCTCCAAGTCGTCATCACGTCGTTCATCGGTGGGGAACGCGCTCCTGTCGTCAAAGTACATGTCATCATCAGCAAAATTCTCTGGAGAGACAAGTCAGCATTTAAACTTGGCAACGAGCGTCCATGACATACGCTCCGGCGCATCTTCCTCAACAATCTTGCGTTTGCCCAAAGCCTTGGCACTCGGTTTGATGGGTGCTTGATCCTCGCTCGCACCGGTGTGTGAGTCATGAGATTGTCGGCCATGCGGATTATGGTGGATGTGGAGACCGTCGATCTCGACTGGAAGTTCGGGGCCTCCAATGTTTTCTGATCCTCTATGATAGCTTTCAACGACGGGTGTCGCAGGAGACGGAGAACGTGACCGTGGGTAGGAGTGCACATTGGTGGACGGGCGGGGTCCATGAGGAGCTGGGGGTGGAGGCGCCAACGTGTTATTTTCAGAATGCGAGTGGGGAACATAAGTAGCCGGCGGGGAGTATGACCGCGAGGGGCTGGGGGATGATGTTTCGCGGGTCGAGAAAGAGTCAGAAGAACGACGCTGAAAGCCATCTTGCTCAACTTGGTGAAGCTGGTTATGGACTGAGTGACATGTGCGGATGGTAGTGCTGCGAAGAAAAGCTCACCCTAGGATCCATTTTTGCCTCTTTCCGACTAAGATCCACTGCTTTGCGTTCCATGGCAACTCTCTCCAAATCATCATATTGCGAAAGTGCATCGACAAGCTCCGCATTCGCGACCAGTAGTGCTTCTAGTAACTTCTCTTCAATTGTCTGTTCTTGAGGTATCTCTTCGCCGTGTATTCCTTTGGATTCTTGATCCTTGAGTGTTCTGGACTGTTCGGCGCCGGATGAAGCCCAGGGTATCTGGGTAAAGATGAGTTCCTGGGATGCACGACACTTGGTGTAGAACTCCTGAAATCATCCGGTAAGAGTTAGGTATTATCGCCTGCGGTCGAGATTGTAATCGTGCCGACCTTTATAACCTCTTTCTTCTTCAGATCTTCTGGGGCCGACAATGCAAGGGCCTGAGAAAGTAAGGAGGCGTTCCCCTGGCCCAGCTTGCATTCTTGGAATAGGCGACGGATATCTTCATCCCGTGGTACGATGCGATTCCGGGTGGGGGATTTGGACTTGCGCCTCTTGGTCCCGAGTGCAGGAGTATGGGGCACAGGAGTGTTTGGTATAGGAGTCGTTGGCGGGCGTTCTCCAGTTAACGGTGAAGCTTCCTGATATGCTATTTGGGGAGCGTCAAAGCGTTGAAGGCGGCCTGACGTAGGAGGGTGAAACATAGCGTCGTCGTTGTCCAGCGGTACGCCCTATAACGCGATGTTCGACATTAACACGACCGAGAAGAAACGAGAGATGAACCTCGTCTGGTTTATCGGCTGGCTTGACTCGACGCCACAAGCCACGAAAGCCGGTTTCTCGTTCTAGGCAGGGTGTCAGCTATTCGCTTCAATATGAAATCACCGCGACGCACTGCTCCCACTGGCATAAGCGGCGGCCGCGATGACGTCCAAGACTCGCTCTTTGACCACTGGGGAAGTTCTGGGAGACATAAGGAGGTCTTCCAGAGTGTCCAAAAATTTACGAGCAGTGGATTGAGTAACAAATAGATCGGATGAGTGTCGGAGCATGATTGCCCACAACTATTGCAACTTGTCAGGAATAATCCCACTTATCATAAACCAACTCACCCGTGCGGCAGATAGTTGAGCCGCAGGTTCTCCATACCTATAGCAGTTGAATTGGAATCAAACCAAGTAGATCAACAAAGAACGCAACTTGAACTCGCGCCTGAGAGCACGAACAGCCTCCTTTGCGTTGAGTTCGCTGGAGGAAGCTCTCTCACAGACCTCCAATACGAGATCCCAATCTTCGGATGCAGTTAAATTCAAAAACCCTGGGCGCAGCGACAGGGATGGTTAGGCGGCAAGTTATCGATATTGATGGCAGCATACCAATCATTCTCGTGAGCTCATTTTGGCTGTCGCCCGAGCGGTCCTTCTCTCTTCCTCTTTCCTTGTCGCGGTCATGCGGTTTCTGCCTTTCCTTCTCCTTCTCCCTCTCCCTCTCCTTCTCCTTGTCCCGATTCCAAAAATTCCACTTGTCTTTCTTGTCTGCATGTTCCCTTTCGCGATCTCGATGCCCAGTATCAGAATAGCCAGAGGAAGTGATTGGCCGTTCCTCGTAGGCCGGCTTTGGTAATTCGTTCCTGGGCGGGTCCAATGCACGCAGGATTCCAAGAGCGACGGGGGCAGTTGTTTGTGGCCTCTTGCGTAAGACGTGTGGTTGTTGTGGGAAGTCGCGATCTCTGGTCTGTGGGTTTGCTTTGGTCGTCGGATTCAATGAGACGGTGGAAACGCTGAAGGGGGGGGATGGCGATCGGGGACCGTTGGAACTGGGCAACGGAGGTGATGCGCCTGGGGGTAGTGATCCATAGGAAGAGTTACGGGAAACACTCGATGAGGATTGATAGAATCCGCGTATCGGTGCATCCTCCTGGGATGGAGGGGCCTCCCAAAGTTCCTCATCAGCCGTGGTGGGTCGTTGTGGTCGTTGTGGTGGTAGAGTTGGAAGGGGTTGATTAAGATGGGCATTCTGCTGATGCTGATTCTGCTGTTGTGGATACGAAGCAAGCTGCTGGTGGATTGGGGTGTGTATACTAGTATGTTGTTCCTGCGATGGGACCATTTGGAAACGCGTTTGAAGCGAACTGGATTGCAACTGACCTCTGAATCTCTTGATGCGATTCCCTTGCTTGTTTTTGGCTTGTTCTGACCGAAAAGCTTCCTCATGGTTTGGCAGGGACTGGCTATGCTTTTGTATAGAGTACAAGTTCATTGGCAACGCGGAGGCTGTGCCAGCACGTGCAGTATCTGATAAGATGGACGCACAGGTATTCTGCGAACTTGAAAACACCCCAGCCCAGCGCAGAACGATGTCCACCCTCATCGTTGCCCATGTATCTCCCCTAGGCTGTCGTCCATCGGCGGGATGGAACTTTGAGCCCAGCGTTCAAAGTCACATGATCACGACGCGACGTTGTCTTGTTCACGTTGTCATTGTCAACGGTCCTCCTGTCAGATGGGAGTCGCTGGACTGTGGGATGTGGGTGCCTCTCTCTAATATAATACCCCTGACCGATTCTACTCTTCTCCAGGTTATCCGACCCGCGGGTAAAACACGCTCAATGACAGACCTCGCCATCACAGAAGGTTTCGAAGCCAATAAAAATGGCCTCAGAGGTTTTCGTATTGGAATAGACGCAAGCATCTGGTTCTTCCACGCCGAATACGGACGGGAGGGTGAAAATCCCGTCCTCCGAACGCTATTCTTTCGATGTGCCACCCTCACCCACTCGCCCTTCCTTCCTCTCTTTGTTTTTGACGGGCCCAAGAGACCCGATATAAAACGCGGAAAGAAGATCAACAAGACGAGCCACAAGCTCATTCCGGGAATGAAGTCCATTCTAGAGTCTTTCGGCTTCGAATGGCGAACGGTGAGACCTTTGTAAGGGTTCCTGGCCGTGTTGCATATCTTGGTCACTTAGGCTCCAGGAGAAGCAGAAGCAGAACTTGCATATCTAAATCGTATTGGCCTCATAGACGGCGTTCTATCAGATGATGTCGACAATTTCTTATTCGGAGCGACCACAGTCATCCGAAAGTAAGTGTTCCTCTGCCCTGCTATCTCACGAACTGACAGATGCCCTTGAAAATCAGTCCAAGTAATAACCTCTCTGGTAACCGTTCCAACCCCGTCTTGAACGCGGCGGGCAAGGACGACAAAAACCACACCAAGGTCTTCCGTTTGACAGACATCACCAGTCATCCAGATATACGCTTGTCCCGAGGCGGGATGATCCTCATTGGACTTATGAGTGGTGGCGACTATCAAGAAGGGGGGCTCGCACGCTGTGGTACTGTGACTGCCCACGGGCTAGCAAAGTGTGGCTTTGGGGATTCGCTCTTCCAAGCCGCAACCACTCTCAACAGAGCCAAACTACAGGTTTTCTTGGCGAATTGGCGCCATGAACTCTGTCATGAGCTGCGTACAAATTCTCAGGGTCACATTGGCAGGAAGCAACCGGCGCTCGCCAAGTCCATCTCTGCAGACTTTCCCGATATCGACGTCCTACTCTCATACACGAATCCCATTACCTCAGAATCTATGGGTCGTATAGAGACCAACGCCAAGTCGACCTGGGCGAAAGAGCCAGATTTGGGAAAGTTGGCTGCCACTTGTGAATTTTATTTCGAGTGGGGATACAAGGAAGCCATCATCAAGCGCTTCAGAACCGTCTTATGGCATGGTGCCATCCTTCGCATTCTGCGTCGTGCCGTTCTTGAGCTGGACGCGAAGGCCTCTTCTGGGGCTTTGCCGCCTTCCACGCCCGATAAAACCGGGAAACAAGGACACCTACCTGTCGGAACTCCCTCAAAAATGATAGCAAAGCATTTCTCATCCATGACTCTTGGTACTGCGAAAGGGACTCTTTCAGATCCTGAAGACGATGAAAACGAACCACTCATTATTAAAATCCATTCAGAACGCCGACATGTTTCGACAGACGGAATCTTGGAATATCGCTTGGAAGTTGCTCCCGCCCAGCTGGTGCGCATCGCTGAGTCAGGAATAAAGGGTACTCGCTTCCCGGAAGGTCCAGATGAATGGGCAGATGAAGACGCCGAAGAGGACACTAGAAAGGGTACCAAGAAGCCCCCTCCTGATCCGCAAAGCCATATGCGTGTGTGGATGCCAGCGGCCATGATTCGAATCGTCGAGCCAACTCTGGTGGAAGATTTCGAAATTACTAAACAGCGAAAGCAGGACAAAAAGGCAGGAAAAGGTCGTTCAACGGCCACTAGAAAGGCAAAGGCGGTCGCTGCTGAAGAAGAAGAATCAGCTGATTCAGAGAGCCAATCGCCAGTTACCAAACCCCCTCGCAAGGGAGAATCGAAGTCCAAGACAAAGACCGCGGCTGAGCTTCAATCATCAAATCCCCTTCCACCCATCCGAGATCTCACAAAAAAAGGCGCTAGCAGGTCTGGTGACTTGAAAAACCACTTCGCTGTCGCCAAGTTGTCAAATAACATCCGTACCAAAGATAGTGAAGATCCAAAGCATTCATGGAGCAATCTGCAAGGGCGGGTATCGGAAGATGATGCCCACAGACCCACTTTACCCCGATCCACTGTCGTGCGCGATTTGACGAAGAAGAGAGCGAAGCTCCCAGCGACAACTTTCACTGATTCTGGTACCTCTTCCGACAAAATATTGCCACGACATGTACCGAAAGCTCCAAGCATAACGGCTTCGTCCTCTAGAAATGTGGCCGATACTGTACAGACGAAGGAATCACTTCCTATTCCAAGGCCTATGCCTCAACGCCCGCTTACACCAGCACCCCAGTACCTTTCGATTTCGGATTCCGAAAGTGAAGATCGGCCTGTGGCTGGGAAAGGATCAACTGGTCGTCTAATTGCTTTGGAAATCTACGACTCCGACGATCCGTTTGATATCTCACCACACCCGCAGACATCTTTAAAGTCACCACCTCGGCCACGAGATCGGGAACAGCGCGCCCCTTCACTTGCATCTAGCTCGGAAAATCATTCCTCTCAACTCACCAAATCCCCCCGCAGATCTTCCGAGCATACATCGCCCCGCAGTCGCCGCGCGGGAAGGACGCCAGTAGACAGCTTAAATCCGCGCCCGTCCTCACCTTCTCTGCCCCACACTCCGCTACGTCCAGCAGGGTCAAAGGGAACAACGCGGCCACAGTTGGGACGGCCAGGCACGGTTGAAAGTTCCGATGAAAATGATGACGTTGCGGGTCAAGTTCCAAAGGTTCCGCCGCTTTTGTTGGCTAGAGCAAGAGCTAAAAGCAAAACTACATCAGCTTCAACCATGCAGCCGTCGTTAGCCAAAAATACCCGGCCCACAAAGGCTTCGGGCCGAACAACAGCCTCAGATTTTATCGATCTCACCTGATGATCTCTTTCTCAACTACTTCGTACGATAGTAGTTACTTGTACAACATAAGCCTTACGGATAATATGAAGCAACACAATTACTACAACATATGTAGGTTAAATAATACAGAAGTGTTCCAACCTAGAACATTGTTGTAAAATCTCGGAACGTCTCCAGCGCCGCGAGCCCTTCTCCACCAGAATCAGGAACTTCGGGAGCAGGGTTTTGGTTTTTGAAGCGACGTATGGCTTCAAGCCGCATTCGCCAGTTGGTCTTCATTTCTACCCGCTCTGTATCTCTTTGCGTGTGGGCAAATACCGAAGCAAACCAATCAGCCAACTGACTGAGCTGCCGGACGAACTGAGGAAGGTTTTCGGCAGATATCAGCTTGAAGTGACCGACTGGAGCGAATTCCAGCATTCCGGGAGCCCGCTGCATGGTGACTTTGAAGTATTCGTTCTCATGAACAACGTTGGAAAATGCGGAGATGGCGCCCGAGGAGTGTGGTTCAATGACGATGTTCACAAATTGGAACTGAGTCGTCAGTGTATCGAATCGATAGGGTAGCCCAGAATCATTCCAAACAATTCGTACATAGTCGTTGCCTATATGGCGCTTTTTGTTGTTGCATTGCGGATCATGGTCACTCGTGGGCATCATAGTTGCTGTGTGATAGAGAATTTGTCCGATATCGTCCCACCAAGCGTAGGCATATTCACCGTCCTCATCAGGATCGAGACCACCAGCGTATACATCAACTTGGCCACGCAAGTTGATTAGTCGTCCAAGGCCCTCGAGAAAACGAGTGTAGGCCGGAGAACCATGGGTGTTGCGAAGAATTTCGACTTCGTCATTTTGATTTGGGGCAACATACATGATGCCTACTTTGTGGGTGTCAATCACGGGTATCCGATCCAATGTCCCCACAAATTTTGCCACGGTAGCTGGATCAGCGACGACATGGGTACGGGATGGGTTTGTACGCTCGGGATACCCGGATAGCTGAAGGGCAACGTAGGAGGGGTCGATCGTCACCTCTTTACGGCGTTGAGAAGGAGCTGTGCCACTCCAAACATAACCGGTGATTGGGTTCGGGCGAGGTTGTTGTTCCCCTTCGCTGAAGATGGGGGGGACTTCAGCCTGAAAATGGTTAGCGTGAGCAATCGTGAGGTAAAAGTTATGATTTTGTTACCTCTTTTCCACAGATAGATTCGTCCACTCCGTCCCTGTCAGGAGATATGGTAACCGGAGGGTCACGTTCTTCCATTAATGTTGCAGCAATGGAAATCAGATCGGGATCGACGTCCCCTGGTCCAACCATGGGTAGATTCTCGGCGCGGCAAAGAAATTTGGAGAGCCCAGAAGGCCTTCGACAAAGTACTTCGATCCATCCCCGTCGCGCCAGTGAACGGATAGTAACAACGGAGTGACCCATGATCCACGTCCTTTCCCGAATCGCCTCCTGGGATGATCCTGGAGGAGGCGTCATCACGATGTCATTGAATACGGAGGGTGCAGGACGGGGGTCGGCGCTCGCATAAGTGTAGCGGGCGAGCCAGTCGAAGCAGACTTCTGTAGGATCATCGATCTTGTCCTTCCCCTCGTTTGCCAGCAAGAGCTGACGCGTGATATACGGGATGTGGCGAACCCTATCTGGTGACTTGAGGGCCAAGAACCACGCATACACGACAGAGTAGGAGAGAATACGGACATGCTGAGATAATGCCCAGGACGCGGTCGGGGAGTCAAGACGGTTGTAATGTTGCAGATATTGTAGGGCGACACCAAAAACCATTTTGTAGTCGTTCTCCGTGAAATTGGCATACAGCGGCGGAAGTGACACCACAATGGACAGGAAGGTCAAGACGTGAACGGCCATGTCCGCACTTGACATGATTTGGGAAAGCATTTCTAGAATCCTCGGGAGGCATTTGGTCATTGAGGACTGCAGCTCAAAGGCCGAAAGTGATAGGGCATAGAGACAGCACCTGATTGCAGGAATCTGACCGTTCAAGCCGGTTTGAAATAGCTCGACGAGGAGGTGGCACTGTTTCAAATCGAAGCACCGACGATAGCTCACCAACACCGACAATGTATGATATGCCAATCCGTGGGCATCGCGCGGTTTGATCCGGCCTGGAGGCCAAGCCCCAGCCAAATGAGATGCCATATCACCACTGAGAATCCCAGAGCAAATGACAGAAAGCATTTTGCTGATGACAAGTCTAGAGTTAGGACCACAAAATAGGTGCTTGTTCGCCAACTGAGGCGGGAGGTGACAAAGAACATATGAAAGAATCTCCCAACTCGTTTCATGCTCCAAGATATCGACAATGGCCCGCAGATAGGATGAGATTGGGAGAATCAGTCGCAGTCCTGAATCTGGATCATACGTTGTCAAGCCCTCACTTGCGTCCGCTTCTGCCACGACGAATGGGAGAACTTCGTGGGCATGCCATAGAGGCATTTGGGTTTCAGCCCCAGGCGTATGCGGTAAGACTGTAGGCACTCTGGAGCGACTTCTGCTTGTTCCTGTGGAAGGAACCGCACCACCCGGTGCTCGCCCACGAGATAATTGCCGTCCATCCCGCTCCTTCGAAAAGCGTACTTCCGAAGACAACCGTTGCTCTGAGCTTCCTGGTGCATCAACCGATGTCGAGCCATCCCAGAGGCGGTGAATGAGGCTGGAGAGGAGGATCAAGTGACTCGGGATCTCACAACTGAAATACAGTCGATGGCATCGGTCTGCTCTGAGACGCATCAAGAACTGCAGGGTAGCCAGCCTTGCCCGTGTCGATTTACCTTCGATCGCGGTTTTCACAAGGATATGGAAAATCCGTATCGCCAGAATAACACTGCTTTCCTCCAAAGCAAAAGGTGTAAACACCATCTGGCTAAAGATCGTGATAAATGCCGAGACAGCAGCCACTGAACGGGGGATGGGTAAAGGGAAGGAAGGATCGGGTGAAGATTCGGCAGGTGTTTCATCTCCAGAGACTTGCGGTGGTGACACCTGCGAGCGAGAAGGACCCGCGGTCAAAGACGAGAGAAGATACATAACGGAAGGTAAGGCCGAGTCCTTCTCCTTTTCTCGCTCTTTGCTCGGCGAGGGATGTTCGCTGGGTGCCCGCGACAGGCCGGGTGAAACAAGAGATGATTGGGATGGGGAGGGTGAGAGGTCAACGGTTGCGAGTGAGGCGGTGTCAAAAATGTCCTCCTCTTCGTCGCTGTCGAATTCGGACGCTGCGGCCAGAAGAACATCAATGAATTCGGAGATCGTGTTTTCACCATGTTCGCCTTCGGATTCTACCGTCCGCAATACGACTTCTTCGCCAAGGATCTTCCATGCGACAGAATCAACATGTTTATCACACCCCTCGTGCAGAGAGCGCTCGCAGAACTCCAAAACAATATCCGCCAGTGGTTCTCGGTAGGCTTTCATGTCTCTCACGCTTTCATAGACCAAGGAGAGTGCATCCATGACTGCCCGCGCCGTCAAAGGTCGATGCGAGCTCAACAAACTGCTTTTTTTGAGCATACTTTGCCAATTGATCAGCCAATCCGGAGAAGTTGGATAGAGATCATGTTGTTCGGTCATAATGAGCGGAAGATTGGCTGTGTCGGCATCGGTAAGGTTGTCTGCCATATGTATAAGGATAGTCGAAAGAAGAGGACTGGTTGGAGTGGCATGATCACGGGAAAGTAACGTCGAAAGGCTGCAAAGAAGAGGGCTGGGGAGCACGGGAGATTCGCAGAGAGGCAGGATGAACGGCGATCCGTCTTGGTTCCTTGAAGAGAGCATCAATACAAACCGAGAGAGAATATTCCTGGGCTCACCTTAATAGAACAACGTATTCGACGAGTTTCTGAAGGGTCTCTCCAATTACACAAGCCTCTTCCTCATCAAGCTGACCTTTATCCTCCTCTGCCCTAGAATCAAATTCTTGCCATATATCCTTCAGTATCCCTGCAGCCTCCTCCAAAATATCCTCCTTTCCTTCTCGAAGCCTTTTCAAATCATTTTGGTCTCCCTCATATGATATCCAAGCCTCAACACTTTTGGTCAGCAGCTTTCCAAAACGTGCCGCATCCCAACCATTACGACCGAGACCGAGTGCAGACGATGTATAATCCTCCTTTGGCCTAGCTCTCTCCATTAAATCTCGTTCCAAACTCGAATTCCCTATTGCACCCAACGAAAAGCCCACAGACGACTCCCGAAGTATGTAAGCTCTTGCAAGCCGTGTGCCAAGCGCCCTGCGAACGTAATTTCGGAAGGTCCGATGTGCACCGAGGGATGTGTGGATAATCGCAGAAAGCACATTTGACGTGTTCATGCCGAAAAGCGCTTCGCGAGGTTTCCGGCTGGGATCGGTTGGATTAGCAGGCGGGAAAAGCTTGTCCTTGAGTATACGCATGCACGCCGTTGAATAAGGACCACAAAAAAGGGCATTGAGCATTTCTGTGACTTTGTCTTCGGAAGTTGCTTTCCTTGCCGGATGTGGCAAGACCGACAGACGTGGAAGCGGTGAAGAACAGAAAGCGAGAGCTCGAAATAACGATGGTAATATGGAATCCAGATAGGTTGGAGAGAGTGTTTTAAGGCAAGAGGAGAGATGGTCGAGGTAAATTGAAATGGCAAGATCAGCAGGATGCTTTAGTTGAGAGGGACTGGGGGGAGGCAAGGGATGGGATGAGGAAAATGAAGTAGCCGATGTCGCAGAGTGATTTCTCCTGTGAGATAAGGTATGTGGCTTAGATGGCGAGTTGATATTCGACGGGAGATCAGACGGGGGAAGAGAGTGTCGATCTTGGTGGCGGGCTCTATTGGGCAACAAGATAGACCGATCGACCAGTCCGGCATAAAAGTCCAATACGGTCGCCAACTCTTCCTCGGATATTCGAGCTATAGTTTCCACATTGGCTAAGACATCGGCAAGAAACTTGACCAGGATATCGATGCTGTGTTCGCGCTCTGACCGCTCGATGCGTTCCACAACCCCGTCATCCTTCAACAAGCCCTCAAATCCGCCCTCGATCCAAGACTTGAGAACCTCGAGAAATTCAAGCTCGATTCCAATAATGTCGGTGCCATACTTGGTAAGTGCCCTTAGAGCTTTGAAACGCGGCTCCCAAAGCTCCACTGCCCATGGCTTGGTAGAGCCGCGGAAGAGGGCGAAATAGGAAAGGCGGTCTGCTGTGGTGAGAGGTGCGGCCTCGTTGTTTTCGGAGTAGGCGGAGACGATGTCATACCCTGCTGCCTGAACGGCAGGTGGCGCGTCGACGCTACAGAGGGATGCGAGGATCGGGTTCAGGACAGAGCGACGAGGCAATGGGGAATGTGTGGAAAGGATGGCAGCGAGAACGCGGGCATGGGATAAGCTTGGGACGGCGGGTGGTGTGAGGGCGGGGATCAACTCTTCGAGCGATAACGAGTGCGGGGATACGGACGAGACAGAAGGCGGCGCCGGCGTGTCCCTTGGCCTGCGCCAGGCCCCAAAGTTTGTGAACGAAGCGGTGTTCGCCCTTGGACGCGACTTGCTCGGTGTATCCGCATCCAGGCGCGACATTTAGGAAACAGGGTAGCCACGGTTACGTAAGATCAGATTTCAACGTCAATCTTTACACCAGCCATCACTATCAGTAATACGATTAACAGACCCATCCGGCTGCTTCTGCCCCCCGGTATTGGTAGCGTCCTTTGAGTTATGGCAGAGCTTAAACAACGAGCACGTAAGCTGCTTGCTGCCGCCTTTGCCATTCACGTCGTGATAAGCTGCAAGCAGAAATCAACAATACGGTAATAATAAAAAAGTAGCCATGCATACTGTTGACAAAATCGCATTCTTCGACCGTGTCACACATTTTCAGGCATTCTGATTGTGGGTTTGCTCAGTTTTTCTCAAAACCATATGATGAAAAACCTACGAGCCGTTGTGTTGACGAACCCGTATGTCAAATAATCCCCCGCCTCAGTGGCGCCGGTGAGATTATGAAATTTATGGGTATAGATCCTTGGCAGTGAATCATGAGGGCATTGAAGCCAAAGGGGCAGCAAAGCCAATTCTTCGCAAGTGGCCTTCGAAAAATTGCCGGTCAGTAAAACTGTCATGCTCGACGTAAATTGACCAAGTCTTACTAGATCGTCAAGCGAAAGCAGGCCAATGTAAAGCCCGAGTTTGATACCGTAGCTCCACCCAGGTTTGCTGTTCAAAGTCCAAGGCAGGTTCGGCGCCCCATAGTGGTTGGCAGCGGAGAGGTTGGCAGTGATATCGCGTTTATCCAAGGGCGACGATGCTACGCTCGCCACGGCGATGGAAACAGCGGAAAAGAGAGCGGTGAAACGCATTGCAAGCAAAAGTGCAGAGAACGAGATGAACACAGGACTGGAGCTGGGAGCTGTCGAGCAGAAATCCCCCCCCCCACCTAGCTTTATAGTTGAGGAACAGGAAGGGGTCAAAGGGGGATGTAGGCGTGATCAAGACCGCCTCGGACCTGTGGGAAGCCAACAAATAATCAGAAGCCAGTGGTAGCATATGGCAAAGACTCAGTAAACCCACCGGGGTAAGTACATACCAAATTGTAGAAGAAGGCGTAGTAGTAGTAGTACATGGTCTTCTCCAAACCACCAGAAGTATCAGGAAACCACGATGAGAACGGATTATGATAGACGCGCTCGCTTGAATGACTTCAAAATTGCCATTCCATGTAGGCATCCTGAGTCAATATCTGTATTAGATTGTCTACGCCCGTCGTCCACATGACGTGTCTCTCGGTCTCAAGTGGTGATCAGATCTTGTCAGACTGTCGAGGTGCCGGAATACGGTCACCCTTCAACATCGAGTCTAAATCCCGTCCTCGTGGGGTCGGAGCCCGGAGGAAGCATCAACGACTTATATATGCAGCAGATGTGGCTTGGATTGCAAGTTGATATTCGACGGGAGATCAAACGGGGGGGTAGAAAGTGTCGATCTTGGTGACGGGTTGGGCAACAAGATAGACCGATCGACCAATCCTGCATAAAGGTCCAATACGGTCGCCAAGTAATCCTCATGGATGCAAGGATCGGGTTCAGGATAGAGCAGGGAATGTGTGGAGAGGATGCCAGCGAGAACGCGGGCATGGGATTTGAAGCCCGGGACGGGTGGCGCGAGAGTGTGTGCATATCACCTTCAAGTGTGTCGAGACAGAAGGACTCGGAAGGAGGACCGTCATATCTTTTGGCATGCACCAGGCCCAAAAGTTTGTGAACAAAGCGGTGTTCGCTCTTGGACGCGACTTGCTCGGTGTATTTCAACAGGTTATAGTTACGTAAGAACAAAAGCAATTGAACGTATTTCAACCTCAATTTTTACACCAGCCATCGCTATCGGTAATATAATTAACAGACCCATCAGGCTGCGTCTGGCCCCCAGTATTGTCAGCGTCAGCGGCCGTATGGCAGAGCTTGAACAACGAGCACGTAAGCTGCGTGCTGCCGCCTTTGCCATTCACGTCGTGATATGCTGCAAGTAGATATCATGAGCAACACAGTAAAAAAAAAAAAAGAGCAAAATACGCATACTGTTGACAAATTTGCAGCCAGTAACCGTGCCACACATTTTCTGGCATTCTAATTGTGGATTTGCTCAGTTTTTCTCAAAACCATAGGATGAAAAACCTACGATCAACCGTGTCGACGAGGCCGTATGTCAAATAATCCGCTGCCTGAGTGGCGCCCGTGAGGTTATAGAACATCTGAGTATAGCTCCCTGGGGCGGGCGGAGGTGGAGGTGGAGGCGACGAAGCATGAGGGCAGTGAAGCCAAAGGGGCAGCAACTCCAATACAAAGCAGATGAGCTTCAAAAAATTGCCGGTCAGTAAAACCGTCATGCTCGACATAAATTGACCAAGCCTTACTCCGTCGATGAGAGAGGGTAAGTCAGGGTAAAGGCCGGGGCTGTTACCGTAGTACCACCCAGGTTTGCTGTTCAAAATCCAAGGCGGGTTCGGCGCCCCGTAGCAGTTGGCAGGGGAGAGGTCGGCACCTCCAAGTAAACCAGCGACATTGCGGCTATTCAAGGGCGACGATGCTACGCCCGCCACGGCGATGGAAACAACGGAAAAGAGAGCGGAGAGGCGCATTGCAAGCAGAAGTGCAGAGAGTGAGATGAACAAAAGAGTGGAGCAGTGGAACCTGTCGAACAGAGATCCCCTCTCCCTAGCTTTATAGTTGGGGAACAGGAAAAGGTCAAAGGGGGGCGCACCCCACTTGGATAAATGATGTAGGCCTTCTGCTACATACATGGTGCCTGGTGCCGAAAGTCGTCGCTAAAGGCTTCCGCTGCCCGCATAGTATGGTAAGTATAAGTCCATACACTTGTTTGACAGCGAATAAGTGTGATCCGTACCGTGCAATCTAAGTCCTTTGCTCGAAATATTGGCCCTCGTTTTCGGTGCCCCCAAAGTGCTTGAGTAGCCAGAAAGCTGGACGCATACACACACGCGGCGACTAAGACCGCCTCAGACCTAGAGGAAGCCAACAAAAATAATCAGAAGCCAGTTCCACCTCGGCCGGCAAGTACCAATTTGTAGCAGAAGGCGGCTTAGTAGACGAGATCTTCTCCAAACCACGATGTGTATCGGGAACCACGGCGGAAACGAATAGAACGGAGATTCGCTCACTTGATGATTTCGAAATTGCCATAAAATTTTTTCGTCTAGGCATCCTGAGTTATTAGATTCTGCTGGACATGACGTGTCTCACAGTCTGAAGTGGTGATCAGATCGAGGTGCCAAATAAGTACTGTGCATCCCCAATAACTCTCATTCAAAGGGCTCCAAGTGGGTGAGGTGATGAGGGGTCGAGCCTGTCTAGATTTGGGGGAATTGCCAAATAAGCGCGTCGGGGGCCGTAAGCGAGTCGTAAGCGCGTAAGCGTAAAGCTAAGTTAAACCGGCAACGCACTCAACATCTGGGTCCTTGGCCTTTAGAGTAACAAAGGGCAACGAAATGTCAGGTTAGGTTGTATCAACATACTCCAGTCTCTAATTGAATTAGTACATAATTCCGAGTTGAATGGCTTACAACTCCAATTCCTTCTCATCCCCAGAGTACCCACCACGATCACCAAGCCCAGCATCATCGGGGAGCACGGCTTTATCCATGAATGTCTCCTGCGCAGGGAACAACCTCGAAAGGACAGTATGGACGACCAGGGCGCATGAGAACTAAGGATCACAAAAACGTCGATCAGCGGGGAAAGTGGGCCTGAAGAAGGCGTGTTACATACTAGTTACATACTCCATATAGCCAGGCAATGGAAACAAGTTCGACCCGTTGCCGACCTTGATGTTGTTATTAATGCTCCGAATCAGGCCGGGCAGGTTTGGCGTGACAGAACACAGAAGAGAGCTGCCCTGCAAATTACTCAGTGATTCTTCTGAAGCAATTCCAAATTCCAAACCTTTTGGCCTTTCGTCCCGCGTCATGCTCGTGGAAGAAGTGGGGCAAGTTCTTGAAGCACACATACTAGGAAGCCTGGTCTCGACCGTGGAGCACCTCATTCTCATCGGCGATCCCCAGCAATTGCGACCAACGCTGAATAATTACGGTAAGACAAGCTCAACGTGGTATATACCATAGTATTTCTAAAGTGCCAAAAATTTTCAGCTCTTCCCAAGAACAATAAACGTGGGAGGGAGTTGTATAAATTCAACATGTCCCTGCTGTTTGGCTTACATCCCGGCAAAAGGAGGTGTACCCGTACATAAACGAAAAACAAAACCGGCGCCGAGGTCAATATCTCCCATGGGCACAGTATGAATTTCATTGAAATCAGAATTCAACCTGCTTCCTGATTAACATACTACGTTGTTACTAGTAACTACTAGCAGATCATGTGTCCGATACCCCACGCTAACCGCTTAGGCTGAGGCAGAGACATAAGTTGTATTTATAACGAAACGCGTAAGAGAAATCATCGAGCGCATGCGTCGGATACTGAAAAAAGATAGAGAGTCGGCACCGTAGAATCTATGAGGCGGTCACTGCTATTCATTTTATGGCCACCTTAATCACGACTGGAATTCTCCTCTTCTCCCTCCCACGCAGGGCGTACTTCATGAGGCAATCTCATCGCAGCCCACACCGCAAAACATGTTAGGAGCGAGAAAACGACGTACACCGCATAGCCTCCAAGAAGATTGCGTTCCACGGAGAAGGAAAAGAGAGACGTCGACAATGAGGGGGCTATAATGCGCGCTATCGAAACAGCCGTCTGGGAAAGGCCATTGATTGCTCCCAGAGAACGCTTGTTAGGTGCCGCCGCAGTGAGGAACACATAGGTACATGCTAGAAGTTGAGATAAGATCTTCAGTTCCCGAAGACAAGGAAGTGAAAAAAGCGAAACAAACCATAAGCCATTGCCGTAGACGCCATCGGGACGATCCAGAAGACAATTCCCATCCAAACACTGGTTGAAATCCCATGATGGCGAGCACGTAAGTTTATCACCGGGAAGAGTACCCAAGCCATGTAGAAAGTTGCCATCGAGAGGATAAAAGTCCGCCGTTCCCCTAGATAATGGACAAACTTTGAGAAATATGTGGCCATAAATACAGCAGCGACTCCTCGATAGACCCCCAATATGTAGCCTATATGCCTGGGGTCGAAGCCCAGGCCACCTATTTCGATGGGCATGGCGAAGAATAAGGGCAGCAGCGCGCAGTGGGATGAGTCCAGGAATTCGAGGCAGACACAGTTCAGGACAGATATGAAGACAGAGTATGTGAGGATTCGTCGCAGTGGAAGGGGTTTGCCTAGGGAGGACGCGAACAAGATTCCTTCTGAGGTTTCTACCGGACGTGACAGACCGATTGCGCTCTTGAACATGTCAGGCGTTAAGAGGAAAGGAGGGAAAATAATAGGCGTACTTCTTTGAAGAAGACGAGCGTCACAAGGAACGATATCGAGATGACAATCGCGACAGCAAGACAAGGAAGAAAGTATGGGTATTGTTTCCAGAACTCTCCGCTGAAGAGATTTGGGAAGTGATGACTAGGTTCTGCGAGGTTTCCTCCTATCAGTGGGCTAGGTATGCGTTCAAGTTATGGGGATGTGAAGAAGAAACAGAAATGATATCGATGACCTTACCCGACACTTGCACCAACCACCCACATGACAGAAATCAACCCAAAACCTCTCGACCGATTCGTCGAGTCCGTGATTTCCCCGACGACGCTCTTCCCCACGCCTGAGATATCTCATGAGGTTACAGAACTTGAACAAGAGGTGGACGCCGGTGAACTGACCAACATTCCCATCCAAAAGCCCCGAAAGAGATCGGCTGTGTGTTGTGGGAAGCAGCCTGAGGTTGTAAGACCTGCTCTATGTACCTGGGGCGTACCTTGCAACCAACCCCCAAAATGTGCGAGAAAGTCCGAAACACAACATCGATGCTATAGACCCACACATGCCCATCAACAGCACGGGCTTCCTCCCCAGTCGATCAGACAGTCTATTCCAATGAAGCACGGTCATTCCAAATGCGACATAGTAGAAGGACTCCTGAAGTTGTTCTTGAGCCCTCGATTGATCCGTACCTGCCCGTACCTGCCCCCAAAATCTGTAACGAAGACTCACGATCAGCCCGACATAATACCCGACTTTGCGCTTGTCTCCCCCAATGATACTCAGCCCCCCAACCAACTGGATACAACCATAAGTACCCTAAGATCTGCGCTCGTCGTGGACGAGGTATTCTCACCTGGCTGATGTATGGCTGTATCGATTGTGTCGACAATGCGTAGCAGGTCTCTACGAAGAGCACGACTGAAAGCTGAGGCCACGGCAAGGGATTGGGTTCCCGCTGGAGCCGACTGGGTTCAGATTCGGATTGGGGTAACAAAGCAGCACACTCGTCGTTATGCTCCATGTCAGTGGTCGGTGGCCTTGGGAGAAAAACAGTCGGATTTGGCCCAGGTTCTGCGTGGTCGGCCTAGTAGTCTCGGATGCTTACTACTTCCAGAATGAACGGTCCAGGTTATAAGGAGACATTCATGTTCTAGCCGCCATCAAGGCCTGGGTAAAAATAGGCCATGTGTGCACAGGTCACAGGTGGACAGAAACACGTAATGACATATGCATTTACGGCAGTCCGAGTCCCGGGCTTTCAGATGGAAAATCCCACCTGCTGTCATGCCGGCCTAGTGACGGTAATATGTGGCCAGTGGGAGAATCAGGGGTTCGATACCCAACGCTGACCGCTTATACTAAGGCACTTCGTATTGATAACCAGCCTGAGACCTCAAGAGTAAATGGTCACCAAGCACATATGTCGGGGGTCCGACTGAAGAAACGTGGAGGCGAAAGCACACAATCAGTGCGGTCTTGATCAATGTCAATCGGTGCAAAGCGCTACGCCACTGCCACCTTAATCGTCAAGACGGGGATTCTGCTCTTCGCGCTTCCACGGAGGCCGTACATCATGAGGTAATCTCATCGCAACGACCGACAAGAACGAGAAGACGGCGTACACCGCATAGCCTCCAAGAAGATTGCGTTCCACGGAGGAGGAAAAGAGCGATGTCGACAACGAAGGGGCTATAATGCGCGGTATCGAAACAGCCGTCTGTGAAGGGCCACGAGTTGCTCCGAGAGAACGCCTATTAGGTGCCGCTGCAGTGAGGGAATACATAAATGCACCCTAGGAGTTGAGATAACATCATTAGTCCCCCCAGCACTTGAATACGAAAAAGAAAAAAAAACCATGAGCCATCTCCCAAGACGTTGTCGCGATGATCCAGAGGAAAACTCCTGTCTAAACACTGGTTGAAATCCCATAACAGCGAGCGAAGTGGTTCATCACCGGGAAGAGGACCCAAAGCAGCTGGAACGGGGACATTGCCAGGACATAAGTCCGTCGTTCACCTAGGTAACGGACAATTTTCGGGCAACGGGTAGCCATAAATAAACCAGCGACCGCTCGAGAGACCCCCATTATATACGCCTGGGGTCAAATCCCAAGCCACCTATTTTTCGATGGGCGTGGCAAAGAATAAGGGTACGAGCGCGCCGTGGGACGAGCTCAAGAATTTGAGGTATGCGAAGCTCACGATAGATATGATGACGGGGTATGTAAGGAGTTGTTCCAGTGAAGGACGTTTGTCTAGTGAAGACGTGAACGGTTTTCCATCCGAGGCTTCTCCAGGGCTTGACAGACTGGTCGCGCTCTGAAATATGTCATACGTCAATGGGCAGGTGAGAAAACTGATCAACGTACTTGTTTGAAGAAGAAGAGGTCACAAGAAACGATATCAAGATGATAATCGCTACAGTAAGACAAGGAAGGAAGTATGGGTATTGTTTCCAGAAATCCCCGCTGACGAGATTTGGGAAGTGACGACTGGGGTTTGAAAGGCTTCCTCATATCAGCGAGCTAGGTTTGCGCTCACGTTATAGGTATGTGAGGGAAGAAACAGAGATGACGACCTCTGACACTTCCACCTACCGCCAACAGGACAAAAATCAACCCAAAACCTCTGGACCGATTCGTCGAGTCCGTGATTTCCCCGACAACACTCTTTATGACGCCTGTGGTGTTCCATGAGGTTGTAGAATGAAACATCGTTGACTGACCAATATCCAAAAGCCCAAAAAGAGATCGGCTGGTCGTTATTGTAAAAACAACGTGGTTTGGAAGAAATATTCTAACGGTGTACCTTGCAACCAAGCCACTGTGCGAGAGAGACCGAAACACAATATTGATGCTATCGACCCAAAGATTTCTATCAACAGCACGGGCTTCGTCCCCATATGATCAGACAGATTGTTCCAATGAAACGCGGTTATTGCAAATGCGATACAGTGAAAGGACTCCCAAAGATGAAGTTGGTGAGCTCTCGAACGATGCATAGATAACTGCCCCCAAAATCGGTAGCAGTAACTCACGATCAGCCCAATATAATACCCGACTTTGCGCTCGTCTCCCACCTGGTAGATGTACGGCTGTCTTGATTGTGACGGCAACGCCTCGCAAGTCTTTATGAAGAGCACAATCGAAAGCTGGAGGCCACGGCAGAGGGTTGGGTTGCCGCTGGGACCGACTGGGTTCAGAGTCGGACTGGGGTAGCAAAGGAACACCCTCGTTGTAGTACACCATGCGAGTGGTCGGTGGCTGGGGGAGAAGAACAGTTGGATTTGAGCTAGCGTAGTCGGCCTCGTTATGGCGTAGTTCCGGCTGCTTACCTTCTAGAATGAACGCTCCAGGTTGTTGTAAAGGGGGCTCAATGTTCAGGTTCAAGGCCTGAGTAAAGAGCGGCTTGGCGCTGAGCAATGGCTTGTGTGCATCCACTAGGTGGACGTAATTACTAATTAGTTGCTGGGGAAAAGGTGGAATTTCCCAGCAAACCGGACTTGGTGTTAACGTTGTCCCAGGACAAGTGGCGGCAATGTGGCCTGTAGGAGGCTCATGGGTCCAATACCTAACGCTTCCCGCTTATACTGAGGCCGAGGCACTTCGAATTCATGATATGATAACCACTGGCAGATGGAACGGATAGTCCAATGTTAGCGGTTGTGCCGAGGGCAATTCCGGCACGTTCAGATTTTAGCCAAACCGTTATAGAACCTAACCAGTTACCATTCTACCCGACGCTGCCGCTACACGACACCAGTCATAAAACTGAACACTAAGTTGATTTTTGATTAATAAATAGCATGCAAGAAAGTGGTAGTCAAAGGAGTCCATCACATATAGGGAGCGAGGTTGGAAGAACACCACATTACAAGAACAACTTCCAGGAAATGTCGACGAACCGCGCTGATCCGTATGCATGGGCTGGTTTGAATGAAAAATTAGGAAACGATATTTGAGGCTAAGTGACTTACTTCTCGAGAAGCTCATTAGGGGTTAAATGCTATGATGCTAGCCCCCGCAGAATAAAGAACAGTATCACACCAGGAATCGATGTGCCAGGTCAATGCCTGCTGAGACACGCCGTCGACGTAGGCCCTGATCCGAAGATTGGCCTTGTGGTCGATGTCGATCGAATTCAGGGCGACAAAAACGTCGGGGTTCTTCCAGAACTCGACATTTTCAAACGTAACCGCTTTGCTATGTGTGGCCTGCGGCTGATCCGAAGGACGCACTTCCGTCGTGTTGACGGAGGTGCTGAAAATGTGCGTCTCATCCTCGGGATAGGCGATCCAGCCCACTTGCGCAGCGTAGAGGACGGTATCTCCCCACGTATCGAGGTTGAGCGTGAAGCCGTTCACGTCAATGTCGGTGGCGCTAGTTTTCAGGCGCCAATTGTGGTTCTTGTCGAGATCGAGGAAGTTAAGGAAGACGACTACCTTAGGAGGGGATACGAATGGACGATCGAACTCGACGCGCAAGGAGGGGGGGTCGTTGGGATCGACCAAGAGGTTGCGCATGTGTTCACCTGTGAGGTACTCCATATTTCCCGGTGAAAGAGCAAATATAACATTGACAGTGGTGTAGAAATCGGTGTCACCCCAAGTTGTGACATAGACGTCCGCCCACTCGGTGGTGAAGTACATGATCGTGGACTTCATGCGGATATTGTCGCTTTTGTCGATATCAAGCACACGGAAGCCATTCGGGAGGCGAGGACGATCCACGAATGGATGAGGGAAGTTTATGGTCAATGTAGCATCCGGTATCGTATCTGTGGGGGGGCGGGTTGTTCGTGTGTCGAATTCGTACAAGGTAGGCATGGTTGGTTAATACCGAGTAGGCAAGACAGTTGCGGGCGAGTTGGAGCTGAGGATAAAACTGATATCTTCTAGATTCCGCCGGGCCGTTGTGGCAGTTTTTCTACTTTTTGAGCGCACTCATCCATCTCCCATGGCCATTTTCCTAGAGGCGTGGGCCAAACCTTATCATCCCCACCCATTGTCACCCCCGTTTCTAATAAAACTCCGGAGATTCACGGCTGCCGATTTGTGCACCGCCGATCTCATGTTTGCGGTCGAAGTCGTCGGAAATTGAGTCGTCGAAATAGTGGCTGATCATGAGTGGGGATTGCGGATAGATGTGTAAACAAATGTCGGGCATCATTAATCATTATTAACCAACCCTAACCCTAAACCCAATCTAACTAACACTATATGCTAACAACAATATTTGGTGCTGAGATATTAAAAAAGTATTGAAAAAGTAGTCCAATTATTATTACGATATCTTTTGCATCTTTCTCAGAAACGGGTAAAATATTGAAAAGCTATCTAAGGAATTTCCTTGCTTGGACATATTTTATGGAAATATTTTCAATACTCTTTGGATTTTTCAAAGAAAAAGACGGAGAAAAAATCTGGAAAATAACTCTTCAATATTTCGGTGCCAAGTATCGTTCTGTGCATCCAGCGTAAGTACTTCCCGCACCTCGTGATGATATCTATGAATTCGAAGCAAGGGCTTTTTCCATTCTATTTCAAGAAGCCTCGAATTATTCTTACATAAACCTTGAGAACACCGTGTCGTAACCTCGGTCGTACTTACACCTCATCTTCTGTGGGACCAGCATTTTCCTTACATACATACATACTGCCCTAATTCTGTTCAGCCAGCTCCGACTCGTCCTAAATTTATCTTTATCGTTTACCCATAATCTCCGATTCGCCAATGTTCACCTCAAGGCTCTCAACTAATTCCGGAGTTCATACATTTTGGTCACGGCATAAATCTTCACCCTGATGTGACCCCTCTGCTAGGTGCCACTGTGAGATCGGTCGAACTTGTGAAAAACTGAAATGAGGGTCCCCGCCGGTCCGAATGGCAAAGGGTACGATCTCATCCATCGGCACGTGTAGCACACAGTACTACTACCATTAGTAGGTTGTTCATTCTCGTTCAATCTTCGTAACTTCGCGACCTCATCAACATGTCTTTCCCGAAAATTGTTGGTTTGGACACAGAGTCAGCCGACGAGGTTGCTCTAATCGACTCCCCTTTTCTAATGTATTTCTCGCTCCTAGCTGGACTATCTGGCAAAGAAATACGGCTAACAACCTCTGGGGCAAAGGACGGGGCGCCGCGGCAAAACTCGAGGACAACATGAATCGTGTGGACCGCTGGTTGATTCAAGACAAGACGTCAGTACCCCGCGCTTCATAGCCGTCCCTCCCAAATACCCACTACTTCTATTCCCTCCGAATTGATCACCGTCTCCAGGCATCCTAAGAACGTGTCCATCCGAGTTTTTGACGACATCTCGCGGATTGTCAACGATATCCTGAAGAATGGCGCACAGCTGGCAATCGTTTCGAATACCAGCAACAAAGCCTTGTAATTGGATCTTGCGAAAAAGAAGCTCTTATTAAATGCTCATTTCTCCGCAGGACCGACAGGGCATTGTATTACTTCAATACCATCAACCCTGCTGACGGCAAAGAATGGTCCATCATTGATCTGGTCAAATATGACGAAGTTGTGTGGAACGGTATATCTCGGCGTCGACTTATTCTCATGCTTCGTGCGAGGGCACTTATTGTGGTGGTTAGAATCAAAAGTTTTACCATTCAGAAGGATGAAGGGGTGGTCACAAGATGATTTCATAGAAATGGTATAGTTTCATCTTCAATGCTCATGTCACCGGCATACTCAGGGATTGACGTGTGCAGCTCATGTTCGACGACCAAGCCTACAACAACACCGTTAGAATCACTTTAGGTGCTACTTCATTCCGAATTTTCGCTGCACGTTGTTATTAACATTCCTTCAGGCGTATCGTTCGAGCTAGCCCGCGACCAGAAAGGCTTGACATGGGATGTCTACCAGCAGGGGATCGAAGCCTGGCGCCGTGCTAAAGCAATTACAATCCCCCCGACTCCGAGCCCCAACCGCAGGCGCGTTCTTATTGCATATAATGGACTCAGTCCATTGTGGCAGAGCCTTGCTATCAAGGGTGAGGGTATTGTCGAGACGGGAATTCCTTATCGGTGGGGCTATGCACTGTATGCTGGTGACGTGATCTCAACGTATGTTTCATTCCTATGTCATGGGTTTATTCTCAGTCTCCCGTAGGGCCATACGGTATAAGGACTTCGAACGGAGGGGCCGTGGAGCCGTCTGCGAGGTTTGGGTCAGGGATTATGATGTATGGGTGAGTATCAACAAGGTGGGTAATAGGTATTGTACATCTGCACTAGCAACGGAACCTCATGTCGGTCGATAGATATGGGTCCCCAACTCTTACACTCCCTTGCCAACTATGTCCAATACGAGTTGGAACGCCGAAGCTACGGGTCTGAACCAAGAAAACAGAGACCGATACATTGCTAACAACTGGGGCGTCCGTACGCCTTACGTTCTCTTTTGCAACCACCCGGGTGGTGCCCCCCGCTATCCGGAGATGGTTATGCCGACGCAGATTTACCGGTCTTTGATCGAGCTTGTCCCGCTTACAGACGCCAAAGCGGCCGTGGCTGCCAAGAATAACCCCAGCCCCATGCCCTTCCGCAAACAGATGAAAGCGTGGAACATCAAAGTACCCGGCGTGACGAGGGCAGAGTTCAGGAGGTATTTGCCAGCTGAGAAGGAATATTACGATAATTCGGCACCTTAGGTTCGGACATTTCGGCACTCACTATCGGGTTAAGTAGGTTTCAAGCATCTTGTACTATGTGACATTGCCTATCTGTACAACAAGTTCTCGCATCTGACATCTCTCCTTCTCTTGCCCCTGATTCTTAAGTTTCTGAGGGCGTCGAGATAGATGAACACGACTCGGAACGAGCACTCCCTCCAAACGGCAACGTTCATACTGGAGGGCCACAGTGACACCCTCCGAGTCCCATTAACAAAATCATTTTCAATGCAGGAGGCTATATGATGGTAGTACGTATTTGCTAGTGAGCGTACTTATACTTCGTGGCCATAACTTGCAGAATCATGTCTAAGTGCAAATAAACCCACACCTCCCCTCGAACCGCAAGTCCACCGGCCGGGTAAGCGAATTTCAACGCAGCAGCCGGGTGGGTCACTCCCTGAAGTTTTGGAAACCCGAGGCCTAGGTTTTCAGCGCAGGCCGATGAACATGATGATCATTGCTATGCTATGAACAGATTTGGGATACGATGATGGGCGGGCGTTCGACGGACGACGATGATGCACATGGGCGATGAAGCTAAGATCGGGATTCTCCATCGTGGTGATGCAGAACGTGCGCGTCTTGTCCTTTCTTTTGATATTTCGCCTTAAATTTACATCAGAGACGAAAACAACGAGACACAAGACGAACTTACTACTTACCTTGTCGACAACCTCGATGGCTAAGTTAGGCTCGACGCAAATAATCGCAGTCTTCATGATTAGGCAAACACCAGCCAAATCGTTCAATAAGTAATAAGCTGACAGTCGACCGTCGTACTCCAATTAAGTCAGTAGTTTTAAGTACAGCAATCTGAGTCCCACATCAACGCATGCCATTCCTCGCATCTCAAAGAATTGCAATACCAGTAGTTGGAGCAGTCTGCATGCATTCGGATGCTATGAATCTCTCAACAGAAAGGTCGTCCAGCAGATGCTGCCCGGCATCAGACCAGACCAATTGATCCCGAGTCGCGGTATCTTGTACAACAAAATCAATCAACGAAATCGGGTAGGCGAGAGACATCTGCAACTCACGAGCCGAAGAAGAGAAGAGTTCTGGCGGATGAGGCTTGGGGACGTCCTGAATGATTTGGTTTAAACCGGAGCAACAGAACGAGAGGGTCAGCTATATAACTTACCGCTGCACGGTGAGGGGAAAGTTCCTCTACTGTGAGAGTCTGTAGGGCATCCCGGCCGATGAACGCGCCTTGCCAGACCAACTCTCCAGTCACTGGATCAAGCCAGACCTCCACCTGCTCGGTTCCATCAGCTGCAGTAAATCGTTGAGATAACTCCGACATCGATAGGCAAGTATCAACTTACCGCCATATGAATAGGCGCCTTCGACAATGACGTAGTCGTGCTGCGGTCGCTTGTGCGTATAGTTGTTTCGGATGAACTGTTGTTCAAAGAGATAACGCGTCATGAGCCGGGCTCCAAGACGTTGGAGTAGTTGTTCAAAGACTCGCCAGTTTCCACTCCCTATCCGCCACATGGAATCTGTAACCAATTGCCAACCTTAGATCTCCAAAAACAAGCCAAAAAAGATTCTGTCTTTCGGAGACTTACGTTTTGACTTTCAGATTCTCGTTTGGCGCGTATGAAAGGCCAACAAGGTACCACTTTTTGTACCTCGGATGCAATGTCGAGAAGCAAGAGCCGTAGGTCACTGCTCGTTCGCGGTCCTGAGATGGTAGGTTGATGATGGTAGACGTGGTGAATCAGTGCCCGTTCCCTCACCGCAAAAACATACAGAGCTCCGATCTGAGAAAAATCTGACGATGTGTTCCTATGGGTCGTTGGGGCTTTGCCAATAGGGTAGATGTCCGGCGCCAAAGTTACTTGATCGCCCGTGACGGCACGGTAGAAAGTGGTGGGGGCCTGGAGGTGGGAAGGCAAGGGCGAAGGTTGAGGTTGAGGTGGGGGGCGGTGGACGACGGTAGCGCTGAGGCCGAGGGTGATGAAGGGCGCAATTGTCAGGAAGAAAAGGTCGACTCTCATGGCGGAAAAATGACTGGGGAGAGGGCCTGCCATACCGGCGGCCCCCATAGCTTAAGTAGTCGGACCATAGGCGACAGCGTGACGGTTCCTCTGCAGGGCGCTGAACTCCCATAGCACAGGGTTCAAAATTTCGCCTCCCAAAATAGTATTTTCCGGAAGCGAACTGTCGCCAGTCCATATGATATGTAGGGTCCGTGAGATCGATCATTCAACCTTTCGTTGGTTCGACGACAGTTCACCGAAATGGTCGTGTACACCCAAACCCACCAGGCCATGTCTTCCTTTCCACTATCAGTCTAAGAACTGGAACATCAGTGTCCCCAATAACAATTGCAACGAGACGAGGCAAGATTCCAGCCCTATGAACTGTATTCATCATACCAAGAATTTATGACCTGTAAATTGTTCTGAGGGCCAAAAGCATGTATCGTGTAACATATCTTCAGAAAGTTGCGCCGTATTTTGAAAAAAAAACTCCTGGGTCACATGTGCATTTGATGATGAGGAACGAGACCACGTGACACATACTCATAGTCCAAGGCGCAGTCGTCGTTGAACGCGTCCAACGTGTGAACATTGAGAATGGTAGGGTACTTAACCCTATTCTCAACGGCGTGAAGACCATTATGGCTTGGCTGTCGAAGTAGGTGCACGTTTGCGTAACAAAACCCCTCAGTCGAAGGGAAACGTGCTTTTGCTGTTCAAGGTTATATATGCTGAATACTGGATTTTAATGCTAATTCCGACTCGATCGCGTACAGAAAATGATGGAAAAATGACGACCAATGTAAACCAAGTCGATATCGAATAAGAGGCGTAGCCAAGTCAAAGAAATCAAATTCAATTACATCACAAAGGGGTGCGCAAGACGAGAGTGGTGCAATTTGAAATTTGGAGAAGGCTAGCACGATGCTTGGTTTCAGAATATCATATTGACACGGTGAAGGGATAGCTTACGGATAATCAGGGGTTGAACGCAATAATGCTGATACCAGCAGAGTAAAGGATAGTGTCACCCCAAGTATTGATGTGCCAGGTCAACCCTGCCTGGGTGACATCGTCAACGTAAGCTCTGACGCGAAGATTAAACCTGTAGTCGATGTCGATTTCGTTCAATGCGACAAAGACATCTGGGCTCTTCCAGAACTCGACATTCTCGCCGAATTTGATCGATTTGCTCTGCAGGGCCTGAGGCTGATCCCAGGCACGCACTTCGTGGGTGTTGACGGTTGTGCTCAAGATGTGCGTGATGTCCTCGGGATAGGCGATCCAGCCGACCTGAGCGGCGTAAAGGATCGTGTCCGACCAAGTCTCGATGTTGAGCGTGAAGCCCTTCGCATCGACATCGGCGGCACTGGTCTTGAGACGCCAGTTTTTGGCCTTGACGAGGTCGATGTAATTGAAGAAGACGACGACCTTGGGAGGGGTGGGGAATGGGCGGTCAAAGTCGACGCGCGTGGAAGCGGGGCTGTTAGGATCGGCCAACAGGTTGCGCATGTGTTCGCCGGTGGAGAATTGTAGGTTGGCGGGAGCGAGAGCGAGCACGCTCTCGATAGCAGCGTAGAGAGTGGTGTCGGCCCAGGAGGTGACATGGAAATCAGCTTTTTCCTTAGTGATGTCGTTGACGGTAGCCTTGGCGCGGATGTTGGCGTCTTTTGAGATGTTTAGCATACTGAAGCCATGGGGAAGTCGGGGCGGGGCGACGAATGGGCGCGGGTAGTCCAGGACGGCATGAGTGTCAGCCGTTGGCTGGTCGTAGTGGCGGACAGTCTGTGTGTCGAATTGAATGACGGTGGGCATAGTTGATTCGGATGTAGCGTAGCTGAGGGCGAGTTGGAACTGAGGGTAGAACCGATATCTGAGGCCATCCCCGATGTTTTTCTACCTTTGAGGACCTTGATCTCGTTTCGAACTTTGAGATCCGGTGCGAAGCAAGACACAACTTTAGGTGGTGTTCCACAAAGGGATGTACACGGCGATGTCAAGTTTGGACAAGCAGTCTAGACTCAGTGGTTCGAGTTAGTCACTGGCCAAGTGTGGAGTGAGCCTCGAGGACAGATTGACCCTGTAATGATCTGGTGCAGCGTGGGGGCATCGCGGCCATCGTGTCATGGACTTGATTGATTAGCTGCTTCATGGTGAAATTCATTTGTCAAAACTATTTCCAGGCATGACAGGGTTTGCTTCCTTCCCAATCCAAATCCAACAGTTTTTGTTTGTGGATAGGGCCACAGAACAGATCAAGGTGTAGAAACCTGTCTTCCCGCGTATTTGGTAGGTATTAAATCATCTTGTTCTTTTCCTCTTTCTTCTTCAGGCTCAATACATCGACCGGACCGACTTCCTTTGAACCAGTTGTGCGTGTGAAGAAGCGAAGAGCTTTAGACGGGTTCAGTCACTCGCCGACTGAATGCAGGGACAGAGGTATTGATGAACGAGGTCTATCTACACTTCTTCCGTATTGCTAACAGCTTTTTTCTCATTCAGAACAACGCCAGGTCCACCGTATCAACCTGACGCTGACCAAACCGGGCGGTATCATGCACCTGAAGGCACACCCATTGATGCCGGCCGGAGGAAAGGATACACGGAGGCAATCAGATGCTTGCAGAAGGTGTAAAAGCAAGGACGTGCTAGAGGTGCCCGGGATTCGACTCGTTGTGCGTGTTCCTTTGAGCCTGTTTGTCCATCACGGGAAATAATATAGTCATGTTCATTTATTTCGGATCTTGCAGAAGCATATCAAGCACCAGATGACCTCCCTTAATGGGATGATCAATCGGAGGAAATACACAAGTAACATGCTAAGAAATTCGGCTTGGATAACGAACGAACATTGTGTAAGTACCTGTCAGTGTAGACGAAGGAATCAAGATATCTAATCAATTAACCGCGTGAAGATTGCGAACAACCGCCCGTGCGACGAAGCGGCCCACACACCCAGTCTGAGTCTCGGCGAATCTTATGTTGATAGTGCGCTGTGCGGTGCTTGAAGGTCATCGATTCGTCGGTCATCTATCGCGGGCCGCATACCACCTGACTGGTTCCATTGTAAAATGGGGTCAATAATTTGATCCTCTGGAAGCAGGAAGAAGGCAGTAGATCCAATCGAGGCTTTCGAAATAGAAAGCACTGGTATCGGCGGAGGCTGCCAGAAGTTATCAGTTCTTCCTTCAGCTGCAACTCCCTCAGCGCTCTGTCTTGCTTTGTACTAACCAACCATGCCTTCCTTCTATGAATTCGACACACAAACCGCACACCCTCCAAATCAACCAGAGGTTGATACACAGGGTATTATAGACTTCGCCCGTCCATTCGTCGCCCGTCCCCGTCTTGCCAATGGGTTCCGCCAACTCAACATCTCCAAAGACGCCGACATTCGCGTCAAATCATCGATGATGTATTTCACGAGGGATTGGGCGGATGTCCACGTCATTGCCTGGGACGACACTACCCTCTACAGCGCCATCAACGATTTGTTCGTCCTCTCACCCGGGAACATGGAATACCTCACAGGTGAACACATGCGCAACCTCATGATCGACCCCGACGACCCCGCCTCCGTTCGCGTCAACTTCACACGCCCATTCCCAACCCCTCCCAAAGTCGTCGCCTTCCTGAACTATCTCGACCTCGACAAGAACCATAATTGGCGCCTGAAAACTAGCGCCACCGACATCGACGTGAACGGCTTCACGCTCAACCTCGATACGTGGGGAGATACCGTCCTCTACGCTGCGCAAGTGGGCTGGATCGCCTATCCCGAGGATGAGACGCACATTTTCAGCACCTCCGTCAACACGACGGAAGTGCGTCCTTCGGATCAGCCGCAGGCCACACATAGCAAAGCGGTTACGTTTGAAAATGTCGAGTTCTGGAAGAACCCCGACGTTTTTGTCGCCCTGAATTCGATCGACATCGACCACAAGGCCAATCTTCGGATCAGGGCCTACGTCGACGGCGTGTCTCAGCAGGCATTGACCTGGCACATCGATTCCTGGAGTGATACTGTCCTTTATTCTGCGGGGGCTAGCATCATAGCGTTTAACCCCTAATGAGCTCCTCGAGAAGTAAGTCACTCAGCCTCGATTATGGCGATATTGTTTCCTAATATTTGATTCAACCCAGCCCATACAAATGCATCAGCGCGGTTCGCCAACGGTTTCCAGGTTGTCCTTGTAATGCGGTGTTCTTCTCAGCCCCCTCCCATCTCACTAGGCATACCTAGTAATAGTGGTATTGATTGTTCCTCTCAAGGCTCTCATCCTATTCCCACTCTTTTCGTCATCCCTCGGCCTTCCCTAGCTCTCGTGGCAAAATCTCATTGTCTATCAGTCTACTATCACTTCCATCTCCCTACTACCTACCCGCTTTGTACACCTCCGAAACGACGAAAAATGATACGGCGATGGGAATGACAGGGGGTGGGCACGGGAAGAAACTCGAACAGGTTTGGCCTAAATCATGGGATTGAATCTTAGACCTGAATAACCTCTCCTGTGCATCATTCATGACTTCTGAGGCTCATTCCTTCAACTATGCAATAGCTGCGCACCAGGTGAAGAGGAAGCGTTGGGGTCGCACTATTGGATAGGATAGGATAGATTGACCCGGAAACCTGGCAGGTACCAAGCGGATAAATACATACCGTCGGGGTGGTCTGGGTCTCGCCAGATGTTGAGTGTGCGGTGCCTTCAAGTTCCACGTCCATGTAATATATACTGACGACATTCACACCCCGTCCTCGAGGACTCAGGGGCGTGAGGCGCATTTAGACTGTACAACAGGCTTCTAGAAGATCTCTGATACTACGTAATTGATGCCACATGCTCCTGAAGCGGTCCTACTGGATACAATGCATAAGCCCTTTCAATTGTCATTCAAGCACATCTTCATCTCTGTTCGCCTGACGCCCTCAGACAGCAAAGACGACGAGAGATTCAGTACCCGTCGCGTCTTGTTCTAGAGTAATAAGACTGGAGTTACGGTCGACCCGTCAGTGAGCTTCCTCCACGGCGAGGAAGAATAAGAGCTTCACGAATCACCACCGCTTGTGACGGTGATTGCGTCGGGGAATGTATGTGGCGTGGGTTTGGCCATAGGTACGTGAATAACGTTCTCCATAACACTTCACATGCACACATTCTTCTGTTCTGCGATCCAAACGCGCCCCACCTCCCAGATCCTCATGTCATCCAGGATTTTTGAGGGGTCTGAATGCCATCCTCAAGCCCTTTCGGCCCCATTCTTGCGCCAACACCACATCCCCCTGACTAACAGGCTGCGGCCCCTGCTTACCGCCATCTTGGGCGGTACATGACTTGTATGACAAGGCTTCTTCTATACCTTAATACGAGCATAATCTTGGTGGTGGTGGCGATAATTCCCGTCAAGTCACGGCGCGTTCAGGACTTGTGGCATCAGGTCTATCCCTGGCAGCAATCCCGGCATCTGTGCCCACAGAAACTGTGTCCCTTCCATCAACCTTAAGCGCACGTTTCCGCTCCCGGTACAGTCGCGGACAACCAAAGTCATCAAATGGGGTAGGGCTCGATTGGGTTGATATTTGACGAAACCAACGACAGGATCGAACTCAGGACCCAAAAATACGTCGAAAAACACTCTTCCGAAGTTTTTCCCACGACTTTTTAGTGCCGCCAAAATTTTGGACCATTTCAACGCACCAATAAGGGCCAAACTAGGTATCCTCAGGACTGCCGGCTGACATTCTCGATACCCCATGACAATAAAATTATCATTTAACTCGCCGTATGGTGTGAAATTGAAAAGAATTTGAAGAATTACTTTTAACCATCACATCAATTGGCAATCAGGTTCGGTTGTTGCCGTCATACCTGAATATACATGTCGGAATCTTACATAACAATAGAATGTACAGTCTCTCCCTTAACCCAGAGACAGCTACGGCCCTGGATACAAGCCTCATAATATATTACTGGCTTGTCTGCAATATATTAAATGAAAAGAGGGAGGGCTATGTGACTAAAAACCTGCCAAAGTCTCATGGGTTGTAATCACGCCTACGACCGGTCCGGAATGTTCCGTGGTGGACCTATCAAAACGTGATTTTTGTGCTGTGACTGGATGCCTTATGACAGTGAGGATGAGTAATTGGGGTTCATAGGACTGAAGATAATAATGTATGAGCCAAAAGAGAGTGAAAAAATGGTTTTTACTTCAGAGTGATGCCTGTTTTGATTGATTTTTTGTGCCTTGACAATTTTCGTATGATATTTTTATTTTGATGGGGCTGGATAGAGCTTGATGAAAAGAGACTATTCCGCTATTTTTCATAATTTTAGCTATTCTTTTAGGGGTCCCGCCAAATTTTTGGGCTCAAAATTTCCAAACTGCGTTGGAGAGAAATCGGCTCGATGGTTTCGAGTCTAGATGGCCTAATAGTCGTATTTAAATGCTTAATAAGATTTCTGACCATTCGATTTATCTGAGGATGTGTTTTAAAAAATTAGATGACTTTGCTTGTCCGCGACTGTAGCCTATTTAAGCTGTGGATCCCGTTCCCTTGCATCCTCGGCACTCTTCTTGCTGAATTCGCTAAGACTCTCCACTCCAGTATCATCACATGGTATGATCATCTTCACCCGCTCTCTTCTCGTCCGTTCTATCCCGATGCTCATTTTCCCCTCTCCAGTCTCGTCCTGTTCTTCAACCTCTTTCTCCCGCGCTCGGTCCCCTTCTCAAGGGTGCGGACGGAGGCACGGCCGCCTTTGTGAACTTCGTCAACCAGCTGGACCGCGAGGTTGAGATCTTCCGGATCAACAACGACGGCTTGCGCACGTCGGCTGGGAAGGTGCAGCCCGGCGAGGTCAAGCGTGTCCAAACCGACGACCGCCGCCCGTGGGAGGTTGTCAGTGACCAATTCAAGGAGCTTTACCTTCCCAACGCCGGGGCCGAATCCGACGCCGTCTTGAAGTGGTTCACGAGCGGAAAAATATACCAGATCATCAACATTAAGACCGGTAGCGTCGTCGACCTCAACGGCAATGATAGGTCTTCCAGTACGCTTCTTATCAGGTTGCGCTGTACACGCCTAACAATGCTTCAGTCACTGGGTATCCAAATTATAGCACTGACAATCAGAAGGTATGCTACGCGCAGGTCCCTAAAGGCTCGTTCTCGCTTATTGTTGGCATTAGTGGATCATTGAATCTGCTCAAGGCAAATGGACGATCCGGAACAAGTGGTTGCCCTCCTCCTATCTCGGCCTTGGTCCATCGGGTGTTGTCAAAGAGAGTTTCTTGCGCGCTGGTTCTGACGCCTTCAAGTGGGACATCCGCCGAGAGTCAGACGGAGTATATAGGTATGTCGCCAAACCATCGCCCCATGAGCAATTTCTTAGTAAACCTGTTGTTAGGATCGTCTCCCCGGGATCCCAGTTCTCTGTTGACTTGTCTGGGGGCAGTGCCAACCCTGCTACTGTAATCAATCTGTGGGACACGATGACTGGGAACCCCAACCAGCAATGGAGGTTGGTTGAAGGTTTGTTGACACTTACTTACTTTCTTTACTTCGCTTGGGGCTAATGTTTTTCCTCCAGTCAACGCGTAAATTTGCTTTATTGTTGCCACGTTTGTACTTGAATGTGTACTTCTACGTGTTTTGCGAATTATTTTATAGTGGTTCGTTTTGACTGCGAGTATTCTCACTATCTTGGTCGAGCTTCAAACGCAGAACACAATTCACCCAAACAAGGGCGTCTATGTATTGCATGTCTTCGAAATACAGGCTGGACGCCGATTTTCGGTCACGAATTTGATGTGCACACACTGAGGGTACCCATGGTGATGTTGAGCTTGAACATGCTCGGTCGAAGCCGAAGTCGAAGTCGAAGTCGTCGGATCTGGCAGTGGTTAGTGACATTACTTGGAGAAATGCAAATTCGAATTCGAAGTTCAGATCACGCGGTCAAGTCTTTACAACTCGAGTCATATCGATAGGCTGCCGATGAAAAAAAAGGCTGTAGGTGGACCGCCGATGCGAAACTCCGATATGGTCCGACCCACAGCAAGCACTGGGAATTCTGATCTCTTTCCTCTCGTCACAGGGGAACCGGCTCGATGTTCCACGAGAAAACATTGTGAACATATCATAATGCCATATAGTATTTTAAACCCAGTAAATGGTGAAGACATCCATTTCGTATGTAATCTCAGGAATGAATAGCTGTCAAGACCTGTTTACCGTCAACCTCCGTTAACATTGAGGAGAATTGATTCCGTAGCTCGAGGCCGCCAGGTGGATCTCGATTCTCGTAAACTCATGATCTTGCCTCGTAATGTTGGCGCAGGTGACCTCAGCCTACTCATCTTGGCAACATCTTAGAACTGAGTGAGTTATGGCTTCTAACTTCATTTAGAAACACAGAAATAGATTCTCAACCATTTACTAAAAGTCCCATTTACTTATGGAGGACGACTCGGGCGATCTTGTTCCCACAGACACTGGATGCACAGAACAATATTTGGTGCTGAAATATTGAAATAATATTGGAAAAGTAGTCCAATTATTATTATGATATCTTTTGCATCTTTCTTTCTGAAAAACGTGCAAAATATCGAAGAGCT
>Ga0307516_10000619_pt1 | contig 47963 bp, 63 predicted proteins | sample 19_EM_MG_FD_203310 | JGI IMG/M metagenome (GOLD analysis project Ga0307516, IMG submission 203310) | Populus trichocarpa ectomycorrhiza microbial communities from riparian zone in the Pacific Northwest, United States - 19_EM | ecosystem: Host-associated > Plants > Roots > Unclassified | place... | reverse complement strand
CTCGCTCGGTTGCGTCGCTCCGCCGGACATCGTGGAGTCCGTGAAGTCTTATCGGTCGCGAGATTTGGTGTGTCGGTCGGAAGTCTTGGCGTTTTCTGGCGTTGAGTTTCGTCCGGGGTGTGATGGTCCAGTTTCGTCCGGGGTGTGTTGGTGCAAGATTTCTCATGGCGTCTTCGGCAGTGAGGAGGGAGGAGACGTGACCGTCGGGTGGTCGCAGTTGTCATGGGAATCCATGACACTGTCGTTTGTACTCGCAGGAACGTTCGAAGTAGAGGGAGAATTGGAAAAGTTCATGATCTTCGAAGGTTCTTGTGCGGGGGTGATATGTAGAAGGAAGGGAGAAGACGGGGCGATGGCGGGGCTTTTATATGTGCTGAGCAGTGGGAGGCATGACCTAGTTCTCGACCCTTCTGGGTGGATTCCGCGCTAGACAGCGAGACTGGGCAGACTCAATCGGACCCCATGCATCATCTCATGCCACACCGTCAGAGCAGCAACAACCCCCCAACCTTCACTGAGATGATCCGACATTCGGACACTTGAGCATGTACTTGATAGCAGCGATCTCAACAGTCCGGCCGCGCCAGACCTGGCCTCGACCTGGACTTGTCTGTGAGAAGCAGTCCGCGACAGCTCATTTCCCTCGGGCTCACCGTCTTTTTTGGAGCCGGCCTGGTCTGGATTGCGTTTGCCGGTGTTTATACCAGGCAAACGAGGGAGATCTCGTGATCTACTAGCGTCTTTCAATTTCTTGGGCGGGGAGTGGTCTCACAACAACTAGACGATTGCTGGGAGCTTTCGGCCACCACCACAACAAACATAAAATCGTACACCCCTAGATAAGCGCCGGAAAAATAAGCTGAACGAGATTATCCAATTAATCGGAGAAGAGATGGCGGAGCTGTAAGTGAAATCCAGTCGGCATTTCTTGGGTTTCCGGGTTTTGGGGAGCTTTCGGCCACCACTACAACAGGCAGAAAATCGTATACGCCCAGAAAAGCACCGAGGAGGTATAGCCTAAGCTCCCCTTTGCCCTCTGCAAAGGCTAATGCCCTATGTATATAAACAGAATGAACTGATTATGACTATGTACATATCTTTATTCGAATCAACCATCTTCATCTCTACGGATCCCTATATTCCAACACCGATCTCATTCCGGTGTCCGTCGCTGCGCCCTGCGGGCGTTTGACTTGTATTTCCCGTGGCGACGCTTGACGATATTTTTTCTTAACCCTAAGTAGTTAGTACTAGCGTTGGTCAGCAGGTGCCCACTGGCAGGCCTGGGTCAAGGCAGTCCGGCCACTGGGCCCATCCGGCCAGACTGGGCCATCAGAAAGCCCGGACCAGACTGAACCGCCCCAAAAGCCGGCGGGCAGCCCGCGGGCCGGTTGGACTATTGAGATCACTGTTTGATAGCCACGGCCCGTGTAGGCCGCACGCAGTGGAAAGGCAAGAAATTGAAAAGAAACCAAAGTATGGTTATCACTAGGGAGCCCGGGATAAGATCCTGTACGGATTTCACGCCACAAATAGAAGTGAGAAATCACCTGAGACTACTCGCTCGCCGCGAGGTTTTCATGGAAGCCAACCCTGGAACTGGCTATACTTCGATACATTGTACTAGAGAGATGTGGAGTAGAGCACATATTTCAAGCACATTACCCCTCTGGAATGCATGGCGAAAACATATTACCGTCACGACTTACAACAAGATCACAATACGTGCTATCACGTGGCGTTAAAGCACTGGCGGCATAATTAGTCATATATAATGAAAGAAAAATCTAAAATTTTCGACAAGTGTGTGGAAGAGTGATTTCCAATGATGGCTGGCACATAATTCACAATGCAGTACCTTATAGGCAGCGCATATGAGCTGAGAAAAGCTGTTGAAGCTAAGGGTTTCTTACCCTGGGTATTCCTACAGGCTACCTTTTCCGTAGAAATGTTTTGAAAGAACGAGTGAGCGGGCATGACCCGCACAACTGCCAGCTTCGCGGTCGACAGGAACCTTGTATAAGACCACGATCGTCGTCATCATCTACACATAGCAAACCCAAGGAGCCAGGACACTGGTGCGGATTTACCATTATGTCATCAAGCTCTACGACACTGTCTACATACCATTCCCGCGCTGGCAAACGTTCTGTGGAGATCCTTCGACCGATCGGTGGTAAAAGCTAATTGTCACGAAGAGCACCGAAAAAAAGAGCGCGCTACACCAATCCCATTCCCAAACTATGACCGCAGGTTATCGCAACGAAGAGACTGAGGGTCAGGCAACCCCAGCATTTATGAGAATTCACCTTGCCGGCTGGGCACAACACCGTAATGCAGTCGAACTAGGGCTCACGGGACGACTTGTTGATGTCGGTTTCCTTGAGCGTCACCACACGTCAGTAGATGTTTTGCCATAGCAGGTGCTGCGCCGGCTTACCTGGATAGTCCTCAATTTCTCTAAGCTGCGGGGAAAGGGGGCGAAGTGAGGCTGGAAGACTTCAGGCGGACGGTGCCGACCAACACGATGAGGATGTCGGCGGACCATTGGTTCGTTCACCGGAGCAGTGCGACGGCCTGTAGGACGCGGACCATCGCTACGGGAGCTACTGGCGCCGGTGCTCTGGTTGGCTCCTTTGTTTTCGGGATTGAGCAAGGGGGAGTGGCCACTCGTGTTGTCAGAAGTACTCTTGAGGCAGTTGGCCAGTTCCTCATCCGAGGAGGACGAATCGGGGACGTGATCAACGGGAGACATATGGAACTCGTCGATATCGGCTATGTCGAAGACCTTGCCGGGACGACCCCTTACTCCCCTATCCTCAGAGTAAGGACGCGGGAAAGGCACTGGTGTAAAGATCATCATGTAAACGCTCATGAGCGCCAGAAAGATGGTCTTCAACACCGCCGCCAGCAGATTGTAGGCTTTGTCAACGCACGGACGAACCAGCTTGCTTTGGAGAAGCCTGAAACCCATGGATATCACTGTGAATCCCGACAGACGCCGAACCACCATACATAGTGAAACGCGATGGCCCTCAAGATACGGAGAGTTGAGCAGCTTGTCAAGGAAGAACATTCCCTCGTGCAGAGCGACAACGTAGCACGGACCGTCGATCCAGTTGCGGTGTTTGATGACGGGGAAGTCTGCTGGGTGCCAAACGCTCTGACAAAGCCGGGCTCCGAGCAGACGAATGTGGGTGCCAAAGAGACGAAACAACGTGGTCCAGTCGACAGAATGGCGATCGGTCCTGGAGTGCATGTTGAATACCCCCAGTGGCTTAGCGAGGATTTCGAGAACCTTTCGATTGACCAAGGTAATGACAGAAAACAACTGTGAACCATAAGTCGAAGCGCTATAGTCATTGTTTGGCTTGCAGACGCCTCCAAACATGATCTTGTAGGGCCGACGAACGGCTTCGGGCAAGATCCTATATTCTTCTGCTATGAAGCAGATCGCATTCATGAAGTCATTGAAGGCGAGTCCGGGGTTCATCCGCTGGCCCGAAATCGCCAAAAGAGCCATCATCAGAAGAGCCAACAAACCGGGATGAGTCAAGAAGTCCAAGTAAAGCATTGCGGGCGACTGATTTTGTGGTTGTACGGTGAACAGGATGTCGAACAGGACGAAAGTGGAGAACGAGCCGTCGAACGAGGAAAGAGCGTGTTGCCAGATGCGATAGATGCGGAGAGTAAGCAGTGAGGAGTTCGAAGAGAGGAGTGGGTGTCGGGGTGAGGGATTAGGGGTGGAGCTGTGTTGTCGGACGAAGCCGAAGGAAGAGCAGAGAGAGAAAAGTTAGAAGGACGAGGAGGGAAACGGGTCAAAGGATTCTGGTGTGGTAGAAACAGGAGTTTGGAGAATCCGACGTCAACTGCGCTTCCGGGATCCGCAAACCCTCTGATCACTCGAGATTGTCGTACCCGTGATCACTGCTCCGTCGTCATCGCCATTGATGAGGATGATTCCGTGCGGAAGGAGGCGGGGAGGGAAGAGAGCTGGTTCAAGACCCGAGGTCTTCTTGCCGACGGGAGGCGCAGCCTGGCGGAAGTAGGCCTCCTCTCCACTACGGATACGGGGGGGCTGGTCCCAGCTGCGGAAGACGCGGGAAGCGAGATGTCAGAGCGGGAGCGAAGGGAGCGGACGGAGCGGGAAAAGGAGCGGAGGGTAGAAGCTGGAGAACGGGGTACCGGGGGGGAGGAGCTACCACAGTTTCTCCCCGCGCCCGCGTTCGTGGAGTTGCGGAGGAGGAGTAGGGGACGGGCACGCTTTGTTTTGTTCTTTCCTTTCACGGTTTCCTTTGTTCTCTCTTTCAACACTCGGCACCTCAACATAGAACGCCGCGAGAAGCATTTCCAACATCTTTCGTTCTTTCTTTTGCTCTTACGTTGCTCTCTTTCCTTGGTTCCCATCTTACCTTTTTGGGACAGGCCTGGGCGGAGGGCGGAGGGCGGAGGGCGGAGGGGAGCTCGCAATGAGCCGCCTTGACGGGAAACCCGGACAGTGTGTACATCGTAAATATCTCCATAGGTCGCATGCGATTGATGGCAAAACAAACAAAAAACTGATACCGGTGATATCATTGATCGCAGGTGAACTTTCCAGTTCATTGCGATGTCATTTACAGTCCGGTCCTACCTCGATCAGCAAAGGAAAGCAGAACGAAAACTACACACTCTTGTCTCCGCACCCCTCCAGCCTTCCGCCCCCCTGGCCTGGCTCGACGCCTCACTCTGCGCCTCTTCCCGCTAGCCCTAAACCCTCATTCTCACCTGCGTCATGAGGAAGAAGTGTAGGATCGCCTGGCAGCACCGCCCATCCGCGAAAAGGTCCCGAATCTTGAAGGATTTACAATGGCCTGTCTCCCTGCGCACACCCCAGGCGTCCGGCTCGGCTATGGCAAGCTTGGCCCGCTCATCCGCCACTTTGTTCCCCTCGACCCCTTTATGGGCCGGGCACCACCGGATTTCGGTGGTGGCGTCCTTGATCAATACCACTCACTAGCTCTTGAAAGGACCAAGTATAGGTAGACGGAAACGGACGGCGCATATCGCTACCACCAAGGGAAGTCGCACTCGACAGATGGCAAAACAAACGAGCAAAACACTCACTAGCTCTGGAAACCAACACCCCGATATATTACCCCCCACTAGCTACCGTTCGGCCACTACTCACAATGCAGCGGCCTTATGCAGCCGCGGCTGCTCCTAGCTACTACCTCACGACGCTGCTGACAGTAATCGCGGTGTATCCGACGCCCCCACCAATCACGGGTTTCCCGCAAGCTCCGGCTCGGCGCCAGGCACAGGCTGAAATCACCAGCACTCCGTCGCTACAACCCCACAGCTCGACCGCAAGCGGCAATGGCTACCGCAACCCAAGAGCCCCCTCGTCTACGCTCTGGACATCTCCAGCAGCGCTAACTACACCCGAAGGATCTGTCGCGCCTCAACTGCCGCCCGCCAATAGCCGTCCACGGTCCCATGTTACCGTCCCGCTCGCCGCTGTGGTTCCCGTCGCCGTAATCTGCTTCATCTACTTGATGTTCGGGCTTCTCGCGTCACGGCAGCTGCGCGAGTCTGTGCGCCGGATCCTGAAGGCGGTGACGATGCGTAGGGACATCTCCACGGCGTCGGCGTCGTCGCTCGCGCTGCCGGTCGCGGAGGAGTACGCCTTGTACCGCCGGCGGGAGCGCCACCGGGCCAAAGAATTGGCCGGAGGCGTGTTTGCTATGCCGTGGGCGTGCGGGCACGAGACCGCTGCCGCTCACGCACCGATTCCGGGGGCACGTGGACCGCAGAGCACCGAGATGGATAAGACGACGACCCCCCCACTGCTTGCCACTCCACGCCACAGCCGCCACAGATCCAGCTCGTCCCCCGCCGCGAGCACCATCAGCCGTGGAAAGTCGCCCAGCGTGGCGCAGACTAGCGCCCGCCACACCGCCTGGTCGTCGGCTCTTGCCGGCTCCTCCGCCGTAGCTCCGAGCAGCGCTGACTGCCGGTCGCCTCTCTTCCGCCGTCCGCACGCCGATACCCACCCTGGCTCCATGGCCTGCGCCGCACCCACCACTATCGCCTGCGAAACAAACAATTCACTGACGTTGACGCAGGGACAGTTCCGCTTCGCCAGCCGCGCCCCCGGCGGCTCCGCCAACATTTCTCGGTCCTTCCTCCGCGTTCCCCCAACGGCGGGAGCCGAGAAGAGTCCGCCCCTGTGAGGCGACTGCTGCCGAAGAGATGTACGACGGGTCGTGGTTGATGGAGGAGAGAAAAAAATGGGTGCTAGTCCATATTGACAACCGGGAATGTACATACATAGAGTGTACAGTTTACTATGACCGGGGGCCGGGGGGTTGATATCGTGGTCATGGGCGTCTGTGTATATTTGCTGCTTGGTTGAAATCCGTCCGCACATACGTACCTACTTGCGTTTTACTGCTTGCAGACGTGATCCACTGAAACTTTGGAGCTTTTTGACGCAGCGGCTCCAAATAGTTACCGCCTTGCCGGCCAGTCTGTATTCTGATACAACTGAACGCAGTCGATAGGGCTGGCACATGGTGAGAATCATGTGGCAGAGACAAGGAACGAGAAAAAGTTACGGGTTTACAGGGAGAGATAGACAGTGGTTTTTTTTTTGTTTAATCATACTCGCATTCGACCTATGTAGATCATGGCGGCGAACATTTTGTCCGGTTTTCCTGTCCGCAGTCCGCGCAGTGGCGGCTCGTTGCAAGCTCCCCTTTGCCCTCCGCCCGGCCTGTCCCCAGAGAAAGTAGACGCGTCCAACGAAATTGACAAAGGAGAGAACAAAAGAAACGCGCGATCCGTCCCCTACTCCTCGCCTGCCGATGCCATGAATGGAGGGGTGGGATGGAATAGCGGAAGTTCCTCCCCATCGCTCATATCGTCCCCGGCACCCAGCGTCTCCGCCTCTCCCTCCCCTTCCTCTTGCCGCTCCTCCGCTCCCGGAGCTCCCACTCAGACACCTCGCTTCCGGCGTCGTCTTCCTTTTTCCACGGCGGCACCAGCCTTCCCACGTCCGTCGAGGAGAGAAAGTCCAGCACTGCCTGCCCACATCTCTCATCGGCCATCAAGTCCCGGACCGTCCACCCGCTCTTCCGCCTCTTGGTCTCCCTCAGCACCTCCGCCCACAGAGTCTTCTGCTGCGTCTTCCATTCCGGACACCCCTTAAAGAGGTGGTCTCTCGTTTGCGAGGGGCACTTGCACCACCAGCACTGGGCATCGGGGCGGGCCTTAGCCCAGTGCAGGTATTGTCCTGTGCGGGCGTGTCCCGTCTTCAGCTGGTAGTACCTCGAGGCGAGCCTCTTGGTGCTGTCGACCACCGCGCTATCGGGTTTCTGGCTCTTCGGCATGTGGTACTTCGTCTCCGAAATCCGACCTCCGGCCCACTGACGTGCCTCCGCCCACTTCTTCTCCGAGATTTCCCGCTTGAGGCTGGCGAGGGATCGTGGGAGAGGTGCCGCCCGCGGATAGACAGTGGTGGGTGTAGCTTGTTCCATTATTCTAGGTGGCAAGGCGACTACATATTGTTTGTGCATCCCAATTCATATTCCAAGCGAAACAACATCGAGAAAGAGTTTATTTTGTCGGAAATAAACTTGATATTAATTTTATTTTCCTTCATTGAAGCGTCTGTCATCGATAGAGAAAACCGATGCCGTTGTAAACAGTCTACGTCGGTGGTCCCGTTCCCGCTCCTCTTCCCGCTTCAGAAGTCCTGCTCTCACACTCTAACTCCTCGCTTCCCGCGTCTTCTTGCTGAACCAGGACCAGCCATCCCACATCCGTGGTGGAGAGAAGTCTAGCACCGCCTGGCTGCACCACCCGTTCGTAAGGATGGCCTCCCACCTATAGTGGCGACGAAGCCCGAGACCCTTACGTCGATGAGAAGGTCCCCGGTTTTGAACGGTCCTTGCCCCTCCTGACCGCGGAACATCTCGACAGTTCTAGCCGAGAAAATAACCATAAAGAAGTTAACAGACGCCGATCTCAGCCTGAAGGGTTATTTTTGGGTTCGTCGCACAGGCGCTTGACTCCAGAAGCCAATATGAGTGGATGTGTAGCTTCTGGTCGATGTAGTTACGTCGCCCTGACTGAAGGAATCCGGGGGCTCCGTTACCCCGCATCGCACCGAAAAAGCAGCCCCGCAGTGAAACCATCAGTACCAGCTGTTGGAAATGCTTCTCGCGCGTTGTTTAGATTTGGCACTTGAGCCTTAGAGTTTTTTGAGGACACGATTGCGTAAGGCGCAAGCGGGGAAGTGTCAGCGGAGGATATTTGTTCCGCGGGTTCTTTCTCTTCTCCTTCTACTCAATATTTATCGAATACTACAACGAAGTTGTGAACCACTCGAACTACAAGAATCGATACGCCTTGTGTTTCCTCGTCTCATACAGCATTAAGACTGATCGAACTCCTATCATTCATTTCTATCCTCATCGCTAATCGGTATTCTTTCCACACCCGCCCGTGCATCCACCCACCAGCGCCAGCACCAGCACACACCATGTCCGCGCCCAGTTCCGTCGCACCCTCTGGGCCGGCCCACAGGGTGGAGAAGCCCGCCTCCAGCGACACCAGGCCCGCGACCAGCACCTCCAGCTGGCTCACGCAGGTGGCGCTGCTGATTCTCCCCGTGCTGCTCCTCTTCGCGCTCCTCTTCCTGCTCCACCTCCAGCAACCTGCCCACAGTGGCGATCCAACCCCGGCGTAGTAGCGCCTCCTTCGCTCCCCCGCCTTCCCCGACGGGTCGCCATAGTCCGGACCTGCCTCGCCTCGGCGCCGTCTGTAGCCGCATTTCTCCGCTAATGGATGGTGGGGATGTACGTGCTGCTCTGCGCAGCGGAATCGTGGTGCTCACCGCAGAGCGAGGAGACGAGAGAGTTCGGTGCCGCGCCGGAGTGGCTGCCGCCGCCGCAGGTGAGCAAGAGTGCTCATGGCTAGCAGGTGTAGGCTTACCGCCCGTACCGTAAGCGCCTTCCCCCCTCCCGCAGCAAGTGATGCTGACGCACGTAGACGCCTTCGAGAACGTGTGCGCGAAAGCCGGCTGGCTCCTCGAACCCGAAGATTGCTGTTGGAATATAGGGATCGATAGAGATGAAGATAGTGAATTGGTTGATTGATACAACTTCGAAGGAGGAACACTCTCTCTATATACAACGAGCCTAAGGAACTCGCCAGGGGTAAAGACGGAAAACTGTCCCCTGAGCCGGTGCTCGGGAGACTCGGGCAGCTGTCATCTCCGGATGTGCCGCCTCCGGTCCGTCATCTCCGGACGCCCATTATTCTGGCAATTGCGTTAATGTCGTCCGCTCTGTCGCCCTCCAGTGCGCCGTCCGCATGTCCCTCTATCACGTGCAGACTGGGGGCGGCTGCTGCGCATCCAGGGAAAGCGCCATCAGCGTTGTGCCCACCGTCGCGCCTGTGTAGGATTTTTGCATGTAACTAGCGGGGGATGGTCGACAGGATCGTTCGGGCGGACGGAGTGAAGCGCATCGGCTGTGATACTGCTCCGGGGATACGCGCCGTCTTACGAGGGCGCTCTCCTCCGCGTTGCTGGCCTGTACTCTGCTCGGCGACTTCCACATCGCTGCCTCGAGATGCTCGCTGCTCTGTGTTCTGCACCGCAAACCCCGCAATCCGCCGGTATACACCCGACGTGCAACGAAGTGCGCGTGTGGGCGGCGTACGGCGCACCGCACGTGATTTCCGTCCGCCCATCTCTCCGTCTCTGCGCGGCTTATCCCTCTCTCTGTTTACCCGTCCCTTTCCCCCGTCTATCCACCGCCATTGCTACCCCAAGCCACCCTACTGTACGCCATTCCCGCCTTGCGTAATTCCTTCTCCTGCGCCACTCCGCCCATCGTCTTCTATCAACCCTTCCCTCACCTCGGGTAAATTCAGTGCCAATCCCTCTCCTTCGGCAAGCAATCCCGCGCCCACCGACGAGCGGAGCTCCTACGTCACGTGACCGTCATCACGGTCCTCGGCTCTTCCACCATCGACGGCCCTCCGGCGACGAAACGACTTCCTCTCCGTGTTACCTTTCCGCAGTAAGTGTGCGACCTAGCTACTAATAGTTGGCGACAACCGTCTCGGAGGCGGCTCATTGCAAGCTCCACTTTGCCAAGGTATAGAGCGCGCCGATGGAATGACAAAGGAAGTATCTAACAAAAGAAATGGCAAAGGAAAGATACCCCCGAACACCCTACTGCTTTGCATCGGAAGCCATGAAAGGGTGGCGCGTGGGGAGTAATAGTGGTCGTCCTTCATCCCTGCACCCAACTCTTTCGCCTCCGCAGTCCTCTGGGCTCTCCTGTTCCCTATCGCTCCGCTCCCGGATTTCCCGCTCCTGATTTCCTTCCGCACCACCGTCCGCAGTAGCTTGCTGTGCCTTCCACTCGGGACAGTTCTTGAAGTGTCAGAATAATGAGCGTCCGGAGATGACGGACCAGAGGCAGCACGTCCAGAGATGACAGCTGCCCGAGTCTCCGAGCACCGGCTCGGTTGACAGTCTTCCGTCCTTTCCCGCTGGCATGTCCCGGAAGCCCGTTGTACATAGAGAGAATGTCCTGTCTTCGACTTTGTATCATCAATCAATTCACTATCTTCATCTCTATCAACCCCTATATTCCAACATGAAGACGTGTTCCCATGTTTGCATCCTGTACGAGCACCATCAGCACTGAGCAGTGCGCGGTGCGCGGATTCTTCGTCCGGTTCGAGTACTGCCTGGTAACGCAGTGACCCGTATTCAGCAGGTAAAGACTCGAGACTAGCCACTAGATTCTAACTACTCGCGACCGCCCCATACGGCCTTTGATTGATCGGGAGTTTGTACTTCTTGCTTGAGAACCGGCCTCCGGAGCGGGACCTCAGGAGCGGCATCGGCGGTGCTCCAGAGTCCACCACCGGGCGAGTGCGGTAACCAATTCGCCGGGCTCCTCCGCTTCGACAGCAGCCGACTGGTCGGCCATTTCATAACCCGTGACGCCTTTGTGCACAAGACACAATTTCTTGACAGTTTTTTTGATTTTTGTTTAATCATTACTCATATATATGCGACCGGATGATCATGGCGATTGCGAATGCCAAGGCAAAAGTCGAATACATAACATCTGCTCACCGACCACAGCAGAAGGATGGGTATTTTTGGATTGGCGCTTAATTCCAGAAGCCAATAGGCCTACGGGGCTGCAGGCTGACTGGGAGTGGGAAGGGAATAGAAGGCGCATTTTTACCCCGCATCGCACAAGCCCCGCAGCAAAAGTATCGAACCAGCTATCTTCATCCGAACCCGAGAACTACACGACACCAACGATGGAAACCGTAGGTATTAAGCTCTGATAACTCAGGTCGGCGCTGGGTGAACAGCTAAGCTAATTATTTCCCATCGCCCAAGGTGTAGGATTAGCTGTTGTAGGGCTTGCAGGACAACTTTTGAAAGCGAGTCTAGAAGGTTACAATCTACTGTCAACCACGCAATCGTTCGGTCGGGACTACGCCGACCTCAGCCACCGACTCGATACAGAGAGACTCCGCTTGGAGAAGTGGGGCGAAGCCTGGGAGCTGCACAATAGAAATCGAAATATTGATCCCAGCCACCGCGATTACCGGTTCGCCGTAGCCACCCTGGCCCGAATTTCGGCAATCTTCTTAGAACTACTCGAGTACAGTTCCAAGTACGGTATGGACTGCAACGGCCGTACAAGGAAACGCGATATTTTACGAAAGTTACGCCCGTCTTCACACCATTCACACCAGCTATCCCCGACCCCGTCTCATCACCCACCGGGGGATACTGGGTCGACCCAGACCGGCCTAACCCTGGCCGCTATCGAACGTCTTACCGATCCCAGTCTGTGGAATTCTGGTCAAGTAGTGGCAGGACTTGAGAAGGAGGTGAAGGAGTTGGGGGTCCAGTGTTCAGTAACCAAGGCCAGTACGATAAGGCGCTGAATTGGTACCAGTGGGCCCTCGATGGCAACGAGAAGACGCTAGGACAGGATCACCCTGGCACTCTCACCACTGTCCACTGCCTCGGTGTTCAGTAGCCAAGGCGAGTACGACAGGGCCCTGAAGTGGTACCAGCGGGCCCTCGATGGCTGCAAGAAGACGCTAGGAATGGACCATCCTTTCACTCTCACCACCGTCCAGAACATGGCCTCGGTGGTCAACGGGCAAAGCCGACCCGCTGGCTTTTGGGGCCGTCGAGTCTTGGCAGCACTGCTCCGCGATCCAGTCCGGCTGGGTGGCCTCAGTGGTCGGAGTGCATTGACGCAGCCAGGCCGGCGGGCGCCCTGGGGTCAACGCTGATACTAGTGTGAGAAAATTATTCATCCTTCGGACGTCTTCAAGCACCCCCACTCACACAGTAACGCAAACATCGTTCCACCCTACCTGTTGGAAATGCTTCTGGCGCGTTGTTTAGATTTGGCGCTTGCGCCTTAGAGTTTGTTGAGGACACGATTACGTAAGGCGCCCAGCGGGGAAGTGTGAGCGGAGGATATTTGTTCCGTGGGTGCTTTCTCTTCTTCTTTAGTACTATAATAATGAACACCACGACAAAGTTGTGAGCCATTCAAACGATCGGTACCCGTACACCTTGTGTATCCTCATCTCATACGACATTCAGACTGATCGAACTCCGGTCATTCATTTCCATCATCATTGCTAATCGGCATTCTTTCAACACTACCCACTGCGATCTGTCAATCATGTACCAATAACTTTAGTCGGCTATACCAGCTACGATCCCTATGCGCCACTCGATTCCGCCCACCAAAAACCCGGACACCCACTCACAACCTCAAGAAACGCGCACCGGATTCGTTTACAGCTGCATTGTCTCCGCTATGATCAACAATTTTTCTGATAATGATCCTCCTCTTTCCCAACTCTCCTCTGCGTGTACAATTTCTTGCCTATTATTGTTTGTTTTTTTGTTTAATCATACTCGCATTCAACCTATCTAGACCGGCGTGCATCTCAATCGTTTTCCCCGTCCGCTGTCCGCGCGGTGGCGGCACGTTGCAAGCTCCCCTTTGCCCTCCGCCCAGGCCTGTCCCAAGAAGATGTACAGCGCACCAAGGAAACTACAAAAGAAAGACAAAGGGAAGGAGCAAAGGAAGCCGTCCCCAAATCCTACTCCTCGTCTGCGGATGCCATGAAGGGGGCGCTTGCCTATTATTGTGATGACGGCCGAAAATTGACTACAACAGCATACATGGTTGTAGCCCAAATCCGGAAACCTACTTACAACCCTAGAAAAACCCACAGTCCCACTACTCCCCAAATGCGATCCAGGCCACAAAGCACATTACGGTGCCTCGGAGTGCGAGGCCAGAAATCACATTCGAGAATCGAGATCGGACGATGTCCCACCCACAAGGGCGTCCTGGGGAACGAGAAGACCGACGAGTGGTCAAACATACCTCAGCTGTCCAGAGGTGGCATTCGCCATTTGGCAAGGCTCGTCATCCGATTCGAATCATTAACGAAGCGGACTGGGACCGAATTTAGTGACTTTCGCTACATAGCTGAGCTGCAATGCTTGCGAAGGATCCTAGCCTTGGTTGTCTCCCGTGACTCGGAGATTGGCCAAATTCCTGTTGTCACCGTTCTCCTAAACCCAAAAGTTGACGGGTATCTACGTGGCCGTGCCGCAAGGCGTCGGGCTTGATGAGCCTAGAGAGTCGAGTCTGCAAGCAGAAGAAGTCGCCTTACAGACTGCGGCAAACACTCCCCGTCTTTGGTGTTATTGGCGCCCATGTTGCGCATCCGGTGCCGCTGCACCGATGAGGCTTCAAAATCCTGCTACTCTACACCGACGACATGCTGCAATTTTTCCCGTCGGCCACCCGAAGCGGATCGTATGGCCGTCGAACCCAAACATATGTCCTCCGAGCGGCAGCACCCATCGCCAAAAGGTCAGGCGAAGCAGCGGAACACAGGATGCACGCAACGATCGTTAAAAGGAAAATCCCGTCTCCGTCAATTCCGCCGAAAGCGGACTCGACCAAAAGAAACTAGCCACATCTAATTCCAAGCCAGAAACACCCCCGAAACAAAAGAAGCAAGCAACTCGGACCTCCTTCAGTAGAGCTCAAACAAACCGATTAGGCGCCGCCTCGTTCCTAGTTCCCACCCCCAACTACCGGCCGAGATACGCCCTCGCAGCAGCCAGGTGCGCTCGTCACTCCCTGATCGGACACAGCCGGCCGTACTGTGCCGCCTGGCACCTCGCCTATGTCGTTGCGTTCCGAAGAAGAGAGTCAATGCCACTGGCAGACGCGCGTTTTTCTTTTCGGTTGTTGGTTGCGGATTTTGGTGCCATCAAGTTGGAGTGTTTGGATGGATGGCGATAGTGTCAGGATTGGGTTGGACGACGGAACAAGAGAGACCATAGCTGTGGCGGGTTTTTATATGTAAGTATGTTGCGCCGGGACATAAATAGTGCGCGTCCACTTTCAATCTCCGCGAGCGGGAATCGATATCGAGTGACGCCCTGTGAATCTTGCGGGACAAGGTGCGAATGACCAGCCGCCGCCCACCCGAGGAAAGCCCTCGCCACATCTGTAGTCCTGGCCTTCTCACATACGCTGGAAGCGACATGCACCGCCCGCGTCGCTTCTCGCTGTCAACGCCAGCGTCGGTGTGAGACTGGGACGTTCGAACAAACGTCGTCGGAGTCGAAAGATGTCGATAAGTCAGGTTTTTCGCTTCCGAATAAATGAATAAGTAAGGGTGGAAAGATAGAATAGAAGACTAAGATCTTAATCTTATCAATAGATTCACATCAGAATAATCTTAAGGGGTTCGCTCGATATCCGGGTTTAGTCTGTGGCAGTTGATACTGTCCAGTCCTCCCCCTCGGGCGAACCACCTCCTTTAAATACATTCGAAGCGCAGTACGGTCACAAAGCACTTCGCCAGAATAACCTTTTCAGAAACAGATAACTTTTCAGAACTCGAGTCATCGATAAAACCTTGAATGCCGTTGAGAAACCTTGTGCGCTGTTGAGAAAACCTTGTGCACTGTTGAGCGACTCTAGATCACACTCCAGCGTCGTCGTGAAGACCACATGCCGAGCATAAGCTTTCTGTCTCCCCCTCTTGCGCGTCCCGAATTGCCTTTCTCTCTTCAAACAAGGTTTCCTCCCAATGACTCTTTGTCACAAGTCGTCGTTACCTCAAGCCACTTGGCCGTATTGGAGGGATCTCCGCATCCTTGGACACCGTCTGGACACTAAAACTCTCCCTTACTTCTCGAAGTCTTTGCTGATTGGGCGTTGGCTAAGTCTCGGCGTTCTCGAATCGGTGATCTCTTTTTAGTATTCTTCGGTCGGCATTCCCTCGAACGGTCAGGGTATGACAAGTCGGCCGCGTTCCTCGCACCACCGACGATCCGTCCACGATGAACCGCCCTCGCGCGCACCCGTCTGTTGTCGTCTCCATCCGGCGCGTGTTCCTCGCTCTAACCCCGTCGTTGCCTCCTCCGACCGTCGTCGCGCCGTCGACGCTATCGCCGCGGCCGAACTCGTCGTTCTCCTTACGCGCGCCCTTCGGCGGCGACGCCGACGGCACTGCGGCGGCTGGCGGCACACAACGTCAGTGTCCACAGCCGCTCCGCCGGACCGACTCCGGACATCGTCGGAACGCGGGCGCCCACCTGGCACATCGCAGCACCGCCCAGTGCCCCGCCCTTGCTCGCCTCGGTTCCCGCGCGCCCACGGCTGAATCCGTTGGACACGCATCACGCGCGGCGTCGCGGCACCCGGTGCTCGCGATGCCGTGTAAAGAGCTGCGCATCGACTCGGCGGTGCTGCGCACGCACCGGCTGCTCGCCGCGCCGCCGTCACCGACGCTGGGGGCCGGCCATCCTGCTCGGCCTGGTCGCGAACGTCTGGCCCCGCACGGCTTGGGAAGAGAATATTCGCGCGTGGCTGTGCGCTGCGCTCGGATGGCCGACAAGCGCTCGTACGCATCGCTGCTCATCGCGAGAGAGTTGGCCGACGACCGGCTCGGACGCTCAATCCTCCTGCGGGTAGGCATTACGTAAGCAAGAGGATAACACTTTGACACTGCACGCAACGATGTCTGATTCTTGAGTCTAAAGGCAAGTGCTCAAAACCCTATCACCTCGTGCTCCGATTGACGTCGTATCTCCGGTGTCGATTTCGGCGTGGTACGATGGGATTTTGAAGCGTAGTCGAATCTACTATCTCTGGTGACGAAGAAAGTGGAGAAGAAATGTTCAGGATTCGCTATCTGGTGGTGTCGATGATCAAGAACACAAGAGCGAGACTCAACGACAAAAGAAGCAAACGCTCCCGCTCGCCCCCCCCTGCTCGCCGAGCCACTTCCCCTGTCGATGACAAACCCACCAAAACTAAGCTCCACAGCCCGAACCTAGATAGAGCTTCTACCTCCGCGTCCGCCAAGGCGCTAGGGACAAACTTCCCCCCGAGACCGAAGCCTTAACCTACGCCACAGACACTGGCCCCGCCACAACTTCGTGTCGCCATCGGACTTGCTTCCACGCGCTGAATATCCGTCCGTTGTGCAACGCGAGCGAGAGCGAAGCGGGAACGAAGAAACGTCCCGTGCCTCCAGCAAATCCTCCCAGCGCCAGCACCAGCACACACGATGTCCGCGCCCAGTTCCGCCGCACCCATTGGGCCGGTCCCCAGGGAGGAGATGCCCGCCGCCAGCAACACCAGGCCCGCGACCAGCACCTCCAGCTAGCTCTAGCTTCTGCAGCAGCAGCTGCCGGTCCTCCGCGTGCTGTTTCCCGTCCCACCCCCCATCCACCTTCGCTATTCCTAGCAGCAATGCCCGCAGTGACGATCCAACCCCGACGCAGCAGCGCCTCCCTGACGGGTGAGTCCTTCCTTCCCCTACGCGTCGTCCTCTACCAACCCTCCACCTACATTTACCGCATCACCTGATTGGGCAAATGCAGCGCCATCCTCCTCTCCTCCGGCGAACTTTCCCGGCCCACCGACGAGCGGAGCTCCCGCATCACGTGACCATCATTGCCGCCACCGCACCATCGACCACTTCGCCGCCGCTACCTTCCTACGGAGATGTGGGCAGGTGGTGCTGGACTTCCTCTCCTCCACGGATGTGGGAAGGCTAACGACGCCGGAAGTGAGGTGTCGGAAGCGGAGCTGCGGGAGTGGGAGGACGGGCAGGAAGCCGAGGAGCTGGGCTCCGGTGGGACTACCACTGTTCTTGCCCACGCCTGACTTCATGGCGTCTGCGTAAAAGGAATAGGGGGAGGGTGCGCTTTTCCTTTGTTTCTCTCTTTTGTCCATTCCTTTGTAGTTTCTTTGGTTCGCTTTACATCTTCGTGGGAAAGGCCTGGGTGGAGGTTAATGCAAAGGGGAGCTTGCAACATGCCGCTACCGCGTGGACAGGACTGGAAACGGACTGTACTTTGCATACTCGCCATGATCTAGATAGGTCGCATGCGAGCAATGATTAAACGAAAAAAAAGCTACAGATTCTGTTGGCCGACTCGACAGGTATCTAGTCAAACCAGTCCTTATGTTTTGATTCGTTCATTGCTGGTACACACACTCTGTTATTCGCGGGGGGTCAAAAAAGGGCAATTGGTATGGTGGCGGAACCCTTGAGCCAATGTATAGGGACATTCGGTTTGAAAATTCAATTATTTAATTAATTCCAAATGCGGTAATATTTTGTGATTTTTTGTGTGATTTTTCCTCGGCTTGAGACGCGTCGCGTAGTCAATCACTGTTATCCGAACGGCCATAGCCAGCTCGAACGTCAGAATTTCCAGCCCAGCCAGTCCATTTTCTGCCCTCGCACGATCTGATAGTCCTAAAAAAAAGGGCGCGTTTCAACAGCGTCGTGACACTTGTTCCATCTGCCCAACGTGCGCCATGATCCAAAATTTTGTCTGAGTGCGGACTTTAAGAACCGTGTATCTAAAAGTCACCGTCAAGTGGTAGGTAAAAGTAAATGGTAGATTATGTAAGTACTATGTATATATTTTGTATTTGGGCAATACAATTTGATAACGTGAGGTGGCTAAATAAGCTAGTGGCTTCCTAATCAGGAAGTTGACAGGGGTTCCAGTATGTGGACATTGGGGAGCACCCCACCTAATTACTTTTTTTCTAAATTCATTGGAAAATCAACCACGCTTTCTAAAATCAAAAGCTCGTTTTTTTTCGTAATCTTGACACACTTATCTCTCAGATAATAACGCTATTTAAATTTGTTTTTTTGTTTTGTGGGAACAGATAGCTAGGAAAGTTGGGGTGTTTTTACATCGGTTCTAGATGTCCTCCATCATAGCCAGCGCACGCAGGGGCGCCACGAACCGAGACCTGCGTTCCACGCTGAAGAGTCGATTAACATCTCCCCGCCGATCTCGACAGAGAGTTGCTTTTGGCTTGGCACTTAATTCCAGAAGCCAATAGTAGTGGATGTGTAGCTTCAGGTCGACGCATGCCACCTAAGGGCGTCTCACACCCTGCGAGCTGACTTCCCCGCAATTCACCGAAAAGCAGCAAGCCCCGCAGTAAAACTATCAGATCCAGCTGCCTTCATCCAAATCAGAAAACTACACAACTCAACGATGGAAGCCACAGGTAACTTACAACTTCGGTCAGCGCTGGGTAATGTAATAGCTAATAACTACGGTTGATCGTTCAAGGTTTAGGATTAGCTGTTGTTGCGCTTGCCGGACAGCTTTTCAAAGCGAGCCTAGAAGGTTACAATCTACTGTCAACCACGCAATCGTTCGGTCGGGACTACGCCGACCTTAGTCATCGACTCGATACAGAGAGACTCCGCTTGGAGAAGTGGGGCGAAGAATGGGAGCTGCACAACAGAAGCCGGAATATCGATCCCAGCCACCGCGATTACCGGTTCGCCGTAGCCACCCTGGCCCGAATTTCGGCAATCTTCATTGAACTACTCGGCTACAGTTCCAAGTACGGCATGAACTGTCAGGGAAGAAAACGCGATATCTTACGAAAGCTACGTCGCCCGTCATCGCGCCAGTTATCCCCGACCCCGTCTCACCAAGCACCGGCGGATACCGGGTCAACCCAGACCGGACTGAGCCCGGCCGCTATCGAACGTCTTACCGACCCCAGTCTGTGGGATTCGGGTCAAGTGGTGGCAGGACTTGAGAACGAAGTGAAGGACCTCGGGGACACTGCCGAACGGTTGCAAAAGACGTTGCCAGCTATGAGCAAACTCCGATGGTCCGTTGTCGATAAGGATAAGCTCGAAAAACTGATCAATCAGTTGAAAGAACACAACATGAGTCTATACTTGGTACTCCCCGGAAGTCCTAAATGTCAACACCCAGAAGGTTGGTTACAGGATCCTTTTCTCCAGATCCCGTCAAGCGATTGAGGCTTACAATTCCGTGCGAAGCGACGATAGGGCCAGTCGCGCCCTCTTTCGCTATAACTCCGGCCCTTCCATTCAACCGCAACCGCATGTTCTGCGGTAGGGGCGACGTCATCGACACGATACACTCAGTTCTCACTGGGAGTGTATTGTGCAACGTTGAGGGAGGCACTCAGTCAATGTCCCGCAAAACGGTCGTGCTATACGGGCTCGGAGGTATCGGCAAGTCGTCCATCGCACTGGAATATTCGTTCCGATACTCGAATTCATTCACGGCGGTATTTTGGATTGATGTCACCAGCGAGCCATCGATGTTTTCCAGTACGCGAAGCATTCTAGAGCATATAATTGCGGAGTATGCCGATCGCGGGTTTCCAAATGGACAGATTGCCACAATGTTGGCACTGGAGGGCATTTTCGGTGAAAGTGGACAGATTTCGTCCGATGCGGCTGCAGAACCACGATTAGCGGGAGCACTGAGGAAGTGGCTAGCAGCAAAAAACAACGAAAACTGGCTGCTCATCTTGGATAATTATGACGACGGAGGGGTTAATATTCACCTACTGCTGCCAACATGCGATGCCGGGAATGTTGTTATCACGTCACGGAAGAGCGACCTCCAAATGCTTGGAATAACAGTGCCAATTGAGGACATCGACGAAGAGTCGGGGACAAAGTTGTTCCTAAAGAGTGCGAATCTAGAGGAACCGAGTGCTAAAGGTAAACATCAGAGCTATCATTCAGGTGCCAATCTAACCTAGTACATAGAACGTGAGATGACGAAACAGTTAGCTGCAAAACTGGGATTCCTCCCACTAGCGTTAACTCAGGCCGGGTCTTACATCTCATACACGAAGATGCCGCTTGAGAAATATATAACTCTGTTGGACGAATCGTTCAGAAAGTTGGCGAGCAAAGGTGGCCCTGAGTGGCACTCGAGTCGATGGCCGGGAAACCCGAACCGAACCATTCTTACAACGTGGGAAATTTCATTTGCCTCCCTTTCTACTCCGGCCCAACAGCTTCTGCTATTGTGTGGTTCCCTGGCAAATGCAGATATACCGGATAGGCTTTTTGAGGGGAGTAAACTGCCATTTGATTGGGTACCAGAAGAAGGTACAGGAAAATATTCCAAATCTCGGTCTCTTCCATCTAACGTCAAATAGGAGACGAATGGCTGATGGAATCACGCGCTGAGCTTTTCCGCTTCTCACTTGCAAAACGGAATGCATCTAGTGATGCCTTTTGGATACATCCGGTGGTGCACTTGTGGGCCCGTGAAAGGATCAGCGCTCGATCACAGAAGAAAAAGATGCAGGAGGCGCTTCTTCTTTTCAATAGGATATTGAAGGACGACGACGACAAATTGCCGCAGGATTGGGTTTTCGAAAGGAGAATATGGGCTCACATGGAGATGGTTCGACGGAACGTGAGAACACTTCCCAGCGCCTCGAATCTGATAGATGATGCAGAGGTGTTCAACGCCGCATCCAAAATGGGGCAAACATATTCTGATCGCGGATTTTATGATATTGCGATGAATATACAAGAGTGGGCTCTAGCTGGCAAGGTGCGACTCTTGGGTGACGACAGCCCTTTGTCTCTTGACACCGCCCACGACATGGCTTCGGTGTTCAGTGGCCAAGGCGAGTACGACAAGTCTTTGCAGTGGTACCAGCGGGCCCTCGATGGCAGGGAGAAGACGCTAGGAAAGGACCATCCTTCCACTCTCACCAGCGTCCACGAAATGGCCTTTGTGTTCAGCAAGCAAGGCGAGTATGACAAGGCTCTGAAGTGGTACCAGCGGGCCCTCGATGGCAGGGAGAAGACGCTAGGAAAGGACCATCCTTCCACTCTCACCACCGTCCACAACATGGCCTGGGTGTTCAGTGACCAAGCCGAGTACGGCAAGGCTCTGCAGTGGTACCAGCGGGCTCTCGATGGCAGGGAGAAGACGCTAGGAGAGGACCATCCTTCCACTCTCAGCACCGTCCACAACATGGCCCTCGTGTTCAGTAAGCAAGCCGAGTATGATGACGCCCTGAAGTGGTACCAGCGGGCCCTCGATGGCGAGGAGAAGACGCTAGGAAAGGACCATCCTGACACTCTCAGCACCCTCCACAACATGGCCTTGGTGTTCAGTGAGCAAAGCGAGTACGACAAGGCCCTGAAGTGGTACCAGCGGGCCCTTGATGGCAAGGAGAAGACACTAGGAAAGGACCATCCTTCTACTCTCAGCACCGTCCACAACATGGCCTCGGTGTTCAGTAACCAAGCCGAGTATGACAAGGCCCTGAAGTGGTACCAGCGGGCCCTCGATGGCAAGGAGAAGACGCTAGGAAAGGACCATCCTGATACTCTCAACACCGTCCACAACATGGCCTCGGTGTTCAGTAACCAAGCCGAGTACGACAAGGCTCTGAAATGGTACCAGCGGGCCCTCGATGGCGAGGAGAAGACGCTAGGAAAGGACCATCCTTCCACTCTCAGCACCGTCCACAACATGGCCTTTGTGTTCAGTAACCAAGCCGAGTATGACAAGGCCCTGAAGTGGTACCAGCGGGCCCTCGATGGCAAGGAGAAGACGCTAGGAAAGGACCATCCTGACACTCTCAGCACCGTCCACAACATGGCCTTGGTGTTCAGTGAGCAAAGCGAGTACGACAAGGCCCTGAAGTGGTACCAGCGGGCCCTCGATGGCGGTGAGAAGACGCTAGGAAAGGGCCATCCTGACACTCTCAGCACCGTCCACAACATGGCCTTGGTGTTCAGTGAGCAAAGCGAGTACGACAAGGCCCTGAAGTGGTTCCAGCGTGCCCTCGATGGCAAGGAGAAGACGCTAGGAAAGGGCCATCCTTCCACTCTCAGCACCGTCCACAACATGGCCTTGGTGTTCAGTAACCAAGCCGAGCACGACAAGGCCCTGAAGTGGTACCAGCGTGCCCTCGATGGCGGTGAGAAGACGCTAGGAAAGGGCCATCCTGACACTCTCAGCACCGTCCACAACATGGCCTCGGTGTTCAGTAACCAAGCCGAGTACGACAAGGCTCTGAAATGGTTCCAGCGGGCCCTCGATGGCAGGGAGAAGACGCTAGGAAAGGACCACCCTGACACTCTCAACACCGTCCACAACATGGCCTCGGTGTACAGTAACCAAGCCGAGTACGGCAAGGCTCTGAAATGGTACCAGCGGGCCCTCGATGGCAAGGAGAAGACGCTAGGAAAGGGCCATCCTTCCACTCTCACCACCGTCCACGACATGGCCTGGTTATTCGGTAAGCAAGCCGAGTACGACAAGGCCCTGAAGTGGTACCAGCGGGCCCTCGATGGCGAGGAGAAGACGCTAGGAAAGGACCATCCTTCCACACTCACCACCGTCTACAACATGGCCTTGGTGTTCTGTGAGCAAGGCGAGTACGACATGGCCCTGAAGTGGTACCAGCGGGCCCTGGATGGCGCGGAGAAGACGCTAGGAAAGGGCCATCCTTTCACTCTCGCCACCGTCCGGAACATGGCCTCGGTGGCCAATAGGCAAGGCCCACCCGCTGGCTTTCGAGGCCGTCGTGTCTTGGCCGCGCTTTCTATGTCTCACTCCGGCTGGGTTCGCTCAGTGGCCGGACTTCTTGATCCACACCGGCCGGCGGGCGCCCAGGGTCAACGCTAGTACCAGAGTGAGAAAATAATTCATCCAGCGACTCTGCCGAGGACTGCAGATCAGCCTCAGGCCAACCACACCCACAGTAACGCAACCACACTACCACCTTACACACAATTCACTATAGAGATCCGGTGGTGTCCGGCTCGCAAGGGCATAGCCGGCAACGAGAAGGCCGACGAGTGGGCGAAGACTGCAGCGGAGAAGCCTGGCACCCGTGGGGTGGAGTACCCAGGGCCGCTCCCACGATCCCTCGCAAACCTCAAGCGGGAAATCTCGGAGAAGAAGTGGACTGAGGCGCGGTCATGGGCCGGGCGGCGCATCTCCAAGGCCATGTACCGCATGCCGAAGAGCCAGAAGCCCGATGGCGCGGCAGCCGACAGCACCAAGAGGCTCGCCTCAAGGTTCTACCAGCTAAAGACAGGACATACCCGCACCTGACAGTACCTGCACTGGGCGAAGGTTCGCCCCGATGCCCAGTGCTGGTGGTGCAAGTGCCCCTCGCAAACGAGAGACCATCTCTTCAAGGTGTGTCTGGAATGGAAGGTGCAGCAGAAGATTCTGTGGGCGGAGGTGCTGAAGGAGACCAAGAGGTGGAAGAGCAGGTGGACGGTCCGGGACCTGCTGGCCGATAGGAGATGCGGGTGGGCAGTGCTGGACTTCCTCTCCTCCACGGACGTGGGAAGGCTGGTGCCGCCGCTGGAAGAAAGAGGCGACGCCGGAAGTGAGGTGTTTGAGTGGGAGCTCCGGGAGCGCCGGGAGCGGCAAGAGGAGCGGGAGGAAGAGGCGGAGGCGCTAGGTGCCGAGGACGAGATGGGCGCCGGAGAAGGACTTCCGCTGTTCCTTCCCACACCCTCTTTCATGGCATCGGCAGGCGAGGACTAGGGGGACGGGTCGCGCGTTTCCTTCGTTCTTTCCTTTGTTAATTTCCTTGGGCGCGTCTACCCTTTCTTGGGACGGGCCTGGGCGGAGGGCAAAAGGGGAGCTTGCAACGAGCCGCCACTGCGCGGACTGCGGACGGGAAAAACTGGGCAAAATGTACGCCGCCATGATCTATATAGGTCGAATGCGAGTATGATTAAACAAAAAAAAACCCCCTTACCCACAATATGCTGTCAAACACGTACCAACCACGCCCGTCGGCGATAGCAGATATGATCCCTTTACGCCACCCGATTCCGCCTACCCTAAACCCCGATACACTCACAACCCCAAGAACCGCCCACCGATTTTTGTTTACAGTCCATCGTCTCTCCTTCGATCTACAGAATTTGTTTGTTTCTCTTCTTTTCCGATGCTCACCTATCCTTGCTGCTTGTTGTGATGTTGGCCGAAAGCTGCCCGCAACAGCGTAATTGTAGCCCAAAACCAAGAAACCCAAGCAATGCCCACAGTCCCACTACACCCCACCCAATACAATACTGGCCAGAATGCGCATCGCGGCACCTCGGAGAGCCAGGCCGATCATTTGCCATCGAGATACGATAGTGCTCCGCCCACACAGGCATCCCGGAGTTAGCAAGAAGGCTGGCGCGGGCGCAGCCGGCCGCGAGTGAACCGACCCCCACGGGGGGAAATGACTACAATACACAGACCGGTACCGCACCATAAGGCCAGTATCGTCACCCCAGGATTCGAATCATTCGAGCAGCAGGCCGTGACCAACTTCAGTGAGACTTTTGCCCCGGTAGCTGAGTTGCAAAGCCTGCGAATGATGCTAGCCTTGCTTGCCTCCCACGAGTGGGATATTTGCGAAATGGATGGCGTCACTGCTCCCCTAACCCCAAAATTTGACGAGGACACCTGCGTGGCCGTGCCGTCATGCGTCGGGCTTGGTGCGCATCGAGTCTGCAAGCAGGAGAAGTCGCCTTACGGACTGCGGCAAGCACTCCCCGTTTTGGCATCGCTGACGCTCACATTGCGTATCCGTGGCCTCTGCACCGAGTGGGCACCGAAATCCTGCTGGTCTACATCAACATGCTGCAATTCTTCCCACCGAGGCGAACTGTACGGCCGCCGAACCCAAACGCACGTCTTCCAACCGGCAACAACCATCGCCAAATGCTCAGCGGAACACACAGTGCACGCAATGATAAAAAACGAAAAATACCATCTCCGTCAATTCCGCCGAAAGCGAGCCCAAACCGAAACAAGCTAGATCTATCTCCAAAAGCCAGGAACATCCCCCAAATGAAAGAAACAAGCAACTCGGACCTCCCCATCAGAGCGCAGAGAAACCAGCAGGCGGCGTCTCGCTCCAGCTATCGGCCGAGATACGCCCTCGCAGCAGCCAGGTGCGCCTGCCACTCCTTGAGCGGACACAGCCGGCCGCATCGTGCCACCTGGCACGTGGCCGAAGCCATCGTGTTAAACGCGCCGCAGTAGAGACAACGCCACTGATAGGCGCGCATCTCCCTTTTCGGTTGTTGGTTGTGGATGTTGGTGCGGTCAAGTTGGAGTGTTTGGATGGATGGCGATGAGCGTCAGGATTGGGTTGGACGACGGAGCGAGAGAGAGGCGGCAAGGACGGCGGGTTATATAGGTACGCTGTGCTGGGAGATACAAAGCGCCCGTCCACCGTCTGCTTTCAATCACCGCAAGCAAGAATCGAGACCGAGTGAAGCCCTGTGAAATTCCGGTAAAGAAAGGCGCGCACGACCAGCCGCCGCCCACCCATTGAAAAGACCTCGCCACGTTTTGCCGTCCTGGCCTTCTTGAGCACGCTGGAAGCAACATGCACCGTTCGCGACGCTTCTCGCCATCAACGCCAACGCCGGCCGCGCACCTCGCACTGCCGCCGGTCCCCAGTACTCCCGCAGCCAACATCCCGCCGATCCATCCACGATGAACAGCCCTCGCACCCACCCGACAGCCGCCGTCTTCGTCCGGCGCGAGTTCCTCGCTCCAACCCCGTCGACGCCATCGGCGCGGCCGAACTCGTCGTTCTCCTCGCAGGCATCGGCGACGACGACGGCGGCCAACCGCGCGCCGCCGTCGCTGCCGCTGGAGCCGGCTGTCCGGCTCGACCTGGCTTGCCAACGTCCGGCCCCGCGTGGCGTGGGAAGAGACCGTTCGCGCGTGGCTGTAGCCGCAGTCCTGCGCATCGCTGCTCATCGCAAGAGAATTGGCCGGCGACCGGCTCGGACCCAGGTTCGACGCCCGTGCCGAGCTGTGTCACAGGACGTTCGGGGAGCCGTTCCTCCTGCGGGTAGGCATTACGTAGGTTGGAAGATAGTACTTCAAGTCAGCGTCGGACTTGCCTCCACGTGCGCTGAATATCCGTCCGTTGTGCAACGCGAGCGAGAACAATGCGGGAACAAAGAAACCGTCCCACATATATTGTGCGCACCCGCCCGTGCATCCTGCAAATCCTACCTGCGCCAGCACCAGCACACACGATGTCCGCGCCCAGTACCGCCACACGCTCTGTGTCGGTCCCCAGGGAGGAGAAGCCCGCCGCCAACGACAGCAAGCCCACGACCAGCACCCCCAGGTGGCTCCTACAGGCGCTGCTGCCGGTTCTCCCCGCGCTGCTCCTCTTCGCACTCCTCCTCGTCCCCAGCGGCTTCGACGCCGACCGACCCTCATCACCCCACTCCTCCTCCACCACCTCCGCCGCCTCCAGCAGCATGCCCATGGTGACGATCCAACCCCGGCGCAGCGGCGCCTCCGCCGCTCCGCTGCCTCCCCCGACGGGCTGCCAAAGTCCGGATTTGCCGCCCCTCGGCGTGGTCTGCAACAGCCTCTCCCCGCTGATGGGGATGTACGAGCTGCTCTCGGCTGCGGAATCATGGTGCTCATTGCGGAACGAGGAGATGGCAGAGTTCGGCGCCCCACCGGAGTGGCCGCCGCTACCGCAGGTGAACCAGCGCGACCGGTGGGTGTGGGTTTACCGCCCGCACTGTAAGCGCCCTCTCCCCCCTCCTCCCGCAGCGAAGCGATGGACGCAAAGGCTGACGCACGCAGTCGCCGTTGAGAACGTGCGCGCGAAAGACGGCTGGCTCCTCGGGCACGCAGACTGCGTCGACATCTTCCGCTCCGTCATCCTCCAGTGCGCCATCCGCTTGCCCGCCGAGCACGTGCAGACCAGGGGCGGCTGGTACACAACCAGGGAGGGAACCGTCAGCGTTGTGCCCATCGTCGCGGCTGCGTAGGGTGTGTGCATGTAGCTAGCTAGAGATGGTTGGCGGGGCCGGTCGGACGGACGGAATTAAGCGCATCGGCGGTGATACTGCTTCAGAGATACGCGCCGTCATGCGAGGGTGCGCTGCTCCGCATTGCCGACCTGTCTGCTCCGTGAGTTCCACATCGCTGCGTCGAGGTGCTCGGTGTTCTGCACCGCAAAATCCGAATTTCGCCGGTAGATACACCCGACATACACCGCAGTGCGTGTGGTCGGCGTTCGGCGCACCACCCGTGATTTCCATCCCCCCTCTCCTCTCACTGACGAGCGGAGCTCTGCGTCACGTGACCGTTATCGCGAACCCCGCTCCACCCCCATCGGTGACTCCCCGCTATGATAGAACTTCCCCGCCCCACACCTTGCAGCACTGCCACGGATTCACGTCGGCCGACTCGACACGTCAAACCAGTAAAGTAGATATGTAGCAGTCTTATGTTTCAATTCGCTTAGACATGTCTCATTGTCGTTACATGCACCCGATACATGCCCGTTAGTTGCCCCCCAAGAACTCCGTTTTTTTGGAAACAAGGAGAAAGAAATTCAGGAAAAACTCAGAAAAAGACCACAACGAAAACGAAAGAAAAAAAAAACACCGCCCATCCAAATTCTATAATACAACGTTGTAGGTTAATTCTACCTTTTTGGGTATGTCTTTTTTTTCGCAACCAAAAAAACCGAAGAGAAAACAAACGAAACCCCCGGAAGAACACCCCGTTCGGTTGATCGTGGCAATTGACGCCCACTCCGCCAAGCGTTCTTTATTTTACTTAGGATGCATATGCATGTCAATGCGGTATCGTGACGAAATGAAAAGAGAAAACGAATGTGGGAAGAGACGAAACACGTAAGGAGATATCGTTGTGCGTCCTGGCGTGGGGAGGTAAGTTATCGGTTGCGCGCCAGACTGCTGTCGGTGTAGATATCGGTGTCGGTCGTGCCGGCGGCCGGAACAAACATTATCCGGTGTAGTACGAGTTGTCGGTATCGGGTATCGGGTATCGGGTATCGGTATCGGATGGTATCGGATGTCGGTGTCGGTGGGCTCAGAATGCCCGGGTGCCCGTGAACGGCCTGCCGCCGCAGCCCTCTTCCTGGTGCGGCGCGTTCCAGTCGGTCTTGCGGGCGTTGGCCTGGTCGCGGAATTCGGGGCAGAACCGGAACCAGCTCAGCAGCATCCCTTGCACGTTGATGGCACGGATCTCGGCGCGCGCGATGAACAGCGCCGCCAGGATCACGCGGATCAGCGCGCGCTGCAGCCGGCGGCGGATCTGCAGCTTCGGCAGCGACGGCAGCGAGAACGACAGGCGGAGGTTGATGCTCGGCACCGCGAACATGGCGTCCAGCTCGGGGGAGTTTGTTGTTTGCGAGGAGTGGCACGGGAAATGCCGGCGTGGAACGGACGAGCGTGGACGCTGTCTCCGTCTCAGTCTCCGCCTGTCTCCGTCTGTCTCCGCCTGTCCCGGTCGGACGGCGAGTCGGAAGTGAGGTTCGCTGTCGGATTGCTTCTTTTCTTTGTTCTTTGTTCTTTGCTCGTTGCCCGCGTGCGCTCGGTCGGTCCCTCGACTGGAAGTGAAGGTGAATAGACGTCAGTGTCGATGAAGGGAGTGAGTACAAGACTGCGGACGAGAGAGGATCGGCGGGGATAGGTGAGCTAGATAAACCGGATTTCGCACGGGGCAGCAGCCAGCCCCCAAGCTCTAGGCCGAGCTGAGCGGGGCGGAGCGGTGTCTGGGCAGCGTCAATGGGCGGCGAGGCGGGGGTGAGGGCGAGACGTCGTCCAGCGATTGGTCGACTGCGGTGTCGGACGTGCGTTTGTCGTTGATTCGAGATGAGCGGGCGGGCGAGAAGGAGGGATTGGGCAGCAGGAGAGGTGGGAGGGAGGGGAGAGAAGGTTCGCGGCACGAGGTGTTGGCGTCGGGCAATTGGTCGTAGTCAGCAGGCTGGACGGTGGTTGGCTGCGGGAACGAGCGAGCACGCCGCTCGTTGCTCAATGGGAGGGCGGACGCCAAGACACGCTAGCCAGCGCAATGGGCGAGTGAAGCCTGTCGGCGCAAGTAAAGGGTGCTGGCGGGCGGGCTGCAGGAACAGGAGAGAATTTTTTTTCCGTCGCCGGGAACAGCAGCTTCGGCGACTGCGCCTGGACGGACGGGAGGATGGAGTGTGTTCTGACGGCAGACCGTCCCCACACTGTGCGTCAATTGGCCTCTGCTCGAAGCACACCGCGACTGCGGGCGGACGCTGTGCGGGCAGAGTCACACTCTCCGTGCCGGCACTCGGGGGAGCATCTGCTCGCGGTTCTCATGGCGCCGGAAAACGAAACAAGTGTCAGTCCGACTGCCACGAGCCAATCCGCCCCAGCGGCCCCCACCCCGCAACGGACGTTCCCGCCATCCTGGCGAGAGAAAAGGTTCCATGTACGATGTACTAGGAAGGACAGGGGCTAGGGTTCAGCTAATAAGTTTATACCATGAATACCATCGACGGGGCACACATACTTCTGCATCACCGCTGGATTACAGATAGTAATCAGATATTTAGTTAGCAGAGGAGTAAGGAAATGCAGTGTCGTCGGCAAGGGAAAGAAGAGCGTATTTCTAATGTCGCCGACAAGAAAGCAAGAGTAAATACACCGTTGCCACGGAATGCTACCCTGGAACCATAGTGAAATCCACGCGAAAATGGCGGGACTGAACTGCTGGTATTAATGGTTCCCACATTCCCCGTTGTATGGTAATAGAGGGGAAAGCGAATCGCAAACGGTAGATGTCAAAAGATGTCTAATGACAAGTGCTTACAAATCTACCTAATCGTATTTCCTTTGCTTTGGGTGCATGGCTGGTGCACGTGATGCTTGCTCATTACACATCCCTCGGTTCTCCGAGGGACAAATGTAGAATTCACCCTTCAAGGCGATAACTACTGTGGAGTAAGGTGATGGGTCCGTCATTCAAAGTTCTCAACTAGAGTACATAGTCAATTTAACCGATTGACTTGCCAGTCCCTGGGACCTATTGCCAAATCACTCAATACAATTGACAAGTTACTCGAAGCGAATGACTCTTCACTTTTGTTTTTGTATGTGTTCGCTTAGAAGTGCACCTTCTTTGTGCTTCCATCTCATCCTCCTGCGGTGTAGCCCCCCTTCCTCTAAGCCGTCACCCATTTTCCCAGAGTCGCATGCAACATCACATCCTCCTCGCGACGCCGTAACACACATCATCGCAGCCCGCGATACTGCTACATCATCTATCTATGTTCCACCTGTAAATCCATACCCGCTCTTCGTACCGGTTCTGCGCCCCCTTATCAATTCTGTTTCCGCTCTCTCTCCCTTAAGTCTATCCCCGCTCTCCCTATTTTCATTCTGCGCCAGCTTCCTACTGATACTGTGCCCGCTCTCCCCTTAGACATTTTCACAACAAAAGCGGTGATGGTGAACTGTGCGGTGAAGCTTGCACCCTGTCGATGGTATTCATGGCATGTATGCAGAGTACTCTATCTATATCTTTTAAACCTTACCCCCTGTTGTTCATGGTATATCTAGATATAGCACCTTTTCTCCCCCCAGCAGCACCAACGACTGGAGGTCTCGCTCGTTCGCCTGCATTAGCCGACTCGCCATCGCCCGCCAATCCGCGAACAGCACTCGCAGCCGCTATCAACGTGGATGGCCCAATGCACGCCGACTTGCGACTCGCCCCATGTGATGGACTCGTCTCGTCCCCGGCAGGACCTCGGACCACTTGACTGGGAGCAACAGCCTGTGCCGGGACACGTTTCCGCGGACGGGGCAAACGTTGCGCGACAGGTGGCAGGTGGCGCTAGGCGGCCTCCAGGGCAGACCGTCTTCTTTATAAGAATTTAATGAGATTGTTTTGTCCCGAGCGACGTCAGCCTCCGTGCGGAGCTGCTGCGAGCGATTCGTCGGCGGACCTACTGGCGTCGAGAACTCCGCATGTTAATCCGAAGCCGGCCCCCCCAGTCGGCAACGCTGTCCTTGCGTCGAGATGCGGCTCAGTTTGCAGTGTCCTTCGCCGTTTCGTTGGCCCACACGAGCCCGCCGAATCCGTCCAAAAAAGTGAAAGGACGAACTCATTCGCTGCCGTCCAGTTCGCTGCGAAAATCCGCACGGTCGCTTCGGGGCATCCATTCGCACATTTTCCGCTCGCTGCTGCTGTCGGTCAGCCGGTCGGGTGTGCTTGCGCTTCCCCGCACGGCTGTCCCTGAACTGCTCAATGGGTGCACCTACCCACCGGCTGCTGCGCTGGTGAGTCGCTGATTACCGTGCTTCGCCGTGCAGCGCCTTGGGTCTTCGAATGCGGCATTCTCACATGCTCGCGCGGTTGCCCGGTTGGCTAGTTGGCATTCGCGACGGGCGCAACTCCTGTGGCGTCCATTATTGGGGCGATAAGGTGGGTATCTATGCATGCACGCGCTGCACGTCTCGATGTCGTCGACTGCATTGGGCTGTTCGTAGATATCCGCTGCATGTGTCGGTATCTATCTCGCCGTCCGAGTGCGGAATAGCTGGTGTGACCCCCGGATCGTCGCCGTTGCAAGGCAGATGTGATGGATGGCGGCCATCTGACGCAATAATAATCAATCTCGAACCGAGTGTCCCGCCAGCCGGAAAATCTTTCTGCGCGCGGCTTCCTCCTTCCAATTCGCATCAAGTGTTCAGCAGAGCCCCTGCCCGGCAACCACGTGGGTTAGCTTTCGCGCCCGGTGTACCAAACTGCCGACAGCGGTGAGACAGCAGTGTGGTATCTAGATATGAAGTGATCGCAGAAGTATCGGCTGCGAGTACTCCTGCCAACATGAACCCGCTCAGCATGCTCTCGTCCTCCCCCTTCACCCTCTCGAGCTTCGTTGGGCCGGGAGACTGCGCTGCCGTCAGTTCCAGTCTTCCTACCGATGCCAGTGGTTTCACGCCCATTCTCCATCACACCGCAACGTCTCACTGATCATCTAACCTCTCAACTCGATGCCCCTGAGCGTTAGCCATACGAGCCGGATTCCTCTCGGTCCATCAACAGGTTAAGTGGCTTACCAACATGACGGTCTCCAAATTTCCGTTGTTTCACCCTACCAGAGAGTGGGGGATCCGGCATGCGGCACCCGTGCGGCTTTGTCCTGCATCAGTCTCTTCCGCCGCGACACCTATCCCCCCCCCCCCAGCTTGGGTGCCGGAAGACGCGATGGCGCGGCCCCGATGGCTCGCAGGACAGATGGGTCTCTCGCCAACCAACTGCAGAAAGGTCATGCCGGTTTGCACCCAGTCAGTCGCCATGTTCGGATCGGCTTTGGGGGAAAGGCGACCTAACCCGGGGCACCATCGGTCAGATACACAGGCTACAGCTCCTAGTCAACCAAGAGGCATGCGCGACTACAGGCTGCCTCCAGACAACCAACCGCGGGCCTTATCGATAGAGTCAGGACTCAGACAGTGGCAGCCCAGCTAGAGACAGACAGCTTGAGCTTGAGCTATGGTTTCTTAGCCTTACGAATGCCCTCACATACTCGGGCAGAATGGAGAGAAAAGTGTTAAAGCAACCAGAGACACTTGATACGGAACTGCTGCAGGAAGATGAAGCCGAAGCCAAGGCGGAGGCAGAGAAGACCCGGCCCGGACTGACCATGTTCACGGATGGGTCGCGGCTGGGCAACGGAGCTGCTGAAATCTGCGGCAGTATGGCGGAACGGCCAATCCTGGGCGAGCACCAAAGCCCACATGGGCTACAACCAGGAGGCCTACGCTGAGTGCGCCCGCTCTCGCGAGGGCGCTGGAAACGGCTTTATGCAGATAGATAGCCCCGGAAGGGTCACTATTTTCACAGGTGCCCAATCCGCCATACGACGGATGGCCTCAGAGCAGTGTTCTGCATAAGTAGTCCGGCGCGGACGGGATTCTGGTAGTCCGGACGGACCGTGCCGAGACAGTCCGTCGCGCCCGTGACGGGGGATGACGGCGCTCGTATTTTTATGCAATATGTCACGTGCTATGTAGCACTAAGGGAATGAAAATTCCTAAATCCTAATCCGCCGATGACTCCGCACCCTACCACTACCGGGCCACCACGACCATGCCGCGATCTCGGCCAAGAGGAGTGATAGGATGGCGGCACCACCGCATTACAGCAGGTGGAAGGACCGGTGGAAGATCCGGGACCTCCTGGCGGACGAGAGATGCAGTCGGACGTCGACGGTGCTGGACTTGCTCACTTCTACAGATGTGGGGAGGCGGGTGCCGGCCACGGAGGAAGACACAGTGAGCGAGGTGTCAGAGGCGGAGCTGCGGGGGTGGAGGCTGAGGAGCTGGGTGCCAAGGGGGGGGGAACTACCACTGTTCTTGCCCACGCCTGACTTCATGGCGTCCGCAGGAGAGGAGTAGGGGGGAGGGCGGCGGTTTCCTTTGTCTCTCTCCTTTGTAGCTTCCCGCCATACTTTCTTGGGGATAGGCCTGGGCGGAGGGCAAAGGGGAGCTTGCAACGTGCCGCCTCCGCGCGGACAGCGGACAGGAAACGGACGCACATAATCTCGCCATGATCTAGATAGGTCGCATGCGAGTAATGATTAAACAAATCAAAAAAAGAACCGAAATCATGTGGCTTCGGCGGCTCCCCCGTCTTTGATAGGCTGTTAAGCGCCGAGGGTTGCCGCATTCTCAGTATCAGCTCAACGACGCGCAAAACAGATAGGTGAAGTGGTCGTCACCTTCCCACGCTGAACAGACTGGAACCCTGAATTCAATAGTCACCGTCGCGGTGATTCCGCTCTTGAGCTGGGCATACGGGTCATAGAATGCGGGCTCAAAACAACAGATCGATTGTAGAATGCTTCGTAGAATCCGTGCACAAGGGACAACTTGACTCCTGAAGCCGTGATAGCTGGTGTTTCACCATAGCTGCCCGGTGTTCATGTTGTCGGCCCGAAGTCGGGGTAGGGAGGCTGCTTGATGGCCGTTCCGCCTCGCACCGGAGGAACTTAATGTCATCACCTCCGCCGCGGTGCCTGAGATCTCAGCGACGAAACTATCTCCCCTCCTTTTACACTAACGCCTTCAATTCGAGCCCCTATGCCGGACGAGTGACGGCTGCCACTTCTCGCCGGGCCAAGTCGACGTGCCTCGGACTTCCTCAAAAGGTAGCCCACGCCCGTGTCTCTGCCTCTGGCTCACCACCGGCTACCTACACAACAGCACCATGACCACTCCAGGCAGCAGTGAAAGTCCCTCGCGCCCCACCTCGCCGCCCGCGACCGCCGAGACCTCGACTGTCCGTTCTGCAAAGACCTCAGCTGTTCCGCACAGTGAGGCCGCCGCTGCCACCTGTTCAATCTGCTTGCAGAATTTGGGCGATAGCCCGCTCGCTCGTCTTTACCCATGCCGACACGCTTCTTTCCACGTGTCGTGTATCGATACATGGCTCAATCAGGTCTCGCACGACTTGCCGAGATGTCCGCTCTGTCGCGCAGTTGTCAGTACGTACCGCGATCCCGACGGTTGGGAGTTCATGTTGCGTCGAGCAGCCATGGGCGACGCCAGCCCCGTCCAGGAAACAGAGACCTGGGAACTGGTGGCGCGACAATCTCCGATCGAGTCCGAGTGGACTATCATACCTGTTAGGCCGGCACCCGCGACAGCTCAGGTGGAGGAGGAACCGGAGACTCGGACGGAGTAGGCGGGTGGAGGCAGGAGTGAGGGAACCTGGTGAGCGAGTTTCGATAGAGAGTGACGCGATCACATCTGTGAAGGGAAACTGGTAGTGTCAATGAAAACGGATATTTTAGCTGCAATGCGAACATCGAGAATCGCTTGTTTCGAGACCTGTGGGAGATAAGGCATGCGTATGGCTAACGTATAGACGGAAGGCGGCAGACACTAAAACTGGCGAAAGTGGTTCATGACTGGGACTGAGTTGCTATTGACATTGGATCACAGCTGGCGGGTGGGCGCGAGCGAGGACAGTGGCCGCATTTCCAGCTGGAGAGCAGAAGAGCAGGACGATCTTTGCGGTCGGCTGTGTCGCCAGGGGTTTCAACAGCCCGGCAGAGCGCCGAGGTGGACGCCGGAATGAGATCTGTGTTGGAATATAGGAATCCGTAGAGATGAAGATGGTTGATTCGATTACGGATACATGGTCATAGGCAGTTCGTTCTGTCTATATACAGAATGGGTGGAGGACAAAGGGGAGCTTGGGCCTTATCTTCTTGGTACTCTTCCGGTCGTATAAGATTTTCTGTCTGTTGTGGTGGCCGGGAGCTCCCAGTAACAGGGTAGGCCCCGAAACCTGGAGACTCACCCGCAACCCAAGAAATGCCGACCAGATTTCACTTACAGCTCCACTATCTCTTCTCCGATTAGCAGAATTATTAGATAATCTTGTTCGCCTTATCTTTCCAGTGCTTGTCCGGGCGTGTACAATTTCTGTCGTTGCGGTGGTGGCCGACAGCTCCCAGTAATCGCCTAAATTGTACTCCAACACCCGAAAGCCCACTCCCCGCCCAAGATATGGTAAGTATATTATGAGATCTCCCTCGTTTTCCCTGGCCTGCCGGCCGTCCCGGTCCGGGCCAGGCTGGCTCCACAATAGCCGGTGGGCCCGCGGGCCGTGGATCATCGTGGACCGCTTCTTGCAGACCAGTCCAGGCTGAGGCCAGGACTGGCCCGGCCGGACTGTTGATATCCCTGCATGGTGTCTCCTGACGTCTGGTAGGCTTAGCAGAGCATGTGCTAGTTATGGGGCGCGAACAACGCAGATTAGCAGATGGATGATTGGAGCAGGATCGGAGAAGACTGCAGTTGGACCAGACCGTGGTCTCACTGCCGACGGACGGTGAATGACGAAGACGAAATGTTCCCTCGCATCGCCCACGGAAAATAAGAAAACAGCAAAACGGACGGAACCGATGGACGAGTAATGTGCAGATGGCGTCGGATTCTGGTTCAAGCTGTCGTATCGACCGGCGCAGAGATCAAGTACGTAGTACATACTTACGTAACCCCACCGTCCAGTCCCTGCAAATGAACAGAACCGTCGCCAAATCTAGCCTCATCCCGCTCTCCGCCGTTATGTGCAGTCGCTCCCGCCTCCGTCACATGATCGCGCAGCGGATGTACTTCTTCCTGGGATCGACCTCGCCGTCTTCCTCCGAGTCCGCACCTTCGTGGCCGTCGTGCTTATCCTCGCCCGCGTAGTCTCCCATCTGTCAGTGTCCCTCCGTCCTTCGTGCTCGCAGAGTTGGAGTACTCACCCCCCCGCGTACAGGGGCCACCCATGAGCGTGTCCCCAGTGGCGCCGGAGGAGACGCTGGCATCGTCACTCAGTGAGTAGTCTGACACCTTCTTGCGGATATGACCCTGGCTCCTGCGGTTTGATATTCCAACGCTCGACGCTGGCGACGGCGAAGTCACGGCCGCTACGATCTGCTCGCGGGAGCGGGGGACTTCAAGGAGGGTTCGGTCAGCAATCGAGAGTTGTTGCGGGAGGAGGAGGAGAGCGGAGGAGGCAGCGGTACAGTCAGCGGGCACTCCACGCGTGGGCGACATTCCGGCGGCGCTCACCCACCCGTCCTTGGTGGGGATGTAGCTAACGATGATGTCAGCGGGGGGACAGCGAAGGCGCCGCGGGAGCGGGGAGCGCGTGCATATGTCCCTGCGGCTTCGGCGGAAAGGCCCCCATGGTAGCAGGGTACGAGTGGCGGCGGCTGAGACCGACAGGCGGCGGCGGGTGCATGGCTGTGGAAGTTTGTTCTGGCATTTCTTGGAGGGATAGCAAAATTGGGGAGGGGAGTGTGGAGAGAAGAGAGGAAGCCGATACTCACTCACTCACACACACACACACACTCTCTCTCTCTCTCTCTCTCTCTCCGTACTCGGCGAGAACGTCGAACAGACGGGAAGTGGCGTTGCGGACGACGCGACAACACGTGCAAGCGAACAACCCACACACATCCTCATTGACTATCACTCTGCCGACTTAACGCTCACTGTGCCACGCGATACTGGATGTTTTATTTTTTATCGCTGTGATTTAGAAATGAATAAATAGACGGCAAACCTCTAAAATGCCATCGTTCCCACTCTTCCTCCAAAAAGCCATCGGTGGGTCGAATGGATGAGCTAGTTGGGTGCGGTTAGCAATACCAGCGGGCGAAACCTGCCTGCCACAACAAATATCCAACCGAGTGTTTGCAACCGCCACCTATACAACACCTGCTATAACCACCCCCACCCACACTCGCAATTGCCACGATGGAGGCCGGATCTGATGCAGCTGCCAATTCTCCAGTGGATCTAAGCCACCCCCAGCCCATCCGCTACTCAACCATCGGAAAAGATACTCGCTTTGAGACACTGCAGCAATTCAAGCAGGCGGTTGCAGATTGGGCTGTTGGTGCCGGGTTAAATGTTTTCACACAGAAATGTGACAAGCAAGCATCTGGCGGGGTGAACATTTAGTACTGTTACACCTAGGTGGGACAACGGGTCATAGCTAGCGATCGGTGGATAGTCTTGAGCCTCGAAGCAGTCTTAGTCACGTGCCAGGTTGACGATCCGGCAGCGATGCAGCCTGTGTAGTGATAGGGCACAACTGTACTACCTGTAAAGAGAATCCACGCTTTGCTGGGGGAGGACTATGAGCGGCTATCATGTCATCTGCTTGGGAATGAAATTTTTGTTACGCTTGATAACATGACCGCCTACTGTTGCCCGCTGGTGTTACTAACCCCACCCAACTAGCTTATCCATTCGACCCACCAATAGGCATTTGGAGGAAGAGTGAGAACTATGGCATTTGAGTATATAAGTGATGAAACGATGGCATTTAGAGGTTTGCCGATAGATAGAATCGGGGTGGGGAGTTTTTTTTATGATGTTCTGACTGAGTGCGCTACCATGATCTAGATAGGTCACGTGCTAAGATGAAGAATTTTTTTTAATAAATGGATGTACTGAGATGACGGTCCGACGAGCCACTAATGAGTATCGAGCTCGGGCCATAAGGACAAATTTTACAGTCATCAGTGAGCCCATCACTTTAAAAGAGGCGACTTACGATTCGGAATACACTCATGCAGTGGCCAGCTGCTGGAGGAACAACAGCACGGCCGGACACGACGAACCGGATAGCAGCGAATGTACAGTGTGCCGAGATTGCAAGGCAGTCGGACGGGTTCCTCCCATGTGGCGCCCTGTCCTGTACGAGTAGGAACTCTAAATTTTATTGCACTCCGAACCGCTCTGCCGGCGCGTCGAACAAATGCATCATCCGCAGTCCTCTCCCCATTCGATCGACAACACCGCAGACGCCTCCAGCACCTCCGCTTGCTGTTATGCCAGTACGACGGCCATCCCTTTCGCCGCGTCCTGGGCGTTCTCGAAGTCGATGAACGCCCAATCGAGCGTCTCATTGGTGGTTGGATCGAGCGGGATGGCGATTTTGGTCCTGCGGCACCAGCCATTATCGTTAGTCACTATTCGTGAGAAGGTAGAGGGACCACGTCAGGGGGAGCGCACACAATGAGCCCACGGTCGGCGAAGTATTTCCGCACCTTCGGCTCGGTAGTGCGCTTCGACACGCCGCCCATGACGAGCCGACAGGCGTCGACGAAGACGATGAGTCTGCCGAACTTCGGAGCCGGGGGAGCAGCGGAGGCCTGCGAGGTCTGCACCGCGGCGGCCGTTGCGTCGGCGGGGGGAACGGAGACGACCGGGGCATCCTCTACAGTGGAATGCTCGACAAACGTCTCGGCCACGTCTTCGACGATCCTTCCGGACGGCTGGACTCCGCTCGCGACGGCGGCCTGGTACGCTTCCGCCAGCTCCCACCTGCGGCCCGGCTCCGGCGGCGGCTCCGGCGGCTTCCCGATCTGCGGCACGCCGTAGAAACTGTTCACCACATTGATGTCGTGGATGTAGGCCGCTAGCGTCCGCTCGTGCTCGGCCCGCCGCTGCTCGCTCAGGTGCCGCGACACCGCTTGCGAATACGTCTCGCCGATGCGCCAGTAGAACTCGCGCGTCGGCGACAGCAGGAAGGAGCTCGACGGAGGGACGTCGAGAGAGGCAGATGTCATCTTCGGCGCTGTATCGGTCGCGCTTTGTGCTCGTGTGGGGTATCGTAACGCACGACGGACGTTGCTGCTTGTGGTCGAAATGGTGTGGAGGGGTGAAGATGGGAATCTGGATTGACACTGCTCGCACGGGTCAGCTGCTTTACCAGCGTGGTGGACGAAGTGAAAACGGGGCTCACACACATAGGTCGGGCTGGAGAGGGCTGGAGACCTAAGGCTGATCTGTGAGTAGGGGTACGCAAGTCATGGGGGCGGCTGGATGGATTCGCATCCAGTACGGGATATGATGAGATTCCGATATCTCTTGCCCGGTGCCTCTATTCCAGCGTTCGGACCTTGCAACCTGGAGTCGAACGGACGGCGAGGGAAAATATGCCAAACTCGAGTGAAAACCCATTTAACGAGAGGCTCCATGCTGGGCAGTGAGAGCGGATGTAAAGCCGGGAGATTTTGCCTTCGATGAGCGTCTGGGCGGGAAGATAGGTATCGGCAACGTGAGCAAGTACAAAACCATGAGTGGACAGAGTGACTCTATCACGCAAGTTGCCATCTCTCTCACTACGGCTCTCAACGATGGTCTTTGAGTATAATGAGACCACTTGCTTTGGTTTTAACCCCCATTCGTATGCCAAGCTGCTCCAACATCTCGTATTCGAAGTGAATAGCAGCAAAGCTTATAATTCATTTATACCGTATAAGCGAGTATATAGAGATTCGTTTAATAGTAGGGTTAAATCGGAAGCAGGAGTGGGACACTCCCGGTACAACTGGACCTTGCGTCCAACCCTTTGCACCTGCAAAACTGCCAGGCACCGGCGGGAGTGCGTTCGGTCACAGGATTTACCTTGGGGCGTGATGGAGGGCATGGAGCCGCGAGACCGTAGCATTTGTTGATTGGGGCAGGAAAGTACTTACTTACATATGTATGGGTCAATCTAGACGTATGAACTTTGATGGAATAAAACAACGGATTTAACGGGGGCTGTTTTTCGGCATCAAGGGCTTGCTCGTCCAGTGCTTTTTGGTTGGAAGCTTACAATCTCCATTTTTACCTTACCATCCTTCTGTTTGTACATAGTTGATTCGACCCCTGCCCGCCAGATTTTATCGCATCGATCGCAGCGAGCACGATGTAGGTTTTTTGTCACCACGGCTGCAGACACGCACGATCGGGATCCAGGAAGAGTCCGGATCGCCGTATCATAGGCGAACTGCAAGTAATCAAAGATAAGGGGGAAAATAACAGTACGAAATCGCCGAGGGCAATGCTACAGTTTACAAAAGAAGGGTACAGAGATATAAACGACATGAGATAGGTACTCAAAACTAGAAAATAGCCACAGATTCCTTCGCATCCCCAGAATGTGTCCAGCCAATTGCCCATATCAAGCCGCAGCCTCCGTCTCGCCATCTACCGCCGACCACCCGTGCCCTGCCGCTCGCAGTACGGACATCCGTCTCTCAGCTTGAAATTCTTCAGCGTGACCGGCCTCAGGTCGTGCTCTCCGACAATCGCCATATCTCCCGCTCCAGCACAGTAGTACTGATACGTCGGGCTGATGACGCCGTCCGCGAGGGTGTAATCGGCGATCTTCGTGAGCAGACAGTGGCTCGGCCGCGCCCAGCCGACGGCGATGACAGGCCCCCGAGATCCACGACACTTGGCGACCCATAGGCGGAGCAGCTCTGCCTTCCCACGACGGGCAGCGAGATGTATCTCTTTTGCGAGCGCGAGTGCGTCGATGATGCCGGAGATGAGTAAGAGGTCTTCGAGGTACACGAGCGCGGGCTCGGTGGCGTACGATCCTGGACTGCGCACATGCAGCGCCAGGACTCCGCGCTGCTCGAGCACTTCGAAGTCGACCACGCTGAGACAGTCGTAGTCGACCTGTGCCAGCCGAAACGTCGTCTCCAGCTCCGTGTCCTCGACGAGGCCGTCGGCGGTCTCGACATCAACGGCGACAATGCGGACGAAATTCGCGCCCTCGCGCTGTGCGCCGAGCACTACATGCACTCGCTCGTCGATCACGACCTTGTCCCCGCGCTTGAGCATGTTCCACGCCGCCGTCTCCAGCGGGCGCAGCTCGACCGCCGTCGAGTGCCGCGAGTGACCGTTGAACGCCAGCACGATCCCGGTCGGGATCCCAGACTCGTACCACGGCAGAAGGGTCTCGGTGCGGCGCAGCGGGAGACACAGGTCGGCCGGGTTCAGCTGCAGACGACGTACTGGCGACACGCTGCGCGGCAAGGAGCTGCGGCTGGCGATCCTCTGCGTTACGTCAGCGGGGTTGGGTGATTGCTGGCGCGCGGGTGAGAAGGCGGAAAGGGGAGCGTTCTCCCACGGCGGCACACGTGGCACAGCATAGCGCATCACACCGGTCGCCGGATCGTAGACCCTCGGCGGTGAGGGAACCTTCAGAAGCGGCAGCTCATCCTTCTTCTTGCTCTTTCTCTTGAGTAGTTGCTGTACTAGCTGCGGCATCGTTAGGCGCCGGATTCCACGAGACGTCGACGCCGCGGATGGGGGGGCCGCGGAAGCAGGGGCAACGAGGCGAGCTCGATCGGCGAAAGGGTGAACTGGATCCGCAAAGGGGTTCGCTAGATCGACAAAGCGGCCCACTGAAGTGGGGGGCGGGTGAACCGGCGCGGGAAGCGTTCGAAGTGCTGCGGCTGGGGGGCGAGCCAGTCGCCGGAGATAGGCTGAACGCTCGTCCATATCTTCGTCAGGGGTTAGGTACCTCGACGAGTCTTGTCCTGTGGGTCCGGGATTCATCGTTTCGTGCTTCATGGTGATGGTGGCTGAATCGAGAATTCGACAGAATATGGTGCTCGACTGAGGACCTTGTTAAAACGGGAACATGCAAAGAACGAAGTAAAAAAATAACGCGGGTGCACTTGCTGTCTTATATTTCTCGGCGCAAGGGACCGCTTTGAATGATTCTCTCCCTGCACACTTCAAAAGTCGGGTGCCCAGGTGCGCGCACTTTGAAGAGGGGGAATACTATTCTCTTTCTCCATGACTATACTCTGTGATCGGAGAGTAATATTGCATCGTCACACGGATCCCTACTACTATTATCATGGAGGGACTATGCTCGCTTAATGTAGCCGCCAGCCGCGCGATATGCGCGTACAGCGCACGACGTCACTCGTTCAACATCGACCCTCATACAAAGCCTTTAGCACAACTTCGTGATCACGCACACGATTAATGAATCATCATCATCATCAACAACTTCGTGATCAGGATACATAGTAACATGGATGAATCTAGGTATGCAGGGTCAAGAGATATCGGGCGCTCGCTTCCATGGGCGCTGTAGCTAGCCGGGCTAGTGCGATAATATTACTCGAATTCTCGTCGTCGTGAGTATTCTAGATCGTGCTGAACCCCTTCAAATTATACGGCAAACCTCTAAAATGCCATACTTTTCGAAACCATCCACTAGATTGCCCTAATTTTTGTTTCCACTACATTGCCCTACTTTTTCTTTCCCATTACGCGAGTGTCGTTCGCCACTTGGCTGACCACACGTAAATTGTTAGGATTAGGAGCAACTGTCTATAGGTCTATTTTGAGTAATAGCTGCAATTACAAGCCACCGCCTGCAAAACGTACAATTTCTCGACAAGTCCGCCGATTGCCGCCAACACCATTGTGTTGGAATAAAGGGATCGATAGAGATGGGGGTAGTGAATTGATTGATGATACATAGCCGTAGGCAGAAAATTCTCTCTATAAGTACAACGGGCTTCAGGGGCTCGTCAAGGGGAAAGGGCGGAAGACGGTCTCCTCAGCTGGTACTTGGGGACTCGGGCAGCCGTCATTTCCGGACGTGGTGTCTCTGGTCCGTCATCTCCGGACGCCAATTATTCTGACAAGTAGGCGATCAGTTTGGTGGTGGTGCCGCCACTGCGCGGACTGCAGACAGGAAAACTGGGCAAAATGTACGCCGCCATGATCTACAAGGTCGCACGCGAGTATGAATAAACAAATCCATAGCATCTCGATTAGGATATATATATGCTGCGAGAATTGAAGCGTGATCAGGCGGTACACAGGGGTAACCTCCCCGGTATCTTTGCGCCAGAGCCTCTTTTAAGTGTAGTCTCTAGCAGAAAGCCGTCTGCGGTGAGAAAAGAGGAAGGACGACGTGACGAGGCCAGAATTTAGCAAGCAACAGACGGCTGCAGGAGAAATTCCCTGACCGCGCCCCTACAAGACGTTCAGTTTGCAAAAAAAAAAAAAAGGCTGGGCACTTTGCGTACAAGTGCAGCCAACCACATGTATAGTAGATAGCCTTTGAATAAACAACCGGTGGCAGTCGCTATAGGGTTCAGAATATTTCAATATTGGCGTTAGTTCGTTGCCCGAGCTATGTGCGATATGTATCACTCGCACGAGGCTACCCAAATTCGGGGTTTCCTTGGTTTATGGGGACAAACACAAATCATTGGGTCATCAGAACAAATAATACTAAAATTTCGCGTCATCGAGGCAAAAATCCGTGTATTCTATCAACAAACAAGCTCACCTAGAGCCACAAACGAAAGCTCACTCGAGTTCCGGGAAATCACTGGAATCATCTATGTGATTACGTTTGTGTGGCTGCTTCCCTTAAATCCCTCCCAAACTACCGACCCTCACCTCTTCTTCCTCCAGACAACGAACCCCCACAATTGCCAAACCAATGCAGAACTCCAGTGTTTCCGCTTTCACCTCAGGTAGACGACCAAGTATCCTCGAGATGCTGATCGATGCCACGGGGTGGTCGGAGAACTGGATCTTGTTCTTGCTGGTCCGCGCTTTCGGCAGAGAGCATCCAAATGCTCCGGCCGATTGGATCGATATGGTGAAAGGTAAATATCTTATCCACCAACCTTTCCTTGGTTTTGGAAATCTGATGAAAGGTTAGGGGAGCGGTCGCGGACCGGCCGCCCAGTGAGCTCGGTATCGATTGATTTCCTCGATGGTAGTCTTCAACCCTTTCCCGACGCTGGCGATTTCGCTGATACGGCTAGATTGGGTCCCTGCCATTGCCAACCTGGACAGAGACAGGTTGGCGGTAGTACAGGCCGTGTGGGCAGTTATGCCGCTGTCGCTGGATACGATGATTGCAAATGCACAGATGCGTCGCCGCGCCTATAGGCTGACATCACCTCAATCATCCGAGAAGCCGGAGGAGCACGTGGCCCGCGTCCTTGCTCATCCTTCCGCAGCCCTGCCGGCCGGAGCCGGAGTCACAGGACCGGTGGCACCATCGCTCACTCCTGTACCTTCAGGGCAGGAGGTCGCGAGTGTGGTGGCTCGTCGTCCGCAAGTCGACACGGTGTCGACCAGGAGCAGCACCCACGGACCGACGGTCGCCTACCCGTTTCCCCATCTGAGGGATGAGAATCTACCGGATGCGCTTGCTCACCTCCCCACCGTCAGTCAACGGCCACCGATTGGTCAAGGTGGTGGACTGATGGCACTGCCAAGGAGTCTGCCCGGCGCGGCGTCTTTTCCCGATCTCGGAGATCACGAGATGGCACGGCCAATCTCTTACCGACCGGTGCACAGCAGGCAGGTCCAGGCTTCTATGGACGTGTCTTGCCTTGGTGAACCCAATTGTGACGACCTCTCAGGGCCTACGTCACCCGTAGCGCTGTGCGACACAATGGCCCGGTCGGCCCCGACAGGACGAGAGAGCGCCCCAGTTCCCGATCCTCTTCAGGGCGTACCCAATGTGGAGGGTCCCGCTCTTCGCACGCGAAGAAGGGCTGCCACCAGGCCAGTCTACTCGCCCTCCTACGAAGAGGATTGGCTGGACGACGATGACGAGGTCGATGCTCCGCCCCCTCTAATTCAGCCGAGATCGCGCTCTCGTGTTGTGCGAGAGCCAAAACCCCTCCCGGAGGACGACGACGGCGACGACGACGGCAATGCCCAGGTTGTTGGGGATGCCCGGTATCACAAGTGGCACAAGTACTGTGGACCACCGCTTCCTATCACTGTTGATGGGGGTGGTGAGGACCCCAAAGCCATTATTCAAAATAGCATCTACTTGTGTTCGCTTTGTGCCACCAAGGTTTCGTCTCAAGCTTTGCTCAGTCGCCACTTTGTGCTGCACAAAGTTGGCAGTCTTCAATGTCCTTTCCGGCGGGGTCGGCAAGGAGGCCAGTGGCAGAATTGTGGTGTGAAGTTCCACCGATGGCACGTGCTTCGAATACTTCCCCATTTCCGCGCAAACAGCTTGTTGACGTTTTCATAGGGACAAGTTCCGCGATCACATGAAGAAGATCCACCCCGAGGTTGACGATGACGATCCAACCCGTCTCAGCGTGTATGAGGACTATTTGAAGCGAGGAGAGAATGCCCAGCATGGCAAACTCGCCCAGAACCTGAAGGGGACGAAGAGAGGCGCGAAGAAGGGAGAAAACAAGCCCGGTGACCAGAAGCGGCGGAAGAAGTAGTGCTTTCGCACAACCAAAAATTACCAAAGTTCTGATTTTACAGTGACCTGATTGAGCGGTTTAAATGAGTTGAGGGAGGAGAGATCTTCAGGGAGTTGATTACCAGATGGTTTTTATTCGAATAAAAGTACTCTTGATTTCTGATGCGATTTGTTTATTCTCCATGGTTTCCGGGGGTTTTTTTTTTACTTTTATTGCGCTTCTCCGATTTTCATCCTCGAATACCACACTCCTCGGAATGCGCTCGGTCACACGGGGATGTTCTGACGCAGTCTTGTGTTTGTGTGGGGTAATGAGACCCAACCGCTGAGGGACCCCGCGCCTGCGATTGGTAGCAGGAAAAAGGCGGGAAAAGTCGACTGCTCACTATTTGCACAGGTCAACGGGGGGACGGACGGTAACACTGAGGGCACGTATGCCAGAGCTGAAAATTTTACCGTTGGGGTCGAGGAGTATGGCCTAGAAGGTGAAACAACCGACGACATAACTCGAGAGAGTTCAGCCACTGGCTCGAAAACCAATCAGAAGCTGCTGACCGCGGGTAATTTGATTAAGGACAAACAGTTTTTGCGGTTGTTTGGTTTAGGATAGTGGTGGCACAAGTATTACAGGTGTTTCGGATCATATCCTAACGATTGCTTGAATTTTTTTCAATTTTTGACCAATGGCGTCCGAATCATACGTGATGACGGGCCAGAGAAGCCTTAAAACTCTCGCTATTTTGGGAAAGTAGCTGAAGTGAAAATGTGATGCTGAGAACAGCTTGTCATCAGGAATGAGAGCGCCTTGAGGTGCCTTCTGATATTTCACAAATTTGCCCACGTGGAGAGGTTTATGTAACTCTTGGCTAGGACGTCGGAGAAACCTCCACGTGGCCTGGGAATGTCATGTCAGAATAATGGGCGTCCGGAGATGACGGACCGGAGGTGGCGTCCGGACATGACTGAGTCCCCGAGCACCGGCTCGGGGGGGGGGGCAGTCTTCCGTCCTTTGTCCTGGCGGCCCTCCTGTATATAGAGAGATCTTGCGCCCGCATAATACCGTATTATCTCACTTAAGAGGTACACCTATAAACGCCACAGTTATAGGTACTAGCGCGGACTAGCGCGCGCTAGGGCGTTTAAGGACTGGCGCAATATCAAATCGCGCTTGACTGAATTTCGCCAATATGGCATCCCGCCCACCTACTATGTACACATACATAGCAACACAGCACCCACAATCTAACTAAAAACCATCTCTGTGCCAACGGAAGTCGTAATCAAGACCATCTTCATCCTCATCCTCATCACCCTCAGTGTCGGTAATTTGCGGGAAAGAAATGACATGACTGCTGAGGTTTCCCTGCCAGCCTAGCACTTCGTCGTATTCCTACAGCTGGTACCACATTGCGACATGCAGCTGGCTCTGCGGTAGGGGGTACGACCGGTACTGCGGTTTGAGGTGCGGCTGGGGATGTGGCTGTGACAGTAGCGTTGGGAGCTGCTACGCGAGCGGATGCTAGGTTCTTGCCACGGCCACGGCCTCGACTCGTGCAACCTGCCCTGCCATGGCCGGACACGCCGCGTACCTGACAGCGTAGACAGTGTCTTCACTACCATCTCGCAGTTGTGAATTCCGCCGGTTGAAACATAGAAAATTGATGATCATCTCACAGTGCTGTGCCGGTGTTTCCTGAGCTTGGTTTGTGATGATACGAAGTGATACCATTGCGGTGAAGGAACCGAGAAAACCAGCCATCTGAAAAGCGGAATTCAATAGTTGAATAAGGATAGATCTCTGCAAATAGCCACTTCGACGTACGTTCAAACCACTTGCGACGTACAATCCGTCCCAGTTTTCGCCGTTCCTCAAACGCGACGCGTAGTTGTTTCTCAAGTTCCTTCCACCGCGGGTTGCTGCGCCGTAATCGTACAGTATGTCGATTCGCTTGAAGCAGCAATGCTTCGTCCTGTGAAAACCTCGATGATTAGTAATCTACACTAATATCCCGATAATCTCGCAGCATACCTTCTTCCATTTCACCACCTGGTTCCTTTGCTTGAGCCCGAACCGTACTCGGACCTCCTCACATGTAGGTTTCCGTTTCCCACCATTCCCGTCATCCACCCGTCCGTGTTCTGCCCAGGACAATACCCGGAGCTTAAACTCAACTGTCCTGCATCGCTTAGCTCTGGAAGG